>WNGR01003697.1_pt1 | contig 16639 bp, 17 predicted proteins | sample 5407581 | NCBI WGS metagenome assembly WNGR01 (sample SAMN13153383, study PRJNA577476) | soil metagenome | isolation source: 80 cm soil or saprolite under Garry oak tree replicate 2 | place: USA:California | collected 2016-06-15 | reverse complement strand
CCTCGAGCCGGTCCTTGATGTGCTGGGCCAGCACATCGCGAGTCCGGTCGAGCCCGGCTAGGGCGGCGTCGACCGCCTGGTACCTGGCGTCGCCCGGGGTGTCCGACTCGACGGCCGCCGTCGCGGCATGCAGGGTGAAGGCCCCGAACTGGCCGACGCTGGAGTTGAGCTGCTTGTAGCAGGCCCCCAGGCTGGCCACGCCCGGTGCGCCGAGCGTGCGGTTCGGGTCCGACAGGATCTCGGTGATCACCCGGCCGTCGTGCTCGTAGTCGTCCTTCAGCCCGGTCAGGTAGATGAGCGTCGGCCGGATGTCGGTCTCGTCCACCCAGGTGCCGGTGGTGCCGCTGGTGATTACTTCCACCTGGCCGCTGTTCGGCCCGGCCGAGTTCGGGCCGTCGGCCGCCTTGGTGCCGTCCAGGCCCCGGTGCGTCACGCCGGGACCGGCGAAGGCCGTGTAGTTCGTGTTGATCTCGGCGGCGTAGTCACCGTGGTTGTAGGCGAACGCCGGGTTGACCGACACGCACGGCGTGGTGCAGTTGGCCGCCCCGGGGGTCAGGAAGTAGTCCGGCCGGGCGAACATCGCGAACGTCGGCGTCCGGGCCGGGTCGGCGTTGACCATGTGCAGGATCGCCTCCTCGGCCGGGTCGGCCAGGTAGTTCGCGATCTTCTGGGTGGTGCCCGTGTAGGGGTTGGCCGCGGTCAGCCCGCCCACGTCCCGTTCCAGCGTGCGCACCTGCGGGGCGTTCGGCCCCGGCTTGCCGGTGACGTAGAACTCGGGCGCGCTGTCGGACTCCAGGGTGAACGGAGTGGTGTCGTTCTTCTGGGTGGCGAGCAGGCCGGTGACGTTGGTCGCCAGCTCGCCGAACGTGCCGGCCGGATAGGAGCACGGTGTGGTCACGCCGTCGCAGTTAGCCGGGGTCGGCTGGAGGGCGCGGCCCGCGTTGGCGCCGGCCACGTGGTCGCCCTCGTCCGAGCTGAGCTCGAACAGCGTGTTGGCCGGGGTGATGCCGTCGGCGGCCAGCCGCTTGAAGAAATCGCCGAACGCCTGGTTGTAGTACTGCGCCTGGGCGATGTAGCACGGGGTGCCCGGGCCGAGCGCGGACGGCGCGCTGGTGCACGCCGACACGCCCGGGATGTGCTCGTTGCCGTGGATGTCGGCGATGTAGCCGTTTACCACGGGGACACCGGACTCAAGCATGTCCGCCATGTAGGCCAGGCTCTGCGACGCGTTGATCGGGCCGAACCCGGGGAAGCCGGGGTGGTTGGTGAGGAACGCGCCGTTGATCTGGTTGCCGTTCTCGTCGACCAGGTTGCCGGCCGCGTTGGTGACCTGGAACCCGTTGCGGGTCACGTTGGGCGTGCCCGCGCCGAGCTGCGGGGCCACGTACCTGTGGCCGAACAGCGCCTGGAACCCGGTGTAGCCGCCCGGCTCCTGAGGGAGCACGTCGGCCACCGCGGTCGCCGACGGGTCGGTCTGCCCGAACTTCACGCCCTTGGCGTCCGCGCAGAACGCGCTGCCCTGGGCGCAGTGCACGCCGATGCCGACGTAGTCCGCGACCTCGGCGTCCTTGAACGAGTCCGTGTCGGCGTTCAGCTGCTGGACCTCAGGCGAACCGGCCCCGAACACCTTGGGGAAGTCGACGCCGGTGTTCTCCAGGACCGTGTTCGCGCTGGCGACCTGGCCCGTGTCGCAGCCGGCCCGGGTGAACGGCACCCACGGCGCCGGGGTGACCGTGTTCGGCGCCACCGTGTGCGCCGCGGTGGCCGGGGGCACCGGCGCGTAGACCATGGTCGGGTTCGTGTCGTGCGCGGGGTTCGGGGTCTTGGCCGTGTCGAAGACCGGGTCGGTCCAGTAGGCGAACGAGCCCGCCGGATCGGTGGTCCCGTCCGCGTTGTAGGCCTGGTAGCTGTTGGAGATCGGCATGCCGTGCCGGTCGCCGTACAGGCCGGTGAACGTGGTCAGGATGTCATCGGCGGTGTGCGCGATGAGCGGCGTGTGGTTGTTGGACAGGAACGTGCCGTTGTTCCGGAAGAAGTTGAACAGGTTCGGCATCTGCTCCAGGTCGGACGGGACGTTCGGGTTGTCCCGGAAGTAGTGCACGTTGTCGAACATGATCGTCACCACGTGCTTGACGCCGTTGCCCAGGTGGCACGACGTGTCGGCGGTTGCCGCCGCGGGCTTCGCGGCGCCGGCCGCCGCGCCGGTGGCGGCCATCGAGGTCCCCGCCAGGCCCAGCGTGCCGAGCAGCGCCGCCGAGCTGGCGGCCGCGGTGACGCGGAACCAGGCCGCCTGGCGGCCTGCGCGTCGGTGCGCGTCCCGTCCTCTCCTCATGAGCTATTCCTCTCACGCGTAAAAGCGCGACCCCGCCATGCCGGCACCGCGCGAGAGCCCACGATGCCACGCTTTGATCGCGCTCAGAAGGGACTTCGAGGTGTCTTTTTGTGTAAATCTGGCGAAACTATGGTCACTGTCCTGTTTGAACGTCCAAACGAGGCCTAACGGGCGCGGCCGGCGGCGCCCGGCGTGGCCTTAGGCGAGCGCGGAGATCTGGCGGGCCAGGGCGAAGTCGTTGGCAGTGAGGCCGCCGGCCGAGTGGGTGCTCAGGGTCAGCGTCACCTTGTTCCAGTTGATGGTGACGTCGGGGTGGTGGTTGGCCGTCTCGGCCAGGTAGGCGACGGCGCCGAGGTAGAGCAGGGCGTCGCGGAAATCGGCACGTTCGGTGACCGTGGTGATGGAGCTGCCGTCACGGGTCCAGCCGGGGACCGTGGCGAGCTCGTCGCTGATCTGGGTCTCGGTGAGCAGGCTCATGGTTACGGCATACCATTCGCAGATGACATCATCAGCCGAACGGTCGAGGCAGACGCCGTTGCACGCGGTGCACGCGCGTCTCGGGGCGACCATGACCTCCTTCGCCGGCTGGCAGATGCCGCTGCGGTACGCCAGCGAGACCGCCGAGCACCTGGCGGTACGGCGCGCGGCGGGCCTGTTCGACCTCTCCCACATGGGCGAGATCGCGGTGGGCGGCCCGGAGGCGGGGGCGGCCCTGGACTACGCGCTGGTCGGCAGCCTGTCCGCGCTGCGGCCCGGGCGGGCCAGGTACACGATGATCTGCGCGGAAGACGGCGGCGTCCTGGACGACCTGGTGGTGTACCGGCTGGACGAAGACGAGTTCCTGGTCATCGCCAACGCGGCGAACACGGACGTGGTGTTCGAGGCTGTCCGGGACCGTTCGGCCGGGCACGACGCACGGGTCACCGACGCGACCGCCGATTACGCCCTGGTCGCGATCCAGGGCCCGGCGGCGGCCGGCATCCTCGCCCCGCTGGCCGGCGGCCTGGACCTCGGCGCGATCAGGTACTACGCCGGGACGTTCGGCGAGGTGGCCGGGCACCGGGCCTGGGTGGCGCGGACCGGGTACACCGGCGAGGACGGCTTCGAGGTGTTCTGCCGCCCGGAGGACGCGGTCCCGATCTGGGAGGCGCTCGCTTCGGGTGGCACTAGAGCCGACTCCGGGGCCGGCCTGGTCCCGGCCGGGCTGGCCGCTCGCGATACGCTCCGGCTTGAGGCCGGCATGCCGCTGTACGGCAACGAGCTCGGCCCGGACGTGACACCTTTCGAAGCGGGCCTAGGACGGGTGGTGAAGTTCGACAAGCCGGGCGAGTTCGTCGGCCGCGAGGCCCTGGCCGCCCGCGCTTCGTCCGGCCCCATCCGGCGCCTGGCCGGCCTGACCGTCCAGTCGCGCCGGATCGCCCGGCACGGCTACCCTGTCCTGGCCGACGGGAAGACCTGCGGGACCGTCACGAGCGGGGCCCCGTCCCCTACCCTCGGCGTGCCGATCGCGATGGCTTACCTGGAGCCGGAAGCCGACGGGGATGATCATGAGCTGGCTGTGGGTATCCGGGGTGCACAGGTGCCCGTCCAGCTGACTGACTTGCCGTTCTACCGGAGGAGGCACTAACGATGAGCGTTCCAGCCGATCTGCGCTACACCCCCGAGCACGAGTGGGTCTCGATCGAGGGGACCACGGTCTCGGTCGGCATCACCGAGTACGCGGCCCAGCAGCTCGGCGACGTGGTCTTCCTGTCGCTGCCGGCCGCCGGCGCGAGCGTGACCGCCGGCGAGCCCTGTGGCGAGGTGGAGTCGGTCAAGTCCGTGAGCGACCTGTACTCCCCGGTGGACGGCGTGGTGATCGAGGTCAACGGCGAGCTCGAGGACGACCCCTCGCTGGTCAACGCCGAGCCCTACACGGCCGGCTGGATGTTCCGGGTCCGCGTCGCCGCGGACGGCAACGGGCAGGTAGCGCTGCCGCCCGATCTGCTGTCCGCCGCGGAGTACGAGGAGCTGACCAAGAGCGCAGGCTAGGGCTGGTCACGAACTCTGTCCCGCCAGCACCAGCACGGTGTGGACCGCGAAGCTGCAGAGCTGGCCCGCGGCCACCTGCGTGGCGCCGGCCAGGTTGGTGACCTGCACCGGACCCGAGACCAGCGCCGGGCTGCCGTCGCCGAGCTCGCCGAATTGGTTGTTGCCCCAGCCCAGCACGGTGCCGTCCGACCTCAGCGCGAGCATGTGAACGGCGCCGGCGGAGATCTGGGTGATCCGGCTGCCGACCGCGATGACGTTCACCGGCCGGGTCACCACGGAGCCGGGTGGCGCGATGTTCAGCTGCCCCAGGGCATTGGAGCCCCAGCTCCAGACCGAGCCGTCGGTGCCCAGGACCGCGGCGAACTGGGCGCCGACGGTGATGCCGGCGATGGACACCGGAAGCCCGGTCACCCGCTCGGGGGTGGAGTGGACGGTCGTCGTACCGTCGCCGAGCTGCCCGTCGTCGTTGTTGCCCCACGCCCACACCGAGGTGATCGCGGAGATGCCGCTAGCCTCGGCGGCCAGGGCGGAGTCCGAGCCTGCGGAGATACCGGTGACCTGGGACAGGCCTGCGACCTTGACCGGAACCGAGACCGGGCTGTAGGACGGGGCGCCGTTACCCAGCTGGCCGAACCGGTTGGCGCCCCAGGCGAACACGATGCCGTCCGAGCGCAGCGCCAGGGCGAAATCGCGGCCGGCCGAGATCTTGGTGACGCGGTTCAGCACGGCCACCCGGGCGGGCACGAGCTCGCCGCTGCTGATCGTGCCGCGGCCCAGCTGGCCGCGGTCGTTCCGGCCCCAGGCCCACACCGTGCCGTCGGACCGCAGGGCCAGGCTGAACTCCTCGCCGGCCGCTACCTGAGTCATGACCCCGGCCAGGCCACTCACCTGCACCGGCGTGGACCGGTCGGTGGTGGTGCCGTCGCCGAGCGCCCCGTGCTCGTTGATCCCCAGGCCGAGACCGTGCCGTCGGACCGCAGCGCCAGGTTATGGATCCTCCCGGCCGCGACCTGCACCACGTCGCTGCCGGCCGCGATGTCGCGGTACAGCGACCGGGTGGTCAGTGTCCCGTCGCCGAGCTCACCGATCGAGTTGTCGCCCCAGCTCGCCACGACACGGGAAACAACGGGGATGACGGAGACTCGGGCCTGGGCCGGCCCGGCCGCGACCGCCGCGGCGCTCGACAGGATAAGGGCCAGCGCGGTGTAGCCGGCCAGCCGCCGCTTCCGCCGTAGAACCTTCATGGCTTCCTCCGAACGCCTGGTATGTCCGGAGGCTAAGGCGCGCGGGCGCGGCGGCAGTACCGTGAAATTACGGTATTCCGGCTAGTGCCTGCGGCGGCGCACGAGCAATATCACGGTGACGCTGACCAGGACGGCCGCGGCGGCAGCGCCCGCCATCAGCGGGTCGACCTGGCTGGCGCGCCGGCGGACCTGCTCCAGCGCCCGGTTCACGTTCTTCTTCGGGCTCACCCGGTCGGAGATGGCGTCGATGGTGCGCGCCAGCTCCGCGCGGGTGCGGTCGATGTCCGCCACCAGCGCGTCCTGATCGACGGGCTTGGCGTCGGTCTCCGCGTCCGCCATCTGATGCTCCGTTCCTGTACAGGGGCAGTCACCCGGCCCGTTCGGGATGAAGGGTTCATTGTGTCAGGTCCACCACGACCTTGACATCATCTGGCTGCCTGGCGAGCCCCTGCTGCCAGCCGGACAGCGGGACGCGGCGGCTGATCAGGCCGCCGAGCCAGGCCGGATCGGCCCGGGCCAGCGCCCCGACGGCCTGCTCGTAGTGGCGGCGCGCCGCGCTCACCGTACCGAAGACCAGCGAGTTCCCGAGCACCATCGACGCGCCGATGCGGCTCATATCGACCGGCAGGGGGCGCTGGCCGGAGGAGATGCCGATCAGGCACATCACGCCCGCCGGGGCGAGCTTTCCGGCCAGCTCCGCCACGAGCTCGCCGGCGCCGGTGCACTCGAGCGCGACATCCGGGCACAGGTCCAGGGCGCCGGCCGGCCCGTGGTGGTAGGTCGCGCCGAGCGCCGCGACCAGGGCCGGCTTAGGCCCGGCCGTGACCCGGTCGAAGACGTGCACCTGGTAGCCGCGCTGGCGGCCGAGCAGGGCGGCGAGCATGCCGATCGGGCCCGCCCCGGTGACGAGCGCGACCCGGCTGGGCCCAGATTCCGTGGAGGCACGCAGGACCAGCCGGTCGATCTGCTCCCAGGCCTTGGCCACGACGCTGCCCGGCTCGGTGAGCACGCCCAGGTCGCCGAGCTGGTCCGGGACTCCGATCGCGAACCGCGGGCTGACCCGCCAGCGGGTGGCGCCGTACCCGTCCAGGCCCCTGATCCCGCGCTCGGTGTAGCGGCCGTTCACGCAGAAGTCCGGCCGGCCGGCCGCGCACGCCGCGCAGGGCACCGGATCCGGGCGGCGGACCACCCCGGCGACCAGGTCGCCGGGCCGGACCGGCGCGTCCGCGGGGGCCTCGAGGACCCGGCCGAGGGATTCGTGCCCGATGACCAGCCGCGGCCCGCCGGCCGGCGGCTGCCCGCCGCCGCGCAGGATTTCCGCGTCGGTCCCGCAGATGCCGGCCAGCAGCCCTTCGACCAGGACCGAGCCTTGTCCTGGCGGCGGATCGGGCAGCTCGGCGACCAGCTCCGAGCCGAGGTGGCCCGGGATCACGCTCATCGCCTTCACGTGAGTGAACTTATCCAGCCAGGCCCGTCTGTTCAGTAGCGGCCCCGCCACCAGCGGGACGCCAGGAGCTATGGGCCGCTAGCAGCCCATTCGGACGGGCGTTCTACCGGCCCTGTGCGGCCCGGACCATGATCGCGGCGGCCAGCAGGCCGGCGGCGGACAGGGCGGCCAGCCAGCAGGCGGTGCCGGACATGGCCGCGGCCGAGGCCGCGGCGGCACCGGGACGGCCCGCGCGGGAGAGGTAGACCGAGCCGATGGCGGCCACCCCCAGCAACTGTCCGAGCTGCACGGTGGTGGTGAGCAGGCCGGATGCGTCGGCCGCCCGGGCCGCGGGCACGTGCGTCAGGGACTGGGTGAGCAGCGGGCTGACCAACAGCCCCAGGCCGAGGCCCACCGCGGCCAGGCCGGTCCAGGTCAGCGCGGTGATACCCCCGTGTGAGCCAGCACTGTGCAGACCCGCCGCGAGGGCCAGGTAGGCGAGGATGGCGACGGTCTGCCCGGCCGGGACGAGGACCCGGCGGGCCGCGGCGGGCAGCCGCCGCCAGTTGTACCCGGCCAGCCCGAACACCGCCGCGAACGGCAGGTAGGACAGCCCGGCCCGCAGCGCGCTCTCGCCCAGGCCCGCCTGCAGGTGCAGCGTGTACGCGAACAGCAGCCCGCCGTACCCGATCTGCGTCGCGGCCAGCGTGACCAGCCCGGACGGCAGGGCCGGGGCGCGCAGCACGGCCAGGTTCAGCAGCGGGTCCCCGCCGCGGGCGGCCACCCGGCGCTCGATGAGCACGAAGCCGGCGGCCAGCACGGCGCCGGCCGCGATGCAGCCGAAACCCCAGGCCGGCCAGCCCTCCTCGGGCCCGAGCACCAGCGGCAGCACGATCAGCAGCACCGCGCAGGCCGCGGCGGCCAGGCCCGCCAGGTCGAGCCGGGCGGCCCGGCCGCCGGCCGGAGCGCAGGTGCTGGTTTCGTCGGGCGGGACCAGGCGGGGCACGGCGGCGGCGAGCACGATCCCGATCGGCACGTTGATGGCGAACACCGGGCGCCAGCCGGTGCCGAACAGGTCCGCGGTCACCACCACACCGCCCAGCACAAGCCCGGTCACCGCGCCCGTGGAGAGCACTGCCGCGTAGGCGGACAGCGCCCGGGCCCGGGCCGGGCCGGTGAAGTTCAGCTGGATGATGCTGAAGACCTGCGGGACCAGCACCGCGGCGCCCGCGCCCTGGACGAGCCGGAAGGCGATCAGCGCCTGGCTGTCCGGCGCCAGCGCGCAGGCCAGCGACGCGGTGGTGAAGATGAGCACGCCGGCCAGGTAGGTTCGGCGCCGGCCGTAGCGGTCGCCGAGCCGGGCCCCGGTTATCAGCAGCATCGCGTACGCGATCGTGTAACCGCCCACCACCAGCTGCAGCGATGCGCCGGAGGCGTGCAGGCTGGCGGCGATCGACGGCATGGCCACGTTGGTCACCAGGACGTCGATGATGCACATGAACTGGCCGAGCAGCAGCACGGCCAGCATGAGCCAGCTGGCGTGGGAGGTTGTCGTGTCGCCCGGGGCCGGTGCGATCCGGGTGGGCAAGGCCATCGGTTCCTCCTTAGATTGGGCCCGGGGGAAGGGCAAGGTCACCGGCACGACGAGCGGGTGACCTCGGAGGGACAGCTCGCTGGGCTCAGGTTTCCGCGATCCGGCGTTCGAGGAAGCGGCGGTCGGGGACGGTGCGGGCCAGCGCGAGCGCCTCGCGGTAGGCGGCCCTGGCTTCGGCGGTGCGGCCGAGACGGCGGAGGAGTTCGGCCCGGGTCGAGTGCCAGTACTGGTATCCGGGCAGGTCCAGGCCGTCCACGATGGCCAGGGCGGCGACCGGGTCGCCGGCTTCGGCGATCGCCACGGCCCGGTTCAGCCGGACCACGTCCGAACCGGTCCGGTCGGCGAGCTCGCCGTAGAGCGCGGCGACCTGCGGCCAGTCGAGGGGCGTTTCCGCCTGGAGGGAGGCGATCGCGGCCTGCAGGGCGTACGGACCGCGTGCGGTCGGCCGTGCTCGCAGGGCCGGGTCCAGCAGCGCGTGGTCCAGCAGGTCCCTGGCCTCGGCGATCTGCCGCCAGTCCCACCTTGACCGGTCCTGGTCCGGCAGCAGCACCAGGTCCTGGCCGTCGAACCTGGCCTCGCGGCGCGCGTCGTGCAGGAGCATGAGCGCGAGCAGGCCGAGCACCTCAGGCTCGGCCGGGAGCAGCCCGGCCAGCACCCGGCCGAGCCTGATCGCGTCGGCGGCCAGGCCTGGCCCGCGGCTCGTTTGGGTCTTCGGGTTTGCGTCGCCGTAACCCTCGTTGAAGATGAGGTAGACGACGGCGAGCACCGCGGCGAGCCGCTCCGGCAGCTGCGACGCGACCGGGACGCCGAACGGGATGCCGGCCACCTTGATCTTGGACTTGGCGCGGGTCAGCCGCCGCTTCATCGTCTCGGCCGGGACCAGGAAGGCCCGGGCGATCTCCTCGGTGGTCAGCCCGGCCACCGCGCGCAGCGTCAGCGCCACCTGCGCCTCGATGGCCAGCGCCGGGTGGCAGCACATGAAGACGAGCTCGAGCCGCTCGTCCGGGATGGGCGGGCCGTCCATGACATCCTCCGCCTCCTGTGGCTGCTGCGCGAGCAAGGGAAGCTTGGCGGCCAGCACGCGGTCGCGGCGCAGCCGGTCGATGGCCCGGTGGCGGGCCGTGGTGACCAGCCAGGCGCCGGGATTGTCCGGCATCCCGGCACCCGGCCAGCGCTGCGCCGCGACCGCGAACGCCTCCGCAGTGGCCTCCTCGGCCAGATCGAAATCGCCGAAGTAGCCGATCAGGCAGGCCAGCACCCGGCCCCACTCGTCGCGGAAGATCTGCTCGATCAGTTTCCTGCCCCGTTACTCGCGGTCGATGACGACCGGCCGGATCTCCACCGAGCCGCCGATCCTGGCGGCCGGGATCCGCGCCGCGATCGCGGTCGCCTGGTCCAGGTCGTCGGCCTCGATCAGGTAGAAGCCGCCGAAGACCTCCTTGGTGTCCGCGAACGGGCCGTCGGTGACCAGCGTCTGCCCGTCCTGGACGCGGACCGTGGTGGCGGACTCGACCGGATGCAGGGAGGCGCCCCCCACCACCCCGGGCAGCTTCTTGATGTCCAGGTACTCGCGGTGGTTGGCTTCCCGCTCGTCCGCGCTGAGGGCCTCGGCGGCTCCCGGCTTGCTGTAGATCAGCAAGGCGTACTGCATCTGCGGCTCCTTTCTCCTGGCAGCTATCTTGTCGTGCCCATGACGAACGGAGCGTGCCCGGGGGGACAGCGGAGCCGGGACTATTTCTGCCGCGGCGTGTGCGGCCCGGCCGACGGGGAGACCAGGCCGGCCTGGTAGGCGACGATGACCAGCTGGACGCGGTCCCGGGCGCCGAGCTTGGCCAGCAGCCGGGCCACGTGCGCCTTGGCGGTGGCGGTGCTGATGACCAGGCGACCGGCGATCTCGCCGTTGGACAGGCCGCGGCCGACGAGGGTGAGGACCTCGCGCTCGCGGTCGGTGACGCCGGGGAGCTCGCGCGGCGGCTGGGCCGGCCGGGGCGGCGGCTCGGGCGCTGGCGCCGGCGCTGGCCTGGCGAACTGCTCGATGAGACGGCGGGTGACGCTGGGCGCGATCAGCGCGTCGCCCGCCGCGACCACGCGGATCGCGGCCAGGATGTCCTCCAGCGCCATGTCCTTGACCAGGAAGCCGCTCGCGCCGGCCCGCAGCGCGGCGTACACGTAATCGTCATCGTCGAACGTGGTGAGCACGACGACCCGGGTCGGCCCGGACCCGGAGCCCCCCGCCGTGATCATCTGGGTGGCCTCGATGCCGTCCATGCCGGGCATCCGGATGTCCATCACCACCACGTCGGGCCGGGACTGCCGGACGATCTGGACCGCCTGGGCGCCGGTGCCGGCCTCGCCGACGACGTCGAGGTCCGGGCAGTCGGCGATGAGCACGCGCAGGCCGGCCCGGATCAGCGGCTGGTCGTCGGCAAGTACGACCCGAACGGTCACGGCTATCGCCCCCGCGCCGTCCGCGGGCACCGTCGGGTGAGGGTCCGGCGCGCGGTCAACGGGCCGCCGCGGGGACCGGCAGCCGCGCCGCCACCCGGAAACCGCATACTGAAGATAGTGCTAACGCCGGACCAGGAGGAGATCATCACCCTGGCCTGGCCCGACGAGTAGCAAATGAGGGAGAAGATGCAGCTCAAGTACGACATGAACGTCGGTGCTCTCTACATCAGGCTCAGCGATGGGCCTGTTGCCCGCACGCGCGACCTCGACGACAACACGTCTGTCGACTTGGACGCGGCAGACGAGGTAGTCGGGATTGAGGTGATTTCGATCACGCAGCCCTGGGCTCTGCATGCCGTCTTGAGCGACTTCCCGGTGCGGCCGACCGATGCAACGCAGCTTCGTGCCTACTTCGAACCGACAGCGCAGTGGCTTTCAGGGGAAGCGCCTGCGCTGACTATCGAACGTGACGCACCTGTTCTCGTACCCGCCTGATCTCACAGGTTGCCGCACTCGTTCGTCGTAATCGTCGGTTAGCGTCCACGTCCACAGGCAAGCCGATGTCCCGCCGGTCTGAGACTTGGCGGGGCATCGCACGCTTGGTACGCGCAGCGTTAGGGTAGCTCGCCGGGCTGCCCGTCGACCCAGACATAGCCGTCTGTCCTGGCGGCGCCCGTGATCACGAATCCGGGCGGCAGCAGCGGCCACGGCAGCCCGGCGGCTGGCCGGTCGGACGCGGCGCCGTGGGGCATGAACGCGACTACCCGGTCTACTAGGCCGGAAACCAGGAACGGCCTGGCCACGTCATGGTTTCCGTCGAGCAGCAGGTGCCGGACACCGCTGTCGTATAGGCCCAAGGCGGCCTCTGCCGCGCCGGTACCGGGCGGCTGGTCCCTGAGGGTGAGGATGTCCTTGCCGTGGGTGCCGGGGACAGCCTCGCGGACGGTACCGTCCGCGTATAGCACCGCGTCGGCATTCAGCCGGAGATCGCGGGTCCCGCTCATGTCACTGGGCGCAGGCTCGACGCCGTGGCGGGTGATCAGGTACGGCCAGGTGATGACGGGTCGGCGGTTCTTCAGGGCAGAGAGCCACCGGCCGAGGATGATCCGGGCCTCATCAGCCAGGACGTCGGTTTCCACGTCGACGCCCGCCCGGCTCATCACTGCCACGCCGCCTTCGCCCCGGGAGGTCGGGTCGATGACGGCGACGACGGCCCGCCGGATACCCGCGTCGATGAGGGCCTGACGGCATGGAGGCGTGCGGCCCTGGTGGTTGCACGGCTCCAGGGTGACGACGGCGGTCGCGCCGTCCGCGAGCGGCCCGGCAGCGGCCAGAGCCTGCGCCTCAGCGTGCGGTTCGCCTTTGCGCTCGTGGTATCCCTCGCCGATGATCTGGCCCGCAGGACCGAGCAGGACGCATCCGACCGGGGGGTTCGGGCTCGTCGTGCCGAGCCCGGCAGCGGATAGGGCGATGGCGCGCCGCATCGCGGCGAGCTCGGCAGGAGAGGCCATCAGGCGCCGCGGGTATCGGCGAGGGCTTCGTAAAGCCGAGTGACGGCTTCCAGGTGGCGATAGGGAGCCAGTGCGGTCGCGACCGGTATCACCATGCCGACGATTCTCTCCGACCCAGCATCGCGGGCCACGTCGAGGGCCTGCGCGGCCACGGTGGCCGCCTCGCCGGGCTCGCCGAGAGCGGCGCAAGCGGCGGCCAGGGCGCTGAGGCCCACACCCCGGTCTCGCCGGTACACGGGAGGCAGTGCTTTGATCGCGTCCTCGAGCGCGGCCACGGCGTTCGCGGGCCGGCCGAGCCGGAGCCAGCACCGGCCGCGCTGCATCTGCACGTAGGCCGGGGTGCAGAACGAGCCATGCCCGCCGGACGCATCCCCGGGATCATCGGATGACGCGGCTCGTTCATGCGCCTGGTCCAGGGCGGCAAGGCAAGCGGCCTCGGCTCCATCGAGAGCGTGGGCATGCGCTTCCTGCTGCAAGATGGCGGCGGCCATCGGGTTCGGGAGGTCTCCGCCTTCGCGGCGGGCCGCGGCAGCCAGGCCCGCGACTGCGGCGCCGTCCCCGGCGGCGGCGGCGTGCTCGCCGCGGCGGTACAGCACCCAGGACATCATCAGCCGGTCACCGGCCTCCAGCGCCCATTCCATGGACCGCCCGGTCCAGTAGCGGGACCCGGGCAGATCACCAGAATCCTCGTGCAGCCACGCGGCCGACTCGGCGTACATCGCGGCGAGCTGAAGAACCTGGTGCCGGGCGGGCGGGCGCACGGTGCGAAGAAGGATCTCAATCACGCTGAGCTGCTGACGCACCCCTCCCAGGGCATATCTCGGGCCGAGCAGATTGTCTGTCCGGACCAGGGCATGCCATTGGCCATCCACCAGGTGAATCAGCTCATCAAGCTGAGCGGCTGAGAGCCTGTCCAGGCGGGACCGGGTTAGCGTCTCACGATCCGGTGTAGGCGCTTCGCCGGACCGTCGGCTAGTGCCGAGCCCAAGCGCCCGGTACAGCAGCTCGTACCGCTCGGACAGCTCATGGTCGCCCCGCTCCCAGGCATAAATCATCCGGACCAGGCCCGCAGGGGCAGCTATATCGACGCCCGCATCGCGGGCAGCACGACGGAGCTGCCGTGCCACCTCCGGCACGTCCCAGCCGCGCGACCTGCGCCAAACGCGCAGTGTCCCGCCGTCAATACCAGGCATCGCGCGTACCTTCGCGTCGCCACTATCGGGGGAAGCCCGTGCTACAGGGTGCTCCCTGACGTGCTCCTTCTTGTCACTATCGCATAACCGAGCGTGCCCTGTGGACTGGCTTGACCACGTTGGTACGCGATGGTGAGGGAGGCGTCCGCCATGGGCCGGACGGCTAGATTCAGCGCTGGCCCGGGCGGCCAGCAATGAGATTCCGCGAGAACAAGCCAGAAGACCTGGACAGAGCCCGCGCCGAGGTAGCCGCGTGGCGCGAACGCACGCCGCAGGGAACCGCTGACCAGCTCGTCGCCGAACTCGGCGGCCGGTTCCACAAGGACTACGGTCCCCTACTCCGCGCGGTGCTGTTCACGGTCGACAGGCACGCGGCCCGCACCATCACCGGGATCACAGGGGCGCCCCGGTGAATCACATGGAGCGGCTGGCGTTGCGGCTGCCGCCCGAAGAACCCGACCAGGCCCTGCGGCTGGCCGCGTTCCGCGCCGCCTACCCTCAGGTGATCATCGGCTCGTTCGGCTTCCGGACGTGGCAGGCTCGGTTAGCCCGAGGAGAACGGCGAGACAGTCACTACCCGGTACACGCTATGCGAGCTGCTCAACAAGCTCCACGAGTTGCTCGGCAGCGCGGATGACCAGCAGGATTAAGGCCGCCAATCGCCCCGGCGGACACCCGGCTTGGCCTAAGCCCAGGACACGGCGTAGCCACGGGGCCGCGGCCGGGACGGCCGCCGATATGAGGCAGCCAAGCGGGTGCTCTTGCACGTCATGTCCTATCAGCTAGGTATCACGCTTTCGTCCCGCGCCCGGTTTGCATCCGCCGCAACGCCATGACCTGCTACGAAACGGCTCCCTCGAAGTGCGGGCGGGGGGATTCGAACCCCCACGGTGTCGCCACCAACAGGACCTAAACCTGCCGCGTATGCCATTTCGCCACGCCCGCTGGGGCCAGCGCGAGGCTGGCCGTTTGTAACGGTACCGCCTAGGCGCCGACCTCGGCCCGCAGCCGGGCGACGTGGCCGGTGGCCTTGACGCCGTACAGGGCTTTCTCGATGGCGCCGTTCGCGTCGACCACGAACGTGGACCTGATCACGCCGACGGTGGTCTTGCCGTAGAGCTTCTTCTCGCCCCAGGCGCCGTAGGCCTCGAGCACCGCGTGGTCGGGATCGGAGAGCAGCGGGAAGGTCAGGCCTTCCTTGTCCCGGAACCTGGCCAGCTTGGCTGGCTGGTCGGGCGAGATGCCCAGGACGGTGATGCCCGCGGAGTTCAGGCTGGCCAGGCTGTCACGGAAGTCGCAGGCTTCTTTGGTGCAGCCGGGCGTCATCGCGGCCGGGTAGAAGTACACGATCACCCGCTGGCCGCGGAACGAGGACAGCGAGACCTCCTTGCCGTCGGCGTCCAGCACGGTAAACTCGGGCGCCGGGTCGCCCGGCGCGAGCCGCTTGTCGGCCATGTACCTGCCTCCCTGTATCGGCGAGCGGGAAACTCAACGCTACCGCCCGGGACCGTCAGCGGCCGAACGGGCCAGATAGGGGCTAGGCCGCGCGGGACGCCGCGGTGATGAACAGCGCCAGCGCGCGGAAGGCCCGGCCGCGGTGGCTGATCGCGTCCTTGGCTTCCGCGGTCATCTCGGCGGTGGTCTGGCCGAACCCGTCGGGCAGGAAGATCGGGTCGTAGCCGAACCCGCCGCTGCCGCGCGGCGCGCGGATCAGCCGGCCCTCGACCTGGCCGGTCACCACCCACTCCCGGGATCCGGGGGGGCTCGGGGGGGTCGTCCCCCCCGGAATTGGCAGAGCGCCGGGGGCGACCAGCGCGGCGGCGCATACGAACCGGGCGCCGAGCCGGGCATCGGGCACGCCGGCCACCTGAGCCAGGACCAGTTCCAGGTTGGCCTGGTCGTCGCCGTGGCCGCCCGCCCAGCGGGCGGACAGCACCCCGGGCATGCCGTTGAGCGCGTCCACGCAGAGCCCGGAGTCGTCGGCGACCGCGGGCAGGCCGGTGTAATCCGCGATCGCACGCGCCTTGAGCAGCGCGTTCTCCTCGAACGTGGCCCCGGTCTCCGGCACGTCGGGCGCACCGGGGAACTCGTCCAGGCCGGCCAGCCGGATCTGCGCGCCGCGGTCCTCCGCGCCCAGGATCCGGGCCAGCTCGCGCAGCTTGGCGGCGTTCCGCGTGGCCAGCACGACGGTCTCAGCGGCCATGGCGGTTACATCCGGCTGGGCGGCGGCCACTCCAGGCCCGGCGGTAACGCCAGCGCGGCATCTTGCAGCCTGGCCAGCTCGCCGCAGCCCGCGACGGCGAGGTCGAGCAGCTGGCCGAGCAGGTCGCGGCTGAACGGCTCCCGCTCGGCGGTGCCCTGGATCTCCACGAAGTCGCCGCTGGCGGTGCAGACCACGTTCATGTCGGTCTGCGCGGCCACGTCCTCCTCGTAGCACAGGTCGAGCCGGGGCTCCCCGTCCACGATGCCGACGCTGACCGCGGACACCGAGGTGAGCAGCGGGTCGCCCTTGGTCCGCTTGCGGTTCTTGAGCCAGGCGACCGCCTCGGCCAGCGCGACGTACCCGCCGGTCACGGCCGCGGTCCGGGTGCCACCGTCGGCCTGGAGCACGTCGCAGTCGATGACGATGGTGTTCTCGCCCAGCGCCTTGTAATCAACGCAGGCCCGCAGCGAGCGCCCGACCAGCCGGGATATCTCCTGGGTGCGACCGCCCAGGCGGCCCTTGACCGACTCGCGGTCACCACGGGTGTTGGTCGCCCGGGGCAGCATGGCGTACTCGGCGGTCACCCAGCCGAGCCCGCTGCCGCGCCGCCAGCGCGGCACGTCCTCGGTGACGCTCGCCGCGCACAGCACGCGGGTG
>WNGR01015166.1_pt1 | contig 16641 bp, 18 predicted proteins | sample 5407581 | NCBI WGS metagenome assembly WNGR01 (sample SAMN13153383, study PRJNA577476) | soil metagenome | isolation source: 80 cm soil or saprolite under Garry oak tree replicate 2 | place: USA:California | collected 2016-06-15 | reverse complement strand
CGTCCTGCTCGGCGACGGAACCGAGTCAACCGTGGACCAGCAGCCGCACGACATCGTCATCGAGCATTGCTACATCCACGGCGACGCGGTCGCGGGGAGCCGCCGCGGCATCGCGATGAACGGAGTCAACGTGGGCGTGTACGATTCGATCCTCGCCGACTTCAAGGAGGTGGGCGCGGACTCGCAAGCCCTCGCCGGCTGGAGCGGGGCGGGTCCCTTCACGATCGCGAACAACGAGCTCGAGGGGGCGGGCGAGAACCTCATGTTCGGCGGCGCCGATCCCTCGGTCCCGGGCCTCGTGCCCGCGGACATCGTCGTGCGACACAACCACTTCTTCAAGCCCCTCTCCTGGAAGGGCGACGATCCGAGCTACGCCGGGACGCACTGGAGCGTGAAGAACCTCTTCGAGCTGAAGGACGCCCGCCGCATCCTCATCGAAGGGAACGTGTTCGAGAACGACTGGACGGATGCCCAGACCGCCACGGCCATCCTCTTCACGGTCCGCAATCAGGACGGGACCGCCCCGTGGTCCCAAATCGACCACGTCACATTCCGGAACAACATCGTCCGGCACGCGGGCTCGGGCCTGAGCGTCCTCGGGTACGACAACAACTTCCCGAGCCAGCAGACGACCAACGTCACGATCGGGAACAACCTCCTGTACGATCTCAACGGCACGACGTGGGGCGGGTTCGGCGCGTTCGTCCTCATGCTCAACGGCACGGCGGACGTGGCGATCGAGCACAACACCGTGTTCCAAAGCCAGCACGTCCTCCTCGCGGACCTGCTCCCCAACACCGGATTCGTCTTCGCGGACAACATCGCGCCCCACAACCTCTACGGGGTGTTCGGGAGCGGTCGCGCCTCGGGCAACGACTCGCTCGACGCCTACTTCCCCGGGAGCGTGTTCCGGCGCAATGTGATCCCGGGCGCTCCCGCGTCCTCGTACCCGACCGACAACTTCTATCCGGCAAGCCTGGGAGATGTGGGGTTCGTCGACTTCTCCGGAGGGAACTACCGCCTGACCGCGTCGTCGGCGTACAAGAACGCCGGCACGGATGGGCGGGATGTCGGCGCAGACATCGACGCCGTCGAGGACGCGACGTGCGGCGCGGTCGATGGCGTCCCGTGTGCGTCGGGTCCGTCGCCGCCTTCCCAGGACCGATGGCCGTTCGGCAGCATCGGAGGCATCCCGGTCCTCGTCATCGTGGCGGTCGCCGTCGCCGTCGTGCTTGCGGTGATCGTCCTGGTCCGCAGGCGGAGACGGCGGACCTAGCCGTCGGGCGTCGAGGGCCGGCGGGGGAATCCTCATTCCGGAGGAAGGCTTCCCGCTCCGCATGGAGCGCATCGAAGCCGATGTCCTGATCCCGGGCCGCGGCGAGCCGATCCGGAACGGGTGCGTCGTCATCGACGGGCCGACGATTGCGTACGCGGGACCGATTGAAGGCGCTCCGAAGGTCCCCGCAGACGCTCGCGTCGACCGCGTGCCTGCCATCATGCCGGGGATGTGGGACTGCCATGGCCATCTGATGGGGATCCGATCCGCGAACGTCGAGGAGACCGCGAAGACGTCGCTGCCCGTCATGGCGGCGAGGGCCGTGAACAACATGGAGACTGGACTGATGGCCGGCTTCACGAGCGTCCGCGATCTCGTCGGCTTGGGCGTGCACCTCGCGCGCGTGGTCGACGAGGGGACGATCCCCGGCCCGCACATCTACGGCGGCGGCGCGATGCTCAGCCCGACCGCGGGCCACGGGGACCTGCACATGTTCCCGACGTCGTACATCCATGCGCTCGGCGCATCGGGGCACTACTTCCAGATCTGCGACGGCGTCGACGAGTGCCTGCGGGGCGTGCGCAACCAGCTCCGGCTCGGCGCGAGGGTGATCAAGCTGTGCGCCTCCGGCGGGGTGATGAGCGAGGTGGACCACCCGGAGCACCAACAGTTCTCGGATGACGAACTGCGGGCGATCGTCGGGGAGGCGTCACGGGCGGAGCGCGCCGTCGCCGCGCACTGCCACGCCGCGTTGAAGGCGGGGTGCCGCACGATCGAGCACGGGTCGTTCCTCGACGACGAGGCGGCGGACCTCCTGCGCGAGAAGGACGCGGTCCTCGTCCCGACGCGGTACATCATCGAGCGCCTGATCAAGGAGGGTCCGAAATTCGGGGTGCCGGACTACGCCTACCGCAAGGTCGTCTCCTTCGGGGATCAACACAAACGCTCGCTGCAGCTCGCCGTGCGGAAAGGCGTGCGGATCGCCCTCGGGACGGACATCTGGACCACCGGCGCGGACACGATTTGTCCGTGGGGACAGAACGCCCACGAACTCCTGCATCTCATCGAGGCCGGGATGAAACCGCTGCAGGCGATCGAGGCCGCGACCGCGAATGGGCCGCTGACGTTAGGGCCGCAGGCGCCAAGGTCGGGTCAGCTCAAGACCGGATACGACGCGGACGTCCTCGCGGTCCGGAAGGACCCGCTCGCGGATCCGTCGATCCTGACGTCGACCGATGCGATCGTGCGAGTGTGGAAGTCCGGCCGGCTCGTCAAGAGCCTTTCCGCATGAGGCCGCGGGTGTCTGCGAGTTTCTCCAGGGGATGCGCGCCCGCACGCCGCCGCGCGGACCGGAAAATGCAAGCCGGGGCTGGCAGCGCGATAGCGGCGCCGAGGGCGAACAGCCCCGCGCGGTTCGGGACGAATGTCGCCGCCTGAGCGGCCTTGGCCGACACGTGTACCACGACGGTGACGTTGTCCTTCTGTCCTGCCGTGTCCGTGACGGTCAGGGTGACGGGGACGTCTCCCGGACTGCCGAAGACGCGCTGGGCCGTCATCCCGTACGAGGTCCCCTTGCCCCCGAACGACCAGGTGTAGTTCACGATCCCGAAATCGTCGGAGGCGATCGACGCGTTGAAGGTGACGCGCTGCGACTTGAGCGGCGCCTCCGGCGAGACGGTGAACGCCGCTACGGGCGCACGGTCCTCTGGTGGAGGCGCTGCCGCCGGATAGTCGGGGAGGGTGCCGTTGTACGGATAGTCGGCGTACGGTCCCTTGCCGTTGTCCGAGAGGAGCATCGTGCCGAGCGCCGGCCATCCGGCCGCGCGGGTCCGCTCGGTGAACCAGGGCCAGTAGCCGTACCCGTAGGGGTTCGGGCCCGTATCCAGGTTGTAGCCGACCTCCGATTCGTAATGCGGGATCGCGGACGCCTCGTGCCACGCGGTCTCCCAGTCCACGAGGTACTGATCCTCCGCGGTGCCGTACGTGTGGTGCTGGGACACCTCGAGGCCCGGGATGTCGCTCCAGAAGACGTGGTACTGCCATCCGAACCCCGGGGCGCCGGGGAAGAGCGTCCAGCCGCCGATGCCGAGGGTGAGGAGATGGTTCGGGCTGTACGCCTTGACATCCGCGAGGTAGCGGGAGGCCCACGCGCGGAAGCCTCCGATCCCGCCGACGCTCGCCCAGTACGCGTCGTTGTTCACGTCGGGCTCGTTCCATAGGTCCCACATCGCGATCCGTGGATTGTCGTCGTATCGAGCGACGATCGCCCGCACGAGCTCGAGGTGGTGCGCGTACAGCGTCGAGTTGACGTCGTAGAAGGCGTTCTCGCGGGTCGGGGCTTGGTGGCCGAGGACGGGGACGAGGTAGACGCCCGCGCGGTCCGCCCAGTACACGAGTCGGTCGAAGATCCCCCAGAACCCCGAGGCGTTCGCCTTCCACGCGGCGTACGCCATGTCGACGCCGAAACCCTCGTCGATGATCCAGATCCGGAGGAGGTTCGGCCGCGGGCTCGAGGGCTCGCTCGAGACGTTCTGATAGTACAGGACGTAGCGGAAGAATTCCCGCCAGAGGTCGTCCGCCGACGAGACGTTCGCGAGCGTCCCGTTGAGGTCGGACCGGAAGAGGCGGTTCTGGCCCCAGTACTGCCCGGGATCGTCCCAGCCGTACAGGCCGGAGGCGATCAGCGCGAACGGGAAAGATGTCTGCTCGTTCATCCCGAAGAACTGGATCGGGCTGCCGTTCAGCATGAGGCGCGCGCCCTCGGCGTAGACGAAGCCGGGCGGACCGACCCGCTGCGGGACGTACGGAGGCACAGTCGTGACCGGAGACGTCACGAGGCCGATCCGGGTCCGGACGGTCGAGTTATCGGACACGGGCACATGAAGGAACCAGTAGTCCAAGTTCCAGACCGGCGTCGTGTTAGCGACCGAGACGCCATCGATGAGGAGGTCGATAGTATCATTCAGCGTGAGCGCGACGCCAAGGACGCTCGCCTCGGCCGTCCCCGTCCGCACGACCCGCAAGATCAGGTCCAGCGACTCCGCGCCGGGCGAGGCCGAATCCGTCGCCCGGGGTGCCGGGCCCGGCCCGACGAACGGGAGCGCCAGGAGGACGAGGATCACCGCCACGAGGATCGTGCGACGGAAGACTCGGTGATGCCGCATCGCCTCCGAGGCAGCCCATGGAATCACGGTCACGGCCGGGTCGCGGGTTTCCCCGCCGCCCATATAGGTGTTCGGAATACACCTGATGTCACATGAATTCAGGCCGGGACAGCGTCCGATCGCACCCGAAGAGTCCCGCCCTCACGGCAAGACGCTCGCCTTCCGGATTGTGACCGCCTTCTTCGGCCGGTCCGCGTGGTCCGTGGGCGTGCGACTGATCGCATCGACGACCTCCATCCCCGCCACGACACGACCGAACGCGGGATGCTTCGGGTCCAGCCGCGCGTTGTCGACGACGTTGATGAAGAACTGGCTTCCCCCGGTGTTCGGGCCCGCGTTCGCCATGGAGATCGTTCCTCGCGCGTTCCGGTTGTCCGAGGGGAGCTCGTCCTTGATCGCGTAGCCGGGGCCGCCGTGTCCGGTGCCCTCGGGGTCGCCGCCCTGGATCATGAAGCCCGCGATGACGCGGTGGAAGATCGTGCCGTCGTAGAAGTGCGTCTCGACGAGCTTGCGGAAGTTCGCGGTCGTAATGGGCATCCGGTCGTCGAAGAGCTCGATCTTCACGTCGCCCATCGTCGTCTGCAAGAGGACGTTCGTCATGCGCCGGCCATCCGCGCCCCGTATGTAAAACCTGCTCACCGGATGCCCGTGTCGGATGGATTGTCGCTCAGTACTTCGACCGCAACGTCGTGCATCAGGATTTCTTAATGACGCGCGTAATCAAGGCCTAGCCCTGATCGTCCATGCCAGGACGCTGGCCGGCGCGGATTCACTTCCGACGTACCCGCGTCGGGATGCCTCCATGGCCGAACCAACCGTACAGTCCGACCGGGAGGATGCTCAGCAGGAAGAGGAGGTACACCCACACGGACGGGCCGCTCCAATCGACTGCGCCCGAATAGCGTCCGAGAGCGACGAGTTCCAAGATCGCGAACGCCGTGTAACCGCCGCCCAGCGGCCGGATCCGGAGGAAGTCGTTCTCCCGGACTCCGTGGAAGGCAGCGAAGCCGATCCCGACGAACCAGGCCCCGATCGCCCGTCCCGTCAAGGCCGTCAAGAGCCACGGCCACACCGACCCGACGACGGTCGGAGCCGCGAGGAGACCCACCCCGAACGCGAGCATCGCGCCGCCCTGGGCGAGGACCACGATTCGCATCCACGTCGGCGGCGAGGGCCCGGCCGGCGGATCGCCTCCCGGGACGCGGAGCTGCCGCCATCCGGCGAGCAGCATGGCGACCGGCACGCCAGCATAGATCGCGAGCCAGAACCACGCCGCCCCCTGCGCGCTCGGGACCGCGCTGAGGGAGAAGTGGAAGCGGTCGAAGTGGACAAGGGTGATGACGAGCGTGAGGGTCGTGAAGAGCCAGATCGCAGGGACCGCGACGCGCGCGTGGGCCCAGGTCTTCTGGCGGGCGGCGATGATCTCGACGGGGACCGCGGCCCAGTACGCGGCGCCGAGGAATGCGGCGGTGATCGGCGGCACGACATTCCATGCGAAGTAGGTGTCCGTCTGGTCCGAGAACACGGTGAGCTGGAACCCCGCGAGGAAGACGAGAAAGCTCGCCGCGTACAGGAGCCACCGCATCCACGCGATCACCGGGCGGCCGGGAGACGGCTCGGAATCGGCGAGGCTCGGAGGCATGACGGGCCCGGGACATCGGCATTGTCCATAACACTTGGCGTCGGGCCATCGACGTTCCTTAGCGGGTCAGGCGAAAGCATCAGGCGTTGTCGCGGTAGGCTCGCTTCAGCCATCGCACGACTTCGGCATCCACGTCTTTCGGAGACCGGATGCTGATGTGGACGGGCATCGTCTCGTGGATCCGCGAAGGCTGCAATTGTCCCGTGGGCTTCACCCCGTCGATGCGCAGCGCGAGGTCGACGCGGTCCTTCGTCGTCGCTTGCACGCGGGCGAACGTCCGGCGGGGCGTGACCAGCGCGACGAACGTTTTGCGGGCCTGGATCGTGACGTCCCCCAGGCCCCCGGCTGCCCCGATGATGGCGTCAAGGATCGGCCGGAGCTGCGGCCTGTCCACGTACTGCCCATCGATGAGGTCGTCCGCGGTCGCGGTGAGGAAATCCGGGTATCCGAACCGTTCCATCACGAGGAGCGTCTGAGCGTATCCCGTTATCTCTTGCTTTGTCAGCCATGAGCGGAGGCTCTCTTCGTCCTTGAAGGCCTGTTTCTTGATGCGCCGGTTCCAGGCCTCGACGCCCTCTCCCGTCCGCTCCTCGAGGAGGCGGGCCGACATCGTCCGCATGTCCTCCCAGTTCCGCGTCTTCGCCATCGCGTCGCGCTCCGTTCGGTGTCCGGACCGGTCGAACGACGACCCCGTGCCAAGAACATTGCTCTCGGTCCTCGGGCGGCCCCGGCTCTTCGGACGTGACGCGACTTCACAGTCAATCCCTTTTCGTTCCCCGGATCCTAGCGGAGTCGTTTCAAAGAGTTTAAGTATATCGCGATATATCGCGATTCTCATGCAGTCCTCAAACGCAGGATCGGTGGCCAGCGAATTCCCGGTCCAGTTGAAGGGCCTCGGCAAGGAGTACGGTCACTTCACCGCCCTGAAGTCTCTTGACCTGACCGTCCGGGAGGGAACGTCCCTCGGCTTCCTCGGTCCGAACGGCGCGGGAAAGTCCACGACGATCAAGATCATGACGAATCTGATCCGCCCTTCCCGGGGCCATGCCACTTTGTTCGGCATCGATGTCCGCCAAGAGCCGACCCGCGCGCTGGCCCGGATCGGCGCGGTCATTGAGACCCCGGAGTTCTATGGCTATCTCTCGCCGCTCGAGACCCTCGCGTATGCGGGACGCCTCCGCGGCATGTCGTCCAAGGAGATCGAGTCGCGCAGCGAAGACGTCCTGAAGGGGGTCAAGATGAGCGACTGGGCCGACCACCGGATCCAGGAGTTCTCGAAGGGGATGAAGCAGCGCCTCGCGATCGCGCAGGCGCTCCTCAACGAGCCCGCCCTCCTCATCCTCGACGAGCCCACCTCGGGCTTGGATCCGAGGGGCATGGCGGAGGTCCGTGACGTGATCCAATCGCTGAAAGGCGAGGGCCGGACGATCTTCATGAGCTCCCACCTCCTCGGCGAGGTCCAGGAGGTCTGCGACGACGTCGCGCTCCTGAACCACGGGGAGCTCCTGATCCACGGCTCCGTGCGCGACCTTTCCCGGGGGTCCGACACCTCCACGTTCCAGACGAGCTTCCTCCGGCCGCCGACGCCGCAAGATCTCGAGGCCCTCGCATCGGTCCCCGGAATCGTGGAGATCAAGAACGAGGGCGACTCGACGATCGACCTACGGATTTCGGGCGGTGAGGAAGGGCAGGCGCGTGTGCTCGAAGCGATGGTGAGCCGCGGCCTGAAAGTCATCACGTATCGGCCGCTCGGCTCGTCGCTCGAGCAGCTCTACCTCGACCGCATCCAGGAGTCGGATCGCCTATGACGACGACGCCGTTCGGTCAGGTAGTCACCGTCGCGAGCTACGAGATTCGCAAGTACATCCGGGGCCGCCGCATCCTCGGCATGTTGATCCTCGTCGCGCTGATCGTCGGCCTCTTCCTCGGCCTCCCGCCCGCCTTGGGGATCCCGTACGCGTCGACCCCGAACGCGTTCGTCTCGACGTTCGCCACGTTCAGCGGTTTGCTCGTGGTCCTCAGCGGGGTCCTCTTCGCGGCGGACGCGCTCGTCTCGGAGCACGAAAAGCGGACGGGGTACTTCCTGTTCCCGAACCCGGTCCGTCGGGAGGTCCTCGTCATCGGGAAGATCGCCGCCAGCCTCATCGTTTCCGCCGCCGTCCTCACCCTGTACTACGGCGCCGCGGCGATCGCGGCCCTCGTGATCACGGGCTCCCTGACGTGGGACGTCGGCCTCTCCTACGTCTACGCGCTCGCGTATATGACCGCGGTCGTCGGGGTCGCCTACCTCCTTTCGGCGTTGCTGAAGAGCACGGTCGCCGCAACGGTCCTGACGTTCTTCCTCTTCACGCTGATCTTCACGATCATCGGCGCGATCCTCTCCGTGGCGAGCGTCAAGCCGTGGTTCATCCCGACGTCCGCGTCGGGGATTATCGCCAACGCCCTCGGCGGAGGCGCCGTCGGTCCGGGTCCCGGTGGCGGAGCCCGCGAATTCGTCCCGGATCCCGCGACCTCGGTCCTCGTGTTCGCGGCGTACGCGATCGTCGGCGGGGTGCTCGCGACCCTCTGGTTCCGGCGCCGGGAGCTCGCCTCATGAGCGCCCCCGAGAAATTCGGCGGATTCTTCCACTTCTTCGGAAAGGGCGACTCCACCTGCTCGAGGAACACCCGATGCATGGGTACGAGATCATCAAAGCGGTCGAGGAACGCTACCATGGGTTCTACAAGCCGAGCGCGGGCGCGATTTACCCCGCGTTGAGGGCCCTCCTCCGCAAAGGATACCTCTCCGTGAGCGGCGAGGAACGCCGCAAGACGTACCGGATCACCCGCGAAGGCAAGGCGTACCTGCGGAGCCGCCGCAAGGAGATCGAGGAGCGCTTCCGCGCGTTCGAGTCCGCGGTCGGGCCCGAGCGGGCCGCGCTCTTCCGCGAATTCCGGGCGACCGGCAAGCTACTCCGGACGAACATGAGCGAGGTGACGCCGAAGCAGGCGGACGCCCTCCGTCGAGTGGTGATCGAGATGCGCGAGAAGGCGCTGCGGATCCTTTCGAAGTGAGGGAGGTGCTCCATGGCCAGTGACGCCATCGTAACGGAAGACCTGACGAAGGTGTACGGGAAGCTGACGGCCGTCGACCACGTCAACCTGAAAGTCGTCGAGGGGACCGTCTTCGGACTCCTGGGCCCGAACGGCGCCGGCAAGACGACGATGATCAAGCTGCTCACCGGCCTGACGGACATCACGGAAGGAGAGGCGTCCGTGGCCGGGTTCAACGTCCGTCGCGATCCGATGCACGTCAAGCAGCGCATCGGTTGGGTCGCGTCCGAAGTGATCCTGGACGACGACTTCTCCGCGTGGGAGAACCTCTGGCTCCAGGCGAAGCTCCAGAGCCTTTCGGAGTGGAAGGACCGCGCGGAGAACCTGCTGAAGTACTTCGGCCTCCTCGACCGTCGGAAGGATCGGGTGAAGACGTTCTCCACGGGCATGCGCAAGAAGCTCGAGATCGCCTTGGCCCTGCTCCATCAACCCGAGGTCGTGTTCATGGACGAGCCGACGATCGGCCTCGACGCGAACACGCGACACATGCTCTGGGACCTGATCACGGGCGTGAACCGGGAGTTCGGGATCACGGTGCTGTTGACGAGCCACTACATCGAGGAGGCGGACGCGCTCTGCGAGCAGATCTCGATCATCGACCACGGGAAGTTCGTCGCCTCGGGGAGCCCGACGGACCTCAAGGCCCGGGTCAAGTCGGACTTCGTCGAGCTCGAGACGCGCGAACCCGTCGACGAAGCGAAGCTGCGCACGATCCCCGGCGTCACCGACGTCCGCACCCAGGGGAAGACCTGGATCCTGCGCGTGTCCGCGGCGGAAGAGGTCCTCCCCCGTCTCTTCGGGACGCTCAAGACGGACGAGATCCGGCGGATCAACGTGGAGAAGCCGAGCCTCGAGACCGTCTTCCTGGACATCACGGGCAAGCGGATCGACCAACCGGGGTCCGATGTGCCCGACTACCGCAAGTTCTACGCGCAGATGCGGAGGGCCCGACGATGAGCACGGAGACGACTCATGCTCGGATATCGCGGCGGCAGCTCGCCTCCGGACGACCGCGGGTGAGCCAGCGGAGCCAGTTCGTCGGGCTGTACGGTCGGGAGCTCCTCCGCACGTTCCGGAATCCGTGGGTGCTCGTGATCACGTTCGTCCAGCCGTTCATGTGGCTCGCGTTCTTCGGGAGCAGTTTCAGCGGTGCCTCGCCCGCCCTCGTGCAGCAGGTCTTCCATACCGACAGCTACACGGCGTTCCTGCTCCCCGGGGTCCTGTCGACGTCGATGTTGACCGTGGGGATGTTCGGATCGATGAGCACGATCCAGGACAAACGCTTCGGATTCATGAAGCGCATCCTGCTGACGCCCACGAGCAAGGCGACCGTGTACTGGTCCAAGGTGCTCGGGTCGACGAGCCGCGGGCTCATCCAGATTCCCGTGATGATCGTGGCCGCCCTGGTGTTCGGCGTGCGCTTCGCGGGCGATCCGCTCATGTGGGTCGGATGGATCCTCGGGATCTTCTTCCTCGGACTCGGAATGTCGTGCTTCTTCCTCGCCGTGACCGCGTCGAGTACGGACTGGCAGACGCCCGGCGTGATCTCGAACTTCATCACGATGCCCCTCATGTTCGCGAGCGGCGCGCTCTTCCCGCTGGCGAACTTCCCGGCATGGATGCAGGCGATCGCGAGCGTCAACCCGGTCTCGTTCTCGTCCCTGCTGGGCCGCGGGATCGTCGTCTTCGGGACCGTGGACTGGTCGTATCTCGGATACCTCGCCGCGTTCGCCGGCGTGATGCTCGTGGCGAGAACCGCCATCGCCAGTCGCTACCTGAAGGCCGAGTGAGCCGCGGTTCCGCACATCTCGGGTTCGCCGACCCGGCTAGGCCGGCGAGATGTTCTGGTTGTGCCGGAACACGTTCTCCGGATCGTACTTCGACTTGACGTCGCACAGCCGATCGTAGTTCCGGCCGAAGTTCGCTCGAACGCGGTTCATGTCGTCCCCGGCCGCGAAGTTGATGTATCCGCCCTCCTCCGCGTGCGGCGCGAGGCCTTTGTAGTAGTTCTTCACCCATCGGGTGTTGGCCTCGTTCTGTGCCGGATCGGGCCACATGCCGGCGATCACCATCGCGTACTTGGAGTCGCGGTGCCCGAAGGCCGTGGCGTCCGGCGCGACGTCGTGGACCGCGCCGTTGATCGGGTAGATGTGCACCGTCGAGTTGACGACCGGCACCTTGGGCCCGTGCTCGAGGTGCGCCGCAATCGCGCCGTCCGAGAGTCCCTTGGCGAAGACGGCCTTCCAGTAATGCTGGATGCCGGGCGGGACCAACCCGTCGAACGCGCTGTTGAGTGCCGGGTACGGCCATGGCCCGACGTACTCGGCGACCACGTCGGCCGCTCCCCGGAGAGGGGCGATCGCGGCTTCCGCCTCGGAGGGCGGGCCGGTCCAGCACGTGACGAGGGCGCAGAACGTGTCGCCGTGCCGGTCTTCCGGGATGAAGGGCAGAGGTGGCGCGATCTGCCATGCGAAGAAGGCGCCGAGTTCCCGCGGTGCTCGGGAAATGTACTCGTCGAAGCTGCGCATCACCTTCTCCGCGTCCTCCACCTCGAAGAACATCGGCCCGCCGACGATATTCTTCACGGGCTGGAGCTTGTACTGGAAGTTCGTCACCACGCCGAAGTTGCCGCCTCCGCCGCGCAGCGCCCAGAAGAGATCCGGGTTCGCGTTCGGGTTGGCGCTGACGAACGAGCCGTCCGCGAGGACGACGTCGGCGGAGATCAGGTTGTCCAGCGACAGGCCGGCGCCGCGGGTGAGGTACCCGATGCCGCCGCCGAGGGTGAGTCCCGCGATGCCGGTCGTCGAGATGATGCCCCCCGTCGTGGCCAGGCCGAACGCGTGCGTCGCATGGTTGAAGTCGCCCCACGTCGAGCCGCCTTCCGCCCGGACCGTTTTCGTCGCCGGGTCGACGCGGATCCCCCGCATCCGTCCGAGGTCGATCACCAAGGCGTCGTCCGCGGTGCCGAAACCGGGCACGCTGTGTCCGCCCCCGCGGATGGCAATCGCCAGGCCGGCGTCGCGGGCCGCCTTCACCGCCGCGATGACGTCGGCGACCCCGGTGCATCGGACGACCACCGCAGGCCGCTTGTCGATCATCGCGTTGTACACTTTGCGCGCGTCCTCGTAACGGCCGTCCTCGGGCAAGATGACCTCGCCGCGCACGGACCCCTTTAGCTCTGTCGCCACCTTCTCATTCATCATCGGAACCCTCCCCTCGCCGGGACGGCCCGGTATCGCCGCGACTCCTTTAACGCTTCGGTGCCTCCCCGCGAAACTGGATCCGCACAGAACGGGAACAATGGAAGGTCGCGCAGCCGAAGCTATAAGGCCCTTCAGTCGTTGCCCGGGCCGGGGGTCGGAGGCCGTGGTGTCCTTTGACGTCTCGAGTTTCAACTGGATTGCGATCGTGCTGGCCGGCGTGAGCGCATTAATCATCGGCGCGGTCTGGTTCTCGCCGCCGCTGTTCGGACGGCGCTGGATGGCCGCGCTGGGAATGAAGCCCGAGGACGCGGGGAAACCGGCGCCGGGCTTCGTCGTCGCCTTGGTGATATCCATCATCGGCGCGACGTTCCTGCGGTGGGTCCTCGGCGTCGCGGGTGCCACGTCCATCGCGGACGGGCTTGAAGTCGCGCTGATCATCTGGTTCGCGTTCATCCTGCTGCCGAGCGCGCCGAGCCTGCTCTTCACGAAGAGCTCCAAGACCGCCTTCGCGATCACGCAGGTCCAGCACGCGATTGCCATGAGCGCGATGGGGATCGTCCTCATGGCGTACCGCTGACCGGCGGTCGTCGTTCATGGGTGGTAAGGGACCATGGTGGCGGGGACTCGAGGGACGGGATGGGGACCGGAATACCACATCACCGCGACGTTCCGCGTGCCGCTCGATTTCGCGTTCGCTTGGTGCACGGACTACACGCCCGAGGACGCGGGTCTCGAGGGAGAGGCGTACCAGCGGAAGATCATCGAGCGGTCGGCGAGGCGCGTCGTGTTCGAGGACCTCGAGGAGATGCCCGACGGCTGGTTCTGGGGCCGGGACGTCGTCACGCTGCGTCCTCCGAACCGTTGGCACATGGACGGAGTCGGGAATCGCCGCGACGTCACGGCCGACTACGTGCTGACCCCGCTCCCGGACGGCCGGACGCAGCTCGAGCTTCGCTGGAGGCGGCGGCCGACGATGCCCGGCCCGAAGCAACTCACGAAGGCGCAGCGCGAGGAATCCGCGCGGGTCGCTTGGAAGCGCTTCGGCACGGCGATGGAGCGCGATTATCGGCGTAGCCGGTCCTCCGGAACCCGACAGACGAAGTGAGCGGCCTCCGTTCGACGCGAGGCGGGGAGCATCACGTATGGAATCGGGAACGCGTACCGCGGTCGGGACGCCGGGCCGCCTGCTCACGTTGGCGGACGGCATCTTCGCCATCGCGATGACGCTCCTCGTGCTCGATCTGCGGCTGCCCGACGGGAGCAACGCCGACCTCGCGACGCAGCTGGTCGGGCTGCGCGCGGCCTTCCTGACGTTCGTCATCAGCTTCGTCGTCCTCGGGGTCTTCTGGTTCGCGCACCACCAGACGTTCCACTTCCTCGTCCGGGTGAACCGCACGCTGGTCTGGCTGAGCATCGGATTCTTCCTGGGGGTCGCCTTGGTCCCGTTCGTCGCGTCCGTGCTCGGCGCGCACCCGGACGACCCGATCGCCCTCACCCTGTACGGCGGGGCCATCGGGCTCCTGACCGTCCTCGGGTACGTGACCTGGTGGTACATGACCGGCGACCGCGGGCTTGTGGTCGACGGGATGGACCCGAACTTGGTCCGCAAGGTGCAACACTGGATCGCCGTCGGACCCGTAATCGCCCTCGTCGCGATCGCCCTCGCGTTCGTGAGTCCCCTGGCCTCGTTGCTCATCTACGTGGCCCTGCCCGTCCTGTTCATCGCCTTCAATCCGGTCGACGCGTACCTGGAGCGGCTCCGAGAGAAGGAGCGTTGACTCTCGAGCGGGATCGAAACCGTTGCGGGACCGGGACGTCGTCACGTATGAGTACCATGTCGACATTAGAGCCATGCTTATGACATCGACCACGACCATTTCGCTACGCAAGGAGACCAAGGAGCTGCTGCGCCGGTTCGGTTCCAAGGGGCAAACCTATGACGAGGTCATCCGAATGCTCATCGAAAAGGCGTCCCCCACTGAACGGGATGCGCGATGGAACCGGATCCTCGACGAAGAGGAATTGATCCCGTTGGACGAGCTATGAATGCCCGGCGTTCGGGGGATTGAGAGGCCGCAGCCTTATGGCTCACGGCCCGATTCCCGCATCCATGCTGAGGTTCGAGACCGTGGCGGTCGTCGTGCGCGATGAGGAAAAGGCGACGAAATTCTGGAAGGAGAAAGTCGGCTTCCGCGTCGTGACCTCGTTCCCCCATTGGGTCACCGTGGCGCCCCGCGGCGCGAATGTCCGTCTGCATCTTTGCCCCGACTCCCGCCCGGAGAAGGGGAACACGGGATACCTCTTCTCCACGAAGGACGCGAAGCGGGAGGAGGCGGCGCTTCGGAAGAAGGGCGTCAAGATCACCAAGCCTGTCAAGAAGGAGGAGTGGGGCACGATCTTCTGGTTTGCGGACCCCGACGGGAACGAGTTCCAAGTGATGGAAGGAGACGTCTAACTCGTGGTGGGCTCTGCCGGACCGACCGCTTCGGGCAGCCACGCCACGCGCCACACCCGCCAGAGCGCCGTCGGGTCGGTGAGCGGGTCGCCGTGGACGAGGAAGAAGTCCGCGGGTCCTCCTTCGACGATCCGACCGGCCTCCGGCTCACCGAGGAGCTCCCCACCGCGGACCGTCGCGGAGGCGAGCGCCTCCCATGGCTTCAGCCCGGCCTCGACGAGCGCCTCGACCTCCCACGCGAGATGATTCGCCCGCAACGATCCGCCGCCGAAGTCGGTCCCGGTCGCGATCCGCACCCCGGCGTGGTGGGCGAGCCGCACGCTCTCGATCGCCCGCTCGCGGCGACGCGCGATCCGCTCCTTCCCCTCGTCGCCGACGAACCGGGGCAACGTCGTCGTCTGCGCGAAGGATGCCCAGGATCGGAAAATCGCTAGCGTGCTGACGAGGAACGTCCCCTGACGGGCCATCTTCGCGACGGCGTCCGAGTCGAGCTCGAATCCGTGTTCGAGGGAATCGACTCCGGCGTCGATTCCGACCCGGGCTCCGACGAGGAAACCGGAATGCGCGGTGACCTTCGCACCGCGACCGTGGGCGAGTTCGACGACGGCCCGCACGTCTCCCGTCGACCAAGGCGCCTCTTCCTTCTTCGGTCCGTCGAGGTAGAGCTTGAGGAAGTCCGTCCCGTCGTCGAGCTGGGTCGATGCGGCCTTGAGGAGGGCGGGGCAGTCATCCGCCTCGATCGCAAGGCCCCCCGTGAGGACGCCGCTGTGGCCGATCCAGGTTCCCGCGACCCGGATCCTCGGTCGATTCGGGTCCGACCGCCACCGTTCCCGCACGCGGAGCGTGAGGGCCCGCTTCCGACCGTCCCGCGGATCCGCGGCGAGAGGGGACCCTACGTCGCGGGCCCAACGCACACCCGCGCGGCCCAGGAGGTCCCCGTTGTGCTCCGCGACGTCGAGCAGTTCGTCCGGAGGATCGACACCGCGATCGATCCAGTGCGAGCCGCCGGGGAGGGTGACGTGGCTGTGTGCGTCGACCATGCCCGGGACGATCGTCGAGCCGCCCGCGTCGACGACGTGGACGTCTCTCGGAAGCATTCCTTCGTCGGAGCTGGACCGGATCCCGAGGACCCGGCCTCGGTCCACGAGGACGCTCACGCCCTTCCGAAGGGAGGGACCGCTCCCGTCGGCGAGGGCGGCGTCCCGATACAGCGTTGGTCGGGGAATCATGCCGAAACACCATCCGACTTGCTGAACTCAACTCCGCCGCTCGAAGATCGCGTTGCCGAACCAGACCAACGGCGGCTCGGGCTGGAGCTTCTCCGCCTTCGCGAGGAACGCGCGGAACCGAGGGTCGCTGTCGTGCTCCTCGTGGGCATCGTGGTCCGCCGCGACGATGTGCAGGAGGTAGTCCTGGATCCCGCTTCGCGTCTCGCTGCCGCCGCCCGCCCGGACGAGCCGGGCTTCCGAGAACCGGCCGCGGCGGGTGAAATCCTCCCAGATCGGGATCTCTTCGGCCTCGAACATCGCTTCGAACTCCGTCGACCGGTCGGACGCGATCCGGAGGACGATCGCGGTCACCTCGGAGCGTGAAGCACTCGACCCACGGATGGCCGCGGCCGCCTTGACACGCAGGCCGGTGCGACCCTTTAGGGCGGTTCTACTCTGGGACGGCTTTGCAGGATTCGCCGTGGCTTTGCCGCTTGATTTCCCTGCCATGCTCGGCCATCACGATGTCGTTACTTAAGTCCGAAGACGAGGGGATCCCCATTTCGGACCGCAGGCCAGAAGGACGGGATTCGTGTGCGTG
>WNGR01008673.1_pt1 | contig 16643 bp, 18 predicted proteins | sample 5407581 | NCBI WGS metagenome assembly WNGR01 (sample SAMN13153383, study PRJNA577476) | soil metagenome | isolation source: 80 cm soil or saprolite under Garry oak tree replicate 2 | place: USA:California | collected 2016-06-15 | reverse complement strand
GACCGGCCCCGGGTGGGGGCAGCGGGACGGGCCGGCCGTTGGCGTCCACCCAGCGGTGCTCACCGTCGCGGTCCTCGCCGTCGCGGTCCTCGCCGTCGCGGTGCTCGACCGGGGGCTCGCGCTCCAGGGCGTACACGACCTCCAGCCCGGGATCGGCAAGCGTCTGTGCAAGCGCCGCCTGCAGCCCACCGGGCGGGAGCGGGCGGTCCAGCGCGACCACCAGGTCGCCGACCGCGCTGCGGGCCAGCCGGCTCTGTAGCAGTCCCCACACGAACACGATCGGGAGGCTGATCTGCAGCACCGCCCGTAGCTCCCACAGCAGGTACGAGAACCCGTTGTCGGCGTCCGGCGAGGCGAACGCGCCCATCAGGTACACGACGGCCAGGATCGATCCCGCGGCCCACAACGGCAACGGCGCCAGCTCCCGGCGCTCACCCTGGGAGGCGCCCTGCCACCGCAGCCAGACCGCCGCCAGGAACAGCGGCACCAGCACCACCGCCGAGCGATCGCCGGCCCAGTTCACAGCGGTGAAGACCGTCCGGTTCGGAAAAAACAGCGGGGTCCAGGGGCAGCGGACGCAGCCAAGGCCCCGACGAGGGAACGTCAGCAGGCCCACGACCCCGACGGCGACGGCCTCCGCGTAGAACGCGCCCAGGACGACCCGATCGAACCGGGTGCGCAGGCGCCCGCTCGGATACGCCAGGGTGCTGTGCGCCAGCAACGGCGCCCCGAACGGGCCGGCGACGAAGATGAGCGTGGGGAACACCGGGATCGGGAGGTTGCCCCAGTTGCCGAGGAACCAGGTGGCCGCGAAGGCGATCATGAGCGGCCCGATCACGTTGCCGGGCCGGCGGTCCAGCGCGACGATCCCGGCGGCGAAGAAGCTCAGCCCGACCGTCACGTCGAGCAGGTGGCTCTCGGGGACCCCGTGGCTGATGCTGACCCACTCACCACCAAGCGCCCACACCAGCGCCGCCAGGCCGAGCGCGACCAGCGCCCACCGGCGCGGCGTCATCGTCCCGGCACCTGTGGCTGTCCGGCGCTTTCCAGCACCGCCGCCAGCGCGGCGCCGGAAAGGTCAGCCTTGGCGAGGAACCCGGCGACCGGGCTGGAGGCGATGCGGGTGCCGTAGTCGGCGGCGTCCCGGCTCGAGATGAGCACCACCCTCCCACCCGCCCCGCCGGCACCGTCGCCGCGGAGCCGCTCGGCGACCTCAAAGCCGCTCATGTCCGGCAACTGGATGTCGAGCAGGACCACATCGGGGCGCAGCGCACCGACGGCCTGGATCGCGCCGGCGCCGTCGGCGGCCTCGCCGACCACCCCGAAGCCCTCCGCCTGCAGCACCGCCCGCGCCCACCCGCGAAAGCCCGGGTGGTCGTCAACGATCAGCACGGTTGGCATGACCTCGCCATCTTCGCACCCGGCAGCCCCCCGGTCTTCAGTGCCAACCCTCAAGCCAGGTTCGGTGACCGCCCGGATGTCGGGCAGGTGCCGCGCCGATACGGTCCTCGCACCGCTCACCAGCAAGGGTCACCGCCACGGTGGCCTGGGAGCAAGGAGGCAGCGATGACCGCAGCCACCGACGACACCGATACCAAGACCCCGTCCAGGCGGGCGCCCCTGACCCCGGCCTCGGCGGCCACCCTGGTCGCCTACGCGGCCGCGGCCGCCTTCGTCGTGGCGGCCATCTGGTATGGGCTCACCGCCCGCTTCATCACGGTCGCCAGACCGCCGGCGGTCAACCCCAACGCCCCGCTCGACGGCGAACTGCACCGCTGGTTCGGCTGGTTTGTGACCACCATCCCGCAGGAGCGCCTCAACACCGGGATCGCGATCGCCGGGTTCCTGTGCCTGGTGCCGCTCGCCGCCTTCACCCGTGACCTGCTCGGCCGCCACCGGGTGCTGGCGCGGATCGGATCCGCGGCCCTGCCGACCGGGGCGCTGCTGTGGGTGGCCGGCAACCTCGTGCAGCTCGGCGGCCACCGCGCGGCCAGCCTGATGGCGACGCATGGCAATCCGATCGAGACGGTGAACGCGATCCTGTTCACCGTCGACACCATCGACGACGCCTTCGAGCTGGCCGCGTTCGCGGTGCTCGGCGTCGCGGTGCTCGCCTTCGCCGGCGCCGCCATCGCCAGCCGTGCCGTCTCGCGTGCCTGGTGCGGCTACTCGCTCCTGCTCGGCGTCGTCCTGTTCACGCTGAGTGGCGCCTACGCCGCGGGCAACGGCGACCTCGTCGACCTGCTCCTGGTCACCGGCGGCGGGCTGCTGCTCCCGGGGTGGCTGGTCTGGACCGGCCGGCTGCTGCGAAACGCCACCGCGACCCAGGCCCGGGAGGCCCGGAACCGGTCATGACCTGCAGCTCTCCAGGATCTGTCCTATCCAATTTCGCAAAGGGAAGGGATCACGTAATGAGGAAGCAGGGAGCAATGCGGCGCACGGCACTCGCACTCGTCCTGTTGGTGGGGACGGCCTTCGCCCTGGCGGGCGGTCCCGCCGAGGCCACCACCACCGGCACCACCTACGACGTCCCCTCCGCCACGGCCACGCCCCAGTTCTTCTGCACCGAGTTCGGGTGCGGGGCCCTCACCGGCTACACCTACACCGGCGAGGGGACCTGCTCGGCGGGCTGCGTGGGGTTCCCGCCCGGTGCGGTCGACGTCACCTTGAGCTTCTCGGTGGCCCGTACCTTCCCGCCCAGCCCCTGCCGGATGAAGTCCGGGACCGGGACCCTGGACGCGTCCTGGCCCGACGACCCCACCCTGCCGTCGGCCCGGGGGACGTTCACGTTCAACGCCCACGACTCCCACGCCGTGGTGTTCTCTGGGTCTATCACCTCCTCCACCCTCTCGGTGCTGCTCCCCGGCGAGGCCATCGGGGGCTACGTGACCTTCCCGCCCAGCCCCTGTACTGGAGGGACCGCCCAGGCCGAGATCAGCTTCGGGGGATAACCGCGCCTTGTCCCCTCAGCGCCAACCCCGCCAACCCAGGCAACCGCCGAAGCGGCGTTTGCCGCCAGCAAGGAGGAACGCGCCCATGTCCGACGTTACCGCCTGCCCCGACCCGACCTGCCAGGCGCCCGCCCGCATCGCCGACCGCTGGACCTTCGCGTCCAACGGCCCGGTCGAGCACGTCAAGACCACCTGCGAGCGCGGCCACTGGTTCACGCCCCTGGTCGACTCGCTCCACCTGCTGGCCAGTCAGGACGAGCGCATCCCGGCGGTCGGGTGAGCCGAGCTGGGCCGTGGAAGGAGGCCAGGATGGCGGCGAGCATCAGTGTCTTTGTCGATCCGGCGTGTCCCTGGGCTTGGCTCACCTCGCGCTGGATCACCGAGGTGGCCCCCAAGCGAGAGCTGACGATCCGGTGGCGGTCCTTCAGCCCGGAGGTGCGGGACGGCGGCGTGCGGCTGGCCCCGCGCTTGAGACCGTGACCGAGGACTTCGGCCACGTGCTCCGTGGCTCGCCCGCGGGCGTGCTGCGTCCGCGGTCAGCTCAAGACGTTGTGGACGCTGTGACGCAGGCGGTCGCGTCGGGTTCCAAGCTGACGCTGCGCGGAGTCGGTCACAGCGCGGGCGGCCAGGCACTTCCGGCCGACTCCGTGGTCGTCGACTTCTCCGAGATGCGCGGCGTTGGGCCCGTTGACCAGGAACGCGCAACGATCCCCTGCCAGGCCGGTGCACGGTTGCGAGACGTCGTCGGTGCAACGCTTGCGCATGGGCTGCTGCCGCGCTCGCTTACGAACCTGCTCGACCTGACCGTTGGCGGTCTGCTCTCCGTCGGCGGGGCCGGGCCGGGGACTCACCGCCATGGTCTGCTGGTCGCCAACGTGGCGGCGCTGGAGGTGGTGACCGGCGACGGCTCGCGGCAATCGTGTTCGCGGACGAAGAGCCGTGACCTCTACGACGCGGTCCTCGGCGGACTCGGTCGGTGCGGCGCGATCGTCGCCGCAGAGCTCGAACTGCGTCCCATTCGATCGCACGTCCGAACCTACTACCTGCTGTACGACGACCTCCGCCGATGGATGGAGGACCAGCGGGCGCTCGCCCGCAACGATCGCGTCAGCTCCATGGAAGGCTTCTGCTCACCCAGCCTCCAGGGCCTGCGCGGGGCCGGCGGGAAGCGCGCAGCCTTCGCGGAGTGGTTCTTTCCCCTGCAGGTGTCCTTTGAGTACGACGAGGCGGCGCCGGAGCTCCCCGACAGGCTCAGCCCCTACCGGGTCGTCCACGTCGAGGACGACGAGATCGCCTACTTCCCGGCTCGCCACGACCTGCGCTTCGAGATGGTCCGACGCCTGGGGGCGTGGGAGCGGCCCCATCCCTACGTAACAGCGTTCATCGGGGCCGATGCGCTTGTCGAGGTTCTGCCGGCGGTGCTGGAGGCGCTGCCGCTTGGCGAGGGCCACCGCGGCACCTTCTTCGTCGCAACCGATGGCGTGCCGCCGCTGATGGCGATGCCCGAGGCCGAGGACGTGGTGTGGTTCAGCGTGATGTACCCGCAGATCCTGCCGCAGTTCCTCGATGACACGCTGGCGGCGTTCCGACACGCCGGCGAACTCCTGACAGAGGCTGGCGGGAAGCGCTACGTTGCCGACTGGCTGGGCGAGATGGGAGACGATGCCTGGCGGCGCCACTTCGGCTCGCGCTATGGGCGTTGGGTGAAGGCGAAGGAAAGGTTCGATCAACACGGGATCTTCCGCTCACAGCTCCTCTCGTGAGCAGCGCAGAACGGCTCACCCGCCGTGAGGATCGTGGACAGCTGCCGCCGCCGAACCCGTGACGGGCAGGGAAACAGGACCTTAAGCAGCCAGCGACGCTGGGGCAGCGGTGTGGCGTCCCACGTTTCGCCGTGGCAGGTGGCACGCAGGGTATTGAGAGTGTTCGTGATGCTCTTGTCATGTGGGAACTCGGTGCAGCCAGCGGCCGAGGCAGATCAGCGCGCCGGCGGCCCGGAAGACGTCCCGGACTCGGTACAGCAGCCCGCGCCAGCGGCGCAGCGCCCAGGCGCCTGCCAGATGGGCGATCGACTGCTCCACCAGCGCGCGCAGCCCCGCCTGCAGGCGGTTGTAGGCCCGCTGGGCGTCGCTGAGCCGGTCGATGGTGCGGCGGTCCCCGACCGGCGCATGCCAGTGCTCGCGCGCCTTGGCCAGCCCGCGGAACTCCCGATCCAGCAGGCTGGCGACCTCGACGCCGTCCAGCACCTGGTCCAGCCCTGCCAGCTCGATGAGGTCGTGCTCGTGGCAGCTGCCCGGCCAGCCACCATCCACCCACAAAAGGTCGCCCCAGATGGTCGAGATGGGCCAGGCCCTGGGCGGTGTGGGCGTGCCGCTTGGCGTCGTACAGCGCCTTCTGGTTGCCCCAGCCGGCGGGGCGTTGCACCCGGGTGGCCAGCCCGTCGACCACGACCGCCTCACCGGCTTGGGCCATCTCCGCAAGCAGCTCGCGCAGGTCGTCGAGGCTGGTGATGAAGCTGCCGTCGGGCTGGCAGTACCCCAGGGCGGCAAGCTCGCCAAGCAGCAGGTCGAGGCTGTCGCCGACCTCGGTCTTGGAGATCCCGACCATGCGGCCGGCACGCCGGTACGACAACACCCGTCCAGCGGCACGGCGGCGACGGCGTCCAGGCGGACCTCCAGGGCCAGCGGCGGGGTGCCGCCGCGGCCGGGTGGGCGGGGTGGGGTCAGGTGGGCCAGGCGGCCGGCCAGCCAGGCCAGCACGGCTGCGGGCAGCGACGAGCGCGGGCAGTATGACAACGGGGACCAGACCTCCATGGCAGGCTTCGACACCTTGCTATGGTCTGGTCCCCGTCAACACCGGACGGATGGCCGGAGCGTCGCAGGGCTCGGCTAGACTTGCCGCCGTTGCAGTGGTCGGGGAGGTTGTGAGCGTGGACACCGAGGAGTACTTGGCGGCGCTGCGGCGTGAGGGGCAGGCGCTCGGGGACGCGGCGGGGCGGGCTGGGCTGCGGGCAGCCGTGCCCTGCTGTCCGGGGTGGACCACAGCCGATCTGCTCTGGCACATCGGCGAGGTGCATCACTTCTGGCGCGGGGTGGTCCAGCGGCGCGCCAGCGACGGCAGCGAGGTCCCTGAGCCCACGCGGCCGGCCGATGTCGACCTGCTCGGCTGGTACCGGCAGGGCTTGGAGCGGTTGCTGGGCGTGCTGGCCGCGGCTGACCCGGCGACAGCAGTGTGGACGTGGGCGCCGCAGAAGAATGTTGGCTTCGTCCAGCGGCGCATGGCGCAGGAGACCGTGGTGCATCGCATGGACGCCGAGATGGCAGCGGGCGTGCCAACTCCGATCGACCCGGTGCTGGCGCTCGACGGCGTGGATGAGTTCCTCCAGTTCTTCAGCCTCGGGCGGCGGAGGGACGCGGCGCCGCTGGGCGGCTCGGTGCACTTGCACGCCACCGACGCCGACGGGGAGTGGCTGGTCACCGAGATCGGCGACCGCCTGGAGTTCACCCGTGGCCATGCCAGAGGCGACGCCGCCGCGCGCGGCTCCGCCGGCGACCTGCTCCTGCTGCTGTGGCGGCGGCGAGGTCCGGGCGACGTCGAGGTACGCGGCGATGTGGTGGTGCTGGAGCGCCTGCTCGCCCGCACCGACCTGAACTAAATAAAATCGGACGCGACCACCGCGCGCACCGCGGCGCAGCACTCGCGTGGCCGCGCAGGCAACTGCTGCGTCACCATCCGCCCGGGCTGTGAACTGTCCAGATTGGCGGTCGGCCAAGCTCCCCGCCGCTGACTGCCACCCCGACCCCGACCAGGACAACACCCACACCAACAGCGAACATGGCCAGCCCGATCCTGACGTGCCAGTCGCGGGCCGCCGGCCAACCGCGCAGGGAACGGCCCGTATATGGGCCCGACCGGTCGGTCCAGGCAAAAACCATGCCAGTCCCCCGATAAACGCGAGCCCCGCGCCGGACCGCATGATCTCCAGCCCACTCGCCATCGGACCCGTCCTTCACCAGCAACGCGCACCACTCGCGTCGGGTGCCTGCTCCGCCGCTCCGCGAACCCCGCCGCCAAGGCTCAGCGTCCGACACATCTGCTTTCCGCACTGCTCGACCTCGTGGAGCGGATCGACGTCCGGCCTGGCAACCCGGTCAGGCCATGCTCCCTCGTCCCGCGGCCGCCACGCGCCACGCACGCACTTGCTCGGCAAGCTCAGAAGGCGGCGGGCCAGCGCCGGCTCCTCGACCGACGCTGGCCCGCGACGTGACCGTCAGCTGCCGTAGGCGGCGAGTCGGTTTCCGGCCGGGACGACCAGCAATCCCTGCCCGGCGCCGAGCCCGGTCAGCGGCTGCGACACGTTCTGCTCGTCGGGCCCGGGGATCCCAGCGCCCACATTGGTACTCCAGACCACCCCACCGCGGCGCAGGTCGAGCCCGTAGAGCATCCCGCTCGACGACCCGACAAAGACCGTAGCCCCGACCACGATCGGGGCGCTGTCCAGCCCGCCGTCCCCGCTGAACGTCCACAGCGTGCGGTGGCCGCTGTTGGCCTGCAACGTGCTCCCGTTCAGGAACAGGCTGATCTTCCCGGCGAACGCAGGCGCGGGACCGGCTTGGAAGGTGCCGAGCAGGTCGCCGGTGCTGGCGTCGAGGAGCTTGTTGCCGAAAGAGTCGCGCGCATACACGCGGTCGGCGTGGTACACGGGCGTCTTGCCCCCGCCGCCCTCGCACGGACCGTTGCTGAACCAGCGCAGCTGGCCGGTGGTGCGGTCGAAAGCGTAGACCAGGCCGCACGCGTAGGAGACGAACACGTCGGTGGCGCTCAACGCCGGGGAGCTGTGGTCGCCGTTGGAGACCGGCTGGGTCCACAGGACCACCCCGTCGCTCTCACTGACGGCATACAGCGTGCCGCCGCTGCCCGCGCCGCCGGCGTAGACCACCCCGCCGTCCGCGGTCGGCGGGCTGGAGAACGCATACTGGCCAGGAAGCTGCACAGCCCAGGCGGGCGCACCGCTGGCAGCGTCGAACGCTTGCAGCAGGCCATCGAAGTTGACCACGAAGACACGGCCGGCGTCGTAGGCCGCGTTGGACCAGTAGTAGGTGCCGGTGATCGCGTGCGACCACAAGGTTGCGCCGGTTGCCTGGTCGAGCGCGTACAGAGTCGTGCCGTAGCCGAAGTTGGGGACGTCGGCCACGGTGACGAAGACCTTGCCGTCGGCGATGAGCGGATACGAGACCGGTCCGGTGAAGTCACGCGACCACCGCTGGGTGAGCGGCGGCGCGATGCTGCTGTCGCTGGAGCAGCCGTCGTGGCTGACGCTGATCTGATAGGTGACGGCAAGCGTCACGCAGCCGGCAGTGGGGCTGGGCGGTGCCGCCACTGACGGGACGGCGCTGGCACCGATCAGGGCCAGCAGCATGGCGAGCAACAGGGGCAGGCGGTGGCGGATATGCAACTGGACCTCCCGAGCGGATGGCGCGTTCAGCGCATCAATGACTAAGAGCGAGAAATGACCGCCTGATGTTACGTCGCCCGCTTCGTGAGGGTCTGCCGGAGCGCGAGCCGCCCGAACGCCGACGGGTGCCGTGCTGCTCGCCGATCACGTTCTGGCTCTAGCGCCGACCCGGCTGCCGCCGCGATCTCGGTGATGGCGCGCAGCTTGGGCCGCTGCAGGATCACCGGCCCGTGGGAGCCCACGCCCGTCCCAGTTTTGCAGCGTTACCCGGACGAGCCCGCTGCCGTGCTCGGCAAGTGGATCCGTCTCGACTCCTCAGGTCGCGGTGAGGAAGCGCCGCACGCCCTGGGTCGCGAGCCGGCGGAAGCTCGAGTAGAGCTGCTCGGCCGAGTAGGGGATGTCGTTGTCGAGCCACCAGATGCCCAGTCCCATGCAGGCGCCGACGACGAACTGCACGGCGGCCTCCAGCTGGGGCTGATTCCTCTCCAGCCCGGGGAACTGGGAGCGGAAGTGCTCCCGGACCAGGTCGGTGACGTTGTCCCGCAGGATCCGGATCACTACGTCGGCGCCTCCCTTCCGTACCAGGGGCTGCCAGAAGTGTCGGTGGCCCTCGACGTGCCGGAAGACGGTGAGGAGGGGCTGGAGGAACTCGCTTGTTCCCCCTGTCGCCTGCTCGGCTGCCTCCCTCTCTCCGGCCAAGGCCGAACGGATGTCCTCGAACCCGCTCAGCAGGAGGTCGTCCTTGTCGCGGTAGTGCGCGTAGAAGGTCGACCGTCCCACGTCGGCCCGGTCGAGGATGTCCTGGACCGTGATGCGGTCATAGCCCTGCTCCTGGACGAGCGACAGGAGGGCACTGCGCAGCAGTTGACGCGTTCGCCGCACCCGCCGGTCCGTCTTGGCCGTGCTCACCGATGCCTCCCGTTCCCGAACAACTGATCTGGTCGCGTTCGCTTGTGAACGAACCGTGGCGATTGGTTGTTGACGTTCGGTCGCGAGCATAGCAGATAATCGAACATAGAATTCGGTAATGGCCACATGGCCGCTAAAGGATTTTAGATCGGTAACGCATATGGGTCGAGAAAGCGGCCCAGGAGGAGGAACCGATGACGCGAGACGGCCAAGGCAGTGCCGACCGCAGCACCGTAGGGCCGGAGCGGGCCGAACCGGGCCTGGGTGACGGGGATGGACCGCGGCGAGGGGACGCCTACCGGCGCCGCTGGTGGACCCTGGTGGTGCTGTCGGTGAGCCTGCTGGTCATCATCATCGACGACTCGATCATCAACGTCGCCGTCCCCACCCTGCAGCGGCAGCTGGGCGCCTCGGCGACCGGGCTGCAGTGGATCGTCGACGCCTACATCGTGGTCTTCGCCGGGCTGCTGCTCACCATGGGGGCGCTCGGTGACCGCTTCGGCAGGAAGCGGTTCCTGCAGCTGGGGCTGCTGGTGTTCGCGGGGGCGAGCGTGCTGGGGGCGTACGCCTCGTCCACCACCCAGCTGATCCTGGCGCGTGCGCTGATGGGGGTGGGGGGCGCGCTGATCATGCCCTCCACGCTGTCGGTCATCACCAACGTCTTCCCCCGCACCGAGCGGGTCAAGGCCATCGGGATCTGGACCGGCGTCGCCAGCCTCGGCATCCCCCTTGGCCCCCTCGTCGGCGGGTGGCTCCTCGACAACTTCTGGTGGGGGTCGGTGTTCCTGCTGAACGTGCCGATCGCCGTTGCCGCCCTGGCGGCGGGATTGGTCCTGGTGCCAGAAAGCCGCCACCCCGCCCCTCCCCGCCCGGACCTGCCGGGCCTGGTGCTGTCGGTGGTGGCGCTGGCCTCGCTGGTCTACGGGATCATCCAGGCCCCCGCCAGCGGCTGGACCAGCGCAGCGGTGATCGGCTCGCTCGGGCTGGCGGTGCTGGCCACAGCCACCTTCATCCTGCGCGAAGCGCGGGCCCGCCAGCCGATGCTGGACCCGCGGCTGTTTCGCAACCCCCGCCTGGGATGGGGGACGGTCGCGATGACCCTGGTAGGGCTGGCCATCGGCGGGCTGGCGTTCCTGCTCACCCAGTACCTCCAGTTCGTCCAGGGGTACACGCCGCTGCAAGCCGGCCTGCGGTTCCTGCCGATCGCGATCGGGTTCGGGATCGCCAGCCCGATCACCCAGCGCCTGGTCCCCAGGGTCGGGACCACCCGGACCGTGGCCGCCGCCCTGGGCGGGGGAGCGCTGCTGTTCGCCTCCCTCTCCCTGATCGGGCCAGCGACGTCGTACTGGCTGGTGGGGGCCGCCCTTTTGCTGATCGGGCTGGGCATCGGCGCCGCGCTCATCCCCGCCACCGATGCGGTCATGGCCGCGGTGCCCGACCAGAACGCCGGCCTCGGCTCGGCCATCAACGACACTGGCCGCCAGGTGGGCGCGGCGCTTGGCATCGGGATCCTGGGGGCGCTCGCCAACGCCGGCTACCGGTCCGGGATCGGTGGGACCGTCGCCTCCCTGAGCCCGGACCTGGCTGCCGCCGCCAAGCGGTCGGCCGGTGCCGCGCTGCAGATCGCGGGCGCATGGACGGCTTCGGCCTGGCGATGCTGGCCGGGGCGGTCCTGCTGGCGGCCGGCGCCGTCGCCGTGCTGCGTTGGCTCCCATCCAACGACCTCCCGGCCCAACCCGCACAGGCCCGGAGCCATCCCCAGCCAACCGGCCTGGACGGGCCGCCCCCCGATGAGGCGACTCGTCAACAGCGCCCTGGCCGGAGTGCGGAACCGGAGGCTCCCCCTGAGCTGCGGCCTGTCGGGTCCGCCACGGCACCAGGAGGCGAGGGGCGATGAAGCCCACTCGGACCCACAAGCCCGGGTCCGGGCGGGCCGGCCATGGCTGGAGGTGCTGCCGGCGCTGGGGGTGGCGCTGAACCTGCTCTCGGGGGGCGCCGCCTACGGGCTGCTGGTGCTGGTGTTCCAGCACGGCATCGGCGCGAGCCTGCTGGGCTTCCAAAAGGTCGACACTCTCGAGGCCTGGCTGCCGCTGTTTTTGTTCTCGGTGCTGTTCGGGCTGTCCATGGACTACCAGGTGTTTTTGCTCAGCCGCATCCAGGAGCGCTACGGCCACAGCGGCGACCATGGGGGGAGGCGCCTGCTCCCAGGTGCGCCCGTCCAGGAGCCGCCCGCCGGCCTTGGGGGTTCGGCCGCCCCATTGCCCTGTTGACTGCACCACATACGTGCGACCATGGCGGCCGAGCAGGCCGGACCGCGGTGGGGCGGGCAGCCGGTGAGGGGAGGCACGCCGACCCCACCGGACCTCGCGTCGCTGATCTGCTCGTTTTGCGGCAAGTCCCGAGAGCAGGTGCCCAAGCTCTTCGCGGGACGCGGGGTCAGCGACCCCAGCACCGGTGCCGTCATCGCGCCGGTCTATATCTGCAACGAGTGCGTCGTCCTGTGCGCCGACACGCTCGCCGAGGAGGTCTGAGGCGACCCGTATGCCCCGCGCTGTTGAACGAGCGCCGGTTGGCCGCAAGTGGGCCGGCAGCGCGAGTCGCCGGGAGTTCCTTGGTGCAGAGAACCTCAGCCCACTCGATCGAGGTGGCCGTGCTCATCCCGAACCCACCTCCTCAACCCGATGCAAGGTTGCGGACACAGCTTCGGGAAGGGTTGACGGGCCGGACTGCTGGTGCACGACACTGTGCTGGGCCGAGGCCGCCGGAGGATGAGCCAGGATGGTGAAAGACGACCGCAGAGCAAGGCTGCGTGATCCGTGGGCGCTGCTTCCGCCGGTGTTGACCCTGCTCGGCGTGGTGTTGGTGGTGACCATCCCGATGGTTACCGTGCGGGGCCCCGTCTGCCCGCACACTCGTCCTCCGGGGCCCGGTGTCTTCGTGCCGGACGTCCTGGTCTGCACCTCGGAGTGGTCGGCCAAGGCCCAGGAGCAGTTCGGGCTGAAATTCCTTGACGAAGCAGACCTCGTGCTGGGCGTGGCGCTGGCGTTGAGCGCTCTGGCCACGCTGCCGCTGCTGGTCCCTGCCTGGCTTTGTCGCAGCGTCACGATCATGGTGGGAGTCGTGGTAGCGATTCTGATGGTGCGGCTGTGGCTGGTTGCCCCACTGCGGATGCGTCGGCTGGGCACCAGGACCGCTCTCGCCACCGGCGATCACCCAGTGGATCGGCCGGACGTGGCCACGACCGTCGGCCTCCGGCACCGACCCCAGCCGGGTGGGCAGCACAGCCATTCCGACAGGTCGACCTCGCCCAGCAGCGGCTCACACGACAGAAACCTTCTCTGCACTACCGGGCAGGGCGAACGCTGCCAGAATGCTGAACGGGTGATGACACGATGCGGCTGTCGCGGAGCCTGCTCATCAAGGTCGTCGGCGTCGTGGTGGTGATTGCTGCCCTGGTAGTGGTCGGACGGCTGGGCCCAGGCAGCCAGGGCGCCCAGCACTCCAGCCGACCCACCAGCCGATCCACACAGCCTCCGGTCAGCCTCCCCGACCATCCCACCACGACGCTCCCGTCGCCGGTGGTGGCCAAGATCGGCGTCGCCGACCGGCCAGTTGATGCGGTCGCCGCAAGCCCTGGGGCGGTGTGGGCCGCGAGCGGCTGCACGGTGTTGCGGGTCGACCCCACGGTCAACCTGGTCGTGGCCAAGGTGGCTGGCACCGGACGCGCGAACCGTTGTGTTCGTGGCCTGGCCGTCGGCGCCGGGGCGATCTGGGGTGCCGTGCCGGGGGTCGGGGTGGTGCGGATCGACCCGCGGGGCAACCGGGTGGTCGCGGTGGTGCCGGTCGGGCCGATGGACGAGTCGATCGCGGTTGGCGCCGGCGGGGTGTGGGTGGTGTGCTGCGGCAAGCCGGTGCCAGACGGCAGCAGGACCGGGCTGGTCCGGGTGGACCCGGCGGCCAACCGGGTTGCCGCGCGGATCGGCCTGCCGGGTCGTCCCGACGCGGTCGGGGTGAGCCCGAGCGGTGCGTGGGTGCGGGCCGCCCGCGGGCCGGTCTGGCACGTCGACCCGGCCAGCAACCGGGTGGTGGCCACGATCCGGGTGTCGGGCGGCTTGGGGGCGACCAGGGGCAGCATCGTGGTCACCAGCGAGGCGGTCTGGGTGAGCGACCCGGCCAACGGCACCCTGTTGCAGCTGGACCCGGAGCGAAACCGGGCCGTGGTGGGCTGGGAGGCTGCCGGGCGTGCGTTGGCGGTGGTCGGCGAGGTGGTGTGGACGGCCGGCGACGGAGGCCTGGTGGGCTTGGGTCGAGGACGGGTCCGCCTCGTGCAGGCCGAGGAAATCCATGCCCGTGCGGTTACTGGCCTGACGGTCGGCTCGGGCGCACTGTGGGCGGCGACACCCAGCGGGCTGCTGCGCCTGGATCTGCGCAGGCTGCCCTGAGCTGGCCGGGATGGTGGCGCTGGGCTCCGGGTGGCGGGCCGGGGTCAGCTGCTCATGCGGCACCCCCGATCGGTGCGCGTGGCGTTGGCATCTGGTCCCAGGTGCGCCCGTCGAGGGTTCGCCCGCCGGCCTTGGGGGTGCGGCCCCCGACCTGCTTGAAGAACAGTGGGATGCCCAGCTCAAGGCAGCGGTCACGGATCTGGCGGACCCAGTCGAGGTCGAGCGGGCGGTGGCCTGGGCCGCTCTCGCCGCCGACGATGACCCAGTCGATGCTGGCAAGGTCTAGGCTGGGCAGCGGGCCAAGCAGCGGCTCGAGGCTGAGGAAGCGCGTGGTTGCGGGTGCGGCTCGCAGGGCGTCGGCGCGGCGGACGTAGTCGTCGCGCTCGATCGAGGTGCCAAGCCACACGTTCGGAAGTGGCCAGTGGCGCATGAGGTCGACCTCGCGGCCTGGGGCCAGCCGGCGGGTGTGGTCCTGGACCAGGCTGCGGAAGTGGATGCCGGGCAGGTGTCCGCCGCCGCAGCCGCAGGGGCCGTCGAGGACGTGCGCGTAGCGCTCGGGCCGCTTGGTCAACACCTGGTAGGTGTGCTGCGGGGTGGCCGCCATCGTGGCGAACACTCGCGCGACGAAGTCGTCGGGCACCTGCCGGGCGTCAAAGAACAGGTCCGACATCGAGTTCAACGAACACCCGCCTGGCCTTGCGCCACCGCAACGGCAAGCTCAGCCGCTCCGGCCAGAGCTTCACGTCGAAGCCCTGCTCGAACGGGTGGCCGGGCACGCCGCGGAACCGCTCCGCGAACGTCTTGGCATAGCAGTGGTCGCAGCCCTCGGAGACCTCCCGGCAGCCGGTGACCGGGTTCCACGTCGCCCCCGCCGAGCTGTCGTCGCCGCGGGTCCACTCGATCGAGGTCGCCGTGCTCACCGCGCACCTCCCACAGCGACTCGGTGGCAAGCTCTCCCGGCAACGACAGGAGCGACGTGGGAGGTCATGCCATGACAGCCTCGGTGCCCGTGCTGCTGGTCACCGGACCGGTCGGGGTCGGGAAATCGACCGTGGCCGCCGAGGCGGCACGGCTGCTGCGTGACGCAGGCGTCGCCCATGCGCTGGTCGACCTCGCCTGGATCGGGCAGGCCTGGCCCGTCCCCACCGACGACCCGTGGAACGAGCGCCTGACCCACCGCAACCTGGCCTGCATGTGGTCCAACTTCCGCCAGGCCGGCGCCGACCGGCTGATCCTGGCCCGCGTGCTCGAGGCCCGAAGCCTGCTGCACCACATTGTCCAGGCAGTGCCGGGCGCTGAGATCACGGTCGTTCGGCTTCGGGCGCCCCTTGCGGTGCTGGAGGCACGCATCCGCTCCCGAGAGGCCGGCGACCCGAGCTGGTTCCTGGGGGCCGCCACCCACACCGTGGAGGTGCTGGAGCGGGCTGGGGTCGAGGACCACCTGGTGAACAACCAGGGCCGTCCCCCGGCGGAGGTCGCCGAGGAAGTGCTGCGTCTGGCTGGATGGCTGGCCTCGACTGCCGGAGCCTGATGGCGCCGCCCACCCGTCAACCCTGCGCATGGTTGCCGACAATTCGAGGGATGCAATTGCCCTGTCCACGACCCCTGTCGCAGACGAAATCGCCTTCCGATCACCGCGTCTGACCTGGGAAAACGGCACTCCGAAAAGCGGCGTCCCGGTCCCGGCCCCGACAGAAAGGTCGCTCATGGAGTTGACGACCAGCCGCGACCGACGCCACCGAAGCGGCGCCCCAAGGATGTCCGGGTGGGGTGGCGACGCCGAAGCCCGGCCCGCTGGTGGGCGGTTGGCCGTCGGTCTGGTAGTTGGCCTGCCCCATGGCCTTGAGCCGGGCGGCCAGGGTCAGGGCGTAGCAGTGGTCGCAGCCGGGGGAGATCCGGTCGCAGCCGGTGACCGGGTTCCAGGTGACCTGGGTCCACTCGATCCGGGACGCGCCGCTCACCGCTCCACCTCCGGATGGTCGCGGTCGCGGTGGGGGCGACCAGCGCCAGATGCCGGTCGCCGTTGGTGGTGGTCGCGCGACCATCGCCGTCCCTGGTCGCCTGCTGCGACCGGTCGCCTCGCGGTCCTGCGGGTCGGGGGTGGTCGGGTGGTCGGGCGACCGCTCCGGGTTGGATGACTGCCGGTCGTCTGGCTACTGGTGGTCGCCGGGCTGGTCGCCGGTCGCCTGCTCCGCCCGCTCGGGTGTGGTCGCCGGTGCGGCCTGCTGGTGGGCGAGGTCGGCCTTGACCCGCCGCAGGGTGCGTTGGGCGTACCGTGGCGACCAGGGCGACGATGTCCACGAGCGTGCCGGCGGCCATGCCGGCGACGGTGAGCACCAGCGTGATCGCGGTGGCGGGGTGCATCCGGCCCAGGGTCTCCAGCGCCAGGACCGGCGCGGGCACGTGGGTCGGCCCGGCCTCGTGGACGTAGTGGATCTCCACTGGCGGGCGCTCGATGGGTTGCAGCATGGTGGTTCCTCCCTTGGGGGTCATGTGGTGATGCGGGGTCCGCGGCGTGCCGAGGCTGCCAGCCACCATCGCGCTCGCCGTGGCCCAGTGCGTGGTCGACGCCTTCTGATAGGTGCCTCGTCTGGTTGGTGCGCAGCGCCCGCGCGCTGGTGCGCTCCACGGCCGTCCGCCCCCGCCTTGCGCGCCACTGGCGTGGTTCTGGTCGGCCTTGTCGCCGCGCTCGCGGTCGAGCATCCCAGAGCGCCATACTGTGCGGGTCTGACCCCTGCGCAGGGAAGGGGGCGTGGGGCATGGCCGGGATCGGGGCGGCCGGCCGCAACCGGCGCCTGCTGGTGGCCGGGATCGTCGCTGCGCTCGCCCTGCTGGTCCTGGTCGGCCGCGCCCAGCAGCACGCGCTGCCGGTGGCCGAGCCGCCTG
>WNGR01005155.1_pt1 | contig 16644 bp, 13 predicted proteins | sample 5407581 | NCBI WGS metagenome assembly WNGR01 (sample SAMN13153383, study PRJNA577476) | soil metagenome | isolation source: 80 cm soil or saprolite under Garry oak tree replicate 2 | place: USA:California | collected 2016-06-15 | reverse complement strand
GGGGTCAACAGGCGCTGACCACAACGCACCCTGCCCCGCCGGCTTCAGGCCAAAAAGCGTCTCGCTTTTCCTGAAAAATGCACCCGGTTGAGGGTGCGAGCGCATGAGGTTGGCCGCGCGCCCGAAGGCGCGCGGCCAAAAATTTCGACAGTCGCTTGATGACAAGCCAGGACCGCCTGAGCGGTCCCGGCCACGCCGCTTACTCGGCGGCGACAGAGTACGCGTCAGGGTTCGTCGTCGTGACGGCATCCGCCTGCTGGTGTTCCGCAGGCTCTTGGGCGGCTCGCGGTGTCCGCATCATCGCGGGCAGCCAATCCGTCGCGGCCAGCAGTTGCTCGGCGGCTTCCGCCATGTCCGGCTTCTTCATGTCCGCCATGCGGTCGGCCGCTTCGTGACTGACGCCTTCCCGCACGGCTTCCAGGATACGCGCCTTGGTAATTCGCCCGAAATAGGTCCGCACGGTCGGCCGCCAGTAGCCGATCATATCAAGCGAGACAGCTTCCGCCAGTCGGTCGGCTGTCGCCATGGTTCGTGGTTTCCGCTCCCAAGGCAACTTGACCGCGTTGACCGTCAGGGCGACGCAATGCGCGAGCAACCCCATACGACTGTCATGATCAAGTTCGGATACGAACGTCCACAGGTTGGTCACGTCACGGGGCATCTGCCTTGCCCAATTGGCATGACGATCCGCCCATGCCTTGCCGGCCGGGGTATCCTCGATCCCATCCGCATGGGACGCCAGCGCCATGTTGACCGGATGAATGCCGACCACGTGCGCTTCCGCCCCGAGATAGAAGATTTGCGCGGCGAGAGCATGGGTGACGGTAACGACGGCGACTTCCGGCTGTTCGCTCAGATTGAGCCGCAGGCCCAAGGTGCGATGGGCGGTGAGGTCACGAACAAGGATATCCGACAAAGGACTGTCGTTTTCTTCCTCGTCCGAGGAGCTTTGATCCGCCTCCCCGTCCCCATCCTCCGCTGACCGGCCGTCATTACTCTCGGCGTCGGCGCCCTCCGAAGCATCGCCCACCTGCTCGGTTTCGCCTTGGGGTTTTTCATCCTCGGTTCGAATGAAGCCGCGTTCGATCCGCACGGCGCCATCATGGTTGAGGATGACGAAAGCCCCGCCCCGGGCGATGTAGTCAGGGTCATAGGCCTGTCGCTTGGCTTCCAACCGCTCGATCTCGGCCTCAAGTTCGCCAAACCGCGCGTCCACGTCGTCAGGAAGTTCCTCGGCCGTCTCGTGCTGCTCGGTCAGGCTGTTGAATTCGGCCTGCGCAGCATCAAGGGCGGCCTGATCTTCCGCCGAAAGCTCCACCGGATGGGGGTACGTCCGGCGCAGACCATGGGCGTGCGGAAAATCGAGATGGGCCTCCGTCCATTTCCAACCCTCGGCCTCCCGCAGGGCATCTGCCGCGCGCCCGAGCTTTCCGGTCACCAACAGATCGAGCAGCGCCACATCCTCGAAGTAACCGCCGCGATCCTCCGTAAAGAGGTCGCGGAGGATCGAGCCGCCCGCCTCCGTGTAGGCCTCCGCACCGACAAAGATCGCCCGGCGATCCGTTGCGGCTACGTGGGTCTCCGTCAACAGGCGGCGGATGGTGCTGGCATCACGGTTATACGATAATCGCTCGTACACCGCTTCCTGCCGGGCATGATCCTCCGCCATAGCGAAGGCCATCAACTGATCCAGCGCCAGATCGCCGTCGCGGTAGACTTGCATCAGCTTGGGAGAGACCGCGCCCAACCTCAGGCGCTGCCGCACAACATGCGGTGTCACGCCGAACCGGGCGGCGATTTCTTCCGCGCCGAACCCGCGTTCGGCGGCGAGCTTCTTGAACGCCTCGAACTGATCGGCGGGATGCATGTTCTCTCGCGTCACGTTCTCATCGAGGCTGATTTCGAAGGCGTCGTTCACGGTGTCGATGACGCAGCGGATCGGCTCGGTCTTTTTGATCTCCTTGCGCTTGACGCGCAAAAGCTGGGCCAGCCTGCGGCCTTCGCCGACGGTGACGAAATAGAACCCGGTTGCCGCCTTGTCCTCATCCAATTCCGGCTCGACGACAAGGTTTTGAATGATGCCTTTGGCGGCGATGCTGGCCGCATAGGCCTCAATCGACGCCTCGCTGTGCGGCGTCTTGCGGGCGTTCTTGGGGGACTTCTTGAGCTTGTTGAGCGGGATGAAGCTCTCGGTCCCGCTCGCCGTGACGATTTCGACATTCTTGGCAGTCATGATCGATCTCCTTTTTGGGGCATGGGTGCAGAGCGCACCTCGCGCCTGCACCCCTGCCCGTCGGCGAGACCGGGGTAGCAAGGGCAAGGGCGGACGGGGTGGAGGGGGATCACCCGGCCTGCACAAGCGGATTCCGATGGTGGCAGCTGTCCGGTCTTGACGTCCGCGCGGAAGGTCGGGGAGACCGCCCCGGCCGGTCCCGGATCTTCCGGGACTTCACCCTTGCCCGCGCGAGGGCGGAGCCCTTAGCTCCCAAACAGAAAGAGGGCGTCTGGTCCGCAGCGAAGCGAAGGCCAGTCGGCAGTCGCGAGACCGGTTAAAAAGGCACCCGAACGAAGGGCAGTGATAGCGACGCCGGAATGAAATGACGGCGGGACCGAGGGCGAGTGCCTCCGGCGAGCGACACAGTATTGCGCCAGGGATCGAAGCCGGAGGCCGAGACCGCGCCAGCGGGCTCGGTTCACGAGAGCCCGACCCGCTCGCGAAGCGTGCCTTGCGGGGGGCGCCCTGCTACGACAAGAGTTGCCGAACCCTTTGTTTCAGGATCGGATCGTCCAGGCACACCGCCCATTCCAACAAAGTCTGTCGGACCGTCGTCGCCAGCACGCCGTGAAGTGCGAGGCGGTCCAGAACAAGCAATCGATCGGTCTCTACGCGCGCGACAGTGAGGTCGACAAGCACACGCACATCATATCCGAGCCTGACGCCTTCCAGGGCCGCAATGAACACCTCCTCCTCGAGCCAGGCGCCGCCCACAAAAATAACGCCAACATTCGATACCGCGAGCGATCTGGTAAACTCCTGGTTGCTCCACAAGCCAAGACCGTCGACGTTCATCGCCACGATCGCATGAACGACTGCATCCGGCATTTGACTAGGTTCATATTCGCCGACAGCGAGCTGAGAAATACCGAAAACTTCCTGGCATATCGGGAGCAACGTCAGGCTCGCACGGCGACGTGCAGCGAACTCAGCCGGCAGATCGCCCTGTTCGCCGCGCGTCAGATTGATCAGAACAACTCGGCTGCGCCTCGGGTCTGCCAGCATTTTTGATTCTTGATACGACCTGTCCGCGGCGCACTTATCGAGCGCGCCTCGTCATCACTACGCAGCCGCCCTGATTGAAATGGGCGCAAGCAGGACCGGGCCCTCGACATCGGCATGACGATACATCGACGCAAGCGCCTGATCGGTGGCATGGAGGTAGCCGGCAAGAGCCATGGTTTGCCCGAGTCGCTGTGGAGGCGCGATGCGCTCAAGCGGCCAACCTGCACGACGGAGAATGCGCTCCATCCGCACATCTGTGACCGTTACGATCGATTCGGCGTTGGCGGCCCTGGCACCTTCGATCATGGCCGCAAACAGGATGAAGGTTGCGCGATTGAGACCGTTTTCCGCAAGTTCGGACGCGAGCTTGGTATCCACGCAAAACCGCGAGCTCTCAAGGATCTTTTCGCTGTGCGGCGCGGCCTGCCCGGCCAGCAAAGCGGGAAACGTGTCGGCGAGCATGGTCGGCCCCGTAGTCGGAAGGAGACGGACACCGCCGACGAGATTACCCTCACCCGACATGACAAGGAAATAGGTGGGATTCAGCGCGTCATAGACGTCGAGCTCCAGGTCACCGGAGACCGAGACGGCCCAGTCGAGACGATCCTTGAAGACGCGACGGCGGAGCCGATACATCTCCGCAAGCAAATTGAGATGTTGACCAAAATGACGATTGTCCAGTGCGACCGCGTACATGGTGACCTCCAGTTGAGAGAGAGGTCACAACACCAGAACCGAAAATGAGCCGCGCCTGTGCTTTTTTACAGGTGGGTCTCGCTACTTGGCAAAGAGAAGAAGTTCCAGCAAACGAAATTGACCTTTTTATGCGTCGATAATCAATGCCGCTTCCCCGAGGAAGCGGATTGGTCCGTGTCCGGAAAGTACAGGGAATGACAGCCTGCTCAGGGCAATAGCCGGCGACGCAGGGCTTCCGCGACGCATTGCGCAATCGATGATGCTTCCAATTTGCGTCGGGCATTCTCAAGATGGAACACGACAGTGCGCGGCGCAATGCCGACGAGGACTGCTGTGTCAGCCGCCGTCTTGCCCCGCGCGGCCCACGCCAGGCACTGACGCTCACGCTGGGTCAAGACGTCACCGGTATCCGGCTGATCGCGTGGTGCACCTAGCCGCGCTACGGCATGCGTATGAAAATAGAACCCCACAAGCTGGACGACATCTTTCGAGTTGGCGACGAGCCGTTCCGGCCGCATCGCCCGATCGTCCGTCGCCAGGGTAAACGCGGCCATTCGTCCGAAGCCACCTCTTATCGGCACGGTAAGGCCGGACACGATGCCAAAAGTTGTCGCTTCCTCGAAGAATTTTCGTTGCTTTCGCGTGCCTGCCGGCGTCGATGCACCCGGACCCCAGCTGAACAGATCACGCTCGAGCCGCGCGCGTCGAACAACGGGGTCGAGTTGTTCGTAGTGCAGGTGGAAATAGCGACTGGTCCAGGATTTCGGATAGGAGGAAATTAGTTTCGGCGCATCTTCGACGATGCGTAGATAGGCAAACCAGCGAAAGCCAAGACGCTGCGTCACGCGTGTTGCCACGCGCTCGAAACTGTCGTCATCGTTCGCCGTTTGAATAGCGTCAACAAATTCCTGAAACGAGTGTTCTATCGAGTTCATGTTTGCCGCCATATCTGCGCCAGTTGTTGAACTACCCGCTGGTACCCAGCCTCGCCATCAGTGGTTGAGCTCCCGCGGCGACACAGTCGGCGTCTCGGCACCCTTTACAGCAGCATTCAACCCGACGCCTCGACCTGTGAAAATTCTGCCGAACGTCAGCAATTGAAGTGCGAGGCAGAAGCCGTCCTCGATATCCAGCATCCTTGTCTCGACGGTTGGCTCCCGGGCACCAGTTCAACTAGCCGCCACATCCAGTGCATTTGATCTGATGCGCCCTGACCTGTGGTCAATCCGGCGCGACAACGAGCGTATGGCGCGAATAACCTGCATCAGTATCCGAAGCTGCGCCATCTCCGCACGCATCACTTGCTCCCTCAAGAATTTCATCCGGCTTGAGACCCACTGCTCCAGCGCGGCCCGTCGTCGCCGTAAGGTCCGGAAGCAGTTCGGCATCGTGGCTGCGGTTGCTGGGTCTGCGACACCTATTCCGCAAATACCTGACTGAGGGCCAGGAGAAATCGCTCGGCCTCCTGCGGAAGCGCTAACGCTGACGCGCAACCACTCTCTCATGCCGTACGCAACGAGACGACGAACAAACACGCCTTTCTCCAGCAGTTACTCTTAGACGACTAAGGCATGGGGGATACGGGCCGTAACGAAGTTGCCAGTCGGTTTGCGGCCATTCTACTTCTTCTGCAGCACTTCCAACAGGACGAGGCTCATCGCCTCGGCGCCGGTTCGGATGGTGGGTTCGGGGACTGGCGCGAATTCGGGCGAATGATTGCCCGGCACCGGCTGTTTGGCATCGCGAGCGGCAGCCAGCATCTTGGGATCAAGGCCGCCGATGCCGAAGTAGAATGACGGCACACCGGCCATCACGAATTCCGAGTAGTCCTCGCTCGCCGAACCAGGCTCGGACGACTCCCGCGCCCGCTCCCCGAACGCCGCCTTCAGCACCGCGCCGCTCCGGAGCGTGAGGTCATTGTCGTTGATCACGGCCTTTGCACCCGCGGTAAACTTGACGTCAGGCGCCGGCGCGTCCGCCATCATGGCGACCGCTTTGGCGGTGCGTTCGACACCATCGATCATCTTCTGCCGGGTGTCGTTGTCGTGGGAGCGGATGGTACCACGCAAGGTCGCGGTGTCCGGGATGACGTTGCCAGCCTTGCCCGCCTGCACCGCTCCCACGGTAACCACGCCGAAGCGCGCCGCGTTCTTCTCGCGGCTGATCACGCTCTGCACGTCGACGATGAAATGGCCCGCCATCATCACGGGATCGATCGTGACGTGCGGTCGCGAGCCGTGGCCACCCTTGCCGTTGAAGGTGATTGCGAAGCCGTCCGCCGTCGAGTTCCAGACGCCCGGCTTGTAAGTCACGGTTTCGAACGAACCGGGGCCGACATGCAGGGCAAAGCCATAGTCGGGCTTTGGGAAGCGGGTGAAGAGGCCGTCCGCCACCATCGCCTTGGCGCCCCCACCGCCTTCCTCGGCGGGCTGCGCGACAAACATCAGCGTGCCACTCCACTCGTCCTTCATCTCAAGGAGTATCTTGGCCACCGTCACCCAGACCGCCATGTGGATGTCATGGCCGCAGGCATGCATGACTGGAGTCTCCACGCCACCTGCCATTTGGCGCGCCTTGCTGGCGTATGGCAGGCCGGTCTTCTCCTCAAGCGGCAGGGCGTCAAGCTCGGTACGCACCATGACGGTCGGGCCGGAGCCGTTCTTGTAGAGGGCGACGACGCCCGTCTTGCCCACGCCTTCAGTCACCTGGTAGCCCAGCGCCTTCAGCTCGACAGCGAGTCTGGCCGCGGTGCGAGCCTCCTGGAAGCCGAGTTCGGGGTTGCTGTGGATGTCTTTGTAAAGCGCCTCGACGTGGGCGTATTGCCGGTCGAGGCTCCCCTTGATGGTGGCCCTGCCGGTGGCGAGATCCGCCGCGGCGACGGGATAAGGCACCGCCAGCACAGCAATGAGCGAGATCAGCTTCTGCTTCACACTCATCTAAAGCGTCACGCCGTTTGCTTGACGGGCACACTATTCTTGCGAAGCGCATTCTCGATATCTGCGATAAGGTCCTGCTCGTGCTCGAGACCAATCGACATCCGGATCAACCCCTCGGATACGCCCGCCGCCTGGCGAAGGTCTGCAGCCACGCCAGAGTGTGTCGTTGACGCCGGGTGGCATACAAGCGATTCGGTACCTCCCAGACTGACAGCAGACTTGAACAGCGACAGCGCGTTGATGAAGCTGAACGCCTCTGGCCTTCCTCCAGGCAAGACGAAGGCAAATGTCGAGCCTGCGCCAGAGCACTGACGCCGGTATACGGCTTGATACCGCTCATCCGAAATCAGATCCGGATGGTAGACTTTCACTTTTTGATAGGGGTTTTTATCAAGCCAGGTCGCAACAGTGGTAGCCGTTCGCGCCGCCTGTTTCATTCTCAAGACGACGGTTTCCATGGACCTGAGAAGCATCCAGGATGAGTGTGGATCGAGCTGCAGACCGAACGCTCCGCGAATGGAGCGCACTTTCTGAACCAAATCCTTTTTCCCCGTCGCTCCGCCCGCTACGAGGTCACTATGCCCACCTACATATTTGGTGAGCGAATATATGGAGAGATCAACTCCGTGCTCGGCTGGCCGCTGAAATATTGGCCCCATGAGAGTATTGTCGCACACCGAAATCGGACGGTATCCGTGCCGCTTCTCGAATGCATCCAGTTCGCTCTCCAGCGCTTCAAAATCGATAAGCGCATTCGTCGGATTGGCCGGCGTCTCCACATAGCACAGCTTGACAGGCCCCTTTGCCGCTGCGGCTTCCAAGGCATTACGAATGGCATCTGCGGACAGCCCATCGAGGAACGTCTGCGCATGCATACCCAGCTCGGGCAATGTCTTGGCTATCAGCGTTTCAGTGCCGCCATAAAGCGGGACGGAATGAACCAACTGATCGCCAGGCCGAAGGAACGTCAACAGCACCGCAGCGATGGCGGACATGCCACTGGATGTCACCAAGGCGGCTTCTGAGCTGTCCAGGATCGCAAGCCGGTCCTCGACGATTTCCAGATTCGGATGATTGAAGCGGCTGTACACGAGGCCTATGGCCTTGCCGTCTACGGCTGACTTCCGCCCGGAGACGAGATCAAAGAAGTCTGCGCCTTCTTCGGCTGAACGAAACGCAAAGGTCGATGTCAGAAAGACCGGAGGCTTGACCGCGCCCTCAGACAAAAACGGATCGAATCCGTAAGACATCATCTGCGTTTCAGGATGAAGCTGATGGCCGTCGATGTCTTTCTTGTGATAGCCCGAAATCGTCACTTGAATCTCTCGTAAAACGCGAATTGAGGCGCAACTTGCTCTTGCGCCCGTTGTTTCCAATCAAACGGATCTACGACAAACGCGACCTGGCGATCGATGGATCGGGCAGGCGCCTTTGCACAACACTTATGGCGCGAATTTTGGCAGAGGCGGCGTAGCCCCTGGTCGAAGCGGTGAGACATAACCGTTCGGTCCGACCCGTGCGGCGAGGTCAGCTTTGGCGGCAGCTATCAGTTCCGGGTTGGTTAGCGCCGCCACGCCGGTAGCTGCCATTGCCTTGGCAACCTGCACCAGCGCTTTATGGGCGACGCCCGATTTTCCCTGCGCGACCATCTGCCAGGTATGGAATGGCGTGCCAATCGCGTAGGTCGGCGCGTGCGCCTGCACGGTCGGGATAACCCAGCTGATGTCAGCGACGTCGGTCGAAGCGATTTCAGGATTTCTTGGCGCATCCGAAGGCACCGTAAAATCCGCGAGCGGAGCGTCCGTCTGGGCCAGGCCGATTGAACGCCAATTGGCAGACAGCGCATCCGGCGACAGCGTGGCACGAATTTCCCGAGCAAACGCCCTGTCATCCTCGTCGAAATGCGGAGGACCGAGCTCTTCCATGATGGAGTGCATGGTACGTTCAAGTGGAGAATTTCCGATAAAGTTGGAAACTCCATTTCTGAGATGAACTTCCACCGTCGTTTCAGTCATGAGAGCTGCGCCATCGGCAATTTTAGTTACGCGGCGGACCAGATCGCGCGCTCCCTCGGTGTCACGGGCTCGAATGCCATAACGCACGCTCGCTTTCGCCTGGACGACGTTCGGCGCCGTGCCTCCTGCATCCAGGATGGCGTAGGCCACCCGCGCGTCGCTGGGCATGTGCTCGCGCATGTAGTTGACGCCGACATTCATCAGTTCGACCGCGTCCAGCGCGCTGCGACCGAGCTGCGGTTGCTGCGCCGAGTGAGCCGAACGCCCTTTAAAATGGAAGTCTACTCCGGCAGTGGCGAGCGCCCGTGGGGGCTTGACCTGCCAAAAGCACCAAGGATGCCAGGAAATAGCAATATCCGCGTCGGAAAAGGCACCGTCCCGAACCATGAAGACCTTGGCGCCACCGCCCTCTTCCGCTGGGCAGCCATAGTAACGCACGCGACCGGGAATCTTGTTTTCTTCAAGCCACTGCTTCACGGCGACGGCCGCAAGCATCGAAGCCGAACCGAGAAGGTTGTGGCCACACCCATGGCCGTTTCCGCCTTGTTCAACTGGGCACTGCTCGGCAACACCTGCCATTTGTGAAAGCTCAGGCAGCGCGTCGTATTCGCCAAGGAATGCGATGACGGGCCCTCCCTCACCGGCCTCGCCCATTACCGCCGTTGGAATGTTTGCGACGTTTTTCGTGATGCGAAAGCCTTGATGCTCCAGTTCCGCGGTATGCTCCGCAACGGAACGTGTCTCTTCATAGTTCAATTCGGGCATTTCCCAAATTCGGTCGCTCAACGCGATAAAGCGCTCCTTGTTTGCATCGACGTACCTCCAAAGATCGTTCCGATTGTCCACGCTATCCTCCCGATTATGACAACACGCCGCCGGTTCGGCACTTCATTCACCAGAAGTGCCGTCAAAAGCGCACGCATACTCTGAGCCCAGCTCTGCCCCAGGTCAGTCCGCCGGAACAAATTCATTGGTGTAGATTGTCTTGAGATCGACAGCCTGCGGCACACGACCAATCTGCTGCAAGGTGCTAATGGTCGCTTGCCAGTCTGCTTCGCTCATCCATCCAGTGGGTCGATTGGGCTCGATCTTGGAAACAAGCAGAGGTATCGTCTTTTTCCACTGCTCATTAACGACCTCGATCGTGGCCTCTCGCGACGAATCCGTCATCTGCATCGCAATGCTGATCGCTTCCGGAATGTTGCGATCTATCATGCACTCATGAATCGCGCGATTTAGTACCTTGAGGAAGCGACGGGCCACGTCACCTCGCCGTGAAAGAAACTCATTGCTGGCAACGACCCCCTGCCCGAGCATCAAGACGCCGTAATCAGCAAGCATCATCGACGACACCTGCCCACCGCCCAACGTCACATTCGCGCTCATCGTCACACCCAGAACCCCATCCGCAGAATGCTGAGCGAACACAGTCTGACGGGTTTGGGGATTGGCAAGGCGAATAGTTACCGTCGCCGGATCGATCCGATTGAGCCTCAGGAGCAAATCCATCATGGGCTTATGATCAACCGCGAGAACTACGGACTTTCCAACCAGGTCTTCAGGTCGAAGAATGGGACGATCGTTGTGCGAATAGATCGACCACGCATCCCTTTGAACCACGGCAAAGACCGCCTTGATCTTCATACCCTTCGCGATCGACGACGCCACAAGAGAAAGATCGGCAAATCCGAGATCATCGTGCCCCCCGGCGACGAGGTTAATCGCCTGCTGGGAACCGGCCCCCGGCTTGATCTCAACATCCAGCCCGGCTTCCTTGAAGTAGCCTTTTCGTGCGGCCCAATAAAATGGCAGATGAAATCCGGATAGAGACCAGTCGAGGCGAAACGACACCTTTTCCAGCGGTCGCTCGAGGTTTGCAGCCTGACCAAACGCATCGGAGCCGACCAGTGAGGTTAGCAAGAGCAATGCACCGCACAGAGCTTTCATGGTCGCTGCCCTTGATTTCCTTCAAAAACGTTTCTGTATAAAGCTCAATTTCCTGTCGTTTGTCAACGCCCGCGCGAGCCTTCGAAGTTTGACGGGGCTAAATTGCCTGCAGAAATTTCCGCCCAACTGAACAGAATATGCGCTTGGCGGCAGCAACCCGCGCCTACGCATGCCCCTCAATATGGGCTTTGCTTCGCGGGACGGCAGAATCAAATAATCACGCAACATATTGATTTATTGATCTATATATTATTTGAAACGCACGGCATGAGCGTATAATTTGAGCAGTTCCTCGATACCCGCGGCAAACACCGCCCGTCGAGATATCGGCCTGGACGAACGCGCGAACGGCGCGCTCTCGCTATCGTGACGGCCAGTTGGCAACATTGCGTCTTTAAGGCTGAATTTCAAAAACGATTTTGAAGCAGTGAAATAGATGTTCCTTCGAACGAAGCGAATGCAAGCAACGCTTCCATCATTTGCCGATCAGTCCGGACCAAGGAGCGCGTTGGACTGGTCGAGTTGAAGCTTTCGTGCACACCGTGCCAATAGCAAGGTTCGATTGGGTTGGGGATGGGAACGACACTTATGACAAAAGTTTCCAGGAGGGCGAAGTGATTCAGGTTCCAGGGCAATGCGCCGACGCAAGGCCAAGATATGGCGACGGCGGGTGGATCCAGTGGCCGGATCATGAGCCAGAAAGTATCCGGCTAAGACAACTACTCGGTGACGCACAGGAAGGAGCAAGCTGCGTCTCTGAATGCCTGCTCATTGCCGGCCGTATCGCGCCCGGCAATGACGAAAGTTGGCAGCAGGAGTGGTACGTTTTGGCCAATCGCATCGCGGCTCGCGCGCACGCCTCTGTCGCGAGCGGTCATCTAAGCACTGCACGATACGAATGGTTACGCGCCTTGAACTATTACCGCACTTCTGCTGTTTTTTTTGCACCATGCGGATTCCCTCGCCGCTGAGCTATCCGCTCTCGCACGAGCTTGCGCCCGATCTTTCCTGCAGCTCCTGGCCCCGAAGGGCGAGCGAGTCAGAATTCACACACCGAATAGAATGCTGCAAGGCTATTTCATTCGGTCACCGGCAGCGCCACGGAAATCTCCCGCGATCGTCTGCGTTGGAGAGCCAAGGGATACCAAGGAAGACTTGTTGGTACGTTTCCAATCTCATGCGATTGCACGCAGCTTCTCTCTGCTGGTCATCGACCTTCCCCATTCAGCCGAACTTCCCGATGCAGGCGTTACCGACGTTCATCAAGAAGCTCTTCAAGGGTGCGTAGACTACCTCATTTCACGTGACGACATCGATGGCACAAAGATTTCCATAGTGGGGGACGGAGTTGGAGGAACACATGCTACTCGTGCAGCAGTTTATGACGGACGGTTGGCGGCTGTGGTTTGCGATGGCGGCTTTTGGGATGATCGCGAGTATCAATACGTGGCTGGAACCCTGGCATACGATTTCGGATGGCCTGTCCGATCAGCGCCCCACAAATATGTACTCGCACGACAAATCCGGTGCCCTTGTCTTGTGGTCGTTGGCGCACATGGCTACGGGAGCGTAGAGAAATTCACGATCCTTCAACAGCAATGTACACCCGCAGGCGTGTCGATAGACTTGAAGATATATTCGGATGAGGAAACGGGTTCATCGCACCGCCAAGTCGACAATCCGACGGCGGCGCGCCAATTCATCTTCGACTGGCTGAAGGACCGCCTGGATCTCAAAGAACCGGATCTTCATGATTGCTTTGGTTCCAGCAACCTATCGCGCCGCACATCTACAATAGATAAGCGCGATCCCCGGTTTGAATCTCTCTCACGGCTAAAGCGTCTCGTGCCTCAGGCGATCGCTTCTTCGCGGCAACGATAAGCACAGCGGCTCGCGTCAAAACCCTTCCGCCGCGATCAAAGGCCTCAACAAGGCACGATGCCGTCGTGTCTCGCGACCTGAGGCATCCCGTGCGATCCAAGCGTCCCTCTTGCATTTGAAATTCAACCGATGCCGTCCTGAAGGTCCCATCCAGGTTTTCTGTCAAAACGGAGACCGCTCGCGCGGAAAAAGCTGATGATTGGGATCCGGAATCCAAGCGGCCTCCAGCAGGGCATTGCTGGAGGCCTTGGAGCTAAACCTAAAGTCGAACCTTTGATCTCCCTTCTTCAGCAGTGATTACCAATTCCGTTGTGCACGGATGTTGACCGAAAGCGTTCCTTGATCCTTCCATTCGTACTGGGCCGCCGGTTTTGTCGCGATGGCTGGAAGGGTGACCACTCCCGAATTCTTCTGATCGAGGCTGGTGTACATGACCTCGCCCGAGAGGGTGAACCCCTTTGCTGGGGTCCAGCGCGTTACGGTGCCCACCTGGGCGAGACTGAAGTTCGGATTGCAGGTGTATCCGACAGCGGTTGCGCAGATCAGAGCCTTACCACCGGCTCCCCACAACATTTGGCTGTATGACCCGAAAAGCGAAGAACTCCACTTCTCGTTCCAGTTGTGGTTGTAACCCGCGCGAAGGCCCCACGCTGTCGACCTCTGAATCGCGGTCCCGTTGGCGGACGACGTGCCCCCGAATACACAGTCGGCCAAACCTCCCGACGCCACGCTCTGGTAGATCCCGGGAAGCCCCCGTACATTGCGAAAGCGCCTGGCGCATCACTTCCGAACACGTAACGGGTCGCGCCGTAGGAATACCCCACTGATCTTCCCAGAAAACCTTCCCAAACTCACGAGCGGCCCAAAAAAGGGCAGCCCCACCGCCAGTATGTCGGCTGCGTCCGAGCAACTAATCGGCTCACTAAGCTGGATATTGCCGCGATAAATTCCCAGCTTGAGAACATCCGTCGGATCTGGGCTCAGGTACTTGGGTTGAGCGGCCCACAGTGGCTCATCCTCATGGCAATCAACGATCTCGATCCCGGGACCGGCGTGTCGGTTGGAGATGTGTCCGCGAAGTTGAATATTAGATCCACATTCGTGACGACCGAGACCAAAATGTTGGAGAAGTCAGGTTTCGTGAGGGGCTGAGCGACGTGGCAACAACGTTGTCTTTAATCAGGCGCCGCATGGAGAAAGCAGCCTTGCAGCTCCAGCTCGAAAGGACCAACCCGGACACGTGACTTTTTAGCTAACAGAACAATCGCCCTGCTTCGGCTGGTGTGCGACTGTCATCCGGGTTCAGACACGTATATCCAAACGCTCGGGTCGACGATTTGGTGCTCTTCCGTGAAGAACGCTCCATTACATTGATCAGTTCTTGACCGCACCGCTCGATATGCCGTCGATGAAGCGTCGTTGCAGAAGAACAAAGAAAATGATTGTCGGCGCGGCGATCAGTGTTGCGGTCGCCATCATCTCTGGCCATTGGCTGCCGTATCGACCGCTCAGTTGATAGAATCTCGCGGTGGCGGTTGCGGCGGCATCCGTTTGCAAAAATGTTATGGAGATCAAGAACTCGTTCCAGGTGTTGAGAGAGACAATTAGCGCAACCGTCAACAGGCCGGGCGAAGTCAGCGGAAAGATGATGCGCGCAAAAATCTGAAAATTGCTGGCTCCGTCAATCCTTGCAGCCTCCTCAAGCTCGATCGGAATGGAAACGATGTAGGTCCGCAACAAAAATAGCGAGAACGGTGTGTAGATCGCGGCATAAACAAACATCAGCGCGAGGTGATTATTGATCAAGCCGATCTTCGCGAACAGAAAATACAGCGGGAAGATGAACATCTGAACCGGGACCGTGGTCGTTGCCAGGAAATACAGGCTGATCGCAAGCCATCCGGGCACGCGTCGGCGTGCGATGACCCAGGCGGCCGGCGTTGCGACCAGACAAACGATCGCAACAGTGCCCGCAGCAACCATGCAGCTGTTTAGAAGCGCGCGGCCAAGGCGGGCTTCGATCCAGACCTGCCTGTACACCGCGAAATTCGGACTGTCCGGAAATCCGAGCGGGCTGTTGAGAATTTCGAAATTTGTCCGCAGGCTATTGATAATCATCAACGCCAACGGGAAAATCACTGAAAAAGCAGCCGTGCACAGCAACACGTATGCCAAGAACTGCGATGCGGACCGACCCTGGTACGCGATCATGACAGTTTTTCGGACTTGTATTGGGCGCGCAGATAGATCGAGATGGCAACGAGGCCCAAAATGCTCATCACGAGCGAATATGCGGAGGCCCGTCCGACGGCCATCTGCTGGAAAGCCGTCTTGTAAGCGAGCGTGCCAAGCACTTCGCTCGAGAAACCCGGGCCTCCTTCCGTTAGAACGAAAACCCAGTCGAACACGCGGAATGACCAGATGACCGTCATGAGCAGCATGAACAGGATCGTCGGCATGATCATCGGCAACAGAATAAACCGGAACGTTGCGATGTACGACGCCCCGTCCATGAAAGCGGCCTCGATCAGGCTGACGTCAACTTGGCGCAGGGCTGCGAAATAGATCACGGTAAGATAGCCCCACCAGTGCCACATATCGACCAACAGCACTCCGTAGAGCGACGTGGATGGGTCGGCGAGCGGATTTGAAACGGCGAGTCCGAGTCCTTGCAACCAGCCTACGGCGCCCGTCACAGGGCTATAGATCATGCCGCGCCAGATCTGCGCCAGGATGATGGTTGCAATTGTCACCGGCAGGAAAAAGACGACCTGAAAGAACGTCCTACCGAATCTGACGATCATCAGGAGAGCAGATGCGACGAGCGCGACTATCATCGGCAACGTGACGAACAGGCCAGTGAAGATGAAGTTGTTCGACACCGCGGCCCAGAACCGTCGCTCGCCGAACAGCGCCCTGAAATTGTCGAAGCCGACAAAGGCTGGCGTGCCCAGACCATTCCAGTCGGTGAAAGACAAAAGAATGGTTGCGACGACGGGAAACGCGACCACCGACGCGCTGAGGATCAGCGCAGGAAGAACGAACAGCCAGGCCGTATCACGCTCGCCGTCCGGCTGAAGCGCGGCAGGCGTCGCGGCTAGGGATGCGGTCTCGACCCTCATCATTTGAACCGGCTTTCAAAAGCTAGAGCGTTTTCAAGCGAAGTGGATATCGGTTCGCATAGCAATCAAGTTTACGCAGATTGCGTAGACTTATCTGCGTTAGAAAGCGCGTCAAAACAAAAGATAGAGCCCCTTCCGATTCCATCGAAAGAGGAAAGGCGCTAGGCGCGCGCCGGCAGCGTCTTCACCAGCCCGTCCTTCAGGTCCTGTTGAAACACCTCATCGACCTTGTCGCAAAACTGCTTGGCGGTGATCTGGCCGAGCCAGACTTCTTCAATGCCGCCCTTCATGTAGTCGTCGGTGCGAGCCGGCCAGAATGTCCACGGCGCATAACCGTAGGTCCTGTTCTGCAGCGCAGATGTCGTCTCGTAATTCAGCCTTACGGCCAGTGCGGTTGTTCGGTCGAGATTGTCAGTGGGCTTCGGCGGCGAGACCAGAGGGGAGTCCCATTCCCCACCCCATGCTTCGGACATCGCAAGAATGAATTTGTGGTCGAGCAGCGCGTTGATCGCTTTCGCTGCTCCTTCCGGCACTTGCGAAGCCGCGTTGATCGCAAGATCGGCGCCGATCCCGAGCGGGAATACCGGGTAGGGGGCCTGCGCAGACAATCTCGGGATCGGTGTCCAGTTCAGTTCCTGGCGGGTTTTCTTGAAGCTCTCGTCGACCCATTGGAAGGCCCAGCTTCCCTGGATCGCCATTCCGCTTTTTCCGGCGGCCATCAGCGTGAATGATTGCTCCCCGCTGAGGGAAAAGTACTTCTGGCCGCC
>WNGR01006641.1_pt1 | contig 16645 bp, 18 predicted proteins | sample 5407581 | NCBI WGS metagenome assembly WNGR01 (sample SAMN13153383, study PRJNA577476) | soil metagenome | isolation source: 80 cm soil or saprolite under Garry oak tree replicate 2 | place: USA:California | collected 2016-06-15 | reverse complement strand
GGTCACCGCGCCGGCCCGCTCGCCGGCTTTGCCCGACGTGCCCACGCTCGACGAACTCGGAATCAAAAACCAAGAGGCTGAGACCATGCAGGGCGTGCTGTTGCCCGCGGGCACGCCCAAATCAATCGTCGATCTGCTACAGACGGAAATCGCACGCATCATCAACCTGCCCGACGTGAAGGACAAGCTGTTGGCGATCGGCCTCGAACCGGATGGAATGTCGCCAGCTGCGTTCACCGCCTACATCAAGGCCGATATCGCCAAGTGGAAGAAGGTGATCGCCGACGCGAAGATCCCGCAGATCGGAGGATGACGGACCTGCCCGGATCATGGTGATAGGCGGCCAAATGGGCCACGCCACCACGGCTGCGACATCAAAGTCGAACAATGCTACCGGCTGTCCTACCCCGCCATGTGCGGTGCGGGCTCGACCTTCCATTTCCGCGCTTCGCGCAGCGCCTGCTCGAGGCCCGCGAGGTCGAAGGGTTTGTGCAGCACGACAAAGCCTTGCTGCACGGAATCGTGGGCGCTGTCGCTGTAGCCGGTCGTCAGCAGCACCGGCATCGCCGGGTAAAGCCGGCGGACGGTATGGCCGAGCTCCAGGCCGTTCATTCCGCCCGGCATCAGGATGTCGGCGAAGACGAGATCGATCTTAGGATCGTTGGCGAGCAGTTCCAGTGCTTCGTGGGCGTTGGCAACTTGTTTGACCATGTAACCGAGTTGCTGGAAATAGGCGCTGGCGACCTCGGCGACCTCGGGACTGTCTTCGACCACCAGTACTGTGCCGGCCCGCCGCGGCACGGTGTCGGGCCCCATGCGCGCGATCGATGGCGCCGGCAATTCCTGCGTGCGCGGCAGATAGAGCGTGATCACCGTGCCGCGACCGACCGCGCTGGTGATGGTCGCAGTGCCGCCCGACTGCTTGGCGAAGCCGTAGACTTGGCTCAGACCCAGCCCCGTGCCTTTGCCGATCTCCTTGGTCGTGAAGAACGGCTCGAACACGTGCGGCAGAATGTCGGCAGGGATGCCGCCGCCGGTATCGGCCACGTGGATAGCGACGAACTCACCACTGAGCCCCTCCTCTGCGGCCTTGCCTTCGAGCACCGCCGGCTTGGTGGTGATGCTGAGCGCCCCGCCGTTCGGCATGGCATCGCGGGCATTGACCGCGAGATTGAGCAAGGCGAGCTCGAGCTCGCTCGGGTCGACCTTGACCGCGCAGCTCTGGTTGGGAACCACGACCTCGATGGTGATATCGTCGCGAAGCGAGCGGCTGAGCATGTCCTTGAGCTCGGGAAGCCGCTCGGTGAGATCGATCACCGCGGGGGTGAGCATCTGCCGCCGCGAGAACGCGAGCAATTGACGCGTGAGACTTTCGCCACGATTGGTCGCGTTCTCGATCATGTCGAGAAGACGCGTGTGCTTCTCCGAGGTCAGATCGCGCCGCAGCCGCTGCACGCTGCCGCTCACGACCATCAGGAGATTGTTGAAGTCGTGGGCGACGCCGCCGGTCAATTGTCCGATCGCCTCCAGACGCTGGGCTTGCCGCAACGCGGCCTCCGCAGCCTCACGCCGCTCGGCTTCGGCGTAGAGCCGCCGCGTGCGCCGCAGCGCAACCCCGATGATCAGCAAGAGAAACAGCGTCGCGGGCAAACCGAAGACCAGATGGCTCGCCATGGTCGCCATCCATTCGCCCCGGATCGCCGAGCTGTCGATGCCGGCAACGACGTAGACCGGAAAGCCCTCGAGCTTGCGATGACCGACTCGCCGTTCGACCGCGTCGATCTGGGACCGCCGGATGGTCTGCATGCTGCGCTCCCGTCCCTGCGCGATCGTCGTGTGCAGAGCGCTGCCGGGCTGGAGACCCCGATCGGGTCGCTCCGGATAGCGGGCGAGAAATCTGCCGTCATCACGGAGCAGCGCGTAAAGGCTTCCTGGGCTGCGGCCGATGAGCGCATAGAACTCCTCGAAATACTGCGGCAGCACGGCGACGGCGACCACGCCGTTGAACTTACCGTCCGCCGACGGGCGGCGCCGGGAGAGAACGAAGAAAGGCGTACTGAGGCCTGTCAACCGCGGCGTGACGACATCGCTGACGTAGGTACCGACATCGCCGGCCGCGTGCACGTTGAAGAAGCTTCGCTCGCGCGCGTCAAAATCGGCCGGTATTCGCGCAAGCTGACTGGAAACCAGTGGTCGGCCGTCCCGATCGATAATAAAGATCGCCCGCACTTGCGGCAGGGCGTCGACGATTCGCTTCACGCGCTCGTGGAGGCGCGACTGCTCCCTCCGAATGTCGTCGTCCGTCATGCCGCGCACGATTTCGTTGACTTCCGCGATGGCGCGCTCGACCGTCTGAAAGACCTTGAGCGTATGCTCGTGAAGGATGTCGAGCGAGCGCTCGATCCGGTCATCGGCGACGGCATATTCATGGCGGTAGTTCAGCCAGGCCGCAAAGGCGAACAACACAAGCGGCAACACCACCGACGCAACCATCATCAGCTGCAGCAGTCGGATGGCTGATTGCCGAGCGGAACGCATTGCCCATCATTTCACAATTCAATGACGACGACGATGAATATGTGCCCCATTCCAAGTGACCGCCAGGAGCCTCGGAAAGGCTCGCCGCCATCAGGATTACCGATTGGTTTTGGCCCAAATTTGTCCGCAATTGGTCCGCTGCTTGCGCGATGTCATCCTGCGGCGACCGGACGACTCATGTCCAACCCACAACAATGAACGCCCGCCTTCACGCCCGTCCTCGACGCGCCGGGATCTGGCGCGCCGGGTGGGCGCTGCTCATTCTCCTTGCCATCGCCGGACGGGCGGCCGCTCAAACGCCCGTCGATCTGCAGCTCGTGCTCGCGGTCGACGCGTCCGGCAGCGTCGATCAGGTCCGGTTCGAACTGCAAAAGCGCGGCTACGTCGCCGCCTTCCGGCATGCGCGCGTGCTGCAAGCCATCCGCTCCGGGCCGAGCCGGGCTATCGCCGTGACCATGGTGCAGTGGACCGGGCCGATGCTGCAGGTTCAGGTGGTGGGATGGACGCTGGTCGGTGACGAGGAAACCGCCGCCGCGTTTGCCGCCGCGATCGAGCGTGCACCGCGCCAACTGTTCGGCGGCGGCACCTCGATCAGCGGCGCCATCGATTACGCGACGACGCTGTTTCCAAGCAGTCCATTTCGCGCGAGCCGGCGCGTCATCGACATCTCCGGCGACGGCTCCAACAACCGCGGCCGGCCGGTCACGCTCGCCCGCGACGAGGCGGTGGCGGCCGGCATCGGCATCAACGGCTTGCCGATCCTCGCCCTCGAGCCCGATCTCGACCGCTATTACTACGACAGCGTGATCGGCGGCCCCGGCGCCTTCGTGGTCGCCGCGCAGAACTACGAAACGTTCGCCGACGCCATCCTGAAGAAGCTCATCATCGAGATTGCCGCGAACGACCGGTAGCCGGCCACGTTCCGTTCGCGCCGGAAAGCTTCGCGCCCCTGGAACTTTGCTCGACCGGCGATGTTGTCTCAGCGGCTTTATTATTCAGGACGGAGGAGTGCGATGGCTCAGGTCATCACGCGGTGCCGGCTCACCGGTCATTACATGTTCATGGGCATGGACGTTGATCCCAAGGAATTCACGCGCTCGCCCGGTCCCTTTACACGCAAATTCTGCCCGTTCTGCGCCTGCGATCACCTGTGGCACAAGGAGGATTCGAAGTTCTTGGCGCCCAAGACCGTGCTGCGGCCCCATATTCAACAAGCGAGCTGATCGCTACCGGGGCTCGTCGCTCTCAAAGGCGAAGCGCGAGGCAGAGTGAGGGAATTGCGTTCGCGAGCTTCATTCTTCACCGAGCGCCAAACGACCGGGCCGCCCCCACTCTCTGAACCGCAAAGCTACGTTTGTGCGCCAGCCCCGCGGGGGTCAGCCCTGTTCGCATCACGGCGTCGGCAGGTCGCTCAGATCGGCGGGTTCGGGAGCCGGCTTGCCGATGTCGGCGAGTGCCGCACGGAGCTGCCCGCCCGCCCGATGGAGAACGTCCGTTGCCTCCTTCACGTCACAGCCGTGCAGAAGCAGCACGGCGAGCTTTACGTTGCCGTTTGCACGATGCAATGCCTCGCGCGCCTGCTCGCCGCTGCTGCCAGTGAGCCGCGTGAGGATGCTTTCGCTGCGTCGCACCAGCTTCTGACTAACGGCCTGGAGGTCCACCATCAAGCCATCGTAGACGCGCCCTAGCAAGATCATGACCACAGATGAGAAGACGTTGAGGGTGATGCGTTGCGCCGTGCCCGCTTTCATTCTGGTGGACCCTGCAATCGGCTCCGCGCCGGTATCCAGCCAGATCGCGTGATCGGCCTCTTTCAGGATCGGCGTATCGCGATTGTTTGCCACTCCAATCGTCAAAGCGCCCCGTCGCTTTGCTTCGGTCAGGCAGGACAAGGTGAACGGCGTGGTGCCGCTCGCAGCGACCGCGATGACGACGTCGTCGGGGCCGATTTCATGCTGTTGGGCGAGCCGGGCAGCTTGATCGACCGCGTCCTCGGCGCCTTCCACCGACCGCAGCAAGGCGTTCCTGCCCCCGGCGATGAGAAGTAGCAGCCGCTCCTGCGGCCAGCTGAAGGTCGGAACGAGTTCAGCGCCGTCCTGGACGGCCAGTCGGCCGGAGGTTCCGGCGCCGACGTAGACCAGCCGACCGCCGTTTCGCAACCTTTCCGCGGCGGCGAGCGCGGCCTCCAAAAGTGCGAAGCGGGCGGCTCTCACCGCGGCGACCGCGGTGAATTGGCCCTCGATCATCGCTTCGGCGATGTCCAAAGGCGCCCAAACGTCGATATCAGAATATCGCGGGCTCGCGCGCTCGGTATCCATGGATCACGCGGGGTGTTGACATGCAGGAGAACGCTTTCCGATCCTACTTAGTTCTCGTGCGTTAGGGGGTTGATGGAGCATCGGAAATGAACGCCCTCGCGGACCTCCTCTTGCTCGGAATCGACGGCGGTGGCAGCCGCTGTCGCGCCCGCCTTTGCAATATCGCGGGCGCGACGCTAAGTGAAGGGGTCGCAGGCGCGGCCAATATTCGCCTTGGAGTGGAGCAAAGCTTTGCCTCGGTCCTTGAGGCCACGATTCAATGCATGAGCGGGGCAGGATTGTCGTCGCGCGACTTCGAAAGGGTTGTGGCCTGCGTGGCGTTGGCGGGAGCCAGCGAACCCAGCCAGATCGAGGCTGCGCGCCAGCACGAGCATCCCTATCGCATGGCGGTTTTCGTCACCGATGCCCAGGCGGCGTGCGTCGGCGCGCATGGCGGGCGTGACGGCGGCATCATCGTCATCGGCACCGGCAGCATTGGCTGGGCGGAGCTGAATGGGCGACAGTACCAAGTCGGCGGCTGGGGTTGGCCGATCTCGGATGAAGGAAGCGGCGCTTGGCTCGGTTGCGAGGCGTTGCGCCGCACGCTGTGGGCCCATGATGGGCGCATGGCGTGGTCGGCGCTGCTGCGTTCGCTTTTTGCAAAGTTTCGGTCGGATCCGCACGCGATCGTGCACTGGATGACGGGTGCATCGCCAAAGGATTTCGCAGCCTTCGCGCCAGAGATCGTCGAGCATGCTTTGGCCAACGACCCTGTTGCGGTTGAGCTCCTGCGGCTTGCCGGCGGGCATGTCGATGCGCTGGCGCAACGGCTCATCGAGTTCGGGGTGGATCGGCTGTCTCTGGTCGGCGGCCTCGCGGCGCCAATCGAGCCTTGGCTCGCGGACTCCACGCGGCATCATCTTGTTGCGCCTCGCGGCGACGCGGTCGCCGGCGCACTGCAACTGGCCCGCGATGCGGCGGAATCCCTCCGCCGCGGCCACACTGCTCCGGAGCGCTCCCGGTGAGCGAGACCCGCGTCAACATGGAAGTGGAATGGCAAACAAGCCCTGACGCGGTGCGGCGGCAGCCGAAGGCGCTCGAAGCTCCGCTGGCCGAACTCCTGCGCTGCCTCAGGCGGGACCCGCCGAACTTTATCTTTACAAGCGCGCGCGGGAGCTCGGCCCATTCGGCGACGTTCGGGAAGCATCTCATCGAGCGCCACCTCGGCATCCCGGTAGGCGCTTTCGCGCCCAATGTGGCCACCATCTACAAGCAGCGGCTAAAGCTCAACGGTCAGCTCTTCCTCACGGTCTCGCAATCCGGACGAAGCGACGACCTCATCGAGTCGGTCGAGATGGCCAAGGCCGCAGGCGCGCTGACCGCAACCATCGTCAACGATACCGACAGCCCCCTGGCAAGGTCGTCCGACATTGTGCTGCCGATGGCCGCAGGGCCCGAGCTCAGCGTGGTGGCAACCAAGACCTTCGTGACCAGCCTCTCCGCCTGGCTTCATGTCGTCGCCGGATGGGCCGGCTTGGATGAACTGCGGGCAGCAATCGAACGCCTGCCGGATCGTCTCACGGCTGCCATGCGGCTCGATTGGAGCCCAGCCTTGAATGCGCTGTGCGAGGCGACGAGCCTTGTGAGTCTGGGACGGGGGCCCACGCTCGCGATCGCACGAGAGGCGGCCTTGAAGTTGAAGGAGACCTCAAATCTTCATGCCGAAGCGTTCAGCGGCGCTGAATTCCTCCATGGTCCGATCGCCCTCGTGGAGTCGTCATACCCTGCCCTCCTGTTTGTGCCGACGGACCACGCCGCGGTCGGGCTGCGCGCGCTCGCCGCGGATCTTCGCCGCAAGAATGCCAGCGTATTCATGACGGACCACGGGGAGCAACAGGCTGGTACTTTGCCCGCGCTCGCGCCGGATCACCCCGACACGGATGCGGTGTGCCTGATCCAGAGCTTCTACGGGCTGGCCATTCGCGTCGCCCAATGTCGTGGCATCAACGTAGACCTTCCGCGCCATTTGCAAAAGATAACGCGGACCAGATGAAGAGGCCGGGGCTGCACGCCATCGCAGCGGACCACGTTTTCGACGGCACCGTCGTGCGCGAGCGTACCGCGGTCGTCGTGGACGGAGCTCGCATCGTGGACCTCGTGCCGACGAGCGACCTGCCGCAGACCATGTCCATTCGCGACCTGCCGGACGATGCGTGGCTTGCGCCCGGATTCATCGACCTGCAGGTGAACGGCGGCGGAGACGTGCTGTTCAACGATCAGCCTACCGTGCAAGGCGTTCGCAGCATCGCAGCGGCGCACAGAAAATTTGGAACAACCGGTTTGCTGCCGACGCTCATAAGCGACAGCCGGGAGAAGATGCGGCTGGCATTGGATGCGGCCGATGCCATCGTCGGCGGAGAATCGGGCGTTCTCGGCGTTCACCTCGAGGGGCCTTACCTCTCTTGCGAAAAGCCCGGCGTGCACGACACGCGCCAGATCAGGCTCCCATCCGCGGACGAGCTAGCGATGCTAACGGCGCCGCACAACGGCGCGCTGCTCGTGACCTTGGCGCCCGAAGTCGTGCCGCCAGAATTCATCGCCCAGCTCGTCGCGGCCGGCGTTCGCGTATCGCTAGGTCATTCCATGGCATCTTACCGGCAGACCCGCGCTGCCATGGCGGAGGGGCTTACGGGTTTCACGCATCTCTTCAACGCCATGCGCCCCTTGTCCAGCCGGGAAGGAGGACCGATCGCGCAGGCACTGGAATCGCCCGACGCCTGGTACGGACTCATCGTGGATGGTGTGCACGTCGATCCCGCCATGCTCCGCCTGGCGCTGCGGGGCCTCGGCCATCCTATGCTCGTGACCGATGCGATGCCGCCCGTGGGCGGGAGCCGCTCCAATTTCAGCCTGCACGGAAAAAACATCACTGCGCGGGACGCTTGCTGCGTCACGGACGACGGGACGCTCGCCGGGACGGTTCTCGACATGGCGACCGCCGTCAGGAATTGCATTCGCCTGCTCGGAGTTCCATTGCCGGACGCGCTGCGGTTTGCGTCAGCGCATCCGGCAACTTTCCTTGGTCTCGAGCAGATGCTCGGCAAGCTTGCCCCCGGATATCGCGCCGACCTGGTAGCCTTCGACCCGAACGATATGGGAGTTCTAGCGACTTGGGTTGCCGGAAGTGACGATGATTGATTTCAGTCGCGGCAAAAACTCTCTCTAAAACTCAACATTCTTGCCGGCGCCGTTGGGAAAAAAATCTGGTGCCCAGGGGCGATGTGATGCAAACCACCGGTTCCGCCACCTAGTTGATGGAATTGCAACCTCGGCAGCTCTCAAGAAAGCTGGCAGGGCTTCATCCATCTTTGGGCCGGCGAGGCACGCGCTTCGTCGCTGGACTGCGGTTGGGGGGTCATTGCTCGCCATACCGGGCCGGGATAAATCTGAGCGACACAAATTTTTTCGTGGCGATGTCACATTCGGGGGCCCCCGGCTCGTCATGTCATCGCAAGCCACGAAAGGAATGGTCCAATGACTGCCAAGGTTAATCTCCTCACCGCCGCCCCCGACGTCATGAAGGTCTGGACCGGCGCTGCGCTCGCGATCGCCGCCAGCCTCGAGCCGAGCCTGATCGAGCTCGTGAAGATTCGCGCCTCGCAGATCAACGGCTGCGCCAACTGCATCAACATGCATACGACCGAAGCCCGCAGCCAGGGCGAGACCGAGCAGCGCATCTACCTGCTGTCGGCCTGGCGCGAAGCGCCTTGCTACACGGAGCGGGAGCGGGCCGCGCTGGGCTGGACCGAGGCGCTGACGCGGCTCTCGGAAGGCCATACCCACGAAAGCGCCTACGGTGCGCTCAAGGCCCAGTTCAGCGACGAGGAACAGGTGAAGCTCACGCTCATGATCAACATCATCAATGGCTGGAACCGGCTCTCGGTTGGTTTCGGCACGTGGATGGAACCTGCGGCCGCCAAGGCGGTGGCGAGAGCGGCAGCCTGATGGCGGATCCAAGCCTCCAAGGCGCAGCGGAGATCTTCAATCCGCTGCGCCCGCGCCTCATGCGTGTCGCCTATCGCATGCTGGGTTCGGTGTCGGACGCCGAGGACGTGGTGCAGGAGGCCTTCATCCGCTGGATGGGGGTTGATCGCGAAGAGATCCGTGAGCCCGAGGCGTTCCTTCGCCGGGTGGTCACACGGCTTTGTCTCGATCAGCTCAAATCGGCAAAGCTCCAACGTGAAACCTATATCGGCCCCTGGCTTCCTGATCCGATCGTGGCGGAGGAAGCAGGGGAAGACGTCACACTCCCGCTGATGCTTGCAATGGAGCGGCTCTCTCCACTCGAACGCGCTGCCTTCCTGCTGCATGATGTGTTTGGATTGGGGTTTGACGAGGTAGCTGCCACCATCAAGCGCGATGCGGCCGCCTGTCGTCAACTCGCAGCGCGGGCACGCAACCATGTGCGCGATGAACGGCCGCGGTTCAAACTCGAAAAGCAGCGAGGGATCGAGCTCGCCAACGCCTTCTACACGGCATCACGTAGCGGCGACATGTCGGCACTGGGGGCAATGCTGGCTGCCGATGTCAGCGTGCATGCCGACGGTGGCGGCAAGCGTCCTGCATCGCCTGATCCGATCTTCGGCTTCGACGAGGTGATGAAGCTCCACGCCTATCTGGCCAAGCAATTCCAGACGCATCAGTCAAAACTCGTCCGCACAGGCTTCATCAATGGCTTGCCGGGTTTTGTGACACTGGAGGCCGATGGCGAGCTGCAGACGACGACACTCGACATCGAGGATGGTAGGATCACCGCGATCTACGTGGTGCGCAATCCCGACAAGCTGAGGCATCTGCATTAGGCAGCCGTGCATTGCCTCTGCCCAGGCGATGCGGCCCTCTATCCAGCAAGCCACCGCATGCGCTCAGCTGCTCATGTCTGCTTCGGGTCATTCGCGTCATTTCGAACACGCTGCAGTGATGTCCGCTCTGCCCCGATGAGCGGACTCGACCGTCGAGAAGGTGCGATTCCGGCTTTCCGCAGGGTTGGGAATGCGCGAAAATATTTTGCGATGTCAATAACTAAAGAGAGCGGTGCCCAGGGGCGGAATTGAACCACCGACACCTGCATTTTCAGTGCAGTGCTCTACCAACTGAGCTACCTGGGCGCCGCGCCCGCGCGACGGCGGACGAAGGAGCGCGGGGGTTATAGAGGCTCGATTCCCGGCTGTCCAGAACGGCCCTCCGCGCTCGCAATTCGCACTCAGGATGCCTCCTCGCCGCGCTTTGCGGACGATGCTCCATCCTCGTCATCTTCGTCCTTGACCGGCACCGCATAGACGCCGCTGAGCCAGCGGTTGAGGTCGACATTGGCGCAGCGCCTGCTGCAGAACGGCCGAAATTTTTCCACCGCCGGCTTGCCGCAAACCGGGCAGGACTTGGTGGCGGGATTGCGCTCGGACATGCCGTCCATATGGGTGATCGGCTGCCGCAGGACCAGGCCTCATACGGGGTTGAGCCAGCCGAGGCGGATCGGATAACCCTCGCCGGACAAAAGCGTGGTCACTTCGTAGAGCGGAAGGCCGACGACGTTGCTGTAGGACCCCGCGATCTTGACGATGAAGCTTCCGGCGATGCCTTGCGCGGCATAGCCGCCGGCCTTGCCGCGCCATTCACCCGAGGCGAGATAGGTCTCGATGTCGTCCTCCGACAGGCGCTTGAAGCGCACGCGCGTCTCGACCAAGCGCTGGCGGTAGGCCTCTTTCGGCGTCACCAGGCAGATCGCCGTGTGGACGCGGTGATTGCGCCCGGACAGGAGCCGCAGGCATTCGGAGGCTTCATCGACCAGTTCGGGCTTGGGCAGGATGCGCCGACCGACCGCGACCACGGTATCGGCGGCGAGGATATAGGCACCCTGGAGCTCCTCGTCGGCGCGCACCAGATCGAGCGCCACCTCGGCCTTGGCGCGCGCGAGCCGATTCGCGCAAGCGCGCGGCAGCTCTCCTCGCCTCGGCGTCTCGTCGACGTTGGCGGGGCGCAACGCATCGGGCTCGATGCCGGCCTGATTGATGAGCGTGACTCGGCGGGGCGAGCCGGACGCGAGGACGAGCTTGGGCCGGCCGATCATTTTTGCTTGCGCAGCGACTGCATGGACGGAGGTCGTGAGCTTGGAGAAGCGCGATTATTTGAATCGATAGGTGATACGACCCTTGGTCAGATCGTAGGGCGTCATCTCGACCAGCACTTTGTCGCCCGCCAGCACGCGGATGCGGTTCTTACGCATGCGGCCGGCGGTGTGGGCGATGATCTCATGTTCGTTCTCGAGTTTGACCCGGAACGTGGCGTTCGGAAGCAGCTCCGTCACGACACCGGGAAATTCCAAGAGTTCTTCCTTTGCCATCCGCTCTCCGGCATTTTGGAAACAGCGCGGGCGGATCGCGCCGCCCCGAAGGCGCGAACCTAGCGGAATCACGCCCATCCGACAACCGCTGACCATGGGTTTGTCACTCGTTGCCCCGATGGCGAGGAGAAAAGCGCTCCCTGATCCGTTTCAGCAACTGATCACGCACGTCCCGATACGCGTTCATCCGCTGCTCGCGGCTGCCTTCGATCGCGGTCGGATCCGCGGTCGGCCAATATTCGACATCGGCGGCGAGCGTGCGGGTCAATTCGAGCGCTTTGTGGTGCGCTTCAGGCGAAAGCGTGACGATCAGGTCGAAATTCAGCCCCTCCAAATCGTCGAGCTCTTCGAAAGTCACCGGCCGGTGCGCGCTGATGTCGATGCCGATCTCCTCCATCGCGGCGGCCGCGAAGGCATCGAGCTCGCCTTTGCGCACGCCCGCCGAGCCGACGTAGAGCGAGGTGCCGAGCATTTGCTTGAGCAGCGCCGCGGCCATGGGCGAGCGCACGGAATTCATGCCGCAGGCGAACAACACCGCCTGCGGCCGAGACGCCGGCGCTCCCTTCACCCCTTCCAATGCAGCACGCAGATCAAGGTGAACAGGCGGCGCGCAGTATCGAAATCGAGTCTCACTTTGCGCGCGAGCCGCTCCATCAAGATGTTGGAGCCCTCGTCGTGGAGGGCGCGCCGGCCCATGTCGAGCGCCTCGATGCGGTCGGGCGTCGCAGTGCGAATTGCCGCGTAATAGCTGTCGCAGACGGTGTAGTAGTCCTTGACGATGCGCCGCAGCGGCGAGAGCGACAGAAGATGAGCCACCACCGGCGCGCCATCCGCGCGCCTGATGTCGAACACGAGGCGCGCTCCGCTGATGCTCAAATGCAGCGCAAACGGCCCCTCGTCATCGTCGTTCGTGGCAAAGGTATTGTCTTCGAGCAGATCGTAGATCGCGACGGCACGCTCGTGCTCGACGTCGGGATTCGACCGGCCAATCGAGCGGGCGTGACCGTCGAGCCCCTCGGCTTCACCCAACGCGATGGCGGCAGGGCCGAGCGCGCGCAACTGATCGGGCCCGCATTTGAGAATCGACGTGCGCTTCATGAAGTCGAGCACGCCCAGTCCCGAGGAGAAGCGGGCCGAGCGCGCGGTCGGCAGCACGTGGTTCGAGCCGCCGACATAGTCGCCGATCGCCTCGGGCGTGTGGGGCCCGAGGAAAATGGCGCCGGCATTGCGGATGCGGCCGGCAAGACGCTCGGCATCCTCACTCTGGATCTCGAGATGCTCCGGTGCGATGGCGTCGACGAGAGGCACGGCGTCATCGAGCGCGCCGACCAGGATAATGGCGCCGAAATCGCGCCAGGAGGCGCCGGCGACCGCGGCGCGCGGCAGCGAGGGAAGCTGCGCGCCGATGGCCGTCTCCACCGCCTCGGCGAGAGCGGCGTCGTCCGTGATCAGGATCGGCTGGGCGCTTTCATCATGCTCCGCCTGCGCCAGCAGATCGGCCGCGATCCAATCGGCGTGACCGGTCTTGTCGGCGAGAATCAGCACTTCCGAAGGCCCGGCGATCATGTCGATACCGACCTTGCCGAACACAATGCGCTTGGCCGCCGCCACATAGGCGTTGCCGGGGCCGACGATCTTGGCAACCGGCGCGATCGTCTCGGTGCCATGGGCGAGCGCGGCCACCGCCTGGGCGCCCCCGACGCGATAGATTTCGTCGAGGCCGGCGAGCTTCGCCGCCGCGAGCACGAGCGGCGCAAGCTTGCCCTCCGGCGCCGGCACGACCATCACCAGCCGTGGAACGCCGGCGACCTTGGCCGGCACCGCATTCATCAGCACCGAGGACGGATAGGCTGCGGTGCCGCCGGGCACGTAGAGGCCGACCGCCTCGATCGCGCTCCAGCGCGATCCAAGCTCGACCCCCAGCGGATCGATGAAGCGCTCGTCAGCCGGGAGCTGGCGGCGGTGACAGGCCTCGATCCGATCGCGCGCGAGCGCGAGCGCATCGAGCGCCCGACGGTCGCAGGCCGCATGGGCCGCATCGATCTCATCGGCCTCTACGCGCAAGCCGGTTTGGTCGAGATCGACTCGGTCCAATTTCCGGCTGAGCTCGATCAAGGCGCGATCGCCGCGGGCAGCGACGTCCGCAATGATCGCGCGCACGACCGCGTCAACGTCGGCCGACGCCTCGCGCTTGGTGGCGAGAAAGGCGCGGAAACGCTCGCCGAAATCAGGGGCGCGGCGGTCGAGACGGATCGGCATGGCCCTGTCCTACCGGCGGGCCGGATCAGCGGTCAATGGCGTGGCTGCGAGAAGCCGTCAACCCCGGGCGTCGGTGGTGTCGTCAGTATGAATTGGACGCACGGCCGCCGGCCAGGACGGCCCTAGATCGGCGAGCTCGGCTTCCAGGCATTCGACCTCGAGCCGCAGCGTCCCCCCGCCCGAGAAAATGAGGTTCACGATCCCGGCCGGCGGATCGGTCTCGGAAAATTCGACCGCGAGCAGGTTGAGCACCGCGTCCTTGCCGGCCGGATTGACGTTTCGGCATTTGCAGCATTTGACGCGCTCGAAGCGCAGCGCCGCGCGGCAGCGTCTGAGTTCGGGCTTTGTCCCCTCCGCGGAGAGCCAGTCGAAGCGGCTCAGCGCTATCACCAGGCGCTTTTCGTGCGGACGCCACATGACGTCGGCCACCTTGACGAGCGCATCCTGCAGATGGGTGGACACGACTTCGAGGTCGTCCCGGTCAAGGGCGACGAACTTCACCGGCTCCATGACGCGCGCTCCCTGCCATTTTCGGCGTTATGGAGGTAATTAGGAAGCGCCCAGCGGGGGCGCAAGCGGTGGCGAGGGGCCGATTCCGCCCGCCCGGCCACCGGGACTAGAACGACACGCAGGCCGGCCGCACGATCATGCCGACCGATTGTTGTTTGAAGCGGGTCTTGTAGGCTTCGACGATCTCGTTGAGCCGCGCAATGTCCCCGACCTGGCCGGGGAGCACGATCTGCACGATCTTGCTCGGCTCGCGAACGATCTTGCTGCTGGCCTGATCCCGCCACTGGCCTGCGGCATTGAACACGGTGAGCCCGTTCGGAAAGCGCGATATGATCTCGCGATCGACGAAACGGCCAAAGTCGCCTTCGCTCACGCCGATCCGGCCGCCGATGTTGCGGCCGAACATGAGCTCGGCCACCTGGGTCGGTCTTTGACCGCCGAGACAATCTACCAACTGCGCATTGGCGCCGCCGGCGAGCGCCAGGACAAGCGCCAGGACACGCGCCAGGACGAGCGTCAAGGCCGCAGCTACCCGAACGGACATTGCGCGTGGACGGCGGACTACCCGCTGAGGCGCTCGATCGCGGCGCCGCAGGCCGCGAGCTTGTCCTCCAGCCGCTCGAAGCCGCGGTCGAGGTGATAGACGCGGTTGACGATGGTCTCGCCCTCGGCCGCCAGCGCGGCGATGACGAGGGAGACCGAAGCGCGCAGATCCGTGGCCATCACCGGCGCACCCTTGAGCGCGCTCACACCTTCGATGGTGGCGCATTCGCCGTCGAGCTGAATGTGCGCGCCGAGCCGCACCAGCTCTTGCACGTGCATGAAACGGTTCTCGAAGATCGTCTCGGTGATGCGGGAGATTCCTTTCGCCCGCGTCATGAGCGCCATCAACTGGGCCTGCAGATCGGTCGGAAAGCCCGGGAACGGCGAGGTCGTCACCTCGACCGGGGCGAGGCCGGAGCCGTTGCGCTTGACGCGCACGCCGGTATTGGTCGCGGTGACCTCGACGCCCGCCCGCACGAGCACGTCGAGCGCCGCCTGCAGCAATTCGCTGCGCGCATTTTCCAAAAGCACGTCGCCGCCGGCCATCGCGGCGGCCATGGCATAGGTGCCGGTCTCGATGCGGTCGGGCAGCACGCGGTGGCGAGCGCCATCAAGCTTCGGCACGCCCTCGACCACGATGCGCGAGGTGCCCGCGCCGGTGATCTTGGCGCCCATCTTGTTGAGGCAATCGGCGAGGTCCTTGACCTCCGGTTCGCGCGCGGCGTTCTCGATGACGGAGGTGCCGCGCGCCAGCGAGGCCGCCATCAGCGCGGTATGGGTGCCGCCGACCGTCACCTTGGGAAATTTGATCTCGCCGCCCTTGAGGCCGTTCTTGGCGCGGGCGATCACATAGCCGCGATCGATCTCGATTTCGGCGCCCAGACGTTCGAGCGCCATGATCAGAAGATCGACCGGGCGCGTGCCGATGGCGCAGCCGCCCGGCATCGACACTTTCGCCTCGCCCATGCGCGCGACCAACGGCGCGACCACCCAGAAGCTCGCCCGCATGCGCGAGACCAGCTCATAGGGAGCCGTGGTGTCGATGACGTTGGCGGCGGAGATGTGGAGCGTCTGGCCGTCGTATTGGGTTTCGCCCGGACGCTTGCCGCCCACCATGATATCGACGCCGTGATTGCCGAGGATGCGCTGGAGCAGACCCACATCGGCGAGCCGAGGCACGTTGTCGAGAACGAGCGTCTTGTCGGTGAGCAGGCTCGCGATCATCAACGGCAAGGTGGCGTTCTTGGCGCCGGAGATCGGGATCGTTCCGTTGAGCCTTTGGCCGCCGTAGATGCGAATGCGATCCATGCCCCCTCCCCCGTGTCCGGCAAACGCCACGATGCTGCACGAACCGCGGCGCCACGATGCAGAAAAGCCCACACGCCGCAAGGCAGCCGCGCCGAGTCTAGCGTTCTTGTTTATGCCCGGCAATTCCGGCGGAATCGTGGGACTTCGCGGCGCCCGCCGCGCCGGAGGCCGACGCGCGGGCTTTGGCTTGGGCCTTGCGACGCTTGAGATTCTCCCGCAGCGCCGCGCCCAAACGCCGCTGCTGGCTCATCTTCTCCGCGCGCTTTCCCCGCTCGTTCATGGCTGCAAGATTACGACCCGACGGCACGCGACGGAAGCCTCCGGCGCAGCCGGCCGTTGAACGGGCACGCGCTTGCGCCAGGTGCGGCCGTGTGGCAAGGATCGCCGCACGCGCGGCCGCTTCCCCATCGGTCGATTTTCGCATCCGGCCCGGCGCTGCCGTAGCTCAGTGGTAGAGCACCCCCTTGGTAAGGGGGAGGTCGTAAGTTCAATCCTTACCGGCAGCACCACGAAGAAGCCCATCAGCCAATGCTTCAGAACCGACCTCGAGTGGCTGCACAAAGAGCATGCTTGAGTTCGAGCGCACGCTGGTTGGAAAACCCGGGGTTCGGCGGACGTTCTGGGGCGTGTCCTCATAAATTGCGATTGTCCGGCAACTGCTCGCCGATATCCGCTTTGCCCCCAAAAGCGGACAAGCAGGTAGACATTTCGGGATGTCCGCTTTGTGCCATTGGACTAAACCGCTCGCGCGGTAGGGCGCTGCGGGCAACCGGCACGGCAACACGATAGC
>WNGR01004531.1_pt1 | contig 16649 bp, 14 predicted proteins | sample 5407581 | NCBI WGS metagenome assembly WNGR01 (sample SAMN13153383, study PRJNA577476) | soil metagenome | isolation source: 80 cm soil or saprolite under Garry oak tree replicate 2 | place: USA:California | collected 2016-06-15 | reverse complement strand
TCCATCGCGCTGCCCGGCGGCCGGGTCGCGCTGGTGGTCGGCGACGTGGCCGGGCACGGCGTGCGCGCCGCCGTCACCATGGGCCGGCTGCGCACCGCCATCCACACCCTGGCCATGCTCGAGCTGCCTCCCGCGGACTCGCTGCTGCAGCTCGACGAGCTCATGCACACCCTCGGCGAGCGCGAGCCGCACTTCGCCACCTGCGCCTACGCCGTCTACGACGCGGTCAGCGGCGATTGCGACGTGGCGGTGGCGGGCCACCTGCCGCCGCTGCTCGTGCACCCGGACGGCCGCAACGAGCTGCTCGACGTGCCGCCTGCGCCGCCGCTCGGCATCGGCGACGGCGAGGTGGAGAGCCGCCGGTTCAAGATCGAGGACGGCAGCCTGTTCGTCCTGTACACGGACGGCCTGGTGGAGAACAAGGGCCAGGACATCAGCGACGGGCTGGCCCGGCTGCGCGGCATCTTCGGCCCGGGCTCGCCGACGCGTGCGCTCGAGGACCTGTGCAAGGCCACCCTGGACGGCGTGTACTCCGACCACCAGCGCGACGACATCGCGGTGCTCATCGCCCGGCTGCGGCGGCTGCCCGAGGACAGCTACGCCTCATGGACGCTCGCGCCCAAGCTGACCTCGGTCCGGGAGGCGCGTGCTGTGCTGACCGAGCCGATGAAGCGGTGGGGCCTGGAGGACCTGATCCCCACCACCGAGCTGCTCGTCTCCGAGCTGGTGACCAACGCGGTCAGGTACTCACGCGGCGAGGTCACGCTCCGGCTCGTCAACGAGAAGGCGCTGGTCTGCGAGGTCACCGACAACTCCGGCGCGCTGCCCAGGCTCCGCCAGGCCAACAGCGAGGACGAGAACGGCCGCGGGCTGCAGGTCGTGCGGCAGCTCGCCCAGCGCTGGGGCGCCCGCCGGACCGCGACCGGCAAGGTCGTCTGGTGCGAGCAGCCGCTGCCGGGCAACGCCGGCGCCCTGGATGAGCCGCAGCCCTTCCACTAGACAGCCCGTCCACTTAAGGACTGGGCGGAGGGCGCCGGTCTCGCGGCCGGGATGACCTGAGCCAGCGGCGTGCTGGCCGTCGCGACGTGCGTCTTGTTGCGGCCGGTCTGCTTGCACAGGTAGAGGGCGGCGTCGGCCGCGGCGATCAGGTCGGTCAGCCCGGCGTGGGCCACGTCCAGCGCGGCTACGCCGATCGACACGGTGAGCCTGATGCAGGCTCTTGGCAGGGCGCTGTCCTCGATGGGAATGGCCATCGCGGCGATGTGCGCCCGCAGTCGCTCGGCGATGGCCAGCGCGTCCGCCTCGCGGGTATGCGGCAGCAAGACGACGAATTCCTCGCCGCCGAACCGCCCCGCCACGTCGTAGCTGCGCAAATGCTCGCGGAGCACGGTGCTCACCGCCCTGAGCGCCATGTCCCCGACCAGATGGCCATGCGTGTCATTGACCGCCTTGAAGTGATCGATGTCCATCAGCGCCACCGAAAGCGGGCTGCGGGTCCTGACCGCCGCCACGATCTCCGCGGCGGCCTCGGCTTCCCAGGTCGACGCGTTGAGCAGGCCCGTCTTAGTGTCGATGCGGGACTTGATCACAAGCTGCGCGTGCATCATGAACCGCCGGGCCAGCAACACGGTGGGCGCCGCGACCAGGGCCAGCATGGGGTTGAGCGCGACGACCACAGTGGTCAGGACGGCGAGGTCGAACTCGGCGAAGTCGGCCTGCAGGGTCTCGCGGTTCACGTCCAGGCGGAACCACCGCACCTGCGGGTCAGAGAGCTTGATCGCAAGCCCGACCAGGGCCCGGTTGACGCGTCCGCCCGCGATCTCGGCCACGGCGACCGCGACGGTCCACGTGAGAGCGTGCCCGCCGGTGCCGATGGCGCCGCCGGCGAAGGACGCAGGGAAGGCGCGGAACAACAGCGCCGCCGCGCCGTAGGCTAGTCCGATGGCCGCGGCTGTGAATACCCGGCGGTGGACCACGCCCCGGTGTATGCGCCACTGGGTGAGTACGAGCAGCGGGATCGGGGTCACTATGGCGTAGAAAGGCGGCAGCAGGATCGCCACAGGCAGGACCCAGACCGTCAGGAAGTCCCTGACCATAGCCCCCTGGGCGTAAGCGATCCGGCGGGTGGCCGCCACCGAGATCAGGCCGCAGCCGAGCAGCAGGAAGAACTTGACCAGGTCGGCGGGATGCCATGAGGTATTCGCCGCCGCCAGGCCGATGGCCGCTAGGGCAGCGACCGGCACGACCCCCACGTACCAGCGCAGCAGCCAGGGAAGCTGCCACCATTCCCAGTCCCGGACAACCGCGGCGGCAAGCAGCCGACGTGTGACGGACGAGGCTCGCATACACCACCGTTCTGGACGAGACGCGATGAGTTTTAAAGAGCCGTCGGAAGCTCAGCGTAAGGAACTAGTTCCGCATAGCTACTTTAACTCACCTACGCCCATTCAGTGGGGCATTGTGGTGATTTGCTGATATTGCGGCGCAAGGGCACGGTAAATGGTGACTGAGCGTTATAGATAACCGGCTGGCGCGCCGACGATCTTCGGGCGCGCTAGCCGGTTACGCAGCGCGTTTGGGCCGGGAAAACGGTCACATACCGGAATATCGCTGGAGCCGGGCGGAGCTACTCGACCGTGACGCTCTTGGCCAGGTTGCGGGGCTTGTCGATATCCCGGCCCAGCTTGGCCGCGACGTGGTAGGCCAGCAGCTGCAGCGGGACGTTCAGCAGCAGGGGTTCGAGCTCGGGTTCGGCGCGGGGCACGCGGACCACCGCGTCGGCCAGGCCGGCGGGCAGGTCGGCGCTGGTCACCGCGATGACCGGGCCACTGCGGGCCTTGATCTGCTCGATCGTGGAGATGTTCTTGGACAGCAGATCGTCCGCGGGCACGATGACCACGCTCGGCATCGAGGAGTTGATCAGGGCGAGCGGGCCGTGCTTCAGCTCGGCCGCCTGATAGGCCTCCGCGTGGACGTAGGAGACCTCCTTCAGCTTCTGCGCGCCTTCACGGGCCACCGGCCAGCCGCGGACGCGGCCGATGAAGAACATGTGCTCGGCCCCGGCGTACTCGCGCGCGATCTCGGCGATCTCCTCCTCGGCGGCCAGGATCTCCCCGATCTGCCCGGGCAGCGCGCGCATCCCGGTCACGATCCGCTGGCCGGAGGCTGAGGATAGATCGCGGACCCGGCCGAGCAGCAGGGCCAGCAGCGCGAACGTGGCCGCCATGTTGGTCAGCGCCTTGGTCGAGCAGACGGCGATCTCCGGCCCCGCGTGCAGGAAGACCCCGTGGCCGCACTCCCGCCCGATCGCGCTGCCCACCACGTTGACCGCGCCGATCACCTGGCCGCCCTTGCGGCGCAGCTCCTGCACGGCCATCAGCGTGTCGATCGTCTCGCCGGACTGGCTGACCGCCACGTAGAGCGTGTCCGGATCCACGACCGGGTTGCGGTACCGGAACTCCGAGGCCGGCTCGGCGTCGGAGGGAATCCGGGCCAGTTCCTCCATCAGCACCGCGCCCATCTGGCCGGCGTAGTAGGCCGAGCCGCAGCCGAGGAACTTCACCTGCCTGATCGCCCTGAGCTCGCGCGCGTCCAGGTTGATGCCGCCCAGCTTGGCGGTGGCGAACCGCTCGTCAAGCCGGCCGCGCAGCGCCCGGCGCAGCGCCTCCGGCTGCTCGTGGATCTCCTTGTGCATGAAGTTCTCGAACGAGCCGAGCTCGTAGTCACCGACCTCGGCCTCCACCGTGGTCGGCTGCTTGCTCTGCTTGCCACCGGGCCCGCGCCGGTCCCGCTCGTCCAGCGATCCGGTGACGTAGTCGGCCGCGTGCACCGTCGCCACCTCGGCATCGTCCAGATAGACGACCTGCTTGGTGTAGCGCACCAGCGCCGCCACGTCCGAGGCGACGAACATCTCCGCGTCCCCGATGCCCAGCACGATGGGGCTGCCGTTGCGGGCCACCACCAGCTCGGCCGGATTCTTCGTGTCCAGCACGACCAGGCCGTAGGTGCCCTCCACGTGGCGCAGCGTCCGGCGGACCGCGTCCTCCAGGCTGATGCCGTCGGTGGCCTCGGCGGCGATCATGTGGGCGAGCGCCTCGGTGTCGGTATCGCTGGCCAGCTTGACGCCCCGGGCGCAGAGCGCGTCCCTGAGCTGCTCGGCGTTCTCGATGATGCCGTTGTGCACGATGGCGATGCGCCCCTCGGCGTCGGTGTGCGGATGAGCGTTCACCTCGTTCGGCTCACCGTGGGTGGCCCACCGGGTGTGGCCGATGCCGACGGTGGCCCGGCTGCGGTCGCTGACCCGGTCCCTGAGGTCCTGGACCCGGCCGGCCGTCTTGGTGACCTGCAGCCGGTTCCGGTGGATGACGGCCAGGCCGGCCGAGTCGTAGCCGCGGTACTCCAGGCTCCTCAAGCCCTCGAGCAGCACAGGCACCGCGTCCCTGCGGCCGATGTATCCCACGATTCCGCACACGCCGAATTCCCCTCTGCATGGTGGTGCTAGCCGTAGACGATGCGCCGGAGCTGGCGCTCCGACACCTCGGGCGCCGCGAACCTGCGCTGTCCGAGCTCGGCCGCGATCAGCGGCCAGATCTCGTCGTTCTTGCGCTGGCGCTGCTGTAGCTCAACGTGACGCCTGCGCACGAACTCCTCGACCGTCTCGTTGAAGTACGTCGCCACATCGGCGATGACCCGGACCATGGTGGTCTGCGGCAAGCCCGTCGAAGCCGCCAGGTACCGCACGAGATCGTGCGGGAAAGGGTCCGCCGGATCGAGCATGCCTACTTCTTACTAGCCGGACGGCGGTTTAGGCAAGGTTTCTGCCCGATTCAGGGCAGGAATCGCTCCATTTCCGGGTGATTTAGGCGGTCTGCGTGGTCGCGGAGATCACGTGGGTTCGGTTACGGCCGGTTTCCTTGGCGTAGTACAAGGCCGCGTCGGCGGCGGCAAGCAAGTCGGTCAGCTCGCGGCTCGTGCCGTCCAGGGCCGCGACCCCGACCGAGATCGTGAGCTTGATGCTCGGGCCCGATTCGGCGTCGTCCCCGACCGGGATGGACATGGCGGCGATGTGCGCGCGCAAGCGCTCGGCTACATTGATCGCGTCCACCTCGCGGGCCTGCGGCAGGAGGACCACGAACTCCTCGCCGCCGAACCGGCCGGCCACGTCATAGGCGCGCAACTGACTGCGCAGGGCGTCGGTGACCGCTCGCAGCGCCTTGTCCCCCGCCAGGTGACCGTAGGTGTCGTTGACGACCTTGAAATGATCGATGTCCACCAGCGCGAGGGCCAGCGGGCTGTCCATGCGGACCGCGCGGGCGATCTCGACCGTCGCCTCCCGCTCCCAGGTCGACGCGTTAAGCAGACCTGTCTTGGTGTCTATCCGGGATTGGGCGAGAAGCTGGGCATGCATGATGAAGCGCCGGGCGAGCAGGACGGTCGGCACCGCGAAAACGGCCAGCACGGCGTTGACGGCCACGACCACGGTGATCAGGACCCCGAGGTCGAATTCCGCGAAGTCGGCTTGCAGCGCCTCGCGGCTCAGCTCCTGATCGGCCAGTTTCACCGTGGGATCGGAGAGCTTGACGGCCAGCACGATGAGTCCGTTATGCCCACGTCCACCCAGGATCTCGCAGGCGGCGACCATCAGGGTCCAGGTGAGCACGTGGATGCCGGTGCCGATCGAGGCGCCCGCGACGGACGCGGGAACCGCGCGGAACACAAGCGACGCCACCCCGTAGGCCAGGCCCATGGCCGTGGCGGTGAAGGCACGGCGGTAGACGACGCCCTGGTGGATGCGCCACTGGGTCAGCACGAGCAGCGGTATCGGCGCGACCATCGCGTAGACCGGCGGAAGCAAGATCGCTACCGGCAGCACCCACACCGTGATGAAGTCCCTGACCAGGGCACCCTGCGTGTAAGCGGTCCGCGGGGTGGCCGCCACCGAGATCAGGCCACAGCCAAGCAGCAGCAGGAACTTCTCCAGGTCGGCCAGGTGCCAGGTGGTCTGCGACGCAGCGTAGCCGATCAGCGCCATCGCGGTAACCGGGACGCTGCCGACGTAGGCACGGAGCAGCCAAGGAAGTCGCCACCAGGCCCAGTTCCTGACGTCGGCAGACGCCAGCAGGCGGCGTGTGACGGACGAGGCTTCCATGGCCCACCGTTTCGGACGTGACTCGACAGGCTCCTGTCTAGTCGGCAGCTCACCGTAAAGGACTAGCTCCGTATAGCTACCTTAACCCATCTGTAGTCATCTTGGACACTATTCGCCCTGATTTCGCTACATCGTCTTACAAAGAGGGGCTAAATGGTCTTTGACAAGCCACGATTACCCGGCGTGTCCTACGCCTGGGAGGCTTTCAAACGACGTAAATGGGTTGCGGAGGGAGGGCAGACCATGCGCGTCACCTGGGGCTGAGCATGAGAACTTCCCGTCAGACACGATCAGAAAGGGAATTGCAATGCGCGATACTTGGACTTGACCGGAGCCCGCAGCGACCGCCGAAGAGGCACCGCTAAGAAGACCCGCGCAGCGGCGCCCAACTTCTCGCCGCGGCATGGCCGGGACGCCGGCTCGCCGCATGACGCCCGCCGGGTGGTGACACGTGGCGCCACCTGAGCGTCAAGATCAGACCGATGACCGCTCCTATCCCGCCGCCTACGGCGATGACCACCGCCGGAGAGAACGCATCCGCAGCGGCGCCGGCCGCGATGAAAGCGGCCCCCTGGCCAACTATCACCCCCATGTTGGCGATGCCGAAGGCCTGAGCCCGCCGTTCGTTCGGCACCCTGACGACGAACGCGGTGTTGGCCGCGAGTTGGTACACACCGCACGCGGCCGACAGTGAGAAGATCACGAGCGAGGCAGCAAGATTCGGGCGGAGGGCCGTCAGGACCAGCGTCGCGCAGGTCAGCACGGCCAGTGGGCCCATATAGGCGAGCCGTCGGCGCGGGCGTACCAGCCGGGTGAACAACGGTGTCACGATGGTGGTGCTGAACACCGTGGACGCCAGCACCAGGCCGGTCGCGATCGGCCCTCCCCCGAGCCTCGCCGCATACGGCGCCGCCACCCCCTCGGGAATCGTGTAGAACGCCACCAGCCAGCCGAGCAGCAGCAAGGTGCGCAGCGCCCGGTCCTTGAACAGCAGCCCGAAGCCGTCCCGCATCCGGGCCAGCGGGGACGACTGGACGCCCTCGAGGCTGGCGGGGGCGGGCCGTGACCTGACGGCCAGCCCGATGACCAAGCCGGAGAGCACGAACGTCGCCGCGTCGATGACGAGGGCGGGCCGGACGCCGATGAAGGCGACCGCGAACCCCCCGCCGACCGCGCCGACCGTCTGGCCCGCCAGGAACGTGGTCTGGATCACCGCCGTGCCCAGCGCGTAACGTTCGCCCTGCAAGATGTCGGGCGTGATGGCGGCCCGGGCCGATTCAAACGGGGGCGCGAACATCGTGGCCGCGAACAGCAGCGCCACCAGTGCCCCGAGCGGCACGCCCGGCACCGCCATGGCCGCGATCAGGACCGCCCGGACGACGTCGCAGGCGACCATCACCGAGCGCCGGGAGCGGCGGTCGGCCACGTCGGCGAGGAACAGCCCGCCGATCACCCACGGCACGTACCCGGCCGCGTACGTCATCGCGGTGTACAGCGACGATCCTGTGTGTTGAAAGACGAGAAGGGTGAGGGCCACCAGGGCGAGGCGGTCACCCGCGACGGACAGGACTTCAGAGAACCACAGGGCCCGGAACTCCCGGACCGCGAACACGTCGCGGAACGTGGCACGCGGCGGCACGGCACCCCTTCGCGGCGACCCGGCGTTCGGGCCCCCATTGTCCGTGGTGGTGCGGGTTGTTTTACTCGGCTTCATCATGACCCAGCCGGGCCGTAAACCGCAACAAGTAGTACGGAATCGGTCACCCTTGGTTCTCTGTCGGCCATCGAGTTGATATGTGCCGTTCATCGGCATATACAAGGGTCTGTGAGCAAGCAGTCCATGCAGGAGCCGACGTTCCTGATCTTGACCGCGCTGGCCGCGGGGGCTCAGCACGGCTACGGGATCATGACCGACGTGACGCGGATCTCCGGTGGCCGGGTCAGGCTCCGGGCGGGCACGCTGTACGCGGCGCTGGACCGGCTGAAGGCCGACGGCCTGGTCTGCAGCGACAAGGAGGAGATCGTGGACGGGCGGCTGCGCCGCTACTACCGGATCACCGACGAGGGCACCCAGGAACTCGCGGCCGAGGTGGGCCGGCTGCGCGCCAACGCCGCGGTGGCCGCCAGCCGGCTGGGCCTGGCCGGAGGGACCATATGAGCGAGCAGCGGGCTCGCCGGCGGCGGGGGCGGCTGGAGAAGCGGTACCGGCGGCTGCTGGCCCTGTACCCCAAGGATCACCGGCGCGAGCACGCCGAGGAGATGGTCGGCGTGCTGCTCACCGCCGACGGCGATGCGCAGGTCCGGGCGCCTCGGCCGGTGGCCTGGGCGCTGCGCTTCGGCCGGCGCACCGCCGACAGCGCCGACCTCATCGGCGGGGCGCTGCGGATCCGCGGCCGGATGGTGCTGAACCGCGTCCGGCGGGTGCGCTGGTTCTCCCGGACGGTACGCGACCAGCGCTGGAGCGACGCCCTGGCCGTGGTCAGCGTGGTCGCCCCGCTGCTGCTGCTGGTGGCCGCGCTCACCGAGTTCCGCATCCCGCAGGCCCTGGCGGGCACCTTCACCGGGCACTCGCACTGGCGGCCCACCGCTACCCTCAGCCTGGCCGACCTGCCGCTGGCGGCCGGCGCTCCCGCGGTCACCTTGCTGGCCTTCCTGCGGCTGCGATGGCTGGCCGGCCTCGGCGCGCTGGCCGCCGCGATCGGCCAGATCGCGGCCGGCGCCGTCCCGGCCTTCGCCGGGTACGCCAACCCGGCGGTGGCATTCACGGTCCTGCTCGCCTGCACCGCCGCGGCGGCGCTGCTGCTCTCGCCGGGGCCAGACCGCGGCCTGGCCCTGCTCACCCGCAGCGGCGCCGCGCTGGTCGGCGCCAGCGCCCTGATCCTCGGCGGGTTCAGCGTGGGCGGCACGGCATGGTTCAGCTACCCGTCCGACGTCACCGGCTTCGGCCGCGAGGTGGCCGGCCTGCCCGCCGACCTGCTGATCGCCGTCGTCCTGTTCACCGTCGCAGTCGCGTGCCTGCGCGCTCCGGTCAGCCGCCGGGTCCTCGCGCTGCTGGTCATCCCGGTCATCCCCTACGCGATCTTGTGGCAGGAGAAGCTGGCCGGCGACCTGCTCGGCCAGCCCGGCGGCGCGGCGCCCCTCATCCCGTCCTCGATCCCCCTGCTCTACCTGCCGCCGCTGGTCATGGCGTGCCTCCTCGTCGCCGGGACCCGGCTCGCCCGGCGCCGGGCCACCGGGCGCGACCATCAGGCGGGCTCGGCCCCCTCCGCCGGGCCGCGAGGCGCCGTGAGCGCCTGACCCCCGAGAACGTGGTGGTGGTGGCGCCGGCCACCGCCGTCGCTGGCGCCGCCACCACCACCCCGCGGGGGACAATAGCGACATGAGGAACCCGCTGCCGCCCCAACTGGCGGAGCGGCTCGGCGCGCTCCGTGACCGCCCGGTCGAGCCCACCGACAAGGGCTTCGGGCTGCTGGCCCCGGCCGGCGCTGGCATGACCGCGGCGGGCATGACCGCGGCTGGCGCGACCGCGGCGGGCGCGACCGCGGCGAGCCTGGCCGCCGCCCGGCCGGCCCTGCACGCGGCCGGATTCAGCTATCCGCTGCTGACCCTGCGCGAGACCGCGCTGGCCGGCAACATCGAGGCGATGGCGGCGTACTGCGACCGGGCCGGGGTGGCGCTGGCCCCGCACGGCAAGACGGCCATGTCGCCCGAGCTCGCCGCGCGGCAGCTGGCCCGCGGCGCCTGGGGCATCACCGTCGCCACCATCGGCCAGCTGCGGGCCTACCGCGCGTTCGGCTTCTCCCGGCTGCTGCTCGCCAACGAGCTCGTGGACGAGGCGGGCATCGCCTGGCTGGCCGCCGAACTCGCCGCCGATCCCGGCTTCGCGGCCTACTGCTACGTCGACAGCCCGGACGGCGTGGCCATCCTGGACCGGGTGCTCACCCGGCGGCCGGCCGGCCGCAGGCTCCCCGTCCTGGTGGAGATCGGCCACGCCCGCGGGCGCACCGGCTGCCGGACGGACGACCAGGCGCTCGCCGTGGCCAAGGCGGCGGCCGCGACCGGCACGCTCCGGGTGGCCGGCGTGGCCGGGTACGAGGCCGGACTTGGCGCGCAAGGGGGGTCCGGGGGGATGGGTCCCTCCCAAGGGGGGTCCGGGGGGACGGGTCCCTCCCAAGGGGGGTCCGGGGGGACGGGTCCCCCCGGTCGCGGGGGGCTCCGGGGGGTCGTCCCCCCGGGCAATACTGCGCTCGGGCTGATCGCGTCGTTCTGCCGCCGGCTCCGGGGCCTGGCCGAGATCCTGGCCGCCGACCGCGGCGGCGACGACGAGGAACTCATCGTCACGGCCGGCGGCAGCGCGTACTTCGACGTCGTCACCGCCGAGCTGACCGCGGGCGGCACCGCCGGGCAGACGGTGATCCTGCGCAGCGGCGCCTACCTCACCCACGACCACGGGTACTACGGCACCGTCTCCCCCGCGGCCCGGGGTGCCGGGGCGGGCGTGCCGGCGCTGCGGCCCGCGCTCGAGCTGTGGGCCCAGGTGCTGTCCCGGCCCGAGCCCGGCCTGGCGCTGCTCGGCGCCGGCCGCCGCGACGCCGGCTTCGACCAGGGCCTGCCGGTGCCGCTGCGCGCGGTGCGCGGCGGCGTGCCGGGCCCGCTCAGCGGCGAGGTGACCGAGCTGAACGACCAGCACGCGTACCTGCGGCTGGACGAGCGGGCCGCGCTCGCGCCCGGCGACCTGGTGTGCCTGGGCATCTCACATCCGTGCACCACGCTGGACAAATGGCGGGTGATCCCGGTGGTGAGCGACGACGGCCGGGTGACCGACGCGGTGCACGCCTTTTTCTGAGCCGGCGGTGCCTGAGTCAGCCGGGCGCATTCCCGGCGAAAGCGCTCGTGCGGGCATGTTTTCCCGATATCCGGGAACAGCCATCCGCGTCCGTTCGGGAATTATTTATTCCGAACGGACGGTGGTGCGTGCTTTAGGTAAGGCAGAATCCGCCCGGGGGCTGAATGCCTGCTGCCCCCCCGGCATCTACTAAAGCAGGAGCGACAATGCCTGACGAATCCCCTCATTTGGTACAACTGCCTGGCAGCGAGCGAGCGCCGCTGAGCAGCGCCACCCCGGCCGGCCAGCTGGACCCCGCCGAGCGGGCCGAGGTTACGCTCGTGCTGCGCCGCCGGGCCGACATTCCCGCCGACGTCGTCGAAGGGCCCACGGTCCTGACGCACGACGAGCTAGCCGAGCGCTACGGGGCTGACCCGGCCGACGTGGACCTGGTCCGCCAGACGATGACCGGCCTGGGCCTGGAGGTGACGGAGGTTCACCCGGCCACCCGCCGGATCAAGGTGGCGGGGACCCTCGGCGACCTGGCCAGCGCGTTCGGCGCCACCCTGCAGCAGGTCACCAGCCCGGGCCCGGGCGGCCAGATGGTCACGCACCGCTACCGCGAAGGCGCGCTGTTCGTGCCCGCCCCGCTGGAGGGCGTCGTGCTCGCCGTGCTCGGCCTGGACACCCGGCCGCAGGCCCGGGCGCACTTCCGGCCCCGCGCCGCCGCCGCCCAGGGCCACACCTACCCGCCGAACCAGGTGGCCGGCATCTACCAGTTCCCGGCCGGGACCACCGGCGCCGGGCAGACGATCGCGGTCATCGAGCTGGGCGGCGGCTTCTCCGCCAGCGACCTCCACACCTACTTCGGCGGGCTGGGCATCGCCGTGCCCTCGATCACCGCGGTCGGCGTGGACGGGGGGGCCAACGCGCCGGGTTCGGATCCGACCGGAGCCGACGTGGAGGTCGCGCTGGACATCGACGTCATCGGCGCGGCCGCGCCCGGCGCGGCGCAGCTGGTGTACTTCGCGCCGAACAGCGACCAGGGCTTCATCGACGCGATCTCCGAGGCCGCGGCGGCCCGCCCGGCGCCGATCGCGATCTCGATCAGCTGGGGCCAGTCCGAGGACTCGTGGACCGCCCAGGGACGCATCGCCATGGACGCGGCGATCGCCGACGCGGCCGCGCTCGGCGTCACCGTGTGCGTCGCCTCCGGGGACAACGGCAGCGGTGACGCGGTCAATGACGGCCAGGCGCACGTGGACTTCCCGGCGTCCAGCCCGCACGCGCTTGGCTGCGGCGGGACCAAGCTCCTCGCGAACCCGGCCACCGGCGTGATCAGCTCCGAGGTCGTGTGGAACGAGACGGCCGCCAACGAGGGAGCCGGCGGCGGCGGGGTCAGCGACGAGTTCGCCCTGCCGTCCTGGCAGGCGAACGCCGGGGTCCCGGCCCGGGCTGGCCGGTCGTCCGGGTCCGGGCGCGGCGTGCCCGACGTGGCGGGCAACGCCGACCCGGTGACTGGTTACCAGATCCACTCCGGCGGCCAGGCCCAGGTCGTGGGCGGCACCAGCGCGGTCGCCCCGCTGTGGGCGGCACTGGTGAGCCGGCTCGCGGAGGCGACCGGCCAGCGGTTCGGCCTGATCCAGCCGACCCTGTACGCGGGCGTGACGCCCGGCGCCCAGGTGCCCGGCTTCCGCGACATCACCAGCGGGAACAACGGCGCCTACACGGCCGGCCCCGGCTGGGACGCCTGCTCAGGTCTCGGCAGCCCGGACGGCACGGCCCTGCTCAGCAGGCTCAAGGGCTAATCCCAGCCGGCCTTCGTTCCACGGCCAAGAGCTCCGGCGGCTCCGCTTCCCGGCCAGGGGCTCCGCTTCCCGGCCAGGGGCTCCGGCGGCTCCGCTTCCCGGCGGGCGGTGAAACCGGGTCTTCATAGCGTCCAGGCGCGATGAAGGCCCGGTTTCATGTCGTTGACGGGACACCTGGGCTGGCGTGTCCGTGGCAGCCACGATTGTGGATCGTTGTACCTGTCATGGCAGGTGTAACGATCCTCAATCCTCGATGACGCCGCCGCGGAGGCCGGGGCGGCGGGGCGGGGGTGGGATTTGTGGTTGACACCTCTAAATGATGTACGCATACTTTTGGTAGTAACTCTCAAAAAGCTGCTACTGCCGAAAGGATGTGGGTGTCATGGCGGAGAACCCGGCCCGCAGGTGGTGGGCACTGGTCGCGATCGCCGCGAGCGTGCTCGTGGTAGGGCTCGACCTGACCGTGCTCAATCTGGCGCTGCCCACGATCGCGACCGACCTGCACGCCTCGGCCAGCGACCTGCAGTGGATCTCGGACGCGTACAGCCTGGTGCTGGCGGCCGTCATGCTGCCCGCGGGCCTGCTCGGCGACCGGTTCGGGCGCAAGAAGGTGCTGATCATCGCGCTCGTCTTGTTCGGGGCCAGCTCGGCGGCCTGCGCCTACGCGGTCGGCACGGCCGAGCTGATCGCCGCCCGGGCGGTGCTCGGGATCGGCGCCTCGGCCGTCTTCCCGCTGTCGCTGTCGGTGATCCCGGTGCTGTTCGCGCCGCAGGAGCGGCAGCGGGCGATCGCGCTGATGGCGTCAGCCACCTTCATCAGCTTCCCGATCGGCCCGATCGTCGGCGGCTACCTGCTTGACCACTTCTGGTGGGGCTCGGTCTTCCTGATCAACGTGCCGGTGGTGGTGCTGGCCCTGGTCGCGGTCGCGTTCCTGCTGCCCGAGTCGCGCAGCGAGCAGCGGCCGAGCGTGGACTACCTGGGCGTGATCCTGTCCAGCGCGGGGCTGGCCGGGCTGACCTACGGGTTCATCAAGGCCGGCCAGGACGGCTGGACGGACGCCGCGGCGCTGGGCACGATCGCCGCCGGGGCCGCGGTGCTCGCCGTGTTTGTGGCCTGGGAGCGCTGGCTGACCGGACGCGACCGGGGCGAGGCAGCCGGAAACCTTCGCAGGGGCAAGGTACGTCCGCTGATCGAGCTCCGGCTGTTCCGGTCGGCCGGCTTCACCTGGGGCACCGTGCTGGCGACGCTGGTCTCGTTCGCGATGTTCGGCATCTTCTTCGCGATGCCGCAGTACTTCCAGGAGGTCCGCGGCGTGAACGCGATGGGCAGCGGGCTGCGGCTGCTGCCGATGGTCGTCGGCATGATCATCGGCATGATCGGCGGCACCCGGCTGGCCACGCCGCCCAGGAGCCAGGCCGCCGACGGTTCTCCTGCCACCGCGCGCGGTCCGCTGGCCAGCGCGAAGGGCCTGGTCACGGTCGGGTTCACGATCATGGCCATAGCACTTGCGGTCGGCGCCACGACCACGGCGACCAGCGGCACCGGATTCGCGGCCGCCTGGTTCGCGGTGTTCGGCCTCGGCCTGGGGCTGGCCATGCCGCAGGCGATGAACGCGGCGCTGTCCGCCCTGTCCGCCGAGCGCAGCGGCTCGGGCTCGGCCCTGATCTCGGCGATGCGGCAGGTGGGCGCCACGATCGGGGTCGCGATCCTCGGCACCATCCTGGCCGCGGTGTACCGCGGCCACCTGGCGGTGGCCGGCCTGCCCGCGGCGGCCGCGAAGGCGGCCAGGAGCAGCGTGGTGGCGGGCACCGGCGTCGCGCACCAACTCGGCTCGGCGTCGCTGCTCGACTCGGTGCGGCACGCGTTCGTCAGTGGCCTGGACACGATGCTCTGGGTCTGCGGCGGCATCGCGCTGGCCAGCGCCATCCTCGCGGTCATCTTCCTGCCGCGCCGGGCGGAAGGGACCGCCGGGACCGACGCGGCGGCCGCTGTGCCAGGGGTCCCCGCCACGGTGGACATCAGTGCCGGTGAAAGCGGCGCGAAGCGAGAAGAATGGGCGAGCAGGGATACCAGCGCACCACGGTGGAGCAGATCGCGGCGGCGGCGGAGGTGTCGCCGAGCACGTTCTTCCGGTACTTCCCCACCAAGGAAGACGTGGTCCTGCAAGACGACATGGACACCCGGATGATCGAGGCGTTCGACCGGCAGCCGCCCGGGCTCCGCCCGGTCGCCGCCGTCCGCGCGGCCATCCGGGAGGTATTCGACACCTACACCGAGGCCGACCTGGACGTGATCAGGGAGACCGCCGCCCTCACCGTTACCGCGCCCGAGGTCCGGGCCCGGGCTCTCGACGAGCTCGCCCGCACCATCGGGATCATCGGCGAGGCCCTGGCCAAGCGGGCCGTGCGCCCGGCGGACGACATGGCCGTCCGCACGGCCGCCGGCGCGATCATCGGCGTCATCATGTCGATCACGATGCCGTGGGAGAGCTGGTCCGCCGACCGGCGGACCATCGAGGAAGCGTTCGAGCGGATCGACCAGGCCCTGGCCCTGCTGGAAGCCGGGCTTCCGCTCTGAGCCTGACCAGCCGGTCCGGGCGGGCACCGGGTAGGTCCGCCGCCGTTGCAGCGCCGCATCAGCAGGGCTGCCGGCCGTCCCGGTACACGTCGCTGGCGGTGAAAGCGGCCGGGAACGGGCAGAATGAGGAACGTGACAGGGATCGCCGGCGTGAGCCAGGACCGGCCGGACGGCTTGCGCGAGCGGAAGAAGGCCCGGACGGCGAGCAGGGATACCAGCGCACCACGGTGGAGCAGATCGCGGCGGCGGCGGAGGTGTCGCCGAGCACGTTCTTCCGGTACTTCCCCACCAAGGAAGACGTGGTCCTGCAAGACGACATGGACACCCGGATGATCGAGGCACTGGAGCGGCAGCCGGCCGACCTCAGCCCGCTCCGCGCGGTCCGGGAGGCGATCGCAGACGCGTTCGGCTCCTACACCCAGGCCGACCTCGACCTGATCAGGGAGACCACCGCCCTCACCGTGACCGTGCCGGAAGTCCGGGCCCGGGCCATGGACGAGTTCGCCCGCACCATCGGGATCATCGGCGAGGCCCTGGCCAAGCGGGCCGACCGCCCGGCCGACGACCTCGCCGTCCGGACCACCGCCGGCGCGATCATCGGCGTCATGATGGCGCTCACGCTGCCATGGGAGGGCTGGTCAAGCGACCCGCAGGACCTCGAGAACCTGTTCGGGCGCATCGACCAGGCCCTGGCCCTGCTAGAAGCCGGGCTTCCGCTGTGAGGGCCAGGGCACCGCGGGGCTACTTGCTGGCGTTGTAGAGGGTGACGGTACCGTCGGGGGCGATGATCTCCATCGCGGCGAGCACCTGCGTGATGTTCTCGTAGTCGGCGGGGGTGCGCGACCACACGATGCCCAGCGTGTTGATGTTCAGGTGCTGGAGCTTGCGCATGACCGCCGTCTCGTCGAGCGTCCCGGCGCCGGTCACCGCCCAGTTGATCTCCAGGCCGGCGTCCCAGCCCTCCTGGCTGTTGTCCAGCTGGTTCTCGCTGGTGTAGCCGGCCGCCTTCATGCCGGCGAAGTACTCCTTCAGCCCGGCCGCGGTCTGCCTGGACTCCGCCGAGGTACCCTGCGAGGCGGCGTTCAGCCAGGACTGCATCGAGCCGAGGATGTAGATGTTGTGCATGACCGCTTCGCGGCCGCACCGCCGGCAGTGCCGGACGGCGAGCTCGAGCTGCACGCAGCCAGGACGCCGGCCAGCAGCGCGGCGGTGGCGAGGGGGACGATGGTCCGTCTTCGTAGCAAGGTACTCAACCTCCTAGAGGCCCACGAGGAGCGAATTCACGAGGGGT
>WNGR01004623.1_pt1 | contig 16650 bp, 19 predicted proteins | sample 5407581 | NCBI WGS metagenome assembly WNGR01 (sample SAMN13153383, study PRJNA577476) | soil metagenome | isolation source: 80 cm soil or saprolite under Garry oak tree replicate 2 | place: USA:California | collected 2016-06-15 | reverse complement strand
GGTCTTGAAAAGGTAGCTTCCCATTTACATTAAACGTGCCCGCGCGGATGCTGCAATGCTCCATGAATCTTGCGCCTCCGCATTGATGCGCCAGTATACCTTAGCTGTTTCTGTTCTGAATTTTTGCGAATTGTTGACCAACTCTTCGAACATAACCAATCGTCGCGTATCATGGTGTAGTCCATGGCATCATTCCCAGGCATGCCCGCACAGCCCTGAGAGAGACGAGAAAGTATCGGTCGATGCTCGTGCCGTAAATCGCGAGGAGGCTTAACTGTGAAACCACGATTGGTGAGCCTGATTCAGATTCTATGTGAGAGAGACATGCCAGATAGCCAAGAAACTGGGTAAAGGGAATACGGTTCCAACCACTGAAATGATCTCCGGTTGTTCGCGCCCTTCACTTAACAAGGAACATTTTAGGAGGATCCCGTGAACACGAAATTCGTCCACATACTCAATCCCCGGCATGCTAATGCGACCGAGGACAAGCGTTCCATGTCGTAGGTGACTATTGTAAAGATGTTTCCCCCTTCCGTCAGTCGAACGGAAAATGCGGTATCTGGACGTGTCGTGAGTTTCGTGTGATGCGTTGCGATAGGTCACGGACCAGTAGGTGTAGAGGGAAGCTCAGATACCGGAGAAACGTCCGGGCCCGCGGGTGGTGGCGCAGAGAATTGAGATATTTCGAGAGAGAAACCTCCATGAATTGGGAATATATGTTGGAGTGTGAGGAGGGAACCATGGACAACCGCCGATGCTGTATTGTGCTCGGGCTCTCTGTATATGAACACACTTTTCACGAGGAGTTCAGTACAGAATAGAGGTACAGAAGTACGAAACATAGACCTGCCAGACTCCTCCACACGATCAACTGATATGTGTCCAACCACGGCAAGTATAACAGACGGCTCCCGAGTCTTGGGGACGCGAGTCCTTGGCAGGTTGTTCAGTAAAGCCGTCCCAACTAGTATGGGGTGAAGGTGCTCAGACGGCCGCAATAGTGACCGCACCTCGCGTTCCCAATGTGCCATTATATCTAGTACGATCGAAGTGATGGATTTAGTGATAGACCTCACTTTTCAGCTGCTTACCGTAAATTCAATGTGTGTGGTCGGGATCTATGAGCGCAGGAGTCGTCGGGCCGGCTCACCGTCTGGACATAATAGGTTCTGGCTCATAACCGGGTGACCCCCATTGTGGGACCAACGCGACAATGCGCTCCTTATTCTGCTTCCCGCTACACCAGTCTGTGCACCGTCACCTTCTAATAATCTCAGACTGGGCCCTCTCAAGTCTCAAGTGCACTGCCCCCATGGAATCTGACTACGATGACCGTTCTTCGCGAGTCGCGACAATCGAGTCAGCGACGCCACAATGCTAACAACTCAACACCACACTGTTTTCCACGTTACACGCGACAATTTTTGTACACTCAAATGTATCGACTACACGACAACCAGTCGATCTGGGCGCTGCAAGAACCTCGTCTTTTTGTTTTTGGAGTTTTAGAGGCTGAAAAGGGCAGTTAGTCAGAAGCGAAGGCGGGTGGGATGTCCGGGTGGCTTACTAGTATTTAAGCGATGATAACCCGAACCGTGAGCTCGTGGCCGTCGGCCACAACATACTCGAACGAAAACTTGCGACCTTGCAAGTCGGAGATCTCGTAAGACGTGAGCTGCCTCTCCCTCTGCTTCTCCATGTTGGGGTGGTCCTTGCTGTAGTACTGTGGATTAATGACGCAAGCGGTTTGGTCGTCCTTGAGGTTCGTGATGATATCGCCCCATCGCTTGTAATTGTGGACGCCCAAAGTGATGATGCAGACCTCGTTCCAGGTTCCACCATTGGCGTAATTCCACACCGTCTTCTCGACGACGCGGAAAAACTCGTTCTGGTGGGGATTGACCTGGAAGATCAGCACCTTGATCGAATAACCTTGACTCATTTCTGTGACTGGTGAGCATCGTAGAGAGAGCAAGGCGGGAGTTGCGATGGGACAACCAGTTGCCTGTCAGTCATATTCGAAAAGAGATGTAGCACAGGAGACAGCACACCTTTGTATGACTCTGGAGTAAGAAGCCTACTGGGCAGAACGACGACAGGGGGGGGATTTTATACCTTTTCTTCGGACAGGCCAACGTGTTGCAAACAAGACCTAGGAATTAGGGAGGCAACGAACGGCGGAGCGGTGTGCCCATGCGAGAGACGGCGTTCGCCCCCAACGTCGTTGACCGTGCGCCGGCGCAACTTCCTGTCCATGCAACTCCACCCTTCTACCTCAACCGAAACAACCCTTGACGTACCTCTCCCAAGGAATGCAGCGTCGCCAAGATTCGCGCGCATACACCAGCTACCGCCCACCAGAGAAGCGGAGCATATCCGCGCCTCCCACCATGAACGTTGGTGGTAAATTAGACTTTTAGATTGTGGGGGTTGCAAAATGCGCACGACGTTGCTGTTCTATTTCGGGGATAACGAAAAATGGTTCTCTTCTAGCTTGCTAAATATCGGCCTGATTCGTGTTCTTGTAAGTCATCACCAGACCAAAGAAAGGGGCAGGCGCCTCTTCTCAAAGTGTAGTGAGGGGTGCATCCACCTTCTTGACGACGCCGCTTTTTCCGCAGCGCGGACGAGACCGGCCAGAAAAGAGTACTGGTGTATTTTCTCATCAAGCACATTTAGCAACGTCGTAGCATCTCCCTCGGGACTTGGGACACGCTCTGTTTGGTGTCAATGACACGCCGTAGCGCGAAGAGTGGGGTGAAGGTTGCGGTGAGGGGACAAGTCCATGATGCCCGACGAAAGTGCCGCAAAGTTATGCCCTGCAGCGTTCTGCGCTGGCACTACGGTGCTTTCTATGCCAAGGGGTGACTTTGCGTACACCCCCACTGTCACGGCGACCGAAGTCTAGGTGTAGTCACCCTTAAACTTAAGAGAGCTCGAAGCACCATCAGCGCAAAGCGGCCATAGAGCTCACATTTCGTACTCGTGCAAAAGTGCCCCCCCTTCTTCAGATCCGAGTCTATTTTTTGATTCCATTTCCGGCCACCTTGGGGCCTGTCTGCCGCCCCAGACGCTGTTTTGGGGCTCTTGCCACATCAGGCCTCAGGAACTGAAAGGACGGGTCCCCAGCGCGGGTTATTGCGTCAACCAACGTCCTGGAAAAGTCAGTTAAGCGAGAGAGCTTATGCTGACACTCTTACGAAGTTAGGCATTTCCATCTGAGTATCTCCAACTAGAGCCGGTGAACCCCCCTCCCCTTTTTCTTCTTTTTCTTGCTTACTTATTTGCATGTTGAATCAGTGGTATCTACATTGACAGACCAAACGTCCCTGCTTATACGGCAGGTCAGGCCATCGTCGAAGTCTCAGACACAGCGGTGCTAGATCAACGAGCTGAGGTGAGCGTAGCGGATGGACCAGACCCATCCCAAAAGGAGTGAGGAGGCCCAATGTTTGGGCAGACTCAGGCACAAAAAGACGACAGATGATGACAAATAAACAAGGTCACAGCTGAAAGAGAAATCCCGCACCCAGCTGGTGGAGGAGACCTGGAGTAATGCACTAAGAAAATTCTCCGATCCACCGTACAAATGGATCCTAAACCATGAGGTTTTAGAGGGTAATAGCATGCATCGAGCATGGCCCACCGAAGGCCCTCCGCACTGAGTCCCACACTCTACCCCAATAGTACCAGGGTGTACTTAAACCCGTTTTCCCTCACAACCGGGCCCCGGCCCGGCTTGAGCGCGGAGTCCTGCACCTGCACGCGACTGCACTACCCACAGGCCCACAGCGTTACAGTACCCGACCTTCCTTGAATCTCCACATGCTAGTGAGAACGCCCCTGGCCGTGACAGTCCCAGAACTGGTAATGAAGTTACGGCGATTTCCGTCGTCAAATAGATAGCATCGTCCTGTGAGCCGTGCTGTGGCCCCAGGTGAAGTTATCCTGCAGCAAAAATTCGGGATTCTTTCGGGGCCCTATCGAAGAAATCCCTTGCTGTAGGTTATTAAAATATGAACGAGTTGTACCGCGCTCATTTCATCTAGTGAGGTCAACAGCCAAAGGACTTTCCACGATGAGCCGCGAAGCCCTGACTCTTCCAGATCTATACGAAGCATCAATCACAGAGCTACAGGATGGACTACAAGGGGGCCTTTTTACTAGTGTAGATCTTGTCAACGTACGCAATAAAATCATTATATGGAATTGACACAAACTTACCAACTACAATCTAGGCATACCTTGCGCGGATCGATGAGGTTAACTTGAAAGGACCTAGGCTACGAGCGGTTATTGAGACGAACCCTCGTGTATTGGTTCAAGCCGCTACACTTGACGTAGAGCGAAAGGAAAAAGGCGCTCGCGGGCCCTTGCACGGCATCCCAATCTTGCTCAAAGATAACATCGCTACAGACATCAGCGATGGTGACCAATCCCTCTATATCCTTTTCGCCTGCGTTAACCCGGTCTTATTCAACAGGGATGAATACCACTGCGGGTTGGCGCAACCTCTCTGGGATGATAATTTGTTGACCGCTTGAGTAGGGTCGTACGCCCTCCTGCTGGACTCAGTGCCGCCCCGCGACGCCACGGTCGCCGCCAAACTCCGCAGTGCTGGTGCGCTTCTGCTCGGGAAAGCCAACCTGTCAGAATGGTCGAATTTCCGCGGCAAAGTCCCATCTGGTTTCTCGGGACGCGGCGGACAAGCAACGTGTCCGTTCTTGGAGAACGCTGATCCTTCGGGCTCCAGCTCGGGCAGCGCCATCGCGAGTGCCGTCGGACTTGCAGCCGCTGCGCTGGGCACTGAAACAAACGGATCTATCGTATGCCCCGCCAGTAGGAATAACATCGTGGGTGTCAAGCCGACTGTGGGCTTGACTTCGCGTGCAGGAGGTAGAGTCAACCTTCTTAATATGGGTGTCAACGAGGCAGTTCTCTCAGCTCCGCTTCAGTGATTCCAATTTCAAAGAGTCAGGACACAGTTGGGCCCATGACACGCTCCGTCACCGACGCCGCACTTGTTCTTAGTGCCATTGCCGGTCGTGACGAACTCGACGATGCGACCCTGAGACAATCCACCGTGGTACCACAATATGTGATTTCACTTCGAGTCGAGTCGCTAAGAGGAGCCCGCCTTGGCATCCCGCGAAAGTATCAGCCTACGGATCCGAATATCATCTCCGCGTTCGATAGAGCCATCAAAGTCATCGAGGACCTTGGCGCTACTATCGTCGATCCTGCTGACTTTCCTAACGCTGAAGAGCTCCTCGAAAGCCAGAATGAGAAGTTGGTCCTCGAGACGGAGTTCCAAGTTAGTAATTTTTAGTAATATGCGCTGTCGGATTCGGTGAACTAATCCGCTGTTGTAGGACGGACTGGAACAGTACTTCGCTAGCCTGCTAAAGAATCCAAACGGGATTAGAACAGTCGACGATCTTATTGAGTTCAACCAGAAAAACTCCGAACTTGAGCTCATTGAGCCGTACTATGCATCCCAGTCTAAGTAGTCGTCGCATCTTTGTCGCGTTGGCGTAAGGCTGAAGAAACTCTCCCAGATTGCATACTGCACGAACCAGGTCCATCAATGACGAGTATTACCAAACCATCGAGCGAAATCGCACTCTCGCCCGTACCAATGGGATCGACGCAACTTTGAAGGAATTCGATCTGGATGCTATGATTCTCCCCACCGATGGTGTGTCTGCTTAGTAAATTCCTCCAGTGTATGTGGGGCCGATTTTTTTGCACCCGGTCCCTATCAGGGTATCTCCGTACCCCTGCGGCAATAGCAGGATACCCACTGATAACACGTTCGTACCCACGGGCTTTCTTATCAACCCCATCTATCACTAAGTTTACCACTCTCATCCATAGTTCCACTTGGCTTCCAGCCCGACGATGTTCCTGCAACCGAAGCAAAGCCCACCTTTGATAATGGCCCCGGTCTTCCGTTTGGACTGTCGTTCCTGGGCCCCGCATTTTCCGAGGCCAAGCTCCTAGGATATGCTTACGCATACGAACAGGCTACGCGTACACGCCTGTCAAAGCGTGCGCCAGACGCGGCAGTTCCAAAAATACAATTACGAGATGTGTTGGGGGCATACTAAATGAGCGCCTCGTCAGTGAGTTGTAAGAATAGTATGATATTTGAGATAGGTGTGATGAAGAGTCGACACTTTACTGGCATATTTTAAGTTCTAAGGATCCGCATGATGGCGTCCTGTAGGGTTGTCTGGTTCATGGTCGATTCGGATGTACTGCCACTGGCAATGTATGATCAATGACCACCAACCATGATTCCGCCGTTGTGACTTTCGTGGGAAACCAGTGGCACATGCCAGTGGCGTCCGAACCAACTCCTCCAGTACTACAGCGAAATCCAAAATAGGGGGGGGGGCCTTACCAGCGAACAGACAACAGCGGACTTCCAAATTTCATGAGCAGGGTTCATAGTTAAGTATAGTTTGAAATTCTCGGGAAATATGTTACCATGCAAAATTTGTAAAAAGAAAATAGTTATGCAGATTAATAATTTTGTTTTTTAATTACTACAAATAATTTCTCGTGGTAAAAAACTTCGGTAGAGTTACCGGAACACCCTTTCAGACTCAGCCTATGTGCCCAAATTGGTCGCGAGGGGTCCTGGATCTCGCTGTAGTCGCTAATGAGCGACTCGTACACAAACCGCATACAAAAGTACGATCAAATTGTAATTAGGGGGTTACGCGGTTACTCCCTCTTATGTGCTGACCCGCATGGAGCCTTGTAGCGATTATCAACTGTTCCACGGACATCCTGATTGGAGGGGACGTTTTCCTCTCTGAGTCTACGCCAAAGGCTGTACGACGAACAACTTTCCTCTCAAGTTGAGCAATGCCGAAGTCGATCGGCGCGGCGCTTGATATCCACCATAATTATGGCATCTATTCTTGACACAGCTTGAACACGCCGTGACTTGATCATCAAATACTCTTCTCACTGGCCATCCTTACCACCGGTGTTCGAGCCATTACCATCCCTTGGCCTTCAATTTACCTTCCATCACAATCTCCTCGGTACTTCCGTATTGACAGATTTTGCCATTATGCAAGGAAGTTATGGGTGCATTGGCTTTATGATAAAAATCAAGTGAATTGAGATATCCAATACCCCAAGTTGGTCCCCAACCAAGATAATACATGATTAAGCACCATGTCTCTACCCACGAACTAGAGTGTCTAACTTCACAATTCACATTTAGTAACCAATTTGAAACAGTGATGAGGCCTGTGATTTGCTCCTTCACGTTACGAACCTGGTGGGAAACTGGTGATGCACTCAGTGGACGGACAGACCAGATTGTACTTTAAGCACACCACTGGCATGCGCGGATCCCTTGCTGGAGCGTCAATAACTTCCTCTCAGTCGACCAAATCAAAACGGTGTTCTGACTACCTCATGGCGTTCCAGTTCACAAAAAATATTTATTTCCGAACTATGGCTTCCCTGCTGCCATCAACAATTCCAGTGGGACTAGTCGTGGACATAGATAAGTACTGAGCGCTGATGAGACGCGATACGGGACCCAACGGGCTCGCAGAAGCCTTAAGCACCCATTAGGGTTGTGGCATTTCTCCCAATTGCCGCCTCGAGTAACTTTGACGCTCCACCGCCGCTCACGGAGGGGTAGTGCCATCGGTCATCCAGAAAGCACGGGCAACGGCGGACGGTGAGGAGAATAGAGATCATGCTGGTCGCGAGAGAAGCTGGAGGCCAAGTCCCTGAAGTAGACACAGCCACAGCTCACATGTGAGGACGAAATTTTCGGGGACATGCGATGTTCAAAAAAACGGTCTACGTGGAACCGTGATAAATTACAGTGAAACGTGCTATGCCAAATGTAACGACTCACGTAGCCAGCGCGACACAGGGCCCGACCGGCCAATCTCTGTTGCCAGTGCAGTTGAGGGTCACGCCAAACGTAGCGAAGTCCAAGTACAACCTGCATTGCAACGGTCACACACCAAACATCTCATCATATTGCATACGCCTCGTCCTTTCGCTCGAAATGATAGAGCGACGTGCCCACCGTCCACTCGGGATCATCGGGAAGCAGATGACATTGCTTAGGGAGTGGCTAGATAGCGAAACCGAGCCGTTCAGAAACGCAGGAATCGGATAGCAATTGTGACGGGAAATTGCACATACCAGGGACCAGTTAGTGCTGGCGTCGTCGCCTCTACCATTATCTAGGTTCACCTGCCAGGGGGTGGTGGGGTGAGGGAACGTGTTGTTCTTCAGTGCTCGCGGCTGCGGCTCAGGTATCGCGAAACGGAACGGCGTCACCGTGGCGCGGGCGCTATCTTCGTGTTCGGGCGATTGGTGGTCACGGAAGTAGATGCGATTGTTGAGGCTCACTAAGAGCGTGTTGGAGTACCTGAAATGTTTATCAGCATTTTGGCTCGCGCGCAGTGTAAGTTATGTGTTACTCACACTTTCCCTAAAATCTCGACTCTTTTTTCACATTAGCTGGAAAGGTGCACCGCGACGGACCGAAAGAACATACGTGTATATGTAGTATAGCTCATTCTGTGGACGAAGTCAAAAGATGAATCGTGGCATATCTCGGTCCGGCTTACGGGGAAGGTGACATAAAGCACAAGGGTCGTGATGACCAAGGTGGCTAGACAAGAAGTTAGATGCACGGCCATGTGGGGTTTTCCGAGAGACAGGTACCAGTCAGGGCGTTTGTCTCGATGGTAAGCCGTACCACACGAATTAACACGAAGCTGGAGAAGTTGCTACTTGCCCTTCTTAGCTGTCCAAAGGGATCTCGGTCGATGTAGTAAAGGATCCAATAATGTGATGCCGTACTAGCAGCGTCATCGCCACCGCGATCAGAATGTCCGAGAAGGCACTCGATATCGACCATAACTAACATGACAAAGTATGAGGTGGTATGGCCAATCAAATCGAAACGAGTGTGCGTACGTATACTAGTGCTGTCTTGGAAATCACATACTTCCCAGCTATGAGTGGCTAAACGCTGTGTGAGAAAGACAATTTAGCGAAAGTGTGAATAGCACCGACTTTGATGCTCGCCCACATCCCTGCGACTGACTGAGTCACCGCAGCCTGTTTTCAGGAAAACGTCAGAAGCTTAAAGAATGCGGAGACAATCAGGTAAACATACGACAACGATGATCCAACAGATCCATGACGACCGTTTGTTCAGCACCCAAATTCGATAACAGAAGTATCCTTGAACGATGAACGAAATAACTGCGCTAATGATGGGAACGTCTACGGGGCCGAAATGGGGATTCCCGAGGTGTTCCACATTGCCAAATCCAGCAATAAACCAATAGTAGATATCGGCCCCAGTCAGCGCAGTTTGAATGGTCTCCAACAGGAAGACGAAATAAGCTGCTCGAAATCCGCCTTGAGGTCACAGAGCTTCCGTGTAATGTCGAAGACCAACCTATAAACTTTATGGACCGCCTGTCTATTTGAAAATTGTAGCTATATACGTCTGAACGTGGATGAGTGGAATGAGCCGAGGTTTAAGGCAGGCTTCGTACAAATCTGGACGCAGAGAACGCCGTAGAGCGCCCAGTTGAATAGGGGGCCGAAGAGCTGTAGGCATTGTTGAGGATATCTGTTGCGTGGACAGCAGAACGAGAGCCAAACGCACAAGAGGGGCGGCTCTGTGAAAAGATCAGTGGATTATGAGGGAAACCGCTACCACAGTATCACCGAACTTACATTCTGATGATGTCCGGGGAAGCGGTTGGTGACTCAGAGGACTCAGCCATTGATGTTGTAGATCTCGAGAAGTGGATGGGGACTAGCGTCACGGAGCTGGGGACAGCGGTGTCACGAGCCACAAGGAGGGCTTTATGGATTTTTCGGATTGTGAGTACAAGCAAGATCAAGGCAACAGTGTGGCTGTTGTGTCATAAAAACCTCCATCACTGGCGCAGAGATTGCTTCCATTCCAATCACCTTCGTTCACAGCCATGAGACGAGACCAGGTGTGAATCAGAAGCGTGTAGCTTCTTCCCAGAAATCCAAGCACGTGCAAGCGGCAGTTCTCACTGCCTTCGCCGTAAACAAATATAGCCACGATGAGTCACTATCCGCAAGTTCGATAACTAGAGTGCCAAGAGTAGGGAATCCGCGGGACATTGATAATTGATGCAAGCTTGATGTCAGAATCAAAAGATGGCATAACCCCTGATGATGTTTCGGTGGTACTTCGGTACTTATCTATTACGTTGCGTGATTCACTACCCGGGCCGTCCTCGATGACAATGCTATATCGGTACTGTATGTTGAATTTGAAGTTCCGACGCCACTCGAATGCGCTGTTGCGGCGGCAGCGTCCTGGACTATCGTCCTGGTCGCGTGACTTTCTGGGCCGCATTCCGATGAGTGGCAATCGTTAACGTTGTTGGTGGCTACCACCACGTATAATGACGAAACACAGCAAAAATAATACAGCATCCTCAATATTCTCATACGCAGAGCGCAAGAAACTTGATTATGGGACGAAAGGTATCTGTTCGCAGTTTTGTTTACCTTACCCCAATGATCATCGGTTCGGCGGCAACGTCTCGGTAATGAGTTCACGCGAAGATTCGATGCGGGTGCCTTATATCTGCAGCGGTGCAGCAAGCAAGAGAGTAGCCTGCCAAGAAAGGCACCTCTTCTGTAAAGAATATGCCTACACAGATCTTTGTGACTTTGTGAACGGTTATAACTCGATTTCGGGATGTCAAATCGTTCAATGGCGCAGAAGAAGGATATAAAACGACAGAAAGAACGATTGTAAGCATTAAAGAAGGAGGCTGAACAAGAAAAGGCCAAGGCCAAGGAAGCTGCCAGAGAGCGTGTGTTGCAGAGTTCGAGAGAGGGCAACTGGGACTTGCCGCTGTCACGTCAGTCACAACATCTGGTACCGATGCTCCAGGTAATGGGGTTTTACTCTTGAACGGCCGAGCATAATTTACTTTTTCAGGGTGTGGAACCAAGCGAAAATTCGCTTTCGATTCCACAGCGGCGGAAAGTTGGCCCAAGAAGCCGAAGAGGCAGCACTATGTCAAATCGAGCGTGAGCAGGCCGCCGCCTTACGCAGCAAGCTGCCTGATTTCTGGTTGCCCTAGTTGACACCGACTTACACATCAAGTGGGCTGCTTTCTTCACTCGCGGACGTCAAGGTGCAAACAACCTGCCGTGGTGGCAATCACAATCCTATCGCGTAAGCCTTTGACTCGATACCCCGCCCTCTCCTGATGCCTCTGTGCAGGTTAAAGAACCTGATCCGTCAACTTCACTTGGCAACCCCAGTCTTCTAGGTCCCAGTTGACGGGCTCAACACTTGTAAACGGTGGTGCTTCAGAACAAAAGGACGAGGAGCGGGATCCTTCTTGTGAGAAGGGACTCTCGAACAGTGTGCGAATATACGGCAAGCCGCCAAGCTCTGTTGACGCACACCTTTTACACTGATCAGACCCGTTAGTGCTGAAACCATGTTCTCATGTAACGTGCAAAACGTGCACTGACACGCTTGTGCAGCCAACTGACCAGTGCGTTGTGTGCGACAAGCAACTGGCATTAGGCGATATCCTCGAGCTCAAACGAGAAGGTGGGTCCTTGTTTCCGACCCAGTGTCGCACTTTCTCAGCAATTTCAAGGCACGGGTTACGCTGATGGAGGGATGGCCGAGACTACGGGAAAGGGGGTCGCTTTTCAGGGGTAGAGGGTAACCGGTAACCCTCAGTAAAAAAGAAATGTCAGCCTGGGGTCAGCTGGTAGTTGGAAATGGTCACTGGGTAGTCAAAATTGTTGAGATGAGGTCAAGTTCGTGAGTGTCACGCTGCTTCGTTATGGGTCCATGCGAGTCACAGTATTTACGCGTCTTGGTATTCGAACACCTACCCTTCAGTCGCTTGTCTTATATGGTGACTGAAGGATGTTCCAGATTAACAGATTATGGGCCCTGTGGTCTAACCTGGAACTCACCTCTCTCACTGCAAATTTTCGACTCATTTAACTCATACTAACACTCCTGGCATGCTAGTCACTACTCTCTGTCTTGACTCTTGAACACACTTCAACCAATGTCGACCACGAATACTGGCGCTACTTCTGGGGCACTGCCATGATCCGAGTCGACCATGAACCAGACAACCCTACAGGACGCTATCATGCCGATCCTTAGAACTTGAAATATGCCAGTAAAGCGTCGATTCTTCACCACACCTATCTCGAATATCATACTATTCTTACTCATTGGTGATCACAGGCGCAGCGCTTGATATCCATCGTGATTCTGGCATCCGTTCTTGACACAGCTTGAACACGCCATGACTTGACCATCAAACACTCTTCTCGTCATTACCACTGGTGTTCAAGCCATTACCATCCCCTTGGCTTTCGATTCACGTCTCATCTCAATCTCCTCGGTACTTCCGTATTGACAGATTTCGCCATCATGCCTGGAAATTATGGGTGCATTGGCTTCATGAGAAAAATCAAGTGAAATTGAGATATCCGATACCAAGTTGGTCCCCAACCAAGATAACGCATGATCAAGCACCATGCCTCTATCCGCGAACTAGAGTGTCTAATTTCACATACACATTTCGTAACCAATTTGAAACTGTAATGAGGCCTTTCATTGGCTCCTTCACGTTACGAACCTGGTAGGAAACTGGTGATGTACTCAGTGGACAGACAGACCAGAATGTGCTTTAAGCACACCACTGGCATGCGCGGATCCCTTGCTGGAGCGTCAATAACTCCCTCTCAGTCGACCAAATCAAAACGGTGTTCTGACTACCTCATGGCATTCCAGTTCACAAAAATATTTATTTCCGAACTATGGCTTCCCCGCTGCCATCGACAATTCCAATGGGGCTAGTCGTGGATATAAATAAGCAGTGGGCGCTGATGAGACGTGATACGGGACCCAACGGGCTCGCAGAAGCCTTAAGCACCCATTAAGGTTAAGGAAAGAGGATTTGGTGGACCATTTAATTCTCCACCATTGCATTGGCGCATTTCTCCCAATTGCCACCCTCCGAGTCGAGTGACTTTGACGCTCCACCGCCGCTCCACGGACGGGTAGTCCCATCGGTCACCAGCAAGTACGGGCACACGGCGGACGGTAAGGGGAATAGAGATCATGCTGGTCGCGAGAGAGGCAGGCTGAGGGCCAAGTCCCTGAGGTTGATACAGGTATAGCTCACATGTGAGGACGAAAATTTCGGGGACATGGGACGCTCACGGTCTACGTGGAGCCGTGATAGATTACTACAGTGAAACGTGCTATGCTCAATGTAACGATTCACGCAGCCAGCGCGACACAGAGCCCGACCGGCCAATCTTTGCTGTCAGTGTAGTGGAGGGTCACGCCAAGTCCAAGTCCCATTGCAACAGCCACACACCACCATCTCATCATAATGCATACGCCTCGTTCTTTCGGTCGAAAGGATAGAGCGACGTGCCCACCGTCCACTCGGAATCATCGGGAAGCAGATGACATTCCCTAGAGTGTGACTGGATAGCGAAACCGAGCCATTCAGAAACGCGGGAATCGGATGGCAGTTGTGACAGGAAATTGCACATACCAGGGACGAGTTAGTGCTGGTGTCGTCGCCTCTACTATTATCTAGGTTCACCGGCTGGGGAGTGGTGGGGCGAGGGAACGTGTCGTTCTTCAGTGCTCGCGGCTGCGGCTTAGGTATCGCGAAACGGAGCGGCGTCACCGTGGTGGCGCGAGCCCCGTCGGGGACCGTGGCGCAGGCGCTATCTTCGTGTTCGGGTAACCGGCGGTCACGGAAGTATATGCGATTGTTGAGGCTCACTAAGAGGGTGTTCGAGTACCTGAAACGATTGTCAGCATTTTGACTCGTACGCTATGTCACTCACACTTTCCCAATAATCTCAATTCTTTTTTCACATTAGCTGGAAAGGTGCACGGTGACGGACCAAAGAACGTACGTGTATACGTAGTATAGCTCATTCTGTGGACGAGGTGATCGGGTCAAGAGATGAATCGTGGCGTATCTCGGTCCGACTTACGGGGAAGGCGGCATAAAGCACAAGGGTCGTGATGGCCAAGGTGGCTAGACAAGAAGTTAGATGCACGGCTATGTGGGGTTTTCCGAGAGACAGGTACCAGTAAGGGCATTTGTCTCGATGGTAAGCCGAACCACACGAATTAACACAAAGCTGGAGAAGTTGCCACTTGCCCTTCTTAGCTGTCCAAAGGGATCTCGGTCGATGTAGAAAAGGATCCAATAATGTGATGCCGTACCAGCAGCGTCATCGCCACTGCGATCAGAACGTCCGCGAAGGCACTCGATATCGACCATAACTAACACGACAGAGTATGAGGTGGTATGGCCAATCAAACCGAAACGAGTGTGCGTACGTATAGTGTGACTAGTGCTGTCTTGGAGACCACATACTTCCCAACCATGAGTGACTAAACGCTGTGTGAGAAAGACAACTTGGCGAAAGTGTGTATAGTACTGACTTTGATGCTCGCCCATATCGCTGCGACTGATTGAATCACCGCAGCCTGTGTTCAGGAAAACGTCAGAAGCGCAAAGAATGCGGGGACAGTCAGGTATACATACGACAGCGATGATCCAACAGATCCACGACGACCGTTTGTTCAGAACCCAAATTCGATAGCAGAAGTATCCTTGAACGATGAACGAAATAACTGCGCTAATGATGGGAACGTCTATGGGGGCGAAATGGGAATTTCCGAGGCGTTCCACATTGCCAAATCCAGCAACAAACCAATAGTAGATATCGACCCCAGTCAGCGCAGTTTGAATGGTCTCCAACAGGAAGACGAAATAAGCTGCTCGAAATTCGCCTTGACGTCACAGAGCTTCCGAGTAATGTCGAAGACTGACCTATAAACTTTATGGATCGTCTGTCTATTTGAAAATTGTAGCTATATACGTCTGAACGTGGATGAGTGGAATGAGCCGAGGTTTAGGGACAGGCCTCGTACAAATCTGGACGCAGAGAACGCCGTAGAGCGCCCAGTTGAATAGGGGACCGAAGAGCTGCAGGCATTGATGAGGATATCGGTTACGTGGACAGCAGAACTAGAGCCAAACGTACAAGAGGGCCGGCTCTATGAAAAAATCAGCGGATTATGAGGGAAACTGCTACTGCAGTATCACCGAACTTACACTCTGATGACGTCCGGGGAAGCGATTGGTGACTCAGAGGACTCAGCCATTGATGTTGTTGATATCAAACAGTGGATGGGGACCAGTGGGGACAGCGGGATCGCGGGCCACAAGGAGGGCTTTATAGTCCGATTTTTTAGATCGTGAGTACGAACGAGATCAAGACACCAGTATGGCTGATATATCATGAAAACCTCTGTCACTGGCGCAAAGATTGCTCCCATTCCAATCGCCTTCTTGCGCAGCCATGAGACAGGGCCAGGTGTGAATTAGAAGCGTGCTGCTTCTCTTTCTTCCCAGAAATCTAAGCACGTGTAGCGGTAGTTCTTACTGCTTGCCTGCGCCGTAAAATAAAATAAAAAACATAGCCACCATCATGACAGCACTGTGTTCATCAGGGATGAGGCACGACCCGCAAGTTCGATAACTAGAGTGCCAAGAATAGGGAATCCGCGGGACTTTGATACTTGATGCATGGGTCAGCATCAAAAGATGGCCTAACCCCCGGTGATATTTCGGCGATACTTCAGTACTTATCTGGTTTGTTGCGTGATTCGCGCCCGGGAAATGTTGGTGACAGAGTACTGTACTAGTATGAACTGAATGAATGGGAGTTGGAGCACTGCTGGAGCTTCGACGCCACCGAATGCGCCACTAGTTCCCAGTCATCAGTCATAACGGCGACATGGCGGTGCTGATCATGAGCCAGACGACATCTAACTCGTATATCGTCACTGTTGCTAGTACTTGGGTAGCGCGGAAATGTCACCAAGGGTGAGCGTTTCGCTGGTGCGTGCCACGAGAGTGAGATCCGTGTGGTGGCTGCCTGAGAAACGAGGACTAATCACCAGTAGAATCATGACGGAACGAATTATGTGTGGCAACTTTGGGTTACCGTAAACCAAAGTCTTGGTCATCGCCACGTGAATATCCGGGCCGTGCTCCGGTGAGACGGTATCGTTGTCGGCGGCTACTACCACTGCCACGCATGATAACGAAACACAGCAAAAATAATACAGCATCCTCGATATTCTCATACGCAGAGCGCAAAAAACTTGATTATGGGACGAAAGAGGTGCGTCTGTTCGCAGTTGTGTTCACCTTACTCCAATGATCGTCGGTTCGGCAGCAACGTCTCGGAAATGAGTCTATGCGAAGATTCGATGCATGTGCCTTATGTCTCCAGCGAGCGAGAGACCCAGTAGCTTGCCAAGAAGGGCACCTCTTCTGTAAAGAGTGTGCTTACACAGATCTCTGTGAGTTCGTGATGGTCATAACCCGATTTCGGGATGTCAAACTCGTTCACATCAGGAAAACCCCTCATTTACTTTTCCGTGCTTTTCCGTGCTTTTCCGTGCTTTTCTGCAAAAAAGCAGAAAAAGTAAAAAAAAGCAATCCCCTCTACTTTTTTCGTGTTTGGCAAACTGCCAAAAAAAAGTAGACT
>WNGR01003690.1_pt1 | contig 16656 bp, 18 predicted proteins | sample 5407581 | NCBI WGS metagenome assembly WNGR01 (sample SAMN13153383, study PRJNA577476) | soil metagenome | isolation source: 80 cm soil or saprolite under Garry oak tree replicate 2 | place: USA:California | collected 2016-06-15 | reverse complement strand
TATATTAGTGATGTGCATAACACCCCCTACGAATCCGTGAAGGCCCATGGACTACCACTGATCATTGTGACCACGCCGATGGTGACTGAAACTATTTCGCTTATCTGAGAGATTAATGCTCGCGCGGATGCATGGGTGACGTGACGTGACGTGACTGTTAGGGGGGGGGTTGAGCTGGGACAGTTGTCGAGTCGGCCGGGTCGAGCGTACCGATATGCAACACACCCTACAACTACCCTACATGTCCTATCAAGCCTGTTGGTTCACCTTCGAGGCCTCGGGGCTTCCAGGTTGTACTCTAGTTCTCTACTATAGACTAATTGCCTATCGATACCGCTGCTGATGCGATATGAGAACGCTCGCTTATAACAAGTCCAAGCCTGGGCCAGCCACCGATGCCAACACTAATACCGACACCTTGACCGAGTCCAGCCGTGATGCATAACGTCTCAACCAGCTCTTATCGTACCTAAGCAAAAACACATTGTTGCAGCGGTTCTATCTAGGTCTTAATACAAGTACTCCAACTGTGACCGTGCACGAAAGTAGAAATATCCAGGCGAGTTTCGTGTTCGGCCGCAACCCAGATATTACTTGGGCGGTGAAGACCATCCCGATGTACTGGCGGGATCCACATTAAAAGCTCATCGTTGCTACATATCCATCCTTCATCGTTTATCTTGGATTGGTCTGTGAAGCCAACCTGTCCAGTAGTTTCTGTTTCTGTCTTCCTTGTCATGGCCTTCCAAAAACGAATTGTTCGATCGTAAGAGCCTGAGGCGATGTGCTGGCCATCTGGAGAGAATGTCACAGACATGATCCGATCCGAATGTCCAACAAATGGACTTGTCACTGTCTCTCCCGTCGTGGCGTTCCACGCATGAATTGTTCGGTCGGAAGAGCCTGAGACGATGTGCTGGCCATCTGGAGAGAAGGCCACGGAGGTGACCGAACTCGGGTGTCCAACAAATGGACCTGCCACGGTCTCTCCTGTCGTGACGTTCCACACACGAATTGTTCGATCCCAAGAGCCTGAGACGATGCGCTGACCATCCGGCGAGAATGCCATAGACCTGACCCAATCCGAATGTCCATTAAATGGACCCGTCACTGTCTCTCCCGTCGTGGTATTCCACGCACGAATTGTTTCATCTTCCGAGCCTGAGACGATGTGTTGCCCATCTGGAGAGAATGCCACAGACGAGTGTCCAATAAATGGGCCTGCCACGGTCTCTCCCGCCGTGGCGTTCCACACACGAATCATTTGATCGATTCGTCCATGTGTTTGGACGCGGAAGTTTTCAGTTCGTAAACTTTGAATCGTCGTGCTGAGGATAAGTTCGCGACACTTTTGATCGTACTCGGGGAAAGGTTTTGCTGTAGGCGACAGGGACCGGTTGCGGTTTTCATCCAATTTCGACCGTCGAACGCGGGACTGCTTTGTTTGAATGTGCGATGAGCGAGTGTTTATAATAAATACATACGCCTGCAACTTTGGCGCGCTCGTGCTGTTTCTTTCTCTTTTCCTTTCTATTTGTCTTTCGCGTCCTCAGCGCCACCAGTACTTCGTCGCTTCAAATCACCAGACCCTGCTACTTCCTCACAGTCGTCAACTCATCCTTTGATGACTCTCCGTTTATCATCCCCGTCATTTCTAGATTCCGTCGTTCACGATGGTTCATCTGAAAACCCCCTTTATGCCATCGATACCGACGACAACATCACCAAAGTTCGCAGGTCTGATCTGAAAGGCTTCGTCAACGTGTCTCGCGTGCGCTGGCCAACAGACTTTCAGAAATCGTCGTTCCGTGAAAACAAGGATCTCACTGGCGTCGAAGTTGCATTTGGCAAGGGTCACTGGAAGCCAGCGGACGAATTCCTGGACGAGTCCTTGCCTGCTCTGCCACAAGACAACCGATTCGACTACCTCGCATCATCCTAGCTATCGCAAATTCTACATCGGCATACCTTGAGATGGAGACGCTCGGGGTGCATTACGCCGTACGTGATCGGAGGATATACGTGCATCCGTCCTCACATCGCTCTCTCTGTAGTGTACGACAGAAACAGTCAAGGGCCCCGTTGCCGTCTTGGAACCGGCAATGCAACAATTGCCTCCACAGTAAAAAATCCTGGATCCTATTTTTCGGCGGGGCTCCAGCAAGCCCCAGCGCACGCACAACGGACTTCCCCTCAGTTTATTAGATTTTTTGCTGGTGACAGCCATGCTACTAGTCACACCTAGTGAGGAGTGGATAGACGTGACGTGCACTAGCCCTTCAGATTCTTTCCCGGATGATGGGAACCCTTCCGACACATCCTGGGGGTCCTATTATCTTCAAATGCTTCCAGCTCCCTTTCATCTAGAAACCCCGACGCATCAGCCCTCCTGCACACTTCAGAGGCCACTCCGGAGGTCGATCGATAGCGTTCGAGCATACCAGCTCGCGCCAAGGATGACAACCGTTCACGATATGCGGAGTGCATTGATGGCCCAGCAAGCGAGGCTTCGTCCCGAGCGACAAGCCATTTGTCATCCTACACCGATAATCACTCAGCGGTGCAACACTCGGCATATACGTCCGGACAAGGGGTATACGCGATGCATTCGGTTTCGTCGCTGTCGCTTGCCTCTCATGCCTTGTCTTCCCAGCGTCCGAATCGAAGAACTCGCGAACTGCCACCTTTACCGTCTTCTCAAGGGTACTCCTATACCCGTGGGCCGCCTTCGACGTCGTCACACGTATCACAGACTTCCTACTTTCTACACAGACGAGTCTCACAGGACGAACCACTACCACTACCTCCACTCCCTGCCTGTTCGCATATTCCCCACGGGACCGACGCTCCCCTATAAGCCCGGTCTCTGTTCCTTCACGTCGTACTACTGCATCACCAACTTCGAGTATTCACTCGCGTTCGCTTCCCGTGCCTCCCACCCCATTATCAGCAAAGCCACCAATTCCCCCGTTGCCCATTATGCCCAGCCATTCCAGTCCCGCGTTCCGCGACCCCGGGCCTGCCTCTTCGACACCACCTCACCCACCTCCGCCACGTTCACGATCCTACACTTATCTCCGGAGTGTCTCCTCCTTCCCTGAGTCACAACGTGACTATAACTCACCCACCAAATTACTCCGCGAGCGCGCGCGATCCATTCCCTTTGCCGGCTCCGGCACGGGCCCCGGCCGAACGTGCAGGTGTGTGGCCGATCTCTGAGCATCCGGACCACGAACATCTCGTACGGGTCTGGTGTTTTAAGCGCAAGAAGCGCGAGCATCAGAGTCGCGCCGTTGAGGTCGGGCTTGGCCTCTGGTGACGGGGACCCGTTCGATCTACCACCCGCGTACACCGCGATTGACATGGAGGGCTCTCCGCTGCGGCTGCGTGGGGTGAACGGGGACCCCGGCATCGGCGGCGAATGACAAGATAGAAAGCTGGGCTTTTATTTTTGATCTGATCATTCGTTATTGCTCGCTTCATGTTACAGTTGTGTGCGCGAGACTCGGACGTGATTACAGTAAGTTATCTCGTACTGATCCCATTGACGTCAAGGCGTTCTCTCCTTCGTTCTCTCCGAATTTTTTCTTTTGCTTTGTGTTGTAAACGGTGTTTATTACTTATCCTAGTTCGGCGCGTGGTAGTAGAGAGGACGGATTCGAAATATACTAGGTACAGTATAGCTTTGCCCTATTACAGTGGAAATCCTTCCCAGTTCACTACCATATGCTACTACTTGCCGATATGATACACGTCTACTTGCTGACCCTCGTATACTTTCCAATGGCCGTCGTTTTACCTTTTCACTCCACATTCACTCGCTCTTTTTTTCCAATGGGTGGTTCGTCACACTGTAGAATCGGAAGTAATTGTAAAACGGGTCCTTTTTTATTTATTACCCATTGAGGCACACGCTGAGGCAGTGTGAGAATCTTCCCAAATAAGCAAAAGACACGAGGTCGTGCTGAATCTGCTGATCGTGCTTCCACTTCGACTCGCCACTCACTCCGAGCTATTGCCAATCTGCTATCCTTGCGATCAATCCTCCAGCACTATGTATTCGCCTTCTTACGAAGCTGCCCTGCCCTCCAACTTCAAATCAATGCTCGATGCTGCCTTGGCTGAGTACAAGAAGAAGACCGGAGATGATCTTCTAGCCCACTGGCTCGCTGCTGAGCTGCAAACCTGCGAGTCCGTTGACGCTGTCCTAGACATACTTCGGGATCAAGCCAAGGCATTCGAGCAATCTGGTGATCAGAAGTTGATGAAGTGGATCGATCCATTGGTTCATGTACTCCACACGTTTTCCGGGACTCTTGGCGACGGCATTAGTCTGGTACTTATCACGAATCCAATTCATGATGACTCGAAGTGAAATTCTAACATCACTTTTGAAGGTGTTCCCTCCTGCGAAAGTGATCTTTACTGGAATTGGTATCCTCCTCGCCGTCCGTGTTCTCGCTATTCCTTTTCGTAGACCTCACCCTCTAATGCTGAAATGTTATAGGCGGCGAAGGACGCCAAAGCAAGCTACGGTGCCATCATCGACCTCTTTGAACGCGTTGAGAGCTTTTTCAAGCGCCTTGAGGTTTATACTCAGATTTCGCTGACCCCAAAAATGGCGGAGGTGCTTGTGAAGATCGTAATTGAGCTACTCTCTATCCTCTCTATCGCGACCAAGGAAGTAAAACGACGACGAGCAAGTGAGTTGTCTCAACAAGTTATGGTTCACACTCCACCAATCTCATGTTTCCCCAGAAATATTTTCCAGGAAACTACTTGGGAGGACAGATATTGAGGACGCACTAAAGAGGCTCGATGGCCTGATACAGGAGGAAGTTCAAATGGCAATAGCTCAGATTCTGAAGGTCACCACTGAGGTCAAAGATGGTACGCGGCCGTATCGCCAGTCACCCACATCAGACTAAACGCTCGTCCGCCTAGGTGTCGACAAAACGAACATGGCTATGCAGCAGATGTCGAACAATGTGGAGGAAGTAAAGTGTCCGTGATCTCTTACCCGTATCGCCTCCGTTGTAGAGACCGAATCTTTTTCCCAGGGACGCTGATAGAACAGGACATCCACAAATGGTTCTCTCCGCCGGACCCGTCCACAAATTACAACATTGCGTGCGAGGCCACTATGAGGGAACGGCTGCGTGGTTCTTTGAAGGCACGATATTCAAGGACTGGATTTCGATCGGTTCTCTCCTGTGGATCCATGGAAAACGTAAGCTCCTCTTATCTTTTGATGCTCAAAACCTGATGGGCTCTGATTTGCATAGCGGGGTCTGGGAAGAGCATCCTTTGGTTCGTCATTTCCCAACTATCGTGGTCAACGACTGAAACTCATAATGACTAAAGCTCCACCATTATAAAACATGTTATGTCGTTGCGCGATGCCGGACAGGCCTCCTTAGCATATTTCTACTTTGACTTTCGGGACAAAGATAAAAAACAAGACTTTCGCAACTTTGTCACCTCTCTTCTTGTTCAACTTTCTGCCTACTCGAACCTCTGCTGCGAGATAATCTCCCGCATTTATTCTACGCATGGGAAGGGTGGGCAACAACCCAGCAATGACGCCTTGAGGAATTGCCTTCGAGAAATGCTCTCAGTCGCCGCACAGCAGCCAATTTATATCATCGTTGACGCGCTCGACGAGTGTCCCAACGCGTCCGGGATGCCAACCCCACGAGAAGTTGTCCTTGACCTTTTGGAGGACCTTGTCCGCCTGTGCATTCCAAACTTGCATATTTGTTTTACTAGTCGCCCGGAGGTTGACATCACAAAGGTCCTTGGGCCACTTCCTCATAGCGCTGTTTCACTTCATGATGAAAGTGGACAAAAGAAGGATATTTCCGACTACGTGAACGGCGTCGTTTACTCGGACAGGAATATGTGGAGCTGGCGGGATGAAGAGAAGAAGCTGGTTGTCGAGGAGCTGTCTGACAAAGCGGACGGAATGTGAGAGCATCCCCCCATGCTTGGCGACAGGTCCTTATGTTTTTTCGTACAGGTTCCGATGGGTATTCTGTCAGCTGGAGGTGCTGCGGCACTGTTTCCCAGCAAGTATTCGGCAGACCCTTGGCGAGTTACCCGAAACTTTGGATGAGACGTATGCGCGCATACTCAGGGACATTAACAAGGCAAACCAAGGACACGCCCATCGCATGTTGCAGTGCCTTATGGTGGCTGTCCGTCCGCTTCGTGTTGAAGAGCTTGCAGAATTGCTTGCATTCGAGTTCGATGCCGCCCAGGGAGTGATTCCGAAATACCGTTTAGCCTGGCGGCTGGATGACCAGACACGGGCTGTGCTGTCCACATGCTCGAGTCTGATCATCATCGTCGACCACAGCTGGTACGGTCGGATTGTCCAGTTTTCACATTTCTCCGTCAAGGAGTTTTTGATGTCAAATCGCCTCACATCCTGTCTCGGAGACTTCTCTCGATATCACATTCGTCCCGGACCTGCACACACCATCCTCACTCAGGCCTGTCTCGGATCTCTTCTCCATTTGGACGATCTCATCGACAAAGAGAGCGTAAAAGGTTTCCCTTTGGCTGCATACGCGGCTCCACACTGGGTCGAGCACGCACAATTTGAGGATGTTGCGTCACGCGTAAAGGATGGGATGGAAACACTCTTTGACTGCGACAAACCTCATTTTGCGACATGGATTGGGATATTTGACATAGACACACCGATGGCCTCTGAGCTGGGCCCTTCGGACGCGGAGATACCACCAAAGCCAATTCCGAATCCCTTGTACTATTCTGCGCTTTGTGGTTTCTATGACTTGGTCGGGCACCTCGCCATCAAACACCCGGAGCATGTCAACGTTATTTGTGGCAACCACAGGTTTCCGCTGCTCGCAGCACTAAGCCAAGATCACGTCGAGGTTGCGGAGCTCCTCCTTGAGCATGGTGCGAACGTTGATATTCGGGAATCGACGGGAGAGACCATACTGTTCAAGGTGCTCTCATGGCCCCCAGATAACCTTGTCAATATAGTGAAATTTCTACTCAAACACGGCACGGATGTGAACGCCCGAGATGATACTCTCAGGAGTTCACTACATCTGGCAGAATATAGAGGCGAACTCAAGGTAGCTGAGATGCTCGTCAAGCATAAGGCAGACGTCAATTCTCAAGACAACAATGGCAAGACCCCGTTGCACATACTGTCAGAACGCTGGGTGTACGACGGAGACGGAGACGGAGACGATGTTCTCAATCACGTGCAGTTATTATTAGAGCATGGCGCGGAGATGGATAGGCGAGACAAGGACAACCAAACCCCACTACTTCTGTTAATGTGGGGCGCCAGGTTCAAGTTCATGCGTATTCTCCTTGAGCATGGCGCAGATGCTAATGGGGAGAACAACAACGGCAAGACCCCGTTGCACATACTGTCGGAACGCCAGATGTACAACGGACTTGAAGACGACGTTCTCGATCACGCGCGGTTATTATTAGGGCATGGCGCGGAGGTGAATAGACGGGACAAGAACAACCAAACACCGTTACTTCTTGCAATGGTGCGGGGCCGGTTTAAGCTCGCGCAGATTCTTCTTGAGGATGGCGCAAACGCCAATGTGGAGAGCAGGGATGGCAAGACCCCATTGCACCTACTGGCTGAAGACCATAGTTACAGCAAAAACAATGTTCTCAATCTGGCACTATTATTATTAGAGCACGGCGCGGAATTGAACAAACGAGACAAGGATGACCAAACCCCGCTACTAATGGCAATGGGACGGGATTGGTTCAAGCTCGTGCGGATTCTTCTTGAGCGTGGTGCAGATGCCAGTGGGGAGAACAAAAGCGGCAAGACCTCGTTGCACCTACTGTCAGAAAGCCGGATTCACGGTGAAGGCGATGCTCTTGATCTTATATGGCTTTTACTAGAGCATGGCGCGGAGGTTAACAGACGAGACAAGAACGACCAAACACCGTTACAACTGGCAATGGAGCGGGATTGGTTCAAGCTCGCGCAGATTCTTCTTGAGCATGGTGCAGACGCCAATGTGGGGAACAATAACGGCGGGACACCATTGCACATACTGTCAAAACGCCAAATTTTCGACCCAAGCGATATTGATGACGTTTTCAATAACGTGAGGTTATGCTCGGAACATCGCGCGGAGGTAAACAAACGATACAAGGGCAGCGAAATCCCATTGCTTCTGGAGATAGGTACGGGGACGTACAAGTTCGTGTGGAATTTATTGAGCTTCAGTAACGCAGATGCTTCCGTGGAGAACAAAACAAGCGAGACCTCAGTACGCCAAGTATCACGAGGCCAATACGGATCCCAGGAACGTGGTGTCGGTGTTGCACAACTATTACTCGAATGCGGCGTGGACATCAATGCGCAAGACGAGAACCACACAACACCGTCACATTTACAGTCCAATTTTGGCCCGGTCCAGATTGCACAGGCACTGCTCGACCATGGCGCAGACGTCAACGCAGGAAACAAAGAGGGCGAGACCTCATTGTTAGAGAGTGAGCATCATACTCAATGCGATAGTCTCGGTATTACACAGTTTTTAACGAGAGCGTGGCGTAGGGGTGGACGTACCAATTAGGGACCACCTGACTCCGTTGCACTTGGCGTCGTTGCATGGGATGCTCGATATCGCACGGGTGCTGCTCGACCACGGTGCGACTGCCAACTCGGAGGACTACTTTGGCCGGACCCCATTGCACCTAGTGGCTGAAGGCAGATATAACTTTGAGCAAGATCGCATCCGCATTGTACAACTATTACTGGAGCGCAGCGCGGATGTCAATGCGCAAGACGAGAACAATGCAACTCCACTACACTTGGCGTCCTACAACGGGAGGGCTGCGATCGCACGGGTGCTGCTCGACGGTGGTGCAGCCGCCAACTTAATGGGCAACCAGGGCAGGACCCCGTTGCACTCAGTGGCCGAGGGCAGATTTTTCTACTCTGAGGACGATGGGATCCGTGTTGCACAACTATTGCTAGAGCGCGGCGCGGACGTCAACGCGCCAGACGAGGACAACAAAACACCATTACATTTGGCATCTTACTACGGGAATGTCGAAATCGTTCGAGTGCTGCTTGACGGTGACGCAACCACCCACTCGAAGGGCAACCGGGGCTGGACCCCATTGCATGAAGTGACTCGATGCGAAGATCAGTATTCTATGGACAATACTGATGTCCTTGTTGCACAACTACTACTGGAGCGCGGTGCGGACGTCAATGCGTCAGACGAGGACAACAGGACTCCATTACATTTGGCATCCTACTACGGGAAGGCAGAAATCGTTCGAGTGTTGCTTGACAGTCATGCAACCACGAGCTCGAAGGGCAACCAGGGCTGGACCCCATTGCATGAAGTGGCTCAAAGCGAACATTACTATTCTAGGAACAATGGTGATGTCCTCGTTGCGCAACTACTACTGGAGCGTGGCGCGGATGTCAACGTGCCAGACGATGACAACCGAACCCCGTTGCATTTGGCATCCTACTTTGGGAGGGTCGAAATGGTACTGGTACTGCTCAACGCCGGTGCAAATGCCAGCGCAAAGAACGCCCAGGGCCAGACCCCATTACACCTAGTGTCACAACACCCATTCTCTATATATTTCTCCAGGGATCATGGCGTTGGCGTCGCACAGCTATTACTGAAACACGGCGCGGACGTGAATGCGCAAGACAACAACCACGCAACCCCGAAGATCGCATCTTTGTTACTCCACTACGGTGATAAAGCCGACGCGAAGATCGACCAGCGCCTGACCCAAAGTCAGTTAGGGTTAGCACATACACTTATAGCGCCATACACAGACACCAGCACCGGCAAAAGGGGGGAAACGTGGGCAGAGTGAGAGATTGCGATGACTCTTGTACTCATTAAAATCATAAAGATCGTTACACTAGTGTATCTAGCCAATGTGTTGATAAGAGCAATTACACCGGAAGAAGTCCGAGGACATTGTTAGCACTACTGGAGGCTGCTGTACTAGAACCATGACTAGAACTAATCGTCAGTTAATGGTTGTCTGACTTATTGACAAACACTAGTGGCCGCTATCAGAGGGCCGTCTATGTGGTCACCTTCCAGAAGTTCAGGAGAACAAGGGAAGAATGAGGTCTCTCTTGAGACTGCACTGCCAAGTAACGACCCGACGCAGCCACCAGAGGCGGTGCCCGTTCGTTATTAAAAAATGATCGAAGGATGCCCAACAGCGAAGATGCACAATAGTAGACACGTCCCAGGGCAGTGCGCGGCAGTACAAACACGACCGTGACCTCGCTTGCCAAACCGATTCGCCCAGACGCGTCAACTACGCATACCGTGATTACTCCGCTCACATCGACCGCCCGGCCAAAACTAAACTTCTGCGCGTCACGAGCACTAGACGGTGTTCGTTTGGAGTCGGACCGACCGGTTCTAACCCGAGTCGTCGTTGTCCTCGGGCTCGTCCAGGTCCATACAGTCCTCCTCCATGCGCACCGCCTCCACGCGCTCATAAGGGACCCTGTCCCGGAACCACCGCCCTTCCAAAAAGTCCACGCGGCAGAGCCCCGACCCCGTCGCGGACGCCAGCAGGCCCGCGGCAGCCAGCCCGGCGCCGCAGTGCCACGCGACGCGCTGCACGCCGACGGAGGCGGGCCACGCGCCCCCGCCTCCCTCCGGCCGCTCGGCCATCTCGCGCGGCTTGAGGCGGTCCAGCATGCGGTAACGGTCCGCGGTGCGGCTGTAGTCTAGCTGGTACACGCGGTGCACGAGAAACGGCTATGTTACGGGACGGATCCGCTATCGTATTAGCCTAGCCGGGCGGACGGGGAGGGGCCAACGAGGAGGAGGGCAAGACGAAGGACTCACCACGTAGCCTCCGCGGCGCGTCGCACGCAAGCCGTTCGTCGTATAGCACGTGCCGTCTGCAGAGCCGACGGCGAGTTGCGGGTGGTAATCCGACGCGCTCACGTCCTGCCTCGTCCGGTGCACGTCAGCTCTTGCTACGACTCTCGGTTCAGCTGCTTGAGCAGAAAGGCGGGCTTACCCAGACCGGTCCGCTGGGATCCATAAGCGCGTGCCCTCTCCCGAGCGTGCTCGGTGAGACCGAGTAAGACTTGATCGTGTTCTCGTGGTCAATCGTCACGACCGCACTCAAATACGGCGAATATGCGATGCTGTTGATTGCATCTGTAAGGCAGGCGTCAGGAGACCGTTTCAAAGCGAAGCGAGTTAGAGGGCCACCTCGAGTACGGTTAAAGACATGACCGCCGAGATCTCGGATGTCCGTCAGGCACTGAAGACCATCGTAGCCTCCGCTGGCGATCACCGTGGGGCCGTTTCCGTGCCTGTCGGGCACGCGCACCCATGTGAGAGCACGGATGGCAGATTGATGCACGCAAAAATAACCCATCGGTAAGACGGCTATGCATGCCAGAAATTACAGTCAGTCAGCGCGCGGACTACCAAGTTATCGGGAGCTCACGTTCAGAGGGAGATCGCACTGCTCGACCTATATTGTAGACGACAATAGCACCTGAGATGGCTTGAGCCGACGAGTTATGCGACCAGACTATTGAGATAAGGTACCGTTTGCCAGCCCTGCGGCTATCAGTTCGCTGTTCCCCCAGTCGAGGGTGCAAAAAGCTGCCTCGTCGTGTTCGATGCGAAGGATGGGCTCGGGGACCCTCACTACTGAAAGTAAGTCTGTTGACGGTGCGAGAATTCAGACGGTGGCTTACAGAAGATGGGATCCGTCGTTGTCGTTGTCGGTTGGGCGGGTGCCAAGTCAGGCGGGTACGGGACCACGTAGACCGACAGGGAGCCGTCTTCGAACACGCCAGCGAGCAGACCAAGTTTCCTCGGAGAGTTGGGAGACGGCCCCAACAACTTTGAACCACTTCGTCATGAGTTTCGAGACTTCGGGGGCTGATTGCATAGTGAATGGAACATACGGGATCATGTGAGGGCAAGGGACACCATTTGAGCTCGAGGGCCGGACCACTGTCTATACACAGCACCATCTCGCATCTCATTTCTCCCCTGTCGTCGTCGGATCCTTCCGCACCCAGGGACGGGCCGAGGCTCCACAACTGTATGCAAGCGCGCGAGGGACGATCAACCTTGACTCCGACGCTAGGCGAGTGGGTGCGCGAAGGGAACGGCGCGACAGCGAGGTAATATTTGTAATCGCCGTCTGGCCGAGCACGAGACGTCAGGTGCGTTCGTATCAGAGCATATGCGTCACGTACGCGGTCGGTCATCTGGATGGATAGGACACCAGTCGAGGCCCCATACGGACGCGCCGGCGTTAAATACATGAGCGCGGCTCTCGGGCAAGAACTGGGCTGTGATGAAAAAAAGATAGTCTCAGCGCCAAGGTGTCTCGAGCGCAGCGTGTGACCTTACACAGTTTCTGCGCTTGGAGCGTCTCGATCTTGACGTTGGTCTGCCCCCCAAACGGGCCAAAGTCACAAGACACTGGCGGGGCAGCAGTGGCGGGGGCACCCGGGTGGTCTGCGGCGCGTTGAGTCGGCAAGTACGCGATCCCGTCTCTGGTACAAAGGCGTCAAAAAGCCCACGCGTAACCGGGAAAGGGAGACACACACTCGGCGCGTAGGAGAGGGAGCGGAGCCCTGTCGCCCGCCGCTTCCGCCCCTCCACGGAGGACCCCAATGTGCACATGCACCCTCGGCCTGCGCGCGCGCTCAGCATATAGCAGGCCCTTGGTCCCCTTCCCGCCACCTGCAACCTCGACTCCCGCCTCTTCTTCTTGTTCTCCCCCTGCCCTTGCAGCGGACTCTTTGAACCACCCAAGGTCCTCCACGACGGGCCACACGGGCCCCGCGCCGACGCTCGCGCCCCACGCCTTGCCGACTCTGCGCGTGAGCGCGGGCGAAGACGCATACGCGAGCGTCGGCGCGAGCTCGTTCGGCGCAAAGAGCCGTGGCGCGTGGAGCAGGCGCTCGACGCGCGGCGCTGCAGCGACAGGACGGAAGAGCGGGACGGGTCGGTGGCGGTGGTGGACGTTCGGGTTCGGGAGCGCGTAGGCCTGCCGGGCGGGCGCGGCGGGAACAAGTGTGGGCGCAGGCGCAGCTCTCTTGTCCTTGTCCTTATCCTTGTCCTTACTTTTTTCCGTAGCTTTGCCCTTTCCTTTGGCTTTGGCTTTTGTCTTGGCCGTGGTTTTGGACGGGCCCGCGCCGCGCTTCTTCTTGTTGGAGCGCCGCACTGGCAAGTCGTCTTCGGGGCCAGAACCAGAGGCGCGTCCTGCGCGTTGACTATCGCTGCCATCTTCTTCGGAGAGCGCTATTTCTTTGGGTGCGGGTGGAGCGAAGTCGCTGCCTCTATCACTGGTGTTGTCGCCCCTGTCCTCCTGCACCGTAGACCGCGGTTGAGAAGGCCCGGGTTCCTGTTCGTCCCTCTCTTCATCGAGAGACAAGTCTGTGTATCTTTGACGCGTCTTACGAGGTCGCAGCTCGCGCGGCATCACGAGTCCAAGTCATCGATTTATTGACGATTTTCATACCAACGTTTCCGGTCCGATTGAGCCGGTCTCCGATAGCCTCAAATCCTCGATTAAGCAACGAAAAATGATAAAAAGAAAGGGACATGAAAGCACATTGTATATATGACATATGCGACAGAACAGACGCATCTATAACACCCCCAAATTACTCAAAAAATGTCCGATCCGGGGAACAACGCCGACACCGCCATGCCCTCCTCTTCGTCACTCTCCTCGCTGTGCTTGCCAGTCGAAGCAGGGCTGGGGGATTCAACATCATACCCCCCTTGAACCATCGCATCGTTTGCGCGGCGCACATCCTCTGGCTCTAGCTCTGGCTCCAGATCCGGATCCAGATCAGGCAAGAATGGGTCCATCTCGCTGCTCTCTTGTCGCCGTAGCGTCTGCGCCGTATTCTGTTGTTCTGGCGCTTGCGGAGGTAAGGGCAGACGCGAACGCGTCGGACGAGGATGGCGCTGCCCGGCTTCTAGGTCGACTTGGAAGGCAGTTGGGCTGAGTTCAGGCGACGACTCCGGAGAGACAATGCCTTCGACGCGCTGCGAGATTGGTTGTGGTGCGTGAGGCGCCGGTGGAGGTGGGGGCTGCGGACGATGTACGCGCGTTTGTTGCTGTCTTTGTTGTTGCTGCGATTGTTGCTGACGTCTCGAATTGTATTCAAACTATAGAAAGTGCGATGGTGAGCGGTGCACAGGAGAGGGAGTGGATGAACAGGTGCGCACCAGCTCGAACACCTCGACACGACGTCGGTCTCCGGTTTCCTTGTCGATACAGTAACACAAATACAGCGTATCCGCACTGATCGAGCTCTTTTAAAAATGAAAAATAACCAAAGACAACGGGGAATCACGTACGTATCGGAGACAAGTCCTACACAAAACAAGCCAACCAGTGCTGTGACAGTACCGGCGAGAAGTGCGGCTCCAAGCGCCTGATCTGGGGCGCCGAGTGTATGCGCGACGAACAAGTATGTGATCAACGAGAACGGCAGCGTCAGGCTCAGCGGTGCGATCTTCAGTAGTGTCAGCGGGACTGAATAGTGCAGTCAGGTGCTACGATTCCTAGAGGCAAGCGATACGAAACGCACCCTCCGACTTGAAGTTCTTCTTGAACCGACCCGCGCCGCTCTCCGCACTCGTCACGAGGGCCCTCGCGCGACGGGCGCTTACCCAAAACCCTTCGCCGGTGATGCCGACGTATACAAGCGCGTACTTGCTCAAACTACCCGCTGCGTCCTCGAGGTAGCCCGCCGCAAAGAGTAAGGGTCCGGTGTACATGCGAAGCGCGATAGGAAGATATACTGGCACACGCCGGAGGAAGACGGTGAAAAGGAGAAGCATGCGCGTGAGGGTAAGGAGAAGGCCCGCGAGCGCGATACTCCCGAGAGAAGGCTGGGACGCCCTATAAAGCGAAGCGTGTATCCTGTGCGTGTCCATCGGAGGTGGTGGAGAGGCGTCGGGACTGAAACCACGCGATATCGCTCGTTAGGGCCGATGTCGTAGCAGGAGTGTGTTAGTTGAACTCACTTGGCAAAGTACCAGGCGGCGATAACGCCAGCCGTTGTTACGCGCAATAAACCGCGTGCGACAGCCCACGTCCACAACCACATCGAAAGAGTCCCACTGATCGCCCAGTTTGCCCATCCGCGTATATGCCACTCAAGACCCGAACTCGGAGATGACGTGGATCCGACGAGGAGCAAACGGAAAATAAGTGTCGCGAAGGGGATGGACAAGAGGAGAGAAGCAAGTAGAACTGTGGGCGACAGAAGGAGTAATAGGGGATGTGAAGTGAGGAGTCGGGTTGTAAGGGTGAGCACGGCAGAGGTCGAGTGAATCTTCTGTGGTAATGTCAAGAGGCGCCGACCTGTGATAAGCGCTAGTGCGAGGGGCACAAGCGAAAAAAGACGTAAGCTAAAGGTGAGGATGTCAGTGGGCTCAGCCGCGAGACAAGAGGCGCAGATTCAGAAGCTTACCCCCAAGTTTCACCCCAAGTGGGCACCGTGTCCCCATCCCACATGAAACTCCCTGTAAATGCCCAAATAGAGGAAACCAAGAGGGTTGCAGGGACAAAGACGCTTGTGCCAACGACGACGGGCTTGACAAATACCCGCAGGAGGAGGATGTGGGCATACGATACCGCCGCGCTAGCGAATGTCAATATGACAAGAAGGGGTACGGTATGAAGGAATGTAGTATATGGAAAACTGCTTGGAGTTTTGGAAGGTTTGTGAGTGAGGAAGAGGGCAAGAAATGAGGAGAAGACGCATATCGACAATCCTGTCAACCAAACAGACGTCCAAATTGGATCATGGAACTTTCGACGTGAACGAGCAGACATGTGACGCGGGTCAGGAAGGGAAAAGAGGTCGATTGGGCGGGTCTGGCCATCGCGAGGAAGCAAGGACTGGGTGAGAGATAATGAAAGTGGAGGGGGAGGAGACGGCGTGAACGCGGCGCGTGCTTTGGGAGGCGGTAATGGGGGGCTTTCATCGAGTTCGGAAGAGGAAGGAGACGGCGATCTGAGCTGTGTGGGTTGGTGTGCCAGCCAGCCCCTGCTCTGTTCTGAAGGTGCGTGTGAAGATTCAAGGAGGCGAGCGGAGGCTGCTGGGTACTGGGAACCTGGATCCACCTCATCTAGACGAAGATAGGGATCATCTCCATCATCAGGGACGTCACTGCGGGTATTGGCCATGGTGGTAAGCCCGGCCGTGTTGTCACTGGTGCGGAGGTGAGGGTCGCCCCCATCATCGAGATCAGAATCGTTTCCTCTACGCGCATGACCTGAACTGTGTGGGGAGCCATCGTCGGTAGAGAAAGAAAAGAAGAGGGGTTGTTCTGAGGTTAATGAAGCAGCACCACCGGGGCTCCTTTGACGATTGAGGAACTGCGACGCGTAGGCCGCAAATGAAGATGTCATGAAGGCGGAAGAATGGAAGATATTGTGTGCGTGCAGTCTTAATGGTGCATGGAATCGAGACCAAGAGCCAAATATGCGGATGTGGACGGTGACGCAGACAGACAAACTTGGCCGGTCGAGTCGACACTCCGGTTACGCAAGTCCGTGAGAATGTTTTTCTCGACTCGTACAAAATGCGATGATATACACTCTGCTCCAGTTATATCGTCGACAATG
>WNGR01003689.1_pt1 | contig 16657 bp, 14 predicted proteins | sample 5407581 | NCBI WGS metagenome assembly WNGR01 (sample SAMN13153383, study PRJNA577476) | soil metagenome | isolation source: 80 cm soil or saprolite under Garry oak tree replicate 2 | place: USA:California | collected 2016-06-15 | reverse complement strand
CGTAGGAGTTGAAGGCGAAGGACTCGGCGCTTGGGTGCTCGAACCGTGCGCCGCACACCGGGCAGACGATCTCCTCGCCGTACGTGGCGATCGACGGCCCGACACGGTGGCCGTTCGGGCACAGGTGCGAGGCCAGCCGTGACATCATCAGCCGCAGCACGTTGAGCACCTCCGACATCGTGCCCACCGTGCTGCGCGGCCCCGGTACCGGCGGCCGCTGCCGCAGCGCCAGCGCGGGCGGGAGGTGGTCGATCCGGTCCACGTCTGGCCGCTGGGCCTGGGTCAGCCGCCGGCGGCTGTAGGTGCTCAGGCCCTCCAGGAACCGCTGCAGGCCCTCGGCGTACAGCGTGCCCATCGCCAGCGAGGTCTTGCCAGAGCCGGACACACCCACCACCGCGACCGTCCGCCACAACGGCACGTCCACATCGAGATCCCGCAGGTTGTTGTGCCGGGCCCCGCGTACGCCGATGACCGTGGGCAGGGTGCCCGGCACGCGAATGTCAGCAGCTGCCATGCCAGTCAACCTAAGCTCAGGCAGGGTCGGGGCCGCACCAGGGCCGGTGCCTGCCCGGCCCCGGTGCGCTGTGGTCAGGGGTGAACCGCGGTGCTGACGGTGACCCCGTGGTCGAGGCGCAGCGACTGCATGATCTGGAACGTAGTGGTGGTGGTGAGCACCTCGATGTCCGCGGCGGCCAGTACGCCGGTGTACTTGGCGATGATGGGCGCCGCGGCGCGTTCGGTGACGGTGTCCAGGTGCGCTTTCACCCCGGCCCAGATGTTCTCCCCGGCCGCCACGTAGAAGGGCGCCGGGTCGACCGCGGCCAGCGCCTCCCTCGCGCTCGCCTCGATGTCGGCGATGTACTGCTGGTGCACCGCGACATCCTCACGGGTGGCCAGCCGGCCGAGGTGCCCGCTGATGAAGTGGGTCCACGGGTAGGACAGCGCGGTGGCCGGAGCCTGGATGTACCCGATGACGTCCTCGCTGAGGTTGAGGTTGTAGATGGGCACCCAGCCGGCGTTGACCACGTCGATGAACATCAGCGTGTCGTGGTCAGGGAAGTGGATGTAGATGTTATCCGGCGAGTGGTTGGGGCCGTGCCAGGCCAGCTCGACGCGCTCACCGCCCACCTCGAGGGTGTAGCGGTCGGCGAAGGTTCCGCTCGACCCGCCCGACGTAGTACCCCTGGTCGTTGAGGGCCGGGCCGAGCGCCGACCGCGGGATTGGCGCGTAGTCGGGCAGGTCCGCGACGCCGCTGGCGCCGGAGGCTGGTGAGGTCACAGTATCTCCCCGGAATCTCGGGGCACGTCCCCTGGTGGCCGTGCGAGCCCTCGCGACAGGCCCAGGCTCGCCGCCAGGCAGGTGAAAGACCGTCACCGGATCCCGGTGATTCACCCGCCGGCCAGGCACACGGCTGCCGGCCAGCCTGGCGTGGCAGCGCGGCGGGTCACCTGATCCTGGCGATGATGGTTCACCTGCCAGCCCTCGACTATGGCCTTATGGATCCGGCCCCTGCCTTGTACGCGATCCGGATCAAGGGTCAGCTCGGAGACACCATGCTGTCGGCGTTCCCGGCGATGGTGGCGCGGCGGCATGGCGCTGACACCGTACTGACCGGGCTCCTGGATCAGTCGGCGCTATTCGGCGTCCTGGCCGAGGTGGAGGCGCTCGGCCTGGACCTGCTCGAGGTCCGGCAGCTCACACGGCATCGTAAATCACCAGAATCAGGTGAGAGCCTCTCACCGTGACGGCGCCTAACTTCGGGGTCACTCGAACCCTGCTACGCGAAGGTGCCGCTCTCATGACCAGTGCCCCTGTGCGCGCCTGCGGAAGGACCAATAGCGGCTGCGTGGCAGCCGCAGCTCCCAGCGTGGCCGACACCACCGGTATCGACATTTATAGCCGGCCGAGGCGCCACCGGCCGCCTTGGCACAAACCACGTCACGAAAGGTAGACCGAAATGACCGTTTCTGACCACACGGTGGCCATCATCGGCACCGGCAACATCGGCAGCAGGCTCGCGGCGAACTTCGCAGCCGGCGGTCAGGACTTCCTCTTGGCCGGCCGCGACCAGGAGGCCGCCAGGAAGGTCGCCTCCGGCCTCGGCGGCCACGCGGAATTGGTGAGCATCGACGAGGCGATCGAGCGGGCCGACGTACTCGTGTTCGCCGTCTGGCTGGACCCCTTCAGGGAACTCATCGCCCAGTACGGTGAGCGGCTCGCCGGCAAGGTGATCGTGGACCCGACCAACGCGGTCGGACCGGACGGCGCCGGCGGCTACCGCAAGGTCATCGGCGAGCAGGAGTCCTCGGGCCAGCTCCTGGCCAAGCTGCTGCCGTCCGGAGCGCGGCTGGTCAAGGCCTTCGGCACGCTGTCGGCCCCCACACTGTCCGCAGCCGCGTGGCAGGAACCGGAGCGTGCGGTGCAGTTCTACGCCGCCGACGACGACGCCGCGGGCGACCTGATCGCTGACCTGATCCGCACCGGCGGCTACGAACCGGCCCGCGTGGGCGGCCTGGATCAGTCCATCCGCATCGAGATGTTCGGAGACCTGCACGAATACGGCGCCCTCGGTCGAGTCGTCACCAAATCGGAGGCGCTGAAAGCGATCTGACGTGGTCTAGGGTTGCGCGGGCCGTAGCCGCCCCCAGTGCTGACGCCGACGGGGTCATGCGCCGACACCGTCCAGCTCCTGCCGTGCCTCGTGGTCGAGCTTCAGGTTCTCGGCGGCGAGGTTGTCGCGCAGGTGCGCCAGGGACGCGGTACCGGGAATGAGCAGCACGTTGGGGGCAAGCTGCAGCAGCCACTGCAGCGCGACCTGCGCTGGGCTGGCGCCGAGACGGGCGGCGGTCCGGTTAACCACCGGAGGTTGACCGCCGCGAGCTGGTCCACCCGCAGGCTGCGGAGGTTGTCCACGATGCCCGCGCGCAGCTGGTGCGATTCGCCGGACGGGCGGCCAGCGCCGCCGCCGACCGCGACCTTGCTGACGATCGCCAGCTGGTCCGGGTAAGGGTAGAGAGCCTCGCGGACCAGGTCGTTGACCGCCCCGTAGTACTGGGCCGTGTCGATATGATCGACACCAGCTGCGACCGCGGCCCGGAGGACACCGACGGCTGTGGCCGGGTCGGGCGGCCGGGCTGAGGCGAAAGGGCCATCGAGTTGCATGGCGCCGTACCCAGATCGCCTGACGCGCCACCGGCCAAGCGGGAACGTTGACATGGCCGGGCTCTACCTCCTGAATGCCGTGGGCACGGCGCCGATTAGTCCGGGGAACGCGATCGACGCTAGGGCCCTTCACGGTGAGGTGGTATCACCCGGATCCGGTGATTACGCTGGCCAGGTGCTCAGAGAGTGGGGCGGCAGGACCACGTCACTGGCGGTCGGGCTCCGGCGTGGCTGCTAAACCGGAACCTCTCACGGCGGCCGGTGCGGCCCCCCGGCTGATCGGCCGGGCCGAACTGGTTGCTGACCTAGATCGCGCGGCGGCGCGGAAGGTAACGCTCATCTCGGCTCCGGCCGGCAGCGGCAAGACCTCGCTGCTGCGCGCCTGGGCAGCGGGCCTGGGGCCGCCCGACCGGCTCACGATCCTGCAGGTGCAGCGTGATCAGCGGGACGCGCAGCAGTTCTGGCTCGCGCTGCTCGACGAGGTCCGGCGTGCCTCGGGTACGGCGGGCAGCGCGGAAACGCCGGCGGGGACGCCCGACTTCGACGGGCAGGCCATGGTCGACCGTGTGCTGGCGGAGCTACCCCGGCATCACGGCCGCACCTTCCTGGTGATTGATGACCTTCACGAGCTGAGGTCGCCGGAGGCGCTCGCCCAGCTCACCCGCCTGCTGACCAGCCTTCCGCTGCATGTGCACGCGATTCTCGCGACGCGGCGCGATCTGCCGTTGCGGCTGCATCAGCTGCGCCTGGCCGGCGACCTGGCCGAGCTGCGCGCGGCGGACCTGCGCTTCAGCCTGCGCGAGACACGTGAGCTTCTGGCTGCCTCCGGTGTCACGCTGTCAGAGGCCGGGGCGCGCCTGCTGCATGAGCGGACAGAAGGGTGGGCCGCGGGCCTGCGGCTGGCGGCGATCTCGCTGGCTGGTCACACTGACCCCGAGCATTTCGTTACGGAATTCTCCGGCAGCAGCCGCACGGTGGCTGAGTACCTGATCGCTGAAATGCTGGAATGCCAGCCTGCGGAGGTGCAGCAGCTTCTGCTGCGCACCTCGCTGCTCGATCGGGTCAGCGGCGAGCTGGCGGATCTGCTGACCGGCCGCCCGGGCTCGGAACCGATCCTGCTCGACCTCGAGGACGCCAACGCGCTTGTCCTGTCGCTCGACCCGGAACGGACGTGGTTCCGCTACCACCACCTGTTCGCTGACCTGCTCCGGCTGGAGCTCCGCAGGAGACTGCCCGAGGAAGTGCCGGCCCTGCACCGGCTGGCAGCACAATGGCTCATCCAGCACGGCCAGGTTGCCGAGGCCATCCGGCATACGCAGGCAGCCGGTGACTGGGCGGATGCGGCGCGGCTGCTGGCCGATCATTCGTTCAGCCTCACGCTCGACGGGCAGGCCCAGACGATCGAGGCGCTGCTGCGGGCGTTCCCGCCTGGCGCCGCCGCGGATAGCCTGGATCTTGCCCTGGCGCGTGCGACCACTGGCCTGGCCCGAGGGCATCTGGACGAGGCCGCCGCCTACCTGTCAGTCGTCCAGACCCATGCCGAATCGGCATCCCCCAGCCGCCAGCATCGCCTCCAGGTAGCGCTCGCGTCGCTGAAGCTGTCCCTGGCCCGGCGGCGTGGTCATCTGGCCGGCGTCATGGATCAGGTCAGCTTCCTGACCTCACCGGTCAGCGGGCAGTCCGACGAGGACATCGCCCTCGACAGCGACCTGCGGGCGGTGGCGCTGATGAATATCGGGATCGTCGAGGCGTGGGCGCTGGGGAACGAGGACAGCGAGCGCCACCTCCGGGAGGGCGCCGACCTGGCCCGGAAGATCGGCCGACCTTACCTCGAAGTCGCCTGCCTCGCGCAGCTTGCCTTCGCCTCGAAGATCGGCCCCTTCGCCAGGACCCGGCGTCTGTGCCGGGAGGCGATAGCGCTCGCCGAGCGGCACGGCTGGGGCACCGAGCCGATCATCGTGCCCGCGCTCCTGAACCTCGCCGGCGCGCTGATATGGGCGGGTGAGCTCGACGAGGTTGAAGGGCTGCTGCAGCGCGCCGATCGGGCCCTGGAGACAGACAGCGGGCCCGGCATCAGGCTGCTGCTGCATCTGGCCACTGGCATGCTCCACGCCGTACGCAGCAGACACCACGAGGCGCTGGCCGAGTTCAGTGCTGCCGAACGCCTGCAAGCGGAGCTGACCGGCTCGCACGTTCTGGCGAACCAGCTGACCGGCTGGAGGCTGGCCACCCAGGCTCGCGCCGGACTGGCCGCCGAAGCCCGGGCCTCGCTGGCAGAGCTCGCCGAACAGCGGACCAGCGCGGGCGAGATCCGTAACGCCTGTGCCGCGATCGACCTGGCCGACGGCGCTCCCGCGCGGGCACTTGCCGAGGTCCAGAGTGTTCTCGACGGCACGGCGCCGGTCATCGGTTTCGTCACGGTCATTGAGTCTCACCTGCTGGCCGGGCTCGCCCACCGGGAGCTCGGGGACCAACGAGCGGCGAACCAGGCGGCTGAACACGCCCTGGCCCTCGCGGAACCGGACCGGCTGGTCCTGCCCTTCGCGATCACGGGGTCACGGGACCTGCTCGAGGCGATACCGCCCTACGAGACTGCTCACGCCGCGCTGCTGGCCGACATTCTTGACTTCCTGCACGGCTTGTCTGTGCCGCCCAGCGGGCCATCCCCGATGCCGTTGGCGGAGCAGCTCAGCCCCAGCGAACTCAAGGTGCTGGGCTATCTGCCGACGAATCTGTCCCGGCCAGAGATTGCCAGCGAGCTGTCGGTCTCGGTGAACACCGTGAACACCCACATCCGCAGCATTTACGCCAAGCTCCAGGCCCAGGATCGCTCCTCGGCGGTACAGCGCGCCCGCGAGCTGCGGCTGCTATCACGGGGCATCACGCGCTAGCGCCACGGTCACCAGATCCCGGCGATGCGGGTTCACCTGCCCTGGCTCAACCCTGACGGCATGGACCAAGCATTCGCTCGGTACTCCAGACAGCGTCACGTTCTGGGGTCGGCCACCGTGTCCCGCATCGGCTTCGGGGCGATGCAGCTGCCCGGCCCGGGAGTGTTCGGCCCGCCGCGAGACCGCGATGCGGCCCTCGCGGTCCTGCGCCGCGCGATCGAACTCGGCGTCGATCACATTGACACCGCCCAGTTCTACGGTCCCGGTGTCGCCAATGAGCTCATCAGGGCGGCGCTGTATCCCTACCCAGAGGGTCTTGCCCTGGTCAGCAAGGTAGGCGCGCGCCGGGACGCATCGGGCGCAGTGCTGCGGTACGACCTGCCGGGCCAGCTCCGGCAGGGAATCGAGGACAACCTGCGCAGCCTGGCCGTCGATCACCTGGCCGTGGTCAACTTGCGCCTGATGGACGACGCCCGGCCTGACCAGCGGTTCGATGACCAGCTCGCCGCCATGGTGAAAGCGCGCGACGACGGGTTGATCGGCGGCGTCGGCCTGAGCAATGTATTCCGCGACCACCTTCTGCACGCCCTGGCCGAGACCGACATCGCCTGCGTGCAGAATTTGATGAACCTGGCGGACCGCCGCTCCATGCCTGTGCTCGAGGAGTGCCATGCCCGTGGCATCGCCTTCGTCCCGTTCTTCCCGCTCGGTTCGGGGTTCGCCACCAGCAACCCGGTACTGGCCAGCCCTCAGGTGACAGAAACCGCGGCGCGCCTGGGCCGCACCCCAGCTCAGGTGGCCCTGGCCTGGCTGCTTGACCTGTGGCCCGAGGTGCTCCTGATCCCCGGCACCTCCTCCATGCGCCACCTCGAAGAGAATATGGCCGTTGCAAATCTCGTCCTGGACCAGGAAGCACGCGAGCTACTGGACTCGGTGGCCTAGGTACAGCACCGAGGTGCTGCGTGTGACGGGCTGCTCTTCACGGTCAGGGCGCACGCTCGCGGCCATGGGTCGCGGCGGCCGGCTGGAGCACGGACGAGCCGAGCCAGTGGCTGGCCTGCAGCGCCAGTTCCACGTCGTGGCGGCTATCGGCCACCGGCCGGCCGAGACTCTCCTGGGCTTTACGGATCCGGTACTGGACGGTGTTCTTGTGCATCATCAGCTGTTCGGCGGTCGTCTTGTAACTGCCCCCGGTGCGCAGGAAGACCAGCAGGGTGTCGCGCAGGCGCGCGTGGTGCTCGTCATCGGTCGCCAGCCCCGCCAGCGTGCTGAGCACCCAGGCCCGCAGCAGCTCGGCGGATCCGAGCATCATCGCCACGGGCGCCACCTCGCTGAACGCCACCACCCGCGGCGCGGGAGATCCCGCAGCCAGCGCCACCGCCTGGTCCGCGACGGCCTGCTGATGAGTGACGCGGAAACCCTCCGTGCCCTTTTCCGCGTCGCCGAAAGCGAAATAGATGTCACCGCCCACGCCGGCCGTGCTGGCCGCTGCCCAAGTGAATGTATCCCGGATACCCAGCGGCAGCCACGCCCACGCGCTCCATTCGTCGCGGGGCAGGAACAGCGGTTCGCCGGAGCAGCCTGCCTGCCCCGCGACCTCTCTGACCGCACGGTCGAGCCTGGTAATGCTGTCTACGGAGGCCGCCGCGTTGCTCGTCCAGCACACCACGCCCACGTGGTACTGCCGCAGCCGATAGCCGAGGGTGGCTTCCGCCGCGCGCACATCAATCCGCGCACCGGACAGCAGGCCGCGGATCCGGGCCGCCCGCGCCGCGCTCCGGTTCCGCAGCCAGTTCTCCCTTTCGCGGGTGTAGGCCGCGACGATCTCCTCGGAGGTCTGGTCGACGTACCCGGCCACAATCTCGGACATGCCCAGCGTGGCGGCGGTGATCAACTGGGCGTCATCTGCCTGCCGGGCCAGCTCCTTGAACAGCCAGTCGGAGAAGCATGCATGACCAAGCCGGTAAGAGCGCAGCAGCATGGTCAGCGGCGTGCCGCGCTGCGCCTGCCGGCGCGCGTATTCCACGGCCGTGGCCGGGGCCTGCACGTCAGCCAGGTCGATCTGGTGCTGCATGACCTGAAGGCAGGTGTCAATGTTGCTTTGGACACTCGAGGCGAGCAGGGCGAGCACCGGCTTGTCGTCGCGGAGCTGCGGGATTTCCCGGAGTATCACCTGGTAGACATCCTCGTACACCGCCGCGGCCCGGCGGGCCACCGCCGCCGCGACGTCGGCCATCAGCTCTGCGATCGCGGGAGGACCCATGTCCACCTGCGGATTCTTACACATTGCGGGGACTTCGCGTGATGGCCGCCAATCTCAATAGCTGTGCCCGCAGAACCATGCGTGACCCCGGGTTCGTAACGAGCGACCAATGGAAGAACGGGCCCAGCTGCTTAGGCTCCTCTGGAGGAGTGATCATGAGCCCCGACAGCGAGACGATCAGATCCGCCGCGGCGGATGCCGCGGCGGCGCCCCTGGACCTGCTGCTCACTGATGCGGCCATGGGCGCGCTGCGCCGGGTCAACCCAGGAGGTTCCGGCCTGCGCTTGGCTGCGGCTCTGGCTGGCCGGCCTGGGCTTGTCGCCGGGCGGGGGCGTCGGCTGCTGGGTGAGCTGGCCCGCATCGCGATGGGCACTTCGCAGGTGCAGCCGTCCCGGCGTGACCGCCGGTTCGCCGATCCGGGATGGGCGGGCAACCCGCTGCTGCGCCGGGCGATGCAGGTGTACCTGGCGGCTGCGGGGACCGCGGAAGGTGTGGTGGCCGACGTCGGCCTGGACTGGGCGGACTCCGAACGCGTTGGTTTCGCGGTGACCAACCTGATCGACGCGCTGGCCCCGAGCAATAACCCGCTGCTGAACCCGGCGGCGCTGAAGGCCGCCATCGACACCGGCGGCGGCAGCGCCCTGGCGGGCCTGCGGCATTTCGCCGCCGACATGGCGGCCTCGCCGCGGGTGCCGTCGATGGTCGAGCCGGACGCGTTCGAGGTCGGGGTGGACCTCGCCGTCACGCCCGGGTCGGTGATCCTGCGGACCCCGGTGTTCGAGCTGATCCAGTACCTCCCGGCCACGGCCGCAGTGCGGCAGGTCCCGTTGCTGATCGTGCCGCCGACGATCAACAAGTTCTACGTAATGGACCTGGCGCCCGGACGGAGCCTGGCGGAGTACCTGACCGGCAGCGGCCTGCAGGTGTTCATGATCTCCTGGCGCAACCCGGACGCCCGGCACGCGGCATGGGACTTCAACACCTACGGGCAGGCTGTCCTGGATGCTATGGACGCAGCGGCGCGGATCACCGGGAGCGAGCAGACCGCGCTGATGGGAGCCTGCTCCGGCGGCGCAATCTCCGCGATGGTGGCCGCGCACCTGGCGCACACCGGCCAGCAGGACCGGCTCGCCGCGTTCACCCTCATGGTCACCGTGCTGGACGAGGCGCGGGCGGGCCTGGCCGGCGCTGTGGTCGACGAGCGGACCGCACAGCTGGCCGCAGCCGCATCCCGGGCCCGCGGCTACCTCGACGGCCGATCGCTGGCCGAAGTGTTCGCCTGGCTGCGTCCGAACGACCTGATCTGGAACTACTGGGTCAACAACTACCTGCTCGGGCGCAAGCCGCCACCGTTCGACATCCTGTTCTGGAACGCGGACACCACCCGGATGACCGCGGGCCTGCACCGGGACTTCCTCCAGCTGGGCGTCACGAACGCGCTGGTCAGGCCCGGCGGGGTGACCATGCTCGGCTCACCGGTGGACCTGGCCCTGATCGACCGCGACACCTATATGGTCGCCGGGATCACCGACCACATCTGCCCCTGGCAGAGCTGCTACCGGTCCACCCAGCTGCTCGCCGGCCGCAACCGGTTCGTGCTGTCCACGAGCGGGCACGTCGCCGCGATGGTCAACCCGCCCGGAAACGACAAGGCGAGATACCAGGTGGCCAAGGACTGTCCGGAAGATCCGCAGGAATGGCTGCGGCGCGCGGAGACCTGCCACGGCTCCTGGTGGCCGGACTACGCGGGCTGGCTGGCCGAGCGCTGCGGAGAGGAAAAGGCCGCCCCCGGCGAGCCGGGCGGTGGCGGGCTGGTGCCGATCTGCGACGCGCCGGGAACCTACGTCTATGACCATTGACACAACCCGTCCCGGGCCGGCTGGGGAAGACCGCCCGGGATCTGGCCTTGGCCGGGTCATACGAAGCCGGCTGCGCCGGCCTGGTTCGGCCGAGCGGATGAGGATCCTGAGGATTGGCGGCCGTGCCCTGCGGGTCGCGGTGCGGGAGGGAACCTCGGGCGGGCCGCCGCTGCTGCTGTGCAACGGCATCGGCGCGAGCCTGGAGCTGCTCCAGCCGTTCGCCGACGCGCTCGATCCGCGGCGCGGAGTCATCCGGTTCGACATGCCAGGCATCGGCGGCTCACCCGCCCCGGTGCTCCCCTATCACCTCGGCACGTCGGCGCCGCTGCTGGCAGGGCTGCTCGACCAGCTTGGCTACCGGCGGGCCGACGTTCTGGGCATCTCCTGGGGAGGTGGGCTGGCGCAGCAGTTCGCGCTGAGCCGCCCGGACCGGGTACGCCGCCTGGTGCTGGTGGCGACCGGGCCAGGTGCGCTGATGGTCCCCGCGCATCCGCGCGTCCTGCTGCGCATGCTCACGCCGCGCCGCCACCGCGACCCCGGGTACGCGGCCCGCATCGCCGGCGAGCTGTACGGGGGCAGCGCGCGGAAAAACCCGGTCGTGGCCCGTGATCTGCTGCACGCGACGACCCGCCTGGGCCCCGCCCGGGGCTATTACTACCAGCTGATCTCCGGCGCCGGCTGGACCAGCCTGCCGCGGCTACCGAGGCTTCGGCCGCCCACCTTGATCCTGGCCGGCGACGACGACCCGATCATCCCGCTGATCAACGCGCGGATCATGCACCGGCTGATACCGCGCAGCGAGCTGTACATCTATCACGGCGGCCACCTCGAGCTGGCCGCAGACGCCGAGCACATCGCCCCGGTCGTGGAGGCATTCCTCGATGCCGATCTCACCACGCCGGAGAGCCAGGCCAGGAAAGGAAGCCAGCGATGACGCAGGTGACGAGCGCGCATCTCGGGGAATCCCTCGGGACGGACTTCTTCTCCGTGCGCGAGCAGTTCACCGACGAGCAATGGTCGCGCTTCATCACCGTCCGGCGGTTCGTCGATGAGGAGGTCGTGCCGGTCGTCGGCCCGTACTGGGAACGGGCCGAGATCTGCTGGCCGCTGGTCAAGCGGCTGCCCGAGCTCGGCATCGTCGGCGAGGACATCAAAGGATACGGCTGCGCCGGGATGAGCCCGATGGCGTGCGGGCTGGTCACAATGGAACTGCACCGGGGCGACGGCAGCCTGGGCGTGTTCCTCGGCGTGCACGCGGGCCTGGCCATGCTGTCGATCGCGATGTGCGGCTCGGAGCAGCAGAAAGCGCGCTGGCTGCCTGACATGGCCCGGATGAACAAGCTGGGGGCCTTCGCGCTGACCGAACCGGAGCACGGCTCGGACTCGGTCGCCCTGGAAACCTCGGCCCGCCCAGTGAAGGGGAATGGGGAGGCGGGTGGGGGCTGGGTGCTGAACGGCCGCAAACGGTGGATCGGCCTGGGCACCGTCGCGGACCTGATCGTCGTCTGGGCCCGCAACACCGACGACGGCCAGGTCAACGCGTTCGTCGTGGAGAAAGGATCGCCGGGCTACCAGGCGCAGGTCATCGAGGGAAAGGTGTCGCTGCGCTCGGTGTGGCAGGCCGACATCACCCTGGACGAGGTGCGGGTGCCGGCCGACAACCGGCTGCCCGGCGCGCGCTCGTTCAAGGACACCACCCGGGTCCTGGCCACCACCCGCAGCACCTGCGCCTGGGGCGCTCTGGGCCACGCCACCTCGGTCTACGACACCGCCTTGCGGTACGCGCTGGAACGGCGGCAGTTCGGCGAGCCGCTGGCCAGCTTCCAGATCATCCAGCAGCGGCTGGTGTCGATGCTCGCGGACCTGACCGCGATGCAGCTGTACTGCCTGCAGATCGGCCGGCTGGCCGAGGCCGGCCGGCTGACCCCTACCGTGGCCGGGCTGGCCAAGATGCACAACACCCGCAAGGCCCGCGCGATAGCCGCCGACGCCCGCGACATGCTCGGCGGCAACGGCATCCTGCTCGACTACCAGGTCGCCCGGCACATGGCCGACCTCGAAGCGATCCACACCTTCGAGGGCACCGAGACCATGCAGACGCTCATCGTCGGCCGCGCCGTCACCGGCATCGGGGCCTTCACGTAAGCGCGCTCTTCAGCTTGCCGGAAGGGCCTTCGGCATCACGTCTGCGTCAGCCTGGCCCTGGATCATGGCTCTCCTGCAGGCGGCGCCGGGAAGCTTCCACCTCGGCTTCGGCGGCAGCGCGGTCGGCCCAGGATGCGCCCTCGACGCTCTTGCCCGGCTCTAGCTGCTTGTAGATCAGGAAGAAGTGCTCAATCTCTAGCCGGTCGAACCGGGGCAGGTCGTGGAGGTCGCGCAGGTGTTCCTGGCGTGGGTCGCCGGCGGGCACGCACAGGACCTTGTCGTCGCCGCCCTTCTCATCGGTCATCCGGAACATGCCGATCGGGCGGCTGCGGATCAGGCAGCCGGGGAACGTGGGTTCCAGCACGAGCACCAGCGCGTCGAGCGGGTCGCCATCCTCGCCCAGGGTATCCGGCACGAATCCGTAGTCGGCGGGGTACTGCGTCGCGGTGAACAGCGTCCGGTCCAGGCGTATCAGGCCGCTTTCGTGATCGACCTCGTACTTGTTCCTGCTGCCCCGCGGGATCTCGATCAGGACGTCGAACTCCATGGTGCTCCCGCCCCTTTCGCAGTCTGATCCACGACGCTAGGCCGCGGCGAACCCGGCGATAACGTGCTGGCAGCACGAGGATGGCCACCCTCCTCGGGCCTCTGGCACAACCGTTGTGCCGCCGTACCAACGCCCGGGGACAGGCTTGATACCCGGGACCGACGACCACCCAGGTCGCCAGTCAGACAATGAAAGCGTGACGAACCTGGCCAAGAACCTGACTGACACCACTCGTGCCCACGCCCGACGGGTGGCTGTCCGGGTGGACAACGCGGCGATGACCTACCGGGCCCTGGACGAGGCGAGCGCCCGGGTCGCGGGGCTGCTGCACGAGCGTGGTCTCAAGCCCGGCGACCGCGTCGGCATCATGATGCCCAACGTCGCCGAGGTCCCCGTGGTGTACTACGGCGTGCTCCGCGCCGGCGGTGTGGTCGTGCCGATGAACCCGCTGCTCAAGGCGCGGGAGGTCGCCTATTACCTCGACGACTCCGCGGCCGGGCTGATCTTCGCCTGGCATGCGTTTGCGGACCAGGCACGCGGCGGCGCCGAGCAGGCCGAGGCGGAACTCATCGTCGTGGAACCGGCCAGCTTTCCCGATCTGCTGGCCTCCGCCCCCCCGGATGACCAGGTCGCGGACACCAGCGACGAGGACACCGCGGTGATCCTCTACACCTCCGGGACGACCGGCCACCCAAAGGGAGCCGAGCTCACCCACGGCAACCTCCTGAGCAACACCGAGGTGGCGCGCACCGACATCGTCCGCGCGGGCCCGGACGACGTCATCTTCGGCGGGCTGCCGCTGTTCCATGTGTTCGGGCAGACTGTCGCGCTCAATGTGGCCGTGGCCTCTGGGGCGTGCCTGACCCTGCTGCCGCGGTTCGACGCCGAGCACGCCCTGCGGATCATCACCGGTCACCGGGTCACCGTCTTCGAAGGCGTGCCGACCATGTACGTGGCGCTGCTGCACCAGCCCGGCCGCGCGGAATACGACACCTCCGCGCTGCGGATGTGCATCTCCGGCGGCGCCGCACTGCCGGTCGAGGTGCTGCGCGGGTTCGAGGAGGCGTTCGGTGTTCCGGTGCTGGAGGGATACGGCCTGTCAGAGACCTCACCGGTCGCGTCGTTCAATCATCCCGGCCGCGAGCGCAAGCCCGGCTCGATCGGCACCCCCATTCGGGACGTCCAGATGCGCGTCGTGGACGGTGAAGACCACGAGGTCCCGCAGGGTGAGGTGGGCGAGATCGTCATCCGCGGGCCGAACGTGATGAAGGGCTACTGGCATCGTCCCGAGGCCACCGCCGAGGCGATCCGCGACGGCTGGTTCCACAGCGGTGACCTGGCCCGGATCGACGAGGACGGCTACTTCTACATCGTGGACCGGAAAAAGGACCTGATCATCCGGGGCGGCTACAACGTCTATCCGCGGGAGATCGAGGAGGTGCTCTACGAGCATCCCGCGATCGCCGAGGCCGCCGTGATCGGCCTGCCGCACCCGGCCCTGGGCGAGGAGGTCGGTGCCGCGGTGGCCCTGAAGCCGGGTGCCGTCATCAGTGCCGAGGAACTGCGCGACTACGTCAAGGGCCAGGTGGCGGCCTACAAGTACCCACGCCACGTGTGGATCGTCGGCGCGCTGCCCAAGGGCCCGACCGGCAAGATCCAGAAGCGGGACATCCTCATCCCGGCTGACCTGGCCGTCCCGTGAAGCTCCTGCTGCTCGCCCCCCCGGGCGCCGGCAAGGGCACGCAAGGCGAGCGGCTAGCAGCCAAGTACAGGGTGCGGCACATCGCCGCCGGTGACCTGCTGCGGGCCGAAGCCCAGGCCGGCACGGCCGCGGGCCGCGAGATCGCCGCCTGCCAGGACCGCGGTGATCTCGTCCCCGATCAGATCGTGCTCAGCGCGCTGACCCCGGCCGTGGTCGAGGCGGCGGCTAGCGGCGGGTACATCCTGGACGGTTTCCCGCGAACTCTGCCGCAGGCCACCGCCGCGGCGGAACTCGCGGCCCGGCTCAGTGTGACCCTGGACGCGGTGGTCTACCTGTATGCGCCGACCAGCCACCCGATTCCGTGACCGCAGACATCCTGGCCCGGCTAGCCGAACTGCGGCTGACCAGCCTGCGTGGTCACGAAGGAGGCGCACGCATATGAGTGATACAACGCCGGCCGGGTCACGCATCTCGAGCATCCGAGCCAGTCCCTCGCTCCTCCCATTGAGGGCCTCGCCACGTGGTGCTGGCCGCTGAGCGTCAGGTCCCGGCGGTGTGGAACAGGCGGGCGATCAGGAAGCCGACCGCGGCGGCGCCGAGGCCGATCGCGACCATCTTCAGCCCGTTCTTGCGCCAGTCTCCGGTGAGAGTGATCGAGGAGTAGACGCCGACCCGAACCCCGCCAGCACGACCGGGCGGCTGGGGAACCGGGACGCCAGGAGCTGGGTGATGGTCCCGACCGCGAACAACAGGAACACGACGCTGCCCTGCACGGCGTGGTTGTGCTCGTGCATTACGCCGAGGAAGACCAGCGGCGACTAGGCCGCCGGACTCGATACCTACGGCGTGCATCTGCTCGCCCGGCGAGCCGCTGCACTCCCGCGTCGTCGAAGCCGACCATGCGGTTGGATTGTTCGAAGATCAGCCGGTGCGTTCTGCCTTTCGCTATGCGGTGACGCGTTCTGCACCGGCGAGATGCGCTGACAGCAGCTCCCGGAGCAGTCGCCGTTGCTCGTTGACGTCGCTGCCGGCGGGGAAGGCGGACTGCCGCAGGATCGCGTCGAGGTTCTCTCGCTGCTCGGTGCTCACGGAGGATTTCCCTTCGGTTGGGTTGGTTTGGCAGCGCGCAAGGGCTACGCCGGCTGTGTTTGCCGGTGCCGGATGGTGCCGTCGGCCAGGACGTCGCCGTCGGAGCACCGCCATTGGATCTTGCCCCCCTCGAACTGCTCCTGGTACAGCGACGCGTACACGCCGCCTTGGCGCAGCAGGGAGCGGTGGGTACCGGATTCCACCACGCGCCCGGCGTCGATGACATTGATGACGTCGGCGTTGACGATGGTGGACAGGCGATGGGCGATGGCGATGGTGGTCCGTGATCCCATGAGGGCATCGAGGGCCTTCTGGACCTCCCGCTCGCTGGCTGTGTCGAGCGCCGAGGTCGCCTCGTCCATGATCAGGATGCGCGGGTCGTGCAGCAGGACCCGTGCGATGGCCAGGCGCTGTTTCTCGCCGCCGGACAGGCGGTACCCCCGCTCGCCCACGATCGTGTCGTAGCCGTCGGGGAACTCCATGACCCGGTCGTGGATGTACGCCGCCCGCGCAGCTTCCTCCACCTCCGCCATGGAGGCGACGGGACGGCCGTAGCGGATGTTGGCCAGGATGCTGTCGTGGAAAAGGTAGCTTTCCTGGGTCACGAAGCCGATGGCGGCGGCCAGCGATGCCTGGCGGACGTGCCGCACGTCGAGGCCGTCGATCTGGACCGACCCGCCGGTGACGTCGTACAGCCGCGGGATCAGGTAGCTGATGGTGGTCTTGCCGGCCCCGCTCGGCCCGACCAGCGCCATGAGCCGGCTGGGGCCGGCTTCGAGGCTGACGCCCGCCAGCGCGTCCACCGGCGCGCCGGGATAGCGGAAGTAGACCTCCCGGAGCGCCACCCGGCCGCCACTGGTGATCACCGGCAAATCGACGGCATCGGGGGCATCGACGATGTCGGGCACCACGTCCAGGTACTCGAAGATCCGGTCGAATAGGGCCAGGGACGATCGCAGCTCCACCGATACCTGCAGCAGCTGCCCGATCGGGAAGTA
>WNGR01003981.1_pt1 | contig 16661 bp, 14 predicted proteins | sample 5407581 | NCBI WGS metagenome assembly WNGR01 (sample SAMN13153383, study PRJNA577476) | soil metagenome | isolation source: 80 cm soil or saprolite under Garry oak tree replicate 2 | place: USA:California | collected 2016-06-15 | reverse complement strand
ATCGTCGGGATCAACGACATCAACCCGACCTCCGCGGCGGCGCCGTTCGGCGGCATGAAGGAGAGCGGGCTCGGCCGCGAGGGCGGCCAGGAGGGCATCGTCGAGTACCTGGAAACCAAGCTCGTCGGCATCAGCGTCTGACCAGGAAGGGAACTACGGTGGCAAACACGGTCATCTCCGATGGCATGCGCAAGGCCATAGGCGGCGAGCTGGGCCGTTCGGTCTCGTTCCCGATCACCGACTCCGACATCAGGCGCTGGGCGGTCGCGGTCTACTACCCGGACGACCCGCCCCGGCGGTTCTGGGACGCCGGATACGCGGCGGGCACCGCGTCCGGGTCCATCGTGGCCCCGGAGGAGTTCAACCCCTTTGCCTGGATGTCCTCGGAAGGACCGCAGCGGGCGGCGGCGGGCCACGACCCCGACATGATCGAGAAGACCCTGGGCGTCGAGGGGCCCCACCTGAAGTTCCAGCTGAACGGCGGCATGGAGGTCGAATACGGCGTCCGCATGCGCCCAGGCGACGTGATCACCTCGGTCCGCCGCCTGTCGGAGTACCGGGAGCGCGAAGGCCGGCTCGGCCTCATGCTCTTCACCGTCACCGAGGACAACTGGACCAATCAGGACGACGAGCTGGTGAAGACCTCGCGATCCACCCTCATCCGCTACTGACTCCTGCACCGTGGCCGATCGCGCCGTCCCTGCCCGCCGCCAGCAGGGCGGCGACGGCGGTCTCGGCTGCTTCGGTGGCGGGGAGGGCGACCGGGGCCTGGGGAACGGCGGGCAGGTGGCCGTCGGATTCGTAGCGGGCGATCAGGCGCGGGTCGATGTAGGAGCCGCGGGCCACGGCCGGGGTGTCGCCGAGCCAGTTGGCCACCTCGCGGACGCTGGCGGCTATGGTGCGCTGGCGGCCGGGCAGCGTCGACGAGGGTCCCGCGTTCGCCAGGGCCAGCGCCATCAGCACGGTGGCGTTCCAGGTACGGAATTCCTTGGCGGTGAAGTGGCCGCCGGCCCGCACGGCGATGTAGTTGCCCACGTCACGTGAGTGCAGGATGTGCCAGCGGCCGTCCTGCTCATAGCACCACAAGGGGTCGAGGTCGTTGTCGACGCGGGCCAGCGCCCGGATGGTGGGCAGGACGAGGTTGTCCCTGATGACGATCGTCCGCTGCTTGCCCCACTTGGCGGTGTAGTCGAACATGATGCCGTCGCGGGTGACGCGCACATGCTGCTTCCGCAGCGTGGTGGCGCCGTAATGGTGGTCCAGTTCGGCGTACCTTTCCCCGCCGATGCGGAACATGCCGAGGTCGATCAGCCGGACCACGCTGGCCACGACCCGGTCGCGGGTCAGGCCGCGGTGCCTCAGGTCGGCTGTGGCGGCCGTGCGCAGCCTGGGCAGCGCGTCGGCGAACCGGAGCATGTGCCCGAACTTCTGGGCGTCGCGCTGCTCCCGCCAGAGCCGGTGGTACAGATACTGGAGCCGGCCCTTGCTGTCGGTGCCTGTGGCCTGGATATGGCCGGCCGGGTCCGGCGAGATCCAGACGTCCGCCCAGGCGGGCGGGATTCGCAGCGCCCGGATCCGGCCCAGCGTCGCGGCGTCGGTGACCTCCGCGCCGGCCGGGTCCAGGTAGCGGACGCCATCGGTGTCCCGGACCCGGGTGATGCCGGGACCGTGCGGGTCGCTGCGCACCAGGCCCGGGACGGCGGCGGCCAGCGACGATGCTTCCAGGCTCATGAGACCACGGTAAACGGCGCGTCGCCGAAGGCGGGCGCGGCGACCTCGACATGGGATACCCCTGGCTGCAGATCCATGGTCGAGGACAGCGGCTTCATGCGCTGGCCCAGGGCGGTGACCAGGGTCTCGCGGGGGACCTCGGTATTGCTCCCGGGCGTGCCGGGGAACACACCCTTCTTGGTGGACATCAGCGCGACCATCGCCCGGTCCCGGGTCGCCGCCTCGGTCCACAGGTTGAACAGGGTCCGGGGGGTGGCGTTGCGGGATCCGTGGTGTCCCACCTTGTAGAGGTCGACCCCGCGGAGCAACTCGAGGAGTGCCTGGCGGTCGGGGGCGAAGGTCAGGGCGTACTCCCAGTTCTCGATCTGCGCGTCGCCGCAGAACAGGAGCCTGCGGTCGCCCGCCTGGATCAGCAGGATCACGCTGGTGTTGTTCATCGCGTGGTCCAGTGCGGTGACGATGCGCAGCAACGAGCGCAGTTGCGGGGCCTGCAGCCGCTCGACCAGCCACCGCGCCGGACCGACGAGCCGATCGTCGGCCGCGGCCGGCGATCCGGCGGCCGGCGCTCCGGCGGCCGGGTCGAAGGCGCCGGTAGCCGCGAGGCCCTGGTAGAGCTGCCAGTACTCGGGGCTCGTGGCGCGCTCCCTGGCCACCGCCGGGTGCTGGGCCACGGTGGGCGGCCCGATGACATGCACCTGCACACCCGGAACCACGGCGTCCAGGGCGAGCGGCTGCCCGTAGCTGACGTAGACCCCCTGGCCCGTCCGGGACCAGGCATCGAGCCGGTCGATCGCGGCCTGGTTGGCCAGCTGGGCCAGGGCAAGCTCGCGGACGTCGGCGCGCAGGCCGCGCGCGGAGCCGGCGATCGCCTGGGACAGCGCGGTCGCGAACGCGCGGCCCTGGTCGAGACCCGCGCGCAGGCCGGTCCCGCCGGGGCCGGCCGGACCGGTCGCGCCGGCGGGCGCCGCGGGGTCCTCGGTCCAGGACCGGACCACCAGGCGCGGCTGCCACCGGCCCACGACGGCGTCGGTGCCGCTGCCGCCGAACCCGGACATGTGGTCCTGGTGGCGGTGGGAAAGCACCACGACGTCGGGTCCGCCGCCGGTGCGGGCATCGATCTCGCCGGCGACATCGGCCAGGTCGAGACCGGCGGCGAGCTGGCGGGTGCCGAAGTCGATCAGGATGTGGCGAGCCGGCTCGGCCTGGCCGGCGTACTCGAACCTCAGCAGGAAGCAATCCCCGAAGCCGACCTGGTACATCCGCACCCGCACGGTGGCCAGCACGGGCGGCTGGGTGGCGGGCCCGTTCATGTCACCACGTCTCCTTACGGTTGGCGTCGGGCTGGTGCAGGATCGCGAAACGCTGCCCGGCCGGCATGCCGTCGGACACGCCCAGGGCCTTGTCATCGAACAGGCCATTGCCGACCAGGTAGCTCAGCCGCCGCTGCTGGCGCCCGGTATCGCGGATGTCCTTGCGGTGGTGGTACTTGGCCCGGCCGAACTCGTCGAACACGATCGTGCCGCCGCCGAGCACCCGGACCCGCGTGCCCGGTGACACGGCGCCGGGAACCCGCAGGCCTATCGCCCGCGACAGCGCGCCGGGCGTGCCCTCCAGGAACTGGATGTATTCCGCTACCGTCTCCGCGACCACGATGCCGTCGGGGCCGACCCGGACGGACGGGCGGACGTGCTCGACGTGGATGTAGAAGCGCGGATCGATCTGGAGGAGTTCGAGGTTTTCCCAGATGAACCGGAAGACCTCGTCGGTGTCGCTGCGCAGCGCGGTGTAGCTGAGGTTGCGGTAGACGGCGGTGAGGCCGGAGCGCGACAGGTCCGCGATGTGGTCGTCCGCGTCCGCGATGCCCCACCGGGCGAACGCGCCGCGGACGGCGACCCGGTAGCCGTGCTTGTCGTCCGGGACGATCTCGGCGTCGGAGACCAGCAGGGCCGCCAGGAAGTCCGGGAACTCGAACTCGACCGGCGGGAGGTAGTCGATCGCCCGCACGCACATGCCGAGGAGGTGCTGGGCCGCCGTCGCCCCCTCCTCGGCCGCCCGGGCCAGGCTCACCGAGCCGGCGAAGCTGATGTCCTCCAGCCGTTTCCGCCAGATCCCGGCCAGGGTCTCCAGGATGATCCACACCAGGATCTCGCCGCGGAAGTGCGGCTCGTTGTAGCGGGGATTGCCGGTCCACCTGGTCGAGGGCCGCAGCGTGATGGAGTCGCGCAGGGCGCTGCCCCGCTCGTCCTTCAGCGCCGATCCGACCTGCTCCGCCAGGGTGAACAGCGCGTTCTTCTTGAGGTCCTCGTCGGAGACCGACCGATCGGCGATCCTGCCCTCTAGGTCGCCCTGGCCGAGCAGGCTCCGCACCACCTCGGGCATGGAGAACACCGACAGCAGCGCCACGATGTCGGCCAGGCCCTCGTGGAATGCGGGCTGGTCCGGCAGGCCGGGCATGAGGAACCGGGGCCGCAGCCCGTCGAGCACCGCGTGGGTGGTCTCGTGCGCGATCACGTCGTGCGAGAGGCAGGTGTAGACGGCGTCCGGATCCAGCCGTCCCGACCGGGCGATGCGAAGGCCCGGGCCGGTCCGCGTGGCCCGCCGCACCCTGGCCGGCATGTAACCGAACAGCACCGCGCGCACGTCGTCGGCGTAGTACGCGTTGGCCTCGGCCATGGCGTGCGGCACCAGGTACAGCTCGTGACCGAGGAACCCCCAGTTCAGGCGGCGGCCGATGGCAGACTCGAATACCGCGAGGGTGCGGGCGGCGATCGCGTACGTATTCTGCGCGTGGAACGCGGGATCGCTGAGCAGCGCGGTGTCGGAGCGGTCCCAGAACGGGTCATGCTCCGCATCCCCGCTGCCTGGAGACTGCCAGGTGCCCGGCGTCAACGTCGCGGGCGGGAGCAGCAGCCTGGCCGTCGCGTCGTAGTCGATGACCTGGAACCGGTGACTGCGCGGGCCGGGCTCGAGCCGGTCGGCCGGAACCGGGACGCTGGCCCGCAGCATTCCATGCTCGCCGGTGACCGACGGGTCCTGGGCCACGATCGTCATCAGGTGGGTCCGGGACGGGCTAACCGATGAGCTCACGGAACTCCTCCTCGGTCGGTAGCGGAGGCAGCGTGTAGCCGGGAAGCAGCACGTGCAGGTTGCAGGCCGCCAAGACGTAGGCGTGCCACAGCAGCCGGGCGGTGGGGTCCGGCCGCAACTTGCGCAGCACGGTCGGTAGCGTGCGGCTCTGCTCGGCCACCGCGGCCCACGCCGCCCGGTTGGCGTCGCTGCCGCCGAGCCAGGCGATGGCCTCGCGGGCCCGCGCCGCCCGGTCCGGCCACCTGTCATCCTGGGCGAATGCGTCGGGCACCTCGAACGGGGACTGGGCGATCTGCACCAGCGCCCCGGTGACGCCGTGACCGGCCCGCGCGGCGGCCTCCCAGTTGTTCACCAGGTCGTGGCGGCGGGTGCTCGTCGACACGGCGTACTGGACGTCCTTGACCCGCCCCAGCGTGCTCAGCTCGTTGCGGACCGGCAGCCAGCTGGCCTTCACCGTGGTCCACGGCGGGCCGGCCGAGGCGTTCGCCACGATGAGCTCGTCCAGGCCCGTGGTCCTGATGTCGAGCGCGGCGTTGTCCCGGACGCGCGCCGCCAGCCCGCCCGCCCACTGGTCGGCCATGTTGTCGTAGACGCCGCCGTCGGTGAGCAGCATCTGGCCCGGGACCGCGGGCGGCTCGGTGACCTCGACGCTGCGCCGGAACCGGTGCGGGGCGGTGTCGAGGCGCCGGGCCGCGAACGCGCCCGGCAGGCACGCCGACGCCTGGACGGCGGTCGACAGGGCTAGGCCGCCCGGCTCCCCGCAGCCGAACCGGTAGGAGTACAGAAACCTGGGGGAGAGGTAGAAATGCTCGCCCGCCTGCAGTTCGGTCGCGCAGAACACGTGGTCGAGCGAGCGGGCCACGCTGGCCAGCCCGGTCGGGCGGCCCTGCCGGCTGAAGTGCGTACGGGCCAGCGCGCGGTCGACGACGGTGCTGCGCTGCGCGAAGATCACGACGCCGGCCGCGAGCACGATGACCGACGCGACCAGGACGACACCCGCCGCGATGCCGATGCCGGCGATGAACGCCATGACCAGGCCGGCCAGGAACCCGAGCACCCCGAGCCCGAGGACGCCCAGGACCGTGATGACGTACGGGTTCGTGCTCGGGCCCCAGAAGAACAGGCCGGTGTAGGCGATGTGGTGCAGCAGCGGCCCGAGCCCGTCCCGGACCTCGTCCGCGCGGGCCTGCCGGTAGTCCATCTGCTGCGCCACGACCCCGTTGGTGATCGAACCGCCCGACACCGACGCGATGACGCCGACATCGCCGTTCCGGCCCGCGTCGGCCAGGTACAACAGCAGGCCGACCGCCCACACCGACGCGCGGTGCCCGCCACCGGACAAGGCAACGCCAACTCGGGTCACGGCTCCCCCTCCACCTCCATTCAGCGTGATCATTGCCGGGCACACCGTCAACCCCGCTGGCCATATCCGCCTGGCTACGCGGCGAGGCGAGATCTCCGGACGCTGCCGTGGCCTCGTCCAGCGCATCGGCGATAGCGTCAGAGCATGCGCTATCTGATGCTGATGTGAGGTCCGCGAGCTGCTGCGGTTCTGACCTCTTGGCCGCGATGTCATGCTTACTGCATGAGCGGACGAGGCGCCGGGCGCTTGAGCTTTGATCCTGAGGCCGCCGCGCGCGTGCGGCGACTGCTGTCCGGCCGCGACGACGTGGTGGAACGCAAGATGGTCGGCGGCCTGTCGTTCCTGGTCAACGGCAATATGTGCTGTGGCGTCACCGGCACCGCGCTGATGATCCGGGTCGGGGCTGACGGCCGCGAGCAGGCACTGCGGGAGCCGCACGCGCGGGCTATGCTCCTCGGCGGCCGGGTCTTGTCCGGCTTCATCTGCATCGAGCCGGCCGGCTATGCGGCCGATGACGCCCTCGCCAGCTGGGTAAAACGGGGGCTTGACGTCGCCTCCGGGCTCCCGGCTAAGCCTGTCCGCACGAGCAGCTGACCAGTCCGTAGTCGAGGCCAGTTCAGGGCCAGGCGAGTTCGCGTGCCTGGATTCGCTGAGCGGTGGCGGTGAGCCATTCCCGGTCGTGGTGCAGCCGGGCGAGGAGGTAGTGGGCCTCGATCATGTGGGCCTCGGGGGCGCCGGTTCGGTCGAGCGTTTCCTGGAGGTGCCGGGCCTCGTCCGCAACTGCGGTTGCGCGTGCGTGGAGCGCATCGGCTGCGCGTTCGGCAGTCATGATCGACAGGTAGGCCAGCGCGGTCATATAGGACGGTCCGCCGATCAGGTCCCCGCTGCGGACCTCGCCCTCGACGCGTTCCGCTAGCGCGGCCGCTCCTGAGCCGGTGGCGTGCAGCGATTCGTGATCTCCATCCACGCGGGCCTCGATCCACCGGACCGCCTTGAGGGTGTCGAGCAGGGTGTACACGGTCGCGTTGCGCACGTGCAGGTAGGGATAGCGTCGCCGGAGTTCGGCGAAGACCGCGTAGGGGTGCCGGGGCCGCTCCACCAGCAGCCCGAGGATCGGCAGGATCAGCGGGTTGTCGAGGGCGCTCTTCGGCACGCCCCGATCCTAGCGCGCGTTGACCGTTTACGGCTAGCCGTTTACGGTGTCCGTATACGGCTAGTGAGAGGAATGACCGTGATCTTTGGTATCTGGCCCGGCGTTGCCGCCGCCGACCTCATCAGCTTCCAGCCCCTGGACTGCCCGGCCGAGGACACCGCCAAGACCCTCGACGCCCTGCGCCAGCTGCAGGGGATGGCTCAGGAGTTCTACGTGCGCGCCTACCGCCACTTCGGCCAGGGCTTCCGCCCGCGCGGCACAGCCGTGGACGTCCCCGGCCGGCCCGGGCTATACGCCGGGGAGGGCCGCATGATCGACCTGGTCGCCTCGTACCAGAGTCCGGTACCCGACCCGCCTTCACCACCCTCCAGCACATCATCGCCAGCCAGACCGCGTGAACCTGAGCCAGCCGGCCAAACCCGCCGCCTGGCCGCCAGCCCGGCCGGTCACCCCGGGCTGGCGGCCTCTGCGGGCGGGATCGGCTCAGCTAGCGCCGCCCGGCCGGGAGGTGCCGGGAAGAGGTCAGCAAAGTACTGGGTCTCGTGCGTGACCAGACCGCCGGTGAACTCCATGACGCTCACCGAGTACGAGGGCACGCCGTCATAGGTGATGATGCACTGGCTCACCCACAGGTCGCCACCGCCCAGGATCCGCAGGACGGTGAAGTGGCGTTCGGCCGGGTGCCCGCCGCGTTGCGCCTGGATCCTTGACCGGCCCCGGAAGCGCTCCCCGGACTGCGGGTAGTGCGCATTATCGAGGCGCCTCTCGCTTGTTTTCCCGGAACCGGGAGGGAAAGATGGCGGCCGTGCCGGAAGACGTGACCGGATCCGGGCGGAGCGACGGGGCGACGGGGCGTGCAAGCGAGGAGGCCCTCATGACCCTTGGAGCGGCGATGTCGGCCGAAATGGCCGAGCAGCCCGCTCGGCTGGCCGTGCTGCTCGGTCAGGCCGACGCGATAGCCGGCCGCCTGCGCGAGGTGCTGCCCGAACCCCTGGCGGGCACCGTCCTGATCGCGCGCGGGTCGTCGGACCATGCGGCGACGACCGGCCGCTATCTGCTGGAACTGGCGACCCGCCGGCCGGTGGCCTCGGCATCCCCGAGCCTGTACACGATGTATGGCGCCCAGACCGATTTCACCGGATTTCTGGTTATCGCGGCCAGCCAGTCCGGTCGCACCCCGGAAATCGTGCGATCACTGCAGCTGGCCCGCGCGAGAGGCGGGTCCACGGTCGCGATAACCAACGACTGGCAGAGCCCGCTGGCCCTGGCCGCGGAGCTGCCCCTCCATCTCGACGTGGGGACCGAGCGGGCGGTGCCCGCGACCAAGACCGTGACCGCCGAACTCGTGGCTTTCGCGCTCATCGCCCAGGCCGTTCGTGACATCGGATTCGGCCCGCAGGTGAGGGATCGGCTATCCGGCCAGGTGGCCGCGGTGCTCGACGATCCAGGTCCAGCCGCGGAGGTGGCCGGCTGGCTGGAAGGCCGGACCCGGCTGGCTGCCGTCGCCCGCGGGCTCCTGTACGGGGCAGCGGCGGAGGCGGCGCTGAAGATCGAGGAAACGACGTCGTTGTTCGCCACCGCTTACTCCGCCGCCGACCTGCGGCACGGCCCGATCGCGGTCGCGGCCACGGGGCTGCCGGTGCTCGCCTTCGCCCATCCCGGCCCGGCAGCCGCTGACGTGGCCGAACTAGCCCGCGATCTGAGTCACCGCGGTGCGGACGTCCGGCTCGCCGGCCCGGTGGACGGTTCGGCGCTGCCGTGGCCCGCCGGGGTGCCGGAAGTGGCGGCGCCGGTGCTCGCAGTCGTGCGGGCACAGCAAGTCGCCCTGGCGCTGGCCCGCCGGCTCGGCCGGGACCCAGACGAGCCGGGCGGCCTGCACAAAGTGACGGTGACATGAGGCGAGAGCAGCGCCCCTGCGACGCCCTCGCCTGGACCGGCCTTGGCCTACCGCATCTTCCATTCGGGCTTGCGCTTCTCCGCGAACGCCTTCGGGCCCTCTAGCGCGTCCTCGGTCCGCTGCAGCATGAAGGCGAACATCTCGGCGAACTTCCAGTGGTGGTCGACGGTCATGTCGCGGCCGTCCTTGACGATCCGCTTGAGGAACTGCACCGCCAGCGGCGAGTTCTCCATGATCCGGTCGGCCATCTGGTCTGCGGCCGCCTCCAGCGCGGCCCGGTCGTCGTAGAGTCCCTGGACCAGGCCGATCTGGTAGGCCCGTTCGGCGTCGATGGGGTCGCCGGTCAGCTCGATCCGCATCGCCTCGCCGAGCGGGATCATCCGGGACAGGTGCACGAAGGCCGGGCCGGACAGCAGGTGCCGCTTCGGTTCCGGCATGGCAAAGGTGGACTTCCTGGTGGCCAGGCGGATGTCGCAGTACAGCGCGATCTCCATGCCGCCCGCCATGCAGTACCCGTCGATGGCCGCGATCACCGGCTTGGAGCAGTTGTTGACGTCGTCGAAGCCCGGCATCGACCCGCCCTTGGCCACCGGCGGGTGCGCGCTGAGCGCTTGCGATGGCGCGGCGTGCCCGTTCGCGCGGACCTGCGCGCCGCCCTCGGGGTCGGCTTCCATCCGGGCGGCCATCTCCTTCAGGTCGGCCCCGGCCGAGAACGCCCGGCCGCCCGCGCCGGTCAAGATGACCACGAACACGTTCTCGTCCGCGTCCGCCTCGCGGAAGGCCTCGGCCAGGCCGTGCATCAGCTCCCGGCTCAGCGCGTTCATCCGCTCGGGCCGGTTCATCGTGATGTACGCCTTGCGGTCGCGTACCTCGTAGGACAGCACATCGGGCACAGCAGCGCTCCTGTTCATCTGAAGTTACTGACCAGCACCTTCGAACCCGGGTAAGCGGGCCGCGGCAGCCCGAGTACGTGCTGGGCGATCATCTGGCGGAAGATCTCGACCGTGCCGCCGTAGGTGGCGGTGCCCTGGGCGAAGCGGTGCGCGAACTCGATGGCGCCGGCCGCCTCGGCGCCGGGGCCGCTCTCGGACAGCAGCGCGGCCGGCCCGACCAGGTCCATCAGCTCGGCCGCGCCGTGCACGAGCGCGTCCGAGGCCTTGACCCGTCCCATCGGGCCGGGTGTCACCTGCCCGGCCTGCATGTCGATGGCCACCTGGCCCAGCCGGTATAGCACCGAACGGTCGTCGACAGGCCTGCTCCCGTCCCGGCGCGTCGTGGTACACACCCAGGTCAGCGCGCTGTCCAGGGCGCGTTCCAGCGGGTACACGTAGGTCGCGCCGAGCGAGGTGCCGCCGATCTGGACGGCCGAACCCTTCTGCCCGAAGTTGTGCTCCTCGTCCAGCGGCCCGCGCAGCACGGTCCACCCGTCGTTCATCCCGCCGAGCCGGTACCGGTCCGAGATCCGGACGTCGCTGTAGTAGACGATGTTGGTCCGCTCGCCGCCAAACGTCCTGATGCCCTGGATCTCCACGCCGTCGCTGCCCAGCGGGACCAGGAACATGGTCAGGCCGCGGTGCTTGGCCAGTTCCGGGTCGGTCCGGGTGATGAGGAAGGCGTACTGGCAGTTCTGCGCGCCGGTGGTGAAGATCTTCGACCCGTTGATCACCCACTCGTCCCCGTCGCGGACGGCGCGGGTCTTCGCCGCGGCGATGTCAGAACCGCCGTCCGGTTCGGTGTAACCGAGGCAGCACCGGGCCGTCCCCGCCGCGATCCGGGGCAGCACGTCGGCGGCCAGGCCGGGCTCGGCGTACCGCTCCACCGCCTTGACCACCAGCCTGGTCGTGCCGAGCGTGACCGTGGGCATGCCCGACCGCCGGGTCAGCAGGTCCAGGAGGTGCACCCGGACCGGATCCAGGCCCGCCCCGCCGCGATCGGCCGGCCAGGCCGGCATGATCCAGCCCTTCTCGCCGAGGGCCAGGTGCACGCGCTCGTTGAAGCCGCTGCCGGTCCGGCGCTCCTCCTCCAGGACCTCCCCGGTGACGTGCTCGGCTACGAACGCGCGCACCTCGGCGAGGAACTCCTGCTGCTCCGTATCCAGCCGCACCCGGCTGAAGTCCATGTCAAACCTCCTACCGGTAGCCCGCGGCCAGCGCGTCCGCGACGGCGATCACGTCCTCGGCCGGGTCGCCCCCCAGCAGGCTCCAGCCCTTGGCGCGCAGGAAGTACAGGCTGGCGTCGGCCTCGATGGTGAAGCCGAGGCCGCCCTGCATATGCGCCGCGGTGGTCGTGCCGTGCGTGGCCACCCGGGCGGCGTAGGCGAACGCGGCCGGCACCAGGGGTCGCGCTTCGGCCGGCTCGTGCTCGAGCATCCAGCCCGCCCGCCGGATCATGTTCCGCGCGCCGGAGACCCCGATGGCCACGTCGGCGAGCGGGAACGAGACGCCCTGCAGCGACCCGATCGGCACGCCCATCGTCTCCCGGGTCTTGGCGAACTCGACCGCGATGCCGAGGGCGCGCTCGGTCAGCCCGGTCAGCGCGGCCGCGGTCAGCAGCTGCCACTCCGCCCGGGCCCGCCGGTACAGCGCCTCGGCCGACGGTCCCTCCGCCAGCCGCTGCCGCCTCCCGTCGGCTAGGTTCCACCAGGCCAGCGGCGTGCTGCCCTGGTTGGCCACCGGCGACGGTGGCTCGTCGGCCTCCACCAGCACCAGCGCGTCACCGTCCAGCGCGAGCACCCCCCGCGCGACCGCCCCGCCGGGCACCAGCTGACGGGATCTGGTGCCGGCCGGCTCCATGGCCAGCGCCAGGACCCACCGCCCGCTCGCAGCATCCGCCAGCAGTCCGCTCGCGGCCTCAGGCGCCCCCGCCAGCGCCCGCGACGCGGCCACGTGCTCGACAAAGGGCACCGGCGCCAGCGCCGCCCCCGCCTCCTCGGCCACGAGCAGCAGGTCCACGAGCGCCGCCCCGTCGCCGCCGGCCCGTTCCGGCAGCCCCATCGAGGCCGCGCCCATGTCGGCCAGCTGCCGCCACAGCTTCTCGTCGTGACCCAGCGGCTCGGCGGCGCGCACGCGCTCCGACGGGCACTCGTTCCTGAAGAACTCGGCGAAGGCGTCGCGTACCGCCTCCTGGTCGCTGCTCAGCGAGTAATCGGCGTACCGCAGCTCGAACTCGTCCACCAGAAGACCGCCCATGGATGTTCGAAGGTTAACAAAGTATCTATATCACAGCACCCGCCCGTCAACCTAGTGCCGCACCCGGCCAGGCTGGCCATTGACAGGGACCGAACGGTCCGGCATCCCGCTCCACCACCGGGCGCGGTGCCCCGTTTATGTGGCGGGCGTAATCCTCGGTCATTCGCGCCAGTCCGCGGCCTGTTCCAGGATGTCGAGGATGACCCCGGTCTTCGCCTCGGTGTAGGCCCAGCCGTCGTCGCCCCAGCGCCGGACGGCGGCCCGCTTGGCTTCGGCGTACCGGAGGCACGCGGCCGGATGAGCCCGCAGGTAGTCGCGGAACAAGAGGTGGTCGTGCTCCCACTGGCCGCCCGCGGCGCAGACATGCACGTGCACCGTGCGCAGCTGGTCCGCTGGCGGCCTGAAATACCGGTGCAGTTCGTCCCGGGTGCGCAGCACCAGGCCGATCGCCTGCAGCGGGGGAACGTAGTCCGGCTCGCCGCCGAGATCGGCGACGCTCACCTGGATGTCCACGATCGGCTTGGCCGCCAGGCCCGGCACGGAGGTGGACCCCAAGTGCTCGATGCGGGTTGCGGTGCGGCCCAGCGCGTCAGTTACCCGCAGCCGCCAGCGTTCGTACGTCTGTGGCCAGGCCGGATCGTAGTCGACGACGACCAGCGGCAGCCGAGGCCGCTCCGAGCCCTCGGTGACGTCGAAACCCGGCCACGTCTGCGCCATCGCCTGCCGGGCCAGGCTGAGCCGCGTGGCGGCCGGCAGCTCGTGCGCGGCCAGGTCCCGCTGGACCACGGCCACGTCCGTGCCCGCCGCAAGGGCGTCCGGCCCGCGGATCATACGGCGTGGATGCCGCGCTCATGTCGCCCCAGCTGCATGAACGCGGCATCCACGCCGTATCCCGCGGCTCTGGCGGGCCGGGAGGGCGGTAGTGCCGGGGCTGGCGGGGCGGAAGATGGTGCCGGGGCTGGACTACCCGGACCGGGACGCCGGGCCGGACCGGGCCGGACGACGTGGCCGCGGCCGGACGCGGCGAATCGATCGGACCCATTTGAGGTACTCGTCCTTGCCTCTAGGCGGATAGTCGATCTCGTAGAGATACTTGATCACCGGAGAAAATCCTTCCATCAATGCCGCGACCCCCAAACGAGCGCCCACGGCAGACGCGGAGGTAGCAGGTCGGCTCGAGACGCTGCCCACCAGCATGCAGGATTCAGTCGGACTGAGGCTCAGACCTCCGGAAGTAGGTGAGCTGCAGGCCGCCTGGCCTGCGGTTTTCTTCATCCCATTGTTATGCGGAAACCGTTAAACTTGCGGTAGGGTCAGGGCATGACCCCATCCGCCGCGGCCATCCTGGAGGGCATGCCCGACGCCAGGATCTTGCACCGGGTGGACCGGGACGAGACGACGTGGATCATGGCGGGCCCGGTGGTGCTGGCCTGCTACCCGGCCGGCGACGCGGGGATGCGCAACGTCGCGGTGGCGGTGTGCCGCCAGCTGGGCTTCGGCGGCCGGGCGGTCGCCGCGGTGTTCGGGCTGACCGGGAACTATGTCGCCACGCTGCACAACCGGGCGCTGCGGGAGGGGACCGCGGGCCTGGTGCGGGCTCAGGGACGGCCCCGCAAGCTGGCCGGGCGCGACTGGCAGCGGGCGGCCCGGTGGCGGGCCGGGGGCGCTTCGGACAGTGAGATCGCGCGCCGGCTGGGGGTCGCCCAGTCCACGGTGTTCCGCCGCCTGGGCCCGGCCGCCGTGCAGGAGCAGCTGCCCGGCGGCGGGCCGGAAGATGAGCCCGCGGCGCCGCAGCCCGAGCCCGGGCTGCAGGCAGGCGAGCCGGAACCCGAAGCCGAGACCACGGCGCCCGGGCCGCAGGCGCCGGAGCCGGAAGCGGTACCTGCGCCGCCCGGGCCCGGGTCCTCGCCCGCAGGCGGTCTGGCCGGCGCGGGCGGACGCGAGCCCGCGGCCCGCCCCGGAACCGGGCTGGCCCGCATCGCCGGCGGGCCGGCGCCGAGCCGGTATGCGGGGGCGATGCTGGCGCATGCCTGGCTGGACCGGATCGGCGCGGAGGCGATCCTGGCCTCGGCGCTGCCGCCCGGGCCGGCCCGGGCGCGGCGGCGGTATGAGGACCTGGGGCTGCTGACCGCCACGTCGCTGGCGTCCGCGCTCGGCGCATCCTCGGCGGAGGCGACCAAGCACCTGGTCCCGGCGCAGGCCGGGATCCTGGCCGGGATCGGCCGGCTCCCCGACCCGCGCACGCTGCGGCCGCGGCTGGCCGCGGTCGCCGACGCCTGCGACCCGCTGGCCCTGCAGCGCCAGCTGGCCGCCGCGATGCTGGCCGCCGACGCCCCGGGCCTGCACGTGTACTACGTCGATGACCACTTCGTGCCCTACGAGGGAGCCAAGCCCGTCGGCAAGGGCTGGAACACCAAGCGCCGCCACGCCCAGCCCGGCCGCGCCGACACGGTCGTGACCGACTACCACGGCCGGGCGGTGGCCTTCGCCACCGGCGAGCCGTCCGGCCTGGCCGCTACCTTGCCGCCGGTGCTGGCGCAGCTGCGCCAGGTGACCGGCGAGCAGGCGAAGATACTGCTCGGCTTCGACCGGGGCGGCTCCTACCCGGTCGCCTTCCGCGCCGTCCGCGACCAGCGCGCCGACTGGGTCACCTGGCGGCGCGGCAAGCTCGCCCCGGTTACCGCCGCGCCGCGCCGGTACCGGGCTGCGCGCGGCGACGGCAAGCCCGCCGAGGTCCTGCACCTGGCCGACGAGACCGTGGCCATCAAGGACTACGGCCAGGCCCGGCAGATCACCTTGTTCGAAGGCGGCGTCCCGGTGCTGCAGGTGCTCACCAGCGACACCGATGCCCCGGCAGCGGCGCTGCTGGCCTGGCTGCGCTGCCGGTGGCGGATCGAGAACCTGTTCAAGTACCTGGAAGGCAACTACGGCATTCACTGGCTGTGCGACTACCACGCCGAGGCCAAAGACGACGACCACCTGATCGGCAACCCCGAGCGCACCGCCGCCCGCGCCCGGCTGCGCGAGGCCGAGCAGGATCTCGCCGGCGCCGAGCAGGAGCTAGCCGCCCTGCTCACCGCCCCGCAGATGACCGCAGCGGCGAAGAACAAGGCCATCCCCGCCGCCGAGAAGAAGATCACCAGGGCCACCGAAGCCGTCACCGCGGCCCGGGCCGCGCTCAAGGGCATCCCCGCCAAGCTCCCGGCAAACCAGGTCACCCCCGGCGCGCAGAAAGCGATCCTGGCCGCCCGGCGCCGGTCCCTGCAGATGGTGCTGCGGCTGCTCGCCGCCGCCGCCGAGCACTGGCTCGGTAACCAGCTCAACGACTACCTGCGCGACCCGAACGAGTACCGGGCCATCACCCGCAACCTGCTGCACCTCGGCGGCACCATCACCTGCACGCCCCGCGCCATCACCGTCACCCTCGACCCGCCCGCCGCGCCCCGGATCGCCCGCGCCCTGGGCCTGCTCATCGAACAGATCAACACAGCCCCGCCGCGCATGCCTGGCGACACCCCGCGCCCTGGGCCTGCTCATCGAACAGATCAACACAGCCCCGCCGCGCATGCCTGGCGACACCCGGCCCATCACCTACCAGCTCGCGACGCCACACCCGATTTAACAGTGATCAGGACCGACTTCCGGAGGTCTGAGTCTACTCCGGTTAAATGAATACCCCAGTGTCCTGATATGGCCTGAGTTCCTCTATGAGCGGAGGCATCGAGTGTCCCTTGTTTCCCGGCGTGCTAATTTCACCTTCGTTGCCGGTGCGGCGTTGGTTGCTACCAGTGTGACTGTGGCGTTCGGGGCGGCCGACGCGGGCGCGCGGCCAGTGGCGGCTCCGCCGGGTCACGGTAAGGCCCCGGCCGCGGCGAACGGTGACAACGGCACGGTGAAGATCCACAATTCCTCCACTGCGGTGACTGACCGGCGTGACGAGCCGCATGTGTGCGTCTTTTATCTTGATGCCTTCGGATTTGACCGGGGCCAGTCCGTGTCCTGGCAGATCAAGTCGTGGCCGCCAACCGGTGACCGCGCCGTTGTCGATCAGGGCACGCTGACACTAGACAGTGCCGGCGATGGCCGCACCAGCGACCAGGCGCTGCCGAACGGGCATTACAAGCTCTTCTGGACGTTCACCGGCGAGCATGGCGCCGCCAAGCAGAAGGTGTTCTGGGTGTCCTGCCCCTCCTCGACCCCCACGCCGACCCCGACCCCGGCGTCGTCCTCACCGACCCCGAC
>WNGR01003684.1_pt1 | contig 16663 bp, 11 predicted proteins | sample 5407581 | NCBI WGS metagenome assembly WNGR01 (sample SAMN13153383, study PRJNA577476) | soil metagenome | isolation source: 80 cm soil or saprolite under Garry oak tree replicate 2 | place: USA:California | collected 2016-06-15 | reverse complement strand
ACCATCGGCGGCTCGGGCGCGCTGAAAGTCGGCGCCGATTTTCTGAAGCGCTATTTTCCGGGCTCGCAGATCTGGATCAGCGATCCGAGCTGGGAAAACCATCGTGTGGTGTTCGAAGGCGCGGGCCTCACGGTCAACACCTATCCGTACTACGACGAACTCACCGGCGGCTTGCGTTTCGCTGACATGCTCGACACGATCGGGCGCTTGCCGGAACAGAGCATCGTGCTGCTGCACGCGTGCTGCCACAACCCGACCGGCGTCGATCTGAGCCCGGCGCAGTGGGCGGAACTGGCGCCGGTATTGCAGCGCCGCAAACTGATCGCGTTTATCGACATGGCGTATCAGGGCTTCGGCGCCGGTCTTGACGAAGACGCCGCCTGCGTGCGTCTGCTCGCCGATGCGGGGGTGCCGTTGATCGCCGCCAATTCGTTCTCGAAGAACTTCTCGCTGTACGGCGAGCGCTGCGGCGCGTTGAGCGTGGTTTGCAAAAGCGCGGAAGAGGCCGGCCGCGTGCTAGGTCAATTGATGTCCACGGTGCGCTCGAACTACAGCAATCCGCCGACGCACGGCGCGCGGCTGGTCGCCAATGTGCTCGCCGATGTGTCATTGCGCGCGTCGTGGGAAGCGGAACTCGCCACCATGCGCGAGCGGATTCTCGCGATGCGCGGAACGATCTACGACGGCCTCGCCGGCCGCGTCGACGAAGTAATGCGCGCGCGTTACGTCGCGCAGCGCGGCATGTTCACCTATACGGGTTTGAGCGAGAGCCAGGTCGAGCGCTTGCGCGGCGAATACGCGGTGTACGTGTTGCGTTCTGGACGCATGTGCGTGGCCGGATTGAATGCGCGCAACGCGGGCTATGTGGCGTCGTCGATCGCGGCGGTCGTCGCGGACGCGTAGCGGCACTGACTCGCGGTAGCCGAACCACAACGATGGAGACTTGAATGACGACGACCGTTGTAATGCAAACAGAGAGCGCGCCGAAGGCCGTCGCGATGCATCCCGACGAATGGCATGCGCGCGTGCAACTGGCTGCGTGCTATCGCATCTTCGATATGCTCGGCTGGACCGAGATGATCTACAACCACATCACGTTGCGCGTGCCGCAGAGCGCGAGCGGTGGCGAGCGTCACTTCCTGATCAATCCGTTCGGCCTCCACTATAGCGAAGTGACGGCGAACAATCTCGTGAAGATCGACGTGCAAGGGCGCGTGCTCGACGACTCGCCGTATCCGGTGAATCCTGCCGGATTCGTCGTGCATGCGGCGATTCACGAAGGCTTACCCGACGCGCACTGCGTGATGCATACGCACACGACGGCCGGTGTCGCGGTGGCTTGTCTCGAAGACGGCTTGCAGCAAACCAACTTTTATAGCGCGCAGTTGCACGACCGCATTGCGTATCACGAGTTCGAAGGCATCACGGTGCATTCGGAAGAAGGTCCGCGCCTGCTCGAACATATCGGCGACAGGCAGGCGGTGATCCTGCGCAATCATGGCCTGCTTGCGTGGGGCCACACGTTGCCGCAGACTTTCGCGATTCTGTGGACGCTGAACCGCGCCTGCGAAATCCAGATGGCGACGTTTTCGATGGGGCGCGCGCGGCCCGTGCCTGAAGAGGTGGCGATCCGCTGCTCGCGCGACGCGTTGCAGTTCGATCCGCGTCACGGTGCGGGACAGGACGTGTTCGACGCGCTGATGCGGCGGGTGGATCGCATCGACACGAGCTATCAGGACTAAACGCAAGGATTGAAGCGATGAAAGTAGCAATCTACGGTGCGGGCGCGATCGGCGGCTGGATGGGTGTGAAGCTCGCGCAGGCCGGCCACGACGTCGGCGTGGTGGCGCGCGGCGCGACGCTCGCCGCATTGCGGGAGCACGGCTTGCGTCTGATCGAAGGCGGCGTGACGCATACGGTGAAGGTGAATGCGAACGGCCAGCCGGCGGAGCTCGGCGCGCAGGACCTCGTCGTGGTGGCGGTCAAGGGACCGGCGATGGCGTCGGTGGCCGCGCATATCGCGCCGCTGCTGAATCCGCGGACGATCGTGCTGACCGCGATGAACGGCGTGCCGTGGTGGTTCTGCGATGGGCTCGGCCGCGACTTCGCCGGCAAGAGGTTGAAATCGACCGATCCTGAAGGCGCGGTCGCCGCCGCGATTCCAACCGAACAGACAGTGGGTTGCGTGGTGCACGCCAGTTGCCTCGTCGAAGCGCCGGGCGTGATCAGGCATCATCAGGGCAATGGGCTGATCGTCGGCGAGGCGTCTGGGCAGCCGAGTGAGCGCGTCGAGGCGCTCACCGCGACGCTCGCCGCGGCCGGCTTCAATGCGTCGATGTCGGAGCAGATTCAGCGCGACGTCTGGTACAAGCTGTGGGGCAACATGACGATGAATCCGATCAGCGCCATCACCGGCGCGACCACCGACCGGATTCTGAGCGACGACCTGGTGCGCGGCTTCGTCACGCGCATCATGCTGGAAGCGAAGGAGATCGGCGCGCGCTTCGGCATTCCGATCGAGCAGGCGCCCGAAGATCGCCACGAGGTCACACTCAAGCTCGGCGCGATGAAAACCTCGATGCTGCAGGACGTGCAGGCGGGCAAGGCCGTCGAGCTCGACGCGCTGGTAGCCGCAGTGCGCGAACTGGGGCAACTGACTCACGTACCGACGCCGTACACGGACGCGTTGCTCGGTCTCGCGCGCTTACATGCGAGCACGTTGGGCTTGTATCCGAGGCAGTGAAGCTTGCTCACGGAAAAGCACGCAGCGCACGCCCTGGCGGGCCAGCGCGAGCCTGTCCTCATTTTGGTTACAGCATGGCGGGCGTGCGGGCGCAGCACGCCGCGGCATTCGCATGCGAATCCGCGGAGGTCAAATGATCGGCGTTGCTGCGAAACCAGTCGACCGAGAAATCGACGAACGAGCGGGTTTTCGCGGAAATATGGCGCCGGCCGGCATACACGAGCACGAGTTCCTTCCCGGCGTTCGCAATGCGGTAGTCCGTCAATACCGGCTTGAGGGAGCCGTCGCGCAGGTCGGCCAGGACGCCGGCAACGATCCGGATCAGCAGCGCGAGGCGCGCGACGCCGGCGGGCAACGGTTCGGCCACACGGAGAATTCATGGGGCGGCGCGTCAGTTCGGTTCACCGATGCTGACGCAGACCGCGGCCTTTTCATCGCGCGACATGTGCGCGGTAGCTAGTCCCTCAACCCGCTCCAGCCGCCTGTGAAGGCTGACGCGCGTGCGGCGTGCTCGCCGCCGCGAGGCATTCCTCGATCATCGCGCGGAAGGTCGGCGCAGCATGCGAAGCGCCGGTGGCGCCCATCTCCGGCCCGGCTTCCGGCGCTCCGCCGACGCCGACCACGAGCGTTGCGCGTGGCCGCCATTGCCGCGTGCGACGCAGCATGTTGCGCAGGTACGGCGGCGATTCCGGCGCGTCGAGGGAGACGATGCAGATGATGGGCGCGTCCTTGAAGGCCGGTTCGTCGGCGCGGGCGCCGCGATAGCCCGAGTGTGTGGCCATCATCGGCGCGAGGCCCTGGCGGCCGAGCAGTTGCACGGCGATCGCGGCGGTGACTTCGTCGAACGCGCCGCGTCCGGGCACGCACAGCACCGAAGCTTTTTCGGTTTCAGCGCGCGAGTGTGGGTGAGCCGAAATGTGGCTGTCGTGCCGCTCGGAAAGATCCGCCGACGCCGAAGCCAGCGCGGCCCCGGCCGATTCCGCCGGCTCGGCGCGCGACAGGCGCTCCGGCAGTCCGTCCGCGATTTCCAGGTTCTCTACGATATCCACCAGCGCTTCGTTCACCCGCGCCAGTTGCTCGGGCATCAGCACGCCGCGCATCGCGTCGTTGCGGGCGAGCTTGAGGCCTTCGAGCGCGACCTTGTCGTAGTAGTCGATCAGCGACATCTCGCGCAGCAGCCGCTCGGCCTGCACGATGGCTTCATGCGGATCGTCCGCGAGAAGCCGCTGATAGAAGGTCTGCGCGGGCGTGAGCGCGGGCTGATCGCCCAGCAGCACGGTGAGGAAATTCAAGCGGTCTGCATAGCGACCGAGCGTGACGACGCACAACGTGAGCGGCGTGGACAGCACAAGGCCGACCGGTCCCCACAGCCAGCTCCAGAAAATCGCCGCCACCACGACCGCGAGCGGCGACAGCCCCGAGCGATGACCATACAGCAGCGGCTCGGCGATCTGCCCGGCCACCACGTCCACGACGATGAAAAGGATCAGCGTATAGACCGCCATGGTCCACTGCGGCTGGATGGCGGCCGCGAGGAACACGGCGAGGATCGCGGCGATCCAGATGCCGATATACGGCACGAAGCGCAACAACGCGGCGATCACGCCGAACAGCAGCGCGCCCGGCACGCCGATGATCGCCAGACCGATCGCGATGATGCCGCCCGCGCTGACGTTCACGCCCAATTGCGCGACAAAGTAGCGGCTCAAGCGCACGGCGGCGTCGTTGATCGCGGTGGTGGTGCGGTGCAGATCGCGCGAGCCGAAAAGACTGATCAAACGGTCGCGCAAATCCTCGCGCTGCAACAGGATGAAGATCGTCACGACCAGCACGATGAAGGTCGTCTCGAGCGGTGCGATCGCCGGCGACAACGCGCGCTGAGCGAGTTGCAACGGTGTGGGCGACGGCTCGTGTACTTCGACAGGCGTCGGCACGGCGGGCGCATTGCGCGCGGCGCGTCCGGTGGGGCGCGGCGGATTCGGCTTCGACGGCGCGACGCGCTGCAGCGTGGCGGCGGCGCGGCTCATCAGCGAATCGGCGCGGCCCACGGTCTTTTCCTGAACCGTCTCGATCTTCTGCTCGATCGCCACCTGATACTGCGGCAGGTCGCCGGCGAGTTGCACCAGTTGCGCCCCGATCAGCCCGCCGACCGCGAGCAGGGTAGCGAGGGCGAACAGCACGGCAATGAAGATGGACGGCAACTGTCCCATATGGAAGCGCCGCAGCATCTGTACGAGCGGCGCGAGCAGAAAGCTGAGCAGCACCGAGAGCGTGATCGGAATCAACACCGCGCGGCCGAAGTACAGCGCGCACACCACCACCACGCCGGTGATCACCGAGGCGAGACCATGCAGACTGGGCGAGCCCGGCGGGTATACGCGGTTCGGCCGCCCATGCGGCGGTAACGATAATTTCATGAGCACACTTTCCGATCGAATGGCGTCGCTTTATATGGAAGGCGCGCGCGGCTGGAACGACGGCGTCGGTTAAAGCGCCTGGCAGCAATACATATGCCCGAATTGTAGGCGCTTTGATCGTTCGAGGGCTTATTGGAGTTCGATGCCGTCATCCCACGTGCACGCGCAGCAACTCGAACAGTTGCGAACTCGCATACAGTACGAGCCCGATGAAGCCGCCGACAATCGTCCCGTTGATGCGGATGTATTGCAAATCCTTACCGATGTTCAGTTCGACTTGCCGCGACATCTCCCGCGAGTCCCAGTTCTTCACGGTATCGCTGATGTGGCGCGTGAGGAATTGAGCGAAGTCCGGCGCCATGGCGCGCGCCGCTTCCTCGAGGTGGTCGTTCAGCGATTGGCGCAGCGCGGGATCGTGCGCGAGCTCGCGGCCCACCCATTGACCCATCGCCATCACTTTCGCGTGCAAAGCCGAGTCGCTGCTTTGCAGATCGCGCTTCAGCCATGCGCGCAATTCGCCCCACATGTCCTTCACATAGGTGCTGAGCGCGTCGCCTTCCACCAGATAACGCTTCAGCTCCTCGCCTTTTTGCAGGAACGCCGGATCGGTTTTGAGTTTGGCGATCAGTTTATGCGCGGCGCCGTCGAACTTTTGACGAAGCTCATGCGTGGGGTTTTCGCTGATCTGTTCGAGCATCCGGTTCACCGCGTTGGCGATGGCTTCTGCGCCTTTCTCGCCGAGCCACGCGGACGGCAGGATCTTTTCCATCTTCGGATATTCGCTCTTCACCCAATCGACGATACGCTCCGCGATAAACTCACGCGCCTGCGCTTCGCGCAGCAGCGCCACGACCTGTTCGATGCCGGCGTCGAGCAGTTCCTGATGACGGCCGTCCCTGGTGAGCGTGTCGAGAATCGCGCCCATCGATTGCGACAGATCGACCTTGGCCAGCACGTCGCGCAATGCGTCCTTGATGAAGACCTGGATGCGCACGTCGTCGGTCAAGTCCAGAATGCCGCCGGTGAGCTTGACGACGTAGTTGCCGAGGCGCGCGGTATTGGCCGGCCGCGTCAGCCAGCCGGTAATGCTTTGCGCCGGGTCATGCTTCTGGATCAGCCCGACCAGCGACGGCACGTCCAGAAACTTGTCCTGCACGAATACCGCGAGGTTGTCGGCGATCTTGTGCTTGTTCTTCGGAATGATCGCCGTGTGCGCGGAGACGATCGGGATCGGCACGCGGCGAAAGAGGGCGGCCACGGCGAACCAGTCCGCGAGCGCGCCGATCATCGCGGCTTCCGCGACCGCCTTGATGCCGTCCACCCAGATGCCGCGCGGCATGAAGGCGGTAACGACGAAGACGCAGGCGGCGGCCAGCAACAACAGCAACGGTGTGCGCTTGGCCTTCTTCAGTTCGATTTCTTTGTTCATCGGCAGCAGTGCAGCGGGTTCAATTCGATTGAAACGGCGGTGTAATCGACGCGCGCGTCCAGAAACGCGAGTGTAGCGCCGCTGTTCGGGCCGTGCGCCATCCACGTGGGACTATCTTTGCCGCGCCGGCGCGGTAACATCCGTGGTTAGACTGCGAAACCGCGAACAGACGAGCAGCCCGCACGGCGCTAATGGAACGAAGAGCGAGCGGATCGATGAGCGAGCGGAACGATGAGCGAGCGGAGCGCACGCCGAGCGAACCCGGCGAACCCAGAGCAACCCTGCGAACCCCAAGCGAAAGCAAGGCAAACGCAAAGCGAGCTTCAGTAACGATGCAATTGAACGGAATGGAGGCGCAGTGATCAGGTTTCTGCACACCGCGGACTGGCAGATCGGCACGCAATTCGGCCAGTTCGAGCCGGACGAGGCCGCGCATCTCGCGGAAGCGCGCTTCGAGACGGTGCGCCGGATCGCCGACGAAGCGGCGGCGCGCAAGGTCGGCGCCGTGCTGGTGGCCGGCGACGTATTCGACCTGCAGACCGTCTCCGACACGGTGATCCGCCGCCTGTTCGGCGCGCTGCAAGCCTTTTCGGGGCCGTGGATCATGCTGCCGGGCAATCACGACGCCGCGCTGGTCGAAAGCGTGTGGACCCGCGCCCAGCGCCTGAACTGCATCGCGCCGAATGTGCGGGTGGTGCTCGAACCCGGCGTGGTGTTGCTCGACGAGTGCCGCTGCGCGTTGCTCTGCGCGCCGCTCACGCAACGCATCACCTACGACGACACCACGGGTTTCTTCGACACCACCGAGACGCCGCCAGGCTATCACCGCATCGGCCTCGCGCACGGCAGCGTGAGCGGAATCTTGCAGGAGGGCATCGATTCATCGAATCCCATCGCAGCGACGCGTGCCGCGAGCGCGCGGCTCGATTATCTCGCGCTCGGCGACTGGCACGGCCATCTGCGTGTGGACGAGCGCATCTGGTACGCCGGCACGCACGAGCAGGACCGTTTCCGCGCCAACGATCCAGGCTTCATGCTCGACGTCACGTTGCGCGAGCCTGGGGCATCGCCGGTGGTCGAGGCGGTGCGGATCGGTAAATATCAATGGCATCGCTGGGACGAAACGATTTCCGTGCCGACCGATGTGGATTCGCTCAAGGCGCGCCTCGCCGCGCTGGACAGCAACGACGTGCTGCGTCTCGTGGTAAGCGGCACGGCCGCGCTGGCCGATGCCGAGGCGATTCGCGTCGCGGCGGAAGAAGCCCGCGCGCGAGTGCGCGCGCTGCGCGTCGATCTGAGCGGCCTGCAAGTCCTGCCCACCGCCGACGACCTCGCCGAACTCGGCGCGCAGAGCGGCTATCTCGCGAAGGTGGTGGCGCGTCTGCGCGGCTTGCAGGAAAACCCGCAGTCCGATCCGCAGCAGGTCAAGCGCGCGGCGGAGGCGTTATTGCTTCTCGCGCGTATTCAACGTGAACTGCCGCGCGAAGCGAGGTCCGCATGAAGCTCGAAAGTATCGCGATTCAGGAGTTCAAGCAGTTCACCGGCCGGCTCGTCATCGACGATTTGCAGCCCGGACTCAATCTGTTCACCGGCCCGAACGAGGCCGGCAAGAGCACCATCGCCGAAGCCGTGCGTGCCGTGTTTCTCGAGCGCTACAAGGCGTCGCATCTGAAGGACCTGCTGCCGTGGGGCATGGCGAGCGGGCAGCCGTCGGTTGAAGTGGCTTTCGATCTGGACGGCACGAACTGCAAGCTGTCGAAGCAATTCGTCTCGCGGCAGCGCTGCGAGTTGAGGATCGGCCAGTCCGTGTTCAGCGAGGACGAAGCCGAAGACAAGCTCGCGGCATTGCTCGGTTTTTCGCGTGCAGCGCGCGGGCCGCTCAAGGCCGAGAACGCCGGCGTTCCCGGTTTGTTGTGGGTGCAACAAGGCGGCACGCAGGAGGTGCGCGATTCCACCGGGCACGCGGCGCAGTATCTGCGCGATGCGCTCTCGCAACTGTCGGGCAGCAGCGAATCGGCCGGCGAGGATGCGCTGATCGCCGCCGTGCAGCGCGAGCTTCGGCAACTGCTCACGGCGCGCACGCAGAAGTCCACCGGGCCGCTTGCCGAAGCCGAACAGGCCGTGGCCGCGCTGATTGCCGGGCGCGACGAACTGGAACAGCAGCGCCAGCAGTTCGACGAGAACATCGCGCGGCTCGCCGCACTGCAGGAAGCTTTTGACGACACGCAACGCAAGCGGCCTTGGGAACTTCACGAGCAGAAGGCCGTGCAGGCGCAGCAGCGCGCCGATGCCGCGGCGGAGTTGGAGCGCAGTGTCCAGGGACTTGCGCAGTCGCTGCAAGTGAGTGAAGCGGAACTGGCGCTTTCGTTGCAACAGGAACAGGGCGCGACCGAACTGGAAGCGGCCGTCGCTCGCGAGCGCCAGCAGCTCGATGCCGCGAGAGCCAACGTGTCGGCGGTTCAGACCGAACATGCGCAGGCCGTGGCGAGCGTCGCGCAATTCGAGCAGGCTTTTGCCGATGCAAACCGCGCGCTCGAACTGGCGAACGCCGCCGTGACCGCGGCGGACTTGCGCAGCCAGATCGGCTTGTATCGCGCCGAAAGCGAGCGACTCGAAGCCGCGATCGCCGCTGCGGGCAAAGCGAACGACGCCGTTCTGGAAGCCGCACGCGCCGCGGCGTCGCTCGAAATCGACGAGGCGAAACTGAAGCGGCTTCAATCGCTCGACGCCGAATTGACGGTGCTGCGCGCGCGCACCGAAGCGGCGATGACGCGCATCGAATATCGGCTGAGCGGCGCGATTACCGTCGGCGACGCGCAGGTGAGCGGCGAGGGCGTGCTGCGTCTGGACGAGGAGAAGCTGATCGGCCTCGGCGCACTCGGCGAATTGCGCGTGATTCCGGGCGTCTCCGATCTATCCGCGCGGTTGTCCGAGCTTGCTTCGCTCGAAGCCCGGCATGCGCAGTTGTTGCAGGCCTTGGGCGTGGCGTCGCTCGGTGAAGCCGAAGCCAGGCACGAACAGTGGAAGGCGCTTGTCGCGCAGCAGAAAAGCCAGGCGAAGATTCTGGAAGTGCATGCGCCGCAGGGCATCGACGCGCTGCGTGCGGCGTTGGCTTCCGCTGTGGCGCGTTTGCAGACATCGAATGACCGGCTCGCGTTGTTGCCCGATGTGTCCGCCGCGCCGCCGCTCGAGGAAGCGCGCCGCAATGCCGACATCGCGCGCGATGCGTTGGAAGCCGCCAGAAAAGTGCTGACGCAGACAGCGGAGAAACGATCGACCGCGACAGCCACGACCGAATCGCTAGCCGCCCAGTTGCAGCGCAAGGAAGCGCAATTGGGCGATGAAGCGTTTTGCCGCAACCGCGCTCAATGGCAGACGAAAATCGTCGAACAGCGCGTGCAGGTCGACGCTTTGAGGAAGCAGCGCGAAGGACGCGAGCGCGAACTCGAAGCGGCGCGCCTGGACGATCCCGCCGCCGAGGCGAAGCGCTATCGCGCGTCCGCGGAACTCGCGCGCAACGAGCAGCACGAGCGGCAAGTGCGGATCGCGCAACTGCGCAGTCAACTGGAGACGGTCGGTGCGTCCGGGCTCGGCGAGCGTCTCGCGGCGGTGCAGGCACGGGTCGAACAAGCCACGCGCCGCAAGGACGAACTCAGCCTGCGAGCGAGCGCGTTGAGCCTGCTGGACGAAGTGCTCGTCGACGAACGCGACGCAGCGGTGGCCCAATTGCGCGCGCCGTTGACCGAGCGGCTTGGACATTATCTGCGGCGAATTTTCCCGCAGTCGACCATCGCGCTCGGCGACGATCTGAGTCCCGCGACGCTGGATCGTTATGGCCGCGCCGATACGCTCGACGCGTTGAGTTTCGGCACGCGCGAACAACTCGGTATTCTGACGCGGCTCGCGTATGCGGATCTGCTGAAGGCATCGGGCCGGCCGACGTTGCTCATGCTCGACGACGCGGCGGTGCATACCGACGCCGCAAGGCGCGATGCAATCAAGCGCGCGCTGATCGACGCGGCGACACGCCACCAGATTCTGGTGTTCACGTGCCATCCGGAGTTGTGGGACGATCTGGGCGTGAGGCAGCGGGCGATCGAGGATTTGAAGGTGGCGGCGTAGGGAACCGTTGATTCGCGGGCGGATGAAGTCTCCGGTGATGAAAGCGAGGATGTGATGCGCCGCCAGTCAGCGGCGCATCGGCGTACGTTGGTCGATTCACTCGTACCAGCGCGGCGTATAAACCCACTCGCCACCTTCGGCGTTTTTGCCGAACCCCCGCGTCGTGGAGGACCCTACGATCACCATCGTCCGCATATCCACATCGGACGAGCGCAGCTCGCCGAGCGTGATCGTGCGCAGCGTGCCGCCGGGTCTGCCGATATCGCGGCCCAGCACGACCTTCGTGGCCACGGCGCGGTATTCCCTCACGATATCCAGCGCTTTGTCCAACTGCCACGGTCGTGCGCGCGAGATCGGGTTATAGAGCGCCATCACCAGATCGGCCTCAGCCGCGTGCCTTAGACGCTTTTCGATGATCGTCCATGGTTTCAGATTGTCGGACAGCGACAGCATGCAGAAGTCGTGACCCAGCGGCGCGCCGGCTTGCGCCGCCGTCGCCATGGCCGCGGACACGCCCGGCACGATCGACAGTTCGACCGCGTTCCACTCCGTGTTCCGCGCGGCATCGAGCGCTTCGAGCACCGCAGCCGCCATCGCAAACACGCCCGGATCGCCGGACGACACCATCACCACCGCGCGTCCCGCGCTGGCCAGTTCGAACGCGTGACGCGCGCGTTGCATTTCCTCGCGATTGTCCGTGCCGTGCACGCGCTGATCGGCGCGCAGGGGGCCGGCCATTTTCACGTAGGTGTCGTAGCCGAGAATATCGGTCGCTTCGTTCAGCGCGGTGCGAGCGGCGGGCACCATCAGATCGGCGCTGCCGGGGCCGAGGCCGATCACGGTCAGGCTGCCGCGTGCGCGACCAATCGTGTCGGGATCGATTGCCAAAGGCGCCAATGCGAGGGCAACGCCGTTATTCGCGTCGTCATGCAGCGTTTCGTAGGGAATGCGCAGCGCGGCATGCAGCAGGTTGCTCGGCGGCTCGCCGTCTTCGGGATGCGTTTGAGTGAAACGCAGCGGCACGTTCAAACTTGCGGCGGCTTCTGCGAGATCCGGGTCCGTCATGCGTTCGGATGAAGTCAGCAATGCCGCCAAAGAAAGCGCCGCAAGACCATGCACATCCAGCGCCTCGCGCACGCGTGCCGCAATCTCCGCACCCGCACCCGCACCCGACACCGCCGCGACCACACTGCGCGGATGAATCACCAGCTCGTCATCACGCCCATCCCACGCTCGCGGCGTCACGCGAATCGCGAGGCGCGCGGACGCCGAGCGCGGCAATTGCGCATCGTCGAGCCACGGCGCTTCGCCTTCGATCCGCGTGCTTTCGCCGGCCAGCAGATCCGACACGAAGCGTTTGCCTTGCCCGATATCGGCGAGCGCATAACCTTCGGGCGGATTGAGCACACACGTGCCGAAGCGCAATTCCCCGCTCGTCGTGATCGCCGGCGACACGGCCAGCGCGGCGGCAATTTCGCGCGCCATCACGTTGACACCGGCGAGACCGCCGAGCAATGGCACGACCGCGCTGCCGTCTTCGGCCACGGCCAGCACAGGCGGTTCAATGCCCTTGTTCGACAGCAGCGGCGCGACGCAACGAATCACGATGCCGGCCGCGCACAACGCAACGATCGGCGTGCCGCGCGCATAGAGTTCGCGCAGATGCGCGCCGAGTTCGCTGTACGAGACGTCGGCCTCCACGCGTCCCTGCAATGCGTGCACCTGGCTACCCGCATGGAGCGCCTGAATGCGCCGCGCGGTCGTCAACGCGCCCGCGCCGAGAATCACGATCGCCGGTGGCGTCAGCCTTGCCATTTTTCCCCCGGCACGACGAGCAGCGAGAAATACGGCGACGCCATCGGATCGACTTCGGCGAGCGGCACGATGCGCTGATTGCCCATCGTCGCGCGCTCGACGTAAAGCGCGCGATGCGCGAGGCCGAGTTCGCCCAGCACGCGCCGCACCTTGTCGAAATTGCGGCCGAGTTTCATCACGACGGCGGCATCGGCATCGGCGAGGCGTCGGCGCAATTCGTCTTCGGGCAGCACGCCCGAGAGCACCGACAAGCTCTGGTTGCGATACACGAGCGGCGAACCGAGCACCGCCACGCCGCCGAGCATCGAGCACACGCCGGGCACGACTTCGCTCTCGTAACGCGCCGCGAGCCGGTCGTGCAAATACATGTACGAGCCGTAGAAAAACGGATCGCCCTCGCAAATCACGGCCACGTCGCGGCCCGTATCGAGATGACCGGCGACGATTTCCGCCGCCGTGTCGTAGAAGTCGGCGATGATCGCTTCATACGAAAGCGGCGGTTCGAGCGCTTCGGTCGTGACCGGATAAACGAGCGGCAGATGCTGCTGCGCGTCGTGCAAATGCGCTTCGATGATGCTGAACGCGTTGCCCTTCTTACCCTTCGCGACGAAATACGCGACCACGGGTGCCGCCTTCAGCAAACGCAGCGCCTTTAGCGTGATGAGTTCGGGATCGCCGGGGCCGACGCCGAGTCCGAATAAACGTCCTTGCACCGTCATTTATTCGACCTCCGTCGCGAGCGCGTTCACGGCGGCGGCGGCCATCGCGCTGCCGCCGCGTCTTCCATGCACCACCACGTAGGGCACGCCGCGGCTGTTCTCCGCGAGCATCGCTTTCGATTCGGCCGCGCCGACGAAGCCCACCGGAAAGCCGAGAATCAGCGCGGGCTTCGGCGCGCCGGCATCGAGCATGTCGAGCAGATGAAAGAGGGCGGTCGGCGCATTGCCGATCACGACGACGCTGCCCGCGAGCCGCAGCCGCCACAATTCGAGCGCGGCGGCCGAGCGCGTATTGCCGAGTTCGCGCGCGAGCTTCGGCACGTCCTGATGCGTGAGCGTGCAGATCACTTCGTTGTTCGCGGGCAGCCGCGCGCGCGTGATGCCTTGCGCGACCATGCCGGCGTCGCAGAGAATCGGTGCGCCTTGCGCGAGCGCTGTGCGGCCCGCCGCGCCCGCGCCTGCGGAAAACTGCAGGTCTTCAACAATGTCCACCATGCCGCATGCGTGGATCACTCGCACCGCGAGCTTTTCCAGATCGGCGGGAATGCGCGACAAGTCGGCCTCCGCGCGTATCGTCGCGAAGGATTGGCGATAGATCTCCTGACCGTCGCGAATGTAATCAAGCATCTTTTGGGCTCCGGGCCAGGTGGCCGAGCATGTCGGCGGCCTGTTCGATCGTCAGTTGCTGCGCGACGCACTGGCCGAAACCCGAGTGGCCGTCGTCGCGTCGATAAAGGTCGTAAGTGCCGGGCGCCACGGCCAGCAGCGTGTACGGCGCGCAATGCGCGGCGGCGCACGAGCGCGGGCAGCCGCTTAGATGGACGTCGACGCCTTCGGGCAGGCGGGTGGCGAGCAGCAGCGCGTCGGCTTTGGTGTCGGCGAGACTTTTTGCGCAGCCTTGCGATCCTGCGCAGGCGATCAGACGTGTGATGGCTTGCGTGGGATCGCAGGCAAGGCCCAGCGTGTTCAGTTCCGTCAGCACGGCAGGCACGGCGTGCTCTGCGATGTCGGGCAGCAGGATGCTTTGCCAGGGTGTTATATGCAACGTGCCGTTGCCTTGCTGTCGCGAGAGCGCGGCGAGGGCGTGCAGGGTTGCGGCGTCGAGACGTCCGAGCGGCGGCTGCCCGCCTACGTGCGAGGTTCCCACCACGCGTTGAGCATGCGCGCCAAGTCGGCGCGCGGCATCGGCGGGTGCGGCGCGATGCCAGGCGGCGAGCGATGTGTCGCGCGACAGCGGGAAATCGACATACGTTTGAGCGTGCTGCAATACGGCGTCGACGGAATGAGCGGCGAGCAGGTGACGCATGCGCGTGGCGTCGGCGGCGGCGAGATCGAGGAACGTGTGCAGCAGCGCGCGGACAAGGGCAGGGACTTGCGATGGCGGCACGGCGGCTAATGCGCCTGTGCCGTCCACGCGCCGATGTTGTGTTGAGTCATCGGAACCGGTACGTTGGTTTTGCCGCGCCGCGTCCGCGCGCGTGAGCGCCACCGCGGGCGGGCAACCTGCCATGCCGAACACGAACCGCACGCCATCACGGGCTTGCGACGCCGCGAGCCACACATCGTGCGGATGATCGAGCCTGGCGAGGCGTTCGCCACCGTCCACCAGCAGCGCGAATTTCGGCGACAACGCCGCGAAACGCGCATCGCTTTGCAGCAGCGTCAGCAGTTCGGCGCACAGCGGCCTCGTGTCGAACAGTGCGAACGGATCGCGCCCGGCGGCGGGGCTGATCATCACGTTGCGCACATCGTCGGCAGCGGCCGCGGGGAGCAAGTTCGGCGCCTGGGCTGCGCCCTGCGATCTCTCATTCGAAGCATCCGCCGCATCGGCAGCCGCACGAGGCCCCAGCCCCGCCGCCACCAAAGCCGCGATCAACGCCTCTTCCTGCCCGCTGCGCACGCCGCGCACCTGCAGATTCGCGCGATTGGTCAACTCGATCACACCGGCTGCATGCCGCGCGCTCGCCTCCACAATCGCCGCGGCCTGCACGGCGCTCAGCTCGCCGCCCGGCAGTTTGATCCGGCAAATCCCGCCGTCGCGCGCGGCGACGATGCGCAGCAGCCCCGGACACGCCGAGGGCCGCGGCGCTTGGGCCGCGTCGGGCAAAACGGTGGAGGGCGAAGCTTGATTCAAGACGGACACCGGGTTTAGCGTCGCGCGGCGGCCCGAGCAAGCCGTGAGGCGGGCATTGCTGCGGCATCGGTACACCCCGCCCGATGTAGGCTGGCACGAACAGTCTCGCCGGCAGGTCTCCTGGCTGGCAGGTCATGGTCCGCCGCTGCCTTCCCGGTGAAACCAGTGGCGCGGAGCGCAAGCGGACTCGCTGCATACAGTTGCGGGGGCAGCCACAGTGGCACTGTGTTCCCTCTTCGGCCCCGAAGGGCACCGGCGGCTGTATTATGCCTTTTTTCGAACAGCACAACGAGGCTGGACGCTTTGACCGGCGTGGCACAGCGCATTATTTGAAGATACTTTGAAGATACGGAACGAGGATGGACGCATGCCGGCGTGGCTGACGGTGGTGGGCATGGGCGATGACGGCTTCGCCGGGTTGGGGCGGCCCGCGCGGCGAGCGTTGCTGCAGGCGTCGGTGATTTACGGCGGCGAACGTCATCTGGCGATGCTGCCCGCGCGCCTCGCCGCGCGCCGCGCGGCGTGGCCGCGGCCGTTCGATCTCGCGCCGTTGCTGGCCGAGCGCGGCGGCTCCGTGTGCGTGCTGGCGAGCGGCGACCCGATGCTGTTCGGCGTCGGCGCGACGCTCGCGCGGCAGGTGCCGGCGGATGAGTTGCGGGTGCTGCCCGCGCCGTCGTCGTTGTCGCTGGCGGCCGCGCGGCTCGGCTGGCCGTTGCAGGACGTCGCGACGGTGTCGCTGGTGGGCCGGCCGCTGCCCACGCTGAACGCTCATTTGCATGACGGCGCACGCGTCTTCGTGTTGAGTGCGGATGGACGCACGCCCGCGGCGTTGGCCGAGCTGCTGAATGCGCGCGGCTTCGGCGCGACCCGCATGATCGTGCTGGAACACCTGGGCGGCGAGCTGGAGCGCCGGATCGACGGCCGCGCGGATCAATGGTCGGCGGGCGACGTGGCGGCACTGAATCTGATCGCGCTCGAATGCCGCGCAACGGATGGCGCGCCGCGTCTGCCGCTGACCTCCGGCTTACCCGATGATGCTTTTCGCCACGACGGCCAGTTGACCAAACGAGACGTGCGCGCCATCACGCTGGCGCGCCTCGCGCCGACGCCCGGCGAATTGCTGTGGGATGTCGGCGCGGGCAGTGGCTCGATCGGCATCGAATGGATGCGCGCGCATCCGAGCTGCCGCGCGATCGCGATCGAAGGGCACGCGGAGCGTCAGCGTTTCATCGAACACAATCGCGATGCGTTGGGCGTGCCCGGGCTGCAACTCGTCGCCGGCCG
>WNGR01003682.1_pt1 | contig 16664 bp, 15 predicted proteins | sample 5407581 | NCBI WGS metagenome assembly WNGR01 (sample SAMN13153383, study PRJNA577476) | soil metagenome | isolation source: 80 cm soil or saprolite under Garry oak tree replicate 2 | place: USA:California | collected 2016-06-15 | reverse complement strand
AGAGCCCCGGACACGCGTTGAATCGATAGCCACCCGGATATCCCCGGACTGTGGGAAAACCGTAGTCTTGCATATTTACGATAATGCATAACGTTTCGGCATGGAATCACGCTATGCGTTATGAGAATTTCGACTGTACAACATTACAGGCAGTAAACCCTCATTATCGGATACTAGAACATTAGCGACACGATACCTAACAATTCAAGAATCTAATAAAGCCGAGTTAGCCGCGCCAGTCGCCAGACTTCACGAAAACGCGACTCACACTCTTCGAGCACCCAGACCTGGTTCTTTCCGTCCCAGTTCGTCCACAGTTGAATATTGGTTCCAACGACCGGCTTCTCTAGGGGGAAATCGGCGACGAAACAAGTGCCACGGACGTAGAACCTGTCAAAAGAAACTCAATGTCAGCAGCGGTCGCCAGTGGGTTACGTGATAAAACATACTTGACGCTGGGCTTAGTAGAGTCCTTGCAATCCGGTAGAATATCGATATCCCAGAGCTGAGGCTCGTCGAGGCCAACGAGAAGTGTTCCATTGTCCGGGGTAGTCTCAAATCCAAGGTACTTCTGGGCCCTGACTGATTGAATGGTCCATTGGCCGTTGACCTGCTTCTCTAAGATCCACTGGAGGGTGTCGTGGTTGTGTGAGGCGCAAGTTATCGAAGTAGCGAAGGTTGTTACCTGTTGGTTCTCTCCCCCGTGGAAGTTATATCCAATGATGGACTTGTTGTCTGCGCCAGACAGATCGACGACCAGCTTAGTTTGCTCGTTGGTGATCTTGTAACGTTGGCCTGACTTGATGGACATGCTGCGATGGGGGAAGCAGGTGGCGAACAGTTCGCTCTTATATGCCCTGATTTATTACTGTAAGGGGAGGGTGGGGTGAATTTTCAGAGACCTTATTCGTGATAGACGAGGTAAATACCGTGCATCAGCCTCCGGAAAGTGGTCGCGTGCCTGCATGGGTGATGCCAGAGTTGCTCTTCGTGAAACAAGAACTACGAGGAATGTGCTCGGAACATTCTCCTGCCTGGTGGAGCGCATGCACACATACGATGGCTTGTAGAGATGGTCGGGACAATTGATTGATGTAACAGTCGATACTTCGGCGGGGTAACAAAATGAATCGCCAGCTGGGCATCGGCTCTGAATGTTCTGAATGAGGCATGCGTACGACTCCCGCTCAGTCAGCTCTCGTCAATGTGTTGACCCTAAGTTACTCTCGCAGGTTCGAAAGACGATTTCCGCAGCATAGACGTGGGAACAGCTCGACAATATTGGGGGTACGATCTCAGGGAGCCAAACAATAGCCCGTTCATAGGCTGAGGTTGAGTGCGCGGTCGAAAATTCACGAGACCAAAGCGTAAGGCTCAGGGATCGGGACTACGAGGTTCTCAGTCGTTCTAGAAGAGCTTTACCGCGCGAGGATAGCATGCGGCGAATTCATGTCGAAGAAAATCCCGATGTAGAGATACGGGGTAAGGTGCTGTTCGGTGCTGACCAAGGCGCTGACTATTGCTCATGGTTCTCCGAGACGATCAGACGACGCGGCGGACAGTCATCTAAACTTCAGGCCCTTGGAGCGCGGGTGATACTTTCGATTTCCGCAAGACGCGTATGGCTGGTGATCGCGTTCTCGGAGTTCTCGGACCACTCTTCGGGGCCTCAGGTCATTTAAGGTCCGTTTCGCATTGCGATTACGTCAAGGTTTTGTGTCACCTCCGTCTCACGTCCCGTCCCGTCCAACCCGAATGGCTAACAGACAGCCAGAACCCCGCGATTGGCCACAAGTCCACAGTTGTTTTCAAATTGATGAACCAAAAGAAGGAGCTATTAAGTCATAGAAGGTTTCGAAGCGAGTTGTCCTGAGCAGGCCGCATTTCGGCTTGAGGAACATACATGAGGTAGGATGGATGATTGTGACGTGCGGGTGCTTATGCGCAATCAGGAGAGAAAACTCAGCATAGCTTGATTTGGGTCAAGAATTGCTTGATTTCACGTGGAGTACTGTATGGACGTCGTCGAGACAGAAATCAGGTGCAATTGGCATGTCATGTCAATGAGATCATGGGAACTCAACGTACTCAACCCCACGTCTGCCTGTCTCGTTGAGCCGGAGTTTGGTAATTTGAGTCGCAAGCGGTACAGCCGAATTGCCATGGAAGCGACTGCTTCGTTGTTTCATCCCAACGTCCTACTTCCTCTGCGTCGACTCTTGTATCGCATGTCTCCAACGGAGCTTCAATGCCGCGGCGAAGGCAGTTCACAAGGGGTGTAGCAATGACGGCCCAGTCCATCACTCCTGTCTATCGTCCAACGTGAGACCAATCAAAGGTCGCGTGAGTGCCCCAGCACATGCTAGGACATAGTAGCCACTCTCCAGTGTCTCGGCGAATATGAATAACCTTGCGAGGAGCCGACGATAGGGAGAGAAGTGTGAACTGTGGGAGTTACGGAGAGAGCGGGACCCGTGGGAACTGGAGCGGTAATTGCGGCAAGTATGCCCGCGCAGTTGCGGTGCAGGCAAATTCTGCAAGACCTTCCAGTTCGAGACCAATTCTAGCTTCCCTGCCTTTCCACCGCGTTTTCCACGCATCAAGAAAGGGAATCGCTTCCTTCACTTGGTCCTCCGTGGGGCTGCGATTCCGTTCTCCGTTCTTCGCGCTGGAACATCACTGGAATACCGATACGGACCCATCCTCACTCGTGACGAACCTTCCCGCCACTATATATTCACGACTACACATACCACGTCCGTGCTCGTGCTCATACCCCGCACCCCTCTGCAATCATGCCTGGCCCCTCAAAAAATGGTCCGGCATTGTTTCTCGGCCTTGAACTCTCGACCGATCAACTTCGGGCGACGATTGTAGACGAAAATTTAGAGTTGGTTGGCGTCGAAGCTGTGGATTTCGACACAGCACTTTCCGAGTACCAGTGAGTCCCTCACTTTCGCGCGTTCGCAATAGTCGAGACGGATGGGGAAAGGTGGGATTAGTATCGATAGCAGACGGGACCGTCTGCACTCTGGCCTACTCGGTCATCGGGTCAGTCAACATGGGCAGATTTTTTTTCTTCGCCTGGTCATCTTGGTTGGCTCTGGGTGATACACGTGTTGTCCAACGTGACAATGGCTTATCAGCCTTCTGTGCGATGACAGGAATTGGGAGTTGCTCAGTCTGTTCTGTCCCATCCGTGTCTTCGCGATGTGTACGCGTGGTGTGAGCCGTTCTGACTCAATGTAGAACACAAGGGGGCATCTTTACCACCCCGGGAGACGCGTACACGACACCAGTGGATATGTGGGTAAAAGCTCTTGGTGAGTATTTTTCCTCCGCGGAATCAAAGTGTCCATAGCTGATGAAAATCAAATTTATCTCCTTTGATCGGGATCGAATCTTCACCGATGTCCCTTGTCCGTTATCTTTCACTTTGTCACTCCAGACTTTCTCTTGGAGGAAATTAGCCGGAATCACGAAGTCTCAAGAATAAAGTCAATTGGTGGGGCAGCACAGGTGAGAACCGCCTCCGCGTACTTCACCTCCAACGCAAAGATCTTTAGTCAAGATCGCCGCTCATCACGTGATCCATCCAGCCCGCCCTAGTTTGGTGGAAATCAACACCCGTACCTAATTTTCCTGCCCTCGATTCGCGACTGCCATTACATCCTCAACTCTCACCGAACACTTTCTCCTTACCAAATACCCCCGTAGCCCAGGACACTTTCTCCCACTCTCATGCTCTCAGCATTGAGGCCATGCTGGGTGGGCCAGATCACATGGCCGCCCGTGTCGGAACCTGTGCCAATTCGTCCCTTGTTGCCGCACAGATACTTCGCGTACGCGAGACTTCTCCAGATACATGGGCTCGTACGGGACGCGTCCAAATTGCTTCTGCGTTCCTTGCAAGTCTTATTTCTGGCACCTGGATCGGCATGGGTGAGGCGGAAGCATGCGCCACGGGTATGTACGTATACGCTTCGGGTGGTCAAGGTCACTGGGACGACGAAGTTATCGAGTATATCGCGGGATCCAGAGAAGAGGCGTGGCGTGTTCGCGGGTGGTTAGGAGACGTTGACGTCTCCGGTGGCGGACGTCGGGTTGCAACAGTCTCACGATACCTCGTCGACAGATATGGATTCGAACCTGGTAGGTCTGTTGTTTTGAATGTTTGAGAATAATCCCTACTGACACAGTCAAGATACCATAATTGCGTCGTTCACTGCCGACTACCTGTCGACTTATCTCTCTCTTGTCCCTTCATCTTCCGATGCTGTCCTCTCATTCGGCCCTATGGATTTTCTCCTGACAAGCGCCCCTCACTACCTCCCAAGTCGGCTGTATAGTGTTTACCCACATCCTGCTCAGGACCCGAGTGAGAAGCGAAAATACATTATTATGTTGACAAGCAGGTATACCGTAATTTGGCTAGTTGTGTTGTACCTATTCCTTACTAATACCATCTCCAGAAATGCGGATGTTCCTCGAGCGCTTGTCAGGGACATGTACACCAAATCATGGAGCGCATTCGACCGCCTTGTATCCGTTGTTCCGCCTGGCGGTTCTATTGGGTATGTCCCAGGAGCCTCTAAAGTTTTGTCTCCCATTTACACGACTATTCGCAGCCTAGATGACAAGTTATTTAGCTTTTGGCTGCTTCAAGGTGATAGCCACCCACTATCGCATGTCAAAGGGATTTTCCGCTTCGAGACGGGCGTGAAAGTGAACGAGTTCCGCGACCTACGTGCCAACCCCCGATGCCTGGTCGAGAGCCAGGTGCTCTCTTTCCGCGTGCGATGGGCGCGTATGACGGCCACTGGTGCACTTGGTGCAGCTGTAGGCCGTGCACGGGGCAGCAGTTCGCTGGTGACCAGTAGCGCTGCAGCATCCCCTGGTCCCGGCCAGCGGACGGGCACGCCAACGCCCCCATCTGGGTTAGGCTTGTCATTTGACCCATACGACTCGTCGTCATTACCCGCGCGAATACTCACTACGGGTGCTGCGATCAATTTCCCCGCTGTTGCGTCGCTCCTTAGCGAACTTTTCAATGCCCCCGTATTCGTTCCAACGACTCAGCTGGACTCGGCTCAAATCACGCCTCACCGCAACGCACCTGCCAAAGGATACCCCGGACGTGCAGCTTTGGGGGGTGCATACGTTGCACGGTGGGTTTGGAGCAAGGAGCGCGGGACGGGTCGCGGGAGCTTCGAGGAGGAAGTACGGCGGCTGCTCTCGAAACGCTGGGTGACTAGCGGCGGCACTCCGGTCCGCACGCATGTTGGCGGAGAGACCCCCGCGGGGAGTGGTGCCAACACTCCCTACGGCAATCGGCGTACGGGATTCGGTGCTGCGGTGCTCGAAGAAGAGGAAGAGGACACGCTCGAGGAGGAGATGGAGCGTCTCGGCGGGGACGCATTTGGCGAGGGGGAGCTCGCAGCGCGCTTACGTACTGTAACCGGGTCGAGTACGACGACGACGACCGGTACGTCAACGAGCTCAAGTGGTGCGCTCCCCTCGACAACATTTACGACACCTGAAATTGGGACAAGCAACACAAGCTCAGGGGGCGAAGGCGCAGCTGCGGTCACAACGCTTATGCCGGTCACGGCGCTGCCAACGGGCGAAGCCGAAACGCAAGTCGGGCTGGCAAAGGTCGCGGAGCCAGACGTCGACGCGTTCATGGCGTACGCGGCGATCGTGCCCGAGTATTGTCGACTGGAAGGGATGCTGGTGAAGGCGCTGGTGTGAGGGATCGTCGCATTGTGTTCTTGCTCTGACCTGCTCTGCTTGCTTGCGAGGTTCTCGTCGCGTGGAACAAAGAAAACAAAAGGGATGGCGTCATCTATATCACACATACCCATTGCATATCCACCCTCGTAGTAAAATAGTAACTCCTCAACGCTACGATCGACATGACCCGTACGCTATCCATGAATGTGCGTCAAATTCAGGATTTTTGCAATGTTGTGCCATTGCCGCGCGGCAGTAGTATCCGAGTCCGCCTTACCAACAACCCACGCCCTCGTCTCCGAGTCGTGATGCAGAAAATCATGGCGGCACGCAAGGGGCTCTGACAGTCATCTTTACGTTTTATATCTTTACCGTTTCTCGGCCCTGTAGACTGATGATTAGGCTCCCCGGTGATCCACAAACGCGGTCGCCGTCCACATAAGTGCCCCTAACAGTGTCACCATTTCTGACGCGCCGAGACGGCCACATTTTTTTGTCCAGTCCAGAAAGAACAATGCATGTCATCGGACACGGCCTCTTATTTGTGTCTTTAGGCTCGTGCTTTAAATTGCTCCTCGAACCCGCCGTGTTTTCACAACATTGTTCGCATGGCCAAACTCCCTGACCTTCCTCTCGAAACCCTTCTCGACATCATCAAGTGGTCCCTACAGTCGTGGGGCCACCCTTACGACCGGTTCCTTCAGCTCAACAACCTCTCGCTGGTCTCTAGGTACTTCCACGACGTCACCGCTCCCATCATCTTCCGGAACTATAGGCTTCAGCTGCGCGAAGCCCCGCGCAAGCTCGGCGCCCCGGACCCAACGTGTTTTCTCACCAGTACATCCCTCCTAACGTGGAACCAAGTCGGCGTCCGCGCCCGTCTGGCGCATCTCCGAAAAAACGCGGTTTTCGTCCGCGAGCTTCGAATAGTCGACTGGGGTCAGTCGCTGGGTAAGGTCTGCCTCGGCGTCGAGTCCGGACCTGCACCATTCGATCCCACGTTTATGTCCACGCTGCTCGAGACTCTCGACGCGCTCACCGATGTCACGTCGGTCGTCTTTGAGGCCACAAAGCAGTTCCACAAGTGCACTCATTTTCCCGTTGAACTGTGGCATTGGCTGTCCCGGGCCAATTACGCGAGTGTGTCTTTCGATGGATCCTTCGCGTTTCCCTCTGCCCTAGAGCCCTTGCCCTCCGTTCTATCGATGTCCCTTCGCGCGAGTGGTGAGGCTGCTAGAGTCATAGAGGTGAGTCTTCACATGCGTTTGGGGGCGAGGCGACATGGTTGACGCCGTAGCAGGCCGTACGTCCTGCGCTCCTCGATATCAGTGTTGAAGCCACGGATCAGAAGGATCACTGTTTCAAAGGTGTTTTCCGACCGTATCCCTCCTTGAAACAGTTGGACATCAGACTCCGTTACTACGGCGATTGGATCCCGTGCGACTACTTCGATTTCACGGCGTATCCAGAAGACGCTAGACTCGCAATACAGATGAAGGTGCCAGACACCGAGACGTATATAGAAGCGCCAGTGAGTGTAGTCCTGCGCCGTCGGAGTGGTCGCCTCTGATCAGTCTATGGCTTCACAGGGTGCATGGGCGGCAACAGAAGAGCATCTGAAGCGAGCATTTGTCGATGACTTCGCGAAGCTCGATGTCCGTCGCGACGATGGGTCGGACACGTTCGTTATTTCTCGCCCACCACCGGGACAGATGGTAGCCGTCCGTGACCTCCACCTACCGGAGACGGATGAGGACAAAGAGGCGGTGCTAGGGTTCGAGCAGGCGGTACTTGCCGCATTGCCCGATCACCAACTAAATGGCCCGATCGATGCCGCCTTTTGGAACAGCCTAGACGCTCTATTCACGAAGGTATACACTCAGACCTTCGAGGCCTTAGCCGCATAGAGCCTCTGGGTGGCTCCCATACATGGTGCCTAAGCTAAAAGGTGATGGTGCGTCATCTTCCCTCTTCCCTTATCCTTATCGGTGCATCCGCTCAGTCCCCCGGACGCTTTACAGATAGTCTTCTGGATACCTGATGAATTACGTCCTTATTCCTCCCCTCTAATGTAATGCCGCACACGCCCTCCCTTTCTCCGTCGCGTGTATCGACCTCCAGGCTTCGAGGTTTTCGAAAGCTCAATGGTTAAAGTGTCTATCAGTAGTACATCATAAAGGCACTGTCACTCTTCCTGTTTCCCCCGCAGGGTTTTTTTTACAAAATAAATAGGAAGAATAATCTGCATCTACTGTGTGAGTCGCCACGTGCACTCAAGTGAAGCCGCGAGGGCCTTGGCTGATGCACTGATGTGGTTGTGAACGGCGCTCCAAGTTTGACGCTGGCCGGGCCCTCCGACAAAACTGCGGTCGAGGATTTGCTCATCTCCCGTCTCGCGACTATATTTTCTCCCCGTGGCTTTTACAGCCGCTATAGGAACCTTGAGAACTTTTGGCGAAATAAATAAATAGAGTATATATATATATAAGACGGAGCAAGAGACGGAGTCTCGGAATTCCCATCGGGGGGGAGAAATGTCGGGAACCGTCTTCCTTTTTGTAAAATAACAATGAAAATAAAGGAGGAAGGCTGGGATACTGTAATAAATAACTTACAGAGACTTATTTTTCTGATCAGATCTCAGATTACCGATTACTGGTTATCTTCATCCCCCGCTTACTCCGCCACTTACTGTCCATAATGTAACACTCTTCTTCGGTGATGTACTTGGTTCGCGTGCAACTGACCGCCGGGCACACTGGCCACAGTAGTCCACACTCAGTACCACGATACAAAACACATACTATGTCAACAAGCTATGACTCTGCACAGTTGGACCAGCGGCAATCCACGTTTGCATCACATCACAAACGGTACAATTATCAATGGAAGTTTTCGCCGATTTACTATCGGTAAGGTAGACAAGAGAAAATGCAGGTAGTACATTCTATTCTCCCGACAACAACTCTGCGATCTCGGAGAGTCCTCTCGACGACGCGATCTGAAACGGAGTCCGGCCTCTATCATCCTTGGTACCTACATTTGTACCATGGCTAAGTAGCTGGCGCACGACATTGCCTTTCAAGGCCAGATGCTGCCAGGTGTCGAGTGACTCCCATCCTGAGCGTTGACATCTGCCCCATTCAGGATCAGTAGTTTTACAGTGTTGCCACTCCCCTTGGACAACGCCAGATACAAAGGCGTCTTGCGGTTCCCATCCAGCGCGTTGACATCCGCGCCGTGCTCGATCAATAGTCGCGCAATTTCAGGAGACCCCTTTGACGACACCAGATGCAAAGGCGTGGAGTGAGTGTCATCCCGTGCGGTCACGTCTGCGCCGTACTCGAGCAATACCTGGACAGTTTCGGGCTTCCCTTCATGGTGTGCTGAGTAGCTGTCGTTCTGTTCTTTCATGTCAGCCCTGTTCTATAACAAGAGTCACACAGTTTTGACACTCACCCAAGATGACGCCAGATGCAAAGGCGTACTGTGTCTCAGATCCTGTGCGGCGACATCCGCCCCGTGCTCCAACAACAGCCACACAATTTCGACGTGCCCACCTTCTGATGCCAGGTGCAAAGAAGTACGGTTGACCTTGTTCTTGGCGTTGACAATTACGCCGTGCTTTATTAGCATCCGAACGAATTCAACCTGCCCATTCTTCACTGCCAAATGGAGTGGTGTCTCGCGGTTATCCTCTCGCGAGTTCGCATCTGCACCATGGGCGAGTAGCCACTGCGCGATATCAACCAATCCATTGACCGACGCGGCATGCAGTAGAGTACGATTAACGCCGCCCCTAATGCCCACGTCTGCACCACGCTGATGTAGTAGCTCTGCTGTGTGGAAGTGTTTGTTGCGCAATGCTGCCACCAGTGGACTACGATTTTGACCGACTTGCGTATTTACATACTGTGGGTGCTCATCGACGAGGTGTGCTGCCAGGTCACGGAATCCGCATAGGGAAGCAAAGTATAGCGGAGATCCACGAGGTATATTGCTGTTATAACCCACGAAATCATTCCATCTCATGTCAATGTCATACAAATTGAGCCATGATGTGAAATATGGTTTCGAAAAGTCGAAGAGACGTCGCATCCCATCTTCTGCACTTGTTGACACCTTCCCGAACTGAGCATGGTCCACCCAGTGCTTAGCGGCATATTTGGCCAGAGGAGAGCTACTTTTGGCCTCGGCTTCCCCCACTTCGTTGTCCGATTGGAGTAGGATTCCCAAGAAAACCTTGACAATGACGGTGTGGGCTAGCTCGGGAGGGATATGAAAGTCTGAAACGTCGTCCGGGGTCAAGAATTCTTTTGAAAATTGCGAAAAGTGCACCACCAGGTGACGGCCGTTTTCGGCAACTGGGATCAAGCTAGACCAATTGGACAGCACAGCTTCTTGCTGGTCTTTCCACCGCCAATCCTCCTTCAGTTCCGGTATTCCTTCTTTGGCCTCATCAAAGTCGAGCGCGAGAATCTCTGCGAGCTCCTCGACACGAAGTGGACGGCTGGCCATCGTAAGGCATTGTAACAGACGATAAACGTGGTGTCGGTCAGTCGTCACGATTTCCTTCAACAGCAGCCGCGCAATGGCGACGTGTCCACCTTCTGATGCCAAGTGCAGCGAAGTACGGTCGACCTTGTTCTTGGCGTTGACAATTACGCCGTGCTTTATTAGCATCCGAACGAATTCGATCCGTCCATTCTTCACTGCCAAATGGAGTGGTGTCTCGCGGTTATCCTCTCGCGAGTTCGCATCTGCACCATGGGCGAGCAGCCACTGCGCGATATCAACCAATCCATTGACTGATGCGGCATGCAGTAGAGTACGATTAACGTCGCCCCTAATGCCCACGTCTGCACCACGCTGATGTAGTAGCTCTGCTGTGTGGAAGTGTTTGTTGCGCAATGCTGCCACCAGTGGACTACGATTTTGACCGACTCGCGCGTTTACATGCTGTGGGTGCTCATCGACGAGGTGTGCTGCCAGGTCACGGAATCCACATAGGGAAGCATAGTATAGCGGAGATCCACGAGGTATATTACCGTTATAACCCACGAAATCATCCCATCTCATGTCAATGTCATACAACTTGAGCCATGCTGTGAAATGTGGTTTCGAAAAGTCGAAGAGACGTCGCATCCCATCTACTGCACTTGTTGACACCTTCCCGAACTGAGCATGGTCCACCCAGTGCTTAGCGGCATATTTGGCCAGAGGAGAACTACTTTTGGCCTTGGCATCACCCACGCCATTGTCCGATTGGAGTAGGATTCCTAGGCAAGCCCCGACGATGACGGTGTGGGCTGGCTCGAGACGGATATGAAAGTCTGAAACGTCTGCGCTTGAAGCTAGGCGACCCGAGGTCAAGAATTCTTTAACCGAAAAGTGCGAAAATTGCACCACCCGGTGACGCCCGTTGTCGACTACTGAAATCAAGCCGGCGCACGTAGACAGCACAGCTTCTTGCTGGTCCTTCCACCGCCAATCCTCCTTCAGTTCCGGTATCCCTTCTTTAGCCCCATCATAGTCGAGCGCGAGAATCTCTGCGAGCTCCTCGACACGAAGTGGACGGCTGGCCACTGTAAGGCATTGTAGCAGACGATAAGCTTGGTGTCGGTTGGCAGTCACGATTTCCTTCAACACACGCTCGTATGTCTCGTCCAATGACGCGGGCAATTCCCTTAATGCGCGCGGGATGTTCTGAGGGAGGCAATGTCGCAGCGTTTCCAGCTGACAGAAAACCCATCGGAACCTCAAATAAAATGAGCCAGAGTCATCAGCATCTTTAAACGCTCTTACATTCCGTCAGCTCCTTCCGAGAGCGTCTTAATAACCAGATCTTTGTCCGCATCCCTCCATCTCCTTATTGACCTAACCGAGTTAGAGTGTACCACTGATTCTACGTATTCGGCGATATCCTTCTTTTGTCCCCTTTCGTCGTGAAGAGAGACTGAATGAGACGCGACGCTCTCAAGGGTGTCTTGAATGTCGACCTCTGGACGGCTTGTCACGCAAATATGGAGACTTGGAAGTTGCAGGTCGACGAGGTCCTTCACGAGGTCAAGGACCTGTTCGCGAATGGATGGCACCCCGGAGGTATTGGGACACTCGTCAAGAGCATCCAAGATAAGATAAACTGGGCCTTGATCCGGAACAGTGAGCATGTCCTTTAGGCAGCCCATTAAGGCGCTGTCACTGGGTTGACGCACGCCATCGTCATGTGCCTTGTAGAGGCGGGAGAGTACGTCACAAAAGGGGTCGGAACGAGCAGAAAGTTGAACAAGAAGTGAGGGGAGTAGATTGCGGCGGGATCTCTTGTCGATATCCCGAAAATCGAAATAAAAATAAGCCATCGAAGCTGATCCGGTCTCGTACAGTGCGGTAATCTTTTGGATTATTGCGGAACTACTCAGCAATCTTAAGTTTCCTAGTGCTGCGAGAGTTAAAGCGCGACTAACCAAAGAACGCTCTTTCCAGAGCCAGCTACGCAACGGGCAGTCCGTCAGATCACCAGAGCCATCAAGGGTAAGAAGAACATACGTTTCCCGTGTATCCACAACAGGGAACCGGTTACCTTCCATTCCTCAAAGATGTTGCCGTCACAGAACCACTCGGCCGTTCCTTCGTGTTGGAGATTGCACGTGACGTTGTGATTTGTAGACGGGTCCGAAGGAGACTGCCATCTTCTGAGGCTCTCTCGCAATTGCCTCCCTGTGATCGTGTCAGATACTTGACTGTCGGCGAAGACAGGACCGATGACGAACGGTTTACATCGTCTACGTTGTACGCCATTTGTCGCATCACCAATTTCACTTCCGTTGTAGCTTCCTTTCCGTCTAGTTGATTAAATATTAGTGGGGGTGTCAGTGAGTAGCTGAGCACGGTTTGCGCACCATCAATGACCATTTGCACCTTTTCCTTGACCATTTTGACGTTCTCATCGACGCCCTGAACTTGTACGCTGACGCCCTGAACATCTTTGTTGACGCCCTGCACTCTCTCGTCGACGTCCTTTATTTGGGTCCCGACGCCTTGCACCTTCTTGTCGACCCCCTCTACTTTCTCGTCGATGTTGTGGGCAACCCTCAGCACCTCCGCGTTCGCCATTCGGGCCTCATCATTCGTCATCTTGTCTAGCCTTTTCAGGCCATCGTCCAGCTTCGTTATTCCCGCCACCTTCTTTAGAATTTTTTCTGATTATACATGAGCCTCGAGCAACCTAAGGCGAAGGATGACCTCACTGAACCGACTCTGTTTCATTTCCTTTGTGGCAGTCCCAAGAATATCTAGGACCTCAACCATTATCTTCACCATCATGTCCGTCATCGCCGGAGTGGGTGGGACATGGGTGTAAATTTCGAGTCTTCGAAAGAAATTTTCGACGCGCTCGAAGATATCGATGAGGAGATCTTGGCTTGCTTCGGCGTCCTTAGCCGCCTAAGAACCCCCGAAGTCACAAGAACCCGCACGAGTGGATAAACGAGAGCACTTACCAAGAGGAGAACACCGGCGCCAGCAAAAATCACCTTGATCGGAGAGAAAACCTGTCGAATCGGTGTCAGTGAGGGATCCCCAACAGATTAGTTGACATGTACCAAGCCAACCCCTTCGCCAAGTGTCGCCGAAAATGCATAGAGTACGTTGATCGTTGGGTTGAGCCATCGCCGCAATCTCTCGTCTCCGCTGCGAGATTGCTCGAACTGGTGGACCTGGACTTGAAGTATGGTCAGGATGGCACCGGGAGAGTTGCATGCTTGGAGCTGGCTGGCGAGAGGATGAGTGATAATATCTTGCTTGGTCTTTCTGTTATATGCCTCGAGGGCTTTTTCAAAAATGACTTTGAAATTGGAAGAGGATGCTGTCGTTGCGGGATTCATAGACATCGAGCTAGAAGCGGGAAATTGACTCATGTCGAGGAGATGGTGGTAACGTTGCAGACGATAGGGTTGGAAAGCGCTGGTGACTCAGTGGTGAACATACATGCCCCCTTGAAAGTCCCGGAAGTTGCCTTGCTGGATGCGAATGATAGTAGCCGCCCAAAGAACCAAACGTTAGTTACACCTAGCGCCAGGTACTGTACATGAGTTGAGAACGTCCGACATAGCTGATGTAAGGGGGGAGCTGTCCGTTATGGAGAGTCGGTCGGGAGCTCCGGAGTCCGGAACACGCGCGAGGGCGAATTAGATAGAACGAATACTATATAGGTGAGAGCAGACTGTGTAGAGACCAAGCAACGAACGTTCTCACCTCAGGAATCGCGCGTGTACGAGCATTGACTGAGGCGTGCAAAGCGAGCGAGCGAGGGTATATAACTACTGAGCAAAAACGAAAGTATGCTAACGGCTGACACTAGCTCGAGAAAGTAGCAGATAGGTGAGTGATCTACAGTATATTAGTGAGCATACGAAAGTAGTCCGATCGGAATAGTGTCCATGCAGGGTCGCGCCGCGCCCGCGCGCTGGTACTGTATCTCAACAGCAGCCCGCTAAGTCGTGCTGGTCAGGTGGTACCGTGGTACAAGTCCAGGAGAGTTGGCAGACGAGACGCGAAGTTAAGCGAGGGTAGAAGCAGAGCACGAGCGGGAACAAAGTGACTTAGAGCCTCGCTTTGGAGAGGATCGGATTGCCAGGCCCAGTGGGGACACACGGAGGAGTTTTCGAGAACTCAAGCAAGAACTGGATAACTTTCATTTGAGTACAGACGAGTTTTTAAATACAAGTTTTCTACATTTCAGCAAAAACATAATCAAAGAAAGCGAAAGGGAACAGGGGGACAAATGGAATGATTGAGAAGTGGGCCGAAGTGGTCAAGGGGGTCGCGGGAATGTAAGCGCCGGTACCTATGTTAGGGAGCCTGAGGGAGGGCCCGCAGTGCGCATGGACTCGCCAGACTCTGTGTGCAAAAAGCACGCACGATCTTTCGTGTTAGCCGCTCTGTTCCTGCCTGCTAGGGGGGCGGTTTACGCCCTACGAGGTCACGCTATACGAGGGAGGAAATGATACTTACTGATGGTATCTGTGAGGCCTCGCATGCATGCAGCCTCAACGCTGCCGCCGATTCGGACATACTCGATCTGCGTGCAAGCGGCGTCACCTTCGAGGCCTGCGGGTTTGTTGACGTCCACGAAGAAGTGGCCCGTGGCACCTCGAAGCTCGTGACGATGCGCTTTCTCGCAAGCGTGTCGACGCTGTGCAAGAGCGCGGCCTCAGAAACCCGAACCTGCGTGCAACACACACCTGCCAAAGCTGAGGCGCAGCGTCTCCGAGATGTGCGCCTCCACCTGCATCTCAAGGACCACGTCATGACCAGTGACTCGGATGCTGAGGTCGATGATGCCCTCGCTGACGAACGAGGGGATGTCAGACGCGGGCAGGCCCACGGACGATCACTTATGCATTCAAATGGCTGCCAAATACGGCCCGCCTGAAATGGCTGGCCCCATCACAGTTCAAAACTCGCATGCTCTCGGATATGGGACAAGAGATTTACAAGTCACGGGGCTACCTTAGTGCAAAGCTTGTATTCAATGTAGTGGGTTCGCACTACGACTGATCTGGGTCTATGACCTGTTAAACATAAACGGGTTTCAAAAAAAAAAACCTCCTTACAGATAGCAAACCCTCACTATTAGATACTAGAACATTAGCGACACAATCCCGAACAATTCAAGAATCTAGTACAGCCAAGTTAGCCGCGCGAGTCGCCTGACTTCCCCGAACGCGATTCCATTCTTCGAGCACCCAGACCTGGTTCCTTCCATCCCGAGCTGCCCACAGTTGAAGGGGTCCAGGGGACGATTGTTCTTTGGGGAACTCAACGACGAGAAGAGTGCCACGGATCCAGAGCCTGCCAAAGAGCCTCAAAGTCAGGAGCGGTCATCGCCAGTGGGGTACGTGATAAAACATACTTCACTCTGGGATTGTCGTGGTCCTCACTCTCCGATAGAATCTCGATGTCCCAAAGCTGAGGCTCGTCGAGGCCGACGAGAGGTGTTCCATCTTCCGGAGTATTCTCGAATCCGAGGTACTTCTGGTACTTGACAGATCGGATAGTCCATTGACCATCGTCCTGCTTCTCTGTGATCCACTGGAGCATAGTAATGAGGGACAGGCTATTAGCAAAGGCTCCTTAGTACCCGTTGGTTGTCTCCGTAGCCGAAGTCCCATCCGAGGATGGACTTGTTGTTGGCGCCAGACAGATCGAGGACCAGCCCATTCTCCTCGTTCGTGATCTTGTAATCTTGGCCTGAGTTGATAGACATGCTGCGATAGGTGCGATAGGTGGCGAACAGTCAGGGGGGTGCGGAACTGTAGCCTGAGTGAGATATACTGTAGGACGTACAGTACATTTTTCTCATCGATCTATCGATCTATCTATCTATCTATCTATATATAGCTATATACATATTCCCAAATATAAAGGTAGGTCCTTTTTTAGAGTTCAGTGCGGGAAAACCCCTCCCCCAGGAGACCGTTTTTAAGGCCAGTTCAATCGCACATCGTCCCCGAGCCAACTGCACTCGCAATATCCCACGTCCTCATGCATGTCCCCCACTTGTTTGGTATAATGATGGACAAGAACTAATTTCCGGCGCAGCACTTTCTGAGTTTCTTTTTTTTGAAATCCATTTTTGTGCGTCGTGGGGTCCAGAACCCTACTATGTAGCACTTCTCTAAAGTATCTCCCTCGCAATCTTATCTCGGCCCCTAATCCGGGCCGAATGTGACCAACTATGATACATCTAGACCTCCCCACTTCCTAGAAAGTGTCATCGTGGCTCGTCAACCCCTGTGGGAAGTCCGTAGTTTTTTTTGAATCCAGTTGATTACGTGTACGTTTTGTGATTGCGCTCGACTCAGGTCGATGATTTCGATTGACCATCTTGGTCTTCGATCTCCCTTGCGATCGACACGACTTCATCAGGC
>WNGR01004502.1_pt1 | contig 16671 bp, 18 predicted proteins | sample 5407581 | NCBI WGS metagenome assembly WNGR01 (sample SAMN13153383, study PRJNA577476) | soil metagenome | isolation source: 80 cm soil or saprolite under Garry oak tree replicate 2 | place: USA:California | collected 2016-06-15 | reverse complement strand
CCGGGCTGGCGCACGAGAATGTTGCCGTACAGGCCGAGCGCTTGTTGGATGTCTTCGCGAATGTGCGGATGGTACCAGTAAATCCCCGCATCTGGGAACCGAACCTTGTATGTGAACGCGTCGCTTACCCCTTCGACTCCGTCGAACGCGTTCTCGAGCCGTATGCCATGCCAATGAATGCTGGTCGAGTCTGGAAGGTGATTCGTGAACCGCACCATGATCTCGGATCCACGCGAGACTTCGATCAGTGGTCCCGGATACTGGCCGTTGTAGCTGTACATCGTGAATGTCTGCCCATTGATCGTGCGGCGGACGAGCTCGGCATCGAGATCGATGATGTCGCCGTCCTTGAGACGAAGCACCTCGTTCGAATCTGCGTTGGGAAGCGGCGCATCCGTCGCGGGAAGAAAGGGAGTCACATCAGGTCGCAGCGCCATCTCGGACGGTAGCATCGTGAGACCCGGCGGCACGGGCGGCATGATCACATGGTCGTGATGGTGCTCGGTGCCCGCAGCGCCCATTGCCCCGACGGAGAATTCGAGCACATCGGGAGGCATGGGCCGCGTGCTCGGCGATTGGCCACGTAGAATAAAGCGGCCATGTGGCGCGCGCGCCCGCGTGTTGCGCTCGACCGAAATGAGGATGATGAACTTGTCGAGCTCGATGGCCCGCAGCGCCGTCGTCCCGTTTTTCACGACGCCAAGCTTGATCACGGTATCCATTTGCGGCGTGACTGCCCAGGCGACGTAGGTGCCGGCGGAAAGGCCCGTGACTGAAACGACGGGGATGAATCGTGTATGACCATCGGCCGTGACGCCGACGGTAAATGGCCCTGCGGGAATGGCGAGCTCGACCCGCCCCGAGACGCCTGTTACGCCCGGAGCGGGAACGAGCTCGATGCAATAGAGATCGTGACTCGGCCCGAGCGGCGTGGGCGGATCACACGGTCTTCCCTGTGCGCTCGCGAGGGTCGCGAGAGTAAGGAGGACCAGCAGCTCAGCTATGCTTCTTCCATCCTCGGAATGTCCCGCTCGGTAGCACGCGCAGCACGCGACTCACCCCTGGACTCCGCGGCGCGCTCGGACCCGTGGAGGCCGAGAACGCGAGCGTATACTCGCCGGTATCATTGGGCGCGGCCGTGCCGATGTTGAGGAGATACCAGCCGTCCGCGGGCACCGTATACGAGATGTACGCGTTGGGATTGCCGCTCGCGCTGTCGTCATTCGCCGCCACAGAATCGAATCGCTGCGCCGCGAAGTTGGCCCAGTACAGCGTCAGCAACGGATTCACGACCGTCGAGCGCTCGGCAACCCTGATGACCTCCGATGCCTGCATGAACATGTAGATGATGTCCGAATAGTTCTTGCTGGTATCGGCGCAATCGGTGGTCCGAATCGTGTCGGTGATCGAGGCGCCCGGCGTCATCCAGGCATCCTGGCACCCGGTCAGCGTCGTGGGGCGGGTTTTCGCGATCAGGGTATAGGCGCCCGTCGTGTCGGGGTCGTATGAGGTCGCGCCGATGATGTACGATCCCCCCGATCCGAGAATCACGTCGAATTGCGACGTCTGAATGATCCCCGGCTGGATATCATCATCCCAACCCACCAGCGCCCCTGTCGCCTCGTAGAACTCCACGTACGGATCGATCCGCGTGGAAAACTCGTTGATGCGAATACTCTGCTGACCGGCGGGCAGGGTCAGCTTATAGTAATCGTAGAAATAAAACCGGGAGCCAACGAATACCCGGCAGTCGGTGTTCGAGAGCGCGGCGGACACCGTGTCACCAAGAGTGTAGACGACGGCATAACTGCAGGGATCGAGCGCCTTCAGGTGAAAATCAATGGGCGCTAAACCGCCGACGCTGGCCGTGACGGTGAACGCGCCGACGGAGCCGCCCACCCGCACGACGGCGGCGACGTTGCCGACGCTGTCCGACGTCTGTGACGGCTGATCGACCGTCGCTGCCGATACGGGCGCCACGGTCCATGACACCTTGGCGCCTTTCAGCGGGAAGCCCTGGGTGTTGAGTATGGTGAAACCGACTGACAGCGTTCCTCCCGTCAGCACCGAATCGTTGTCACCGAAGAGGCCAGTGACCGAGGCGGCCTTCGGTCCCGTGGAGTCCCCACCACAGGCGAGGGCCCCACCAATGCCAATCGCGGCGAGGGGTACGAACCGACGAAGCAGTCTCATGGTGCCTCCGTTATTTGGGCACGACGCGGTAGAGTACCTCGCCGTCTCGAATCATCCCGAACTGCTCGCGCGCCACGCGCTCCTGCACCGCCGGATTCGTCTCGAGATCGTGCGCCAGCCTGGCCAGCGAATCGAGCTCGATCCGCAGCTCCGCCACCTTGGCGCGCTCATCCGCGAGCTGGCGCCGGATCGTAATCCAATCCGCGGTGCCGTACTCGCCGCCCCACACCGCGAGCGCGAGCAAGCCCGCGCCGCCGGCGATGCCGGCAATGCGGCTGCGCGTCACAGGCCGTACAGATGGCGGCCGGGGTAGTGCGCCACGTCGCCGAGCTCCTCGGTGATGCGGAGCAGCTGATTGTACTTCGCCACCCGCTCGCTGCGCGAGGCGCTGCCCGTCTTGATCTGCCCGACCCCCGTCGCCACCGCAAGATCCGCGATAAACGTATCCTCTGTCTCACCCGACCGATGTGAGATGACCGCGCCGTAGCCGTTGCCGCGTGCCAGCTCGATGCACTGCAGCGTCTCCGTGAGTGTGCCGATCTGGTTCACCTTGATCAAGATAGCGTTTGCGACGTTCTCTTCGATGCCGCGCGCCAGCCGCTCGACGTTGGTGCAGAACAGATCGTCTCCGACAAGCTGCACCCGCTCGTGCAAACTTTCCGTGAGCTTTGCCCACCCCGTCCAGTCGTCCTCTGCGAGACCATCCTCGATGGACACGATCGGATAGCGATCGATCCATCCCTTGTACAGCGCGATCATCTCCTCGGCGCTCTTCTTGCCGCCCTTGCTCTTCTTGAACGTGTAGCCGCCGTCCTCGTACAGCTCGGACGCGGCGACATCGAGCGCGATGGCGATATCCTTCCCTGCCTCGAACCCCGCCGCCTCGATCGCCGCCATGATCGCCTCGAGCGCCGCTTCGTCGTTCGACAGGTCGGGCGCAAAGCCGCCCTCGTCGCCTACCGCCGTCGAGAGCCCCCGCTTGGCGAGCACCTTCTTCAGCGCATGGAACGTTTCCACGCCCATCCGCAGCGCCTCGGGGAACGTCTCCGCGCCGATCGGAACCACCATGAATTCCTGGGAGTCCACGGTATTCGCGGCGTGGGCGCCACCGTTCAGGATGTTCATCATCGGAATCGGCAGCACGTGCGCGACGGGTCCACCGAGGTAGCGATACAATGGGAGGCCCGCGTCCTGTGCCGCCGCTCGCGCCACCGCCAGGGACACCGACAGAATCGCATTCGCGCCCAGGTGGCCTTTGTTCGGCGTGCCGTCGAGATCGAGCATCGCGTAATCGATGGCGATCTGATCTTCGCCGGACATCCCCTCGAGCCGCGGGCCGATGACCTCGTTCACGTTCTTGACGGCTTCGAGCACTCCCTTGCCGCCGAAGCGTTTGCCGTCACCGTCGCGCAGCTCCACGGCTTCGTGCTCGCCCGTAGACGCGCCGCTGGGCACGGCCGCGGTGCCGCTCGCTCCGCTCGCCAGCGTGACGTCCGTTTCGACCGTGGGATTGCCGCGGCTGTCGAGAATCTCCCGCGCATGTACCGAGATCACAGTGCTCATGGGGTCCGAACCCTACCGTGCCTTCAACTGGAGAGCAACCATCGCAGCCCGCACTTGGTCCCGCAGGCGCTCGCGATCCTCGGGCTGCAGGCCAGCCGTTGAAATGGGAGTCCCGACGAGCAGGCGGATGGGTCTGGGTCGCAGTCGCCAGGAACCTTTGGGAAGGATTTCGAACGTGTGATGCACGTAGACGGGGACGATGGGCACCTGGGCCGCGATCGCGAGACCGAAGGGGGCGTTCTTGAACGGCAGCAGCTCGCCGGTGCGGCTGCGCGTCCCCTCCGGGAAGACAACAATGGAAGAGATGCCGCGCCGGATCGTGCGGGCCGCCGCGTCGTACGCCTCGAACGCCTTCTTGCGCGCGGCGCGGTCGATGGGAATGTGTCCAGCGGCATGCATGGCGCCGGCCAGCACCGGAATCTTGAACAGCTCCTGCTTGGCAACGAAGCGCACCGATCCCGGCAGCGTGGCGAGCAGGGCCCAGATATCGAACATCGACGAGTGATTCGAGGCGTACATCAGGGGCTGGCCTGGCGGGATGTGCTCGAGTCCTTCGGCGGCGACGGGGGTGCCGGCGGCGCGAAGGATGTCACGGGCCCAGTCGATGTTGGCCCAATCGTAGATCCCGCCGCGCCGGTTTTTGACGCGGAACAGTCCCGCGATGATAGCGCCGACAGCATGATAGACGGTTGAGACCGCGAGAACGATGTAGTACCAGAGAGTGCGAACACTCACGCGAAGTGATCGTATCCCGCGGGAAGCGGGACCGGCTGGCTGCGATCGAGCAGGCGCACACCGCCGCGCCGCCCCCCGGCGCCGCGCAGGCAGGTACCGATGCGGCTCAACTGCAGGCCGGTCTGCGCGCGAAACGCCGACACACTCGCATCGCCGAAGGTCGGCGGCATCGTGCACAGCAGCTCGAATTCCTCTCCACTCGCGGCCGCCGCCATCGCCTCGACGCCCTCCCAGCACGGGATCTGCTCGAGGTTGATTTCGATGCCGACCTCGGAAGCGGCCGCGAGATGCTGCGCGTCGGCGACCAGGCCGTCGGAGATGTCGATCATCGCGCTGGCCCCGTGTCCCGCGAGCCAGCGTCCCGCCTCGATCCGCGGTTCGGGACACGCGTACCGGTTGCGCAGCGCCGTCGCCATGGGTTTCCCCTGACGGAACTGTTGGAGTGCGAGCGCGGCCCCTCCCAGGTATCCGGTGACCCAGAGCGAGTCGCCTTCGCGCGCACCCGAACGGCGCGCGGGCCGCTCCGTAGTCCCGATCACGCATACATCAATGACGTACTTGTCCGAGCGCGTCAAATCGCCGCCCAAGACCCGCGCGTTGAGATTGTGCGCCATCGTGGCAACGCCGGCCATGATGTCCGCCGCGGGATCGGTGTCGGTCTTCGTATGCGGCGGCGCGCCCAACGATACCATGAGCCCCAGGGGCGTCGCACCTTCCGCCGCCAGGTCCGACAGCGCGGCCCCGGCCGCGCGGAAGCCGATCTCCTTGAAGTCGAGCCAGTCGGTCCGGAAGTGCACGTTCTCGAGCGCATTGTCGATGCTGAGCGCGAGCGTCATCGAGCCGAGCGGGAGCAAGGCGCAGTCGTCGCCGAGATCGGAGCCGTCTTCGCCCGAGATCTCCGCGATCCGCGCGAGGATCCCGCGGATGCGATCGAATTCGTTTCCAGGGCCGAGATTCATGGTCTGTATTACAACAAGTCGGGGGCTTCGAGTTCCACGAGAGCTGGAGGCTTAACTCTCTTCACATTCTTCCAGGCGCGCCACACATCCGGCAGCGCGGCCAGCACGTCGGCGGGTCGCAAGCTTCGCGCCGTCCACTGCCGCGCGCCCTGCTCCGCGGCGCGACCCAGCGCGTGCGCACCGAGCGCCGCGGCCTCGGCCGGCGCGGTACTGCGCGCGAGAAACGCGCCGATGAATCCCGCGAGGAGATCGCCGCTACCGCCCGTGGCGAGACCGGGATTGCCACTGGCGACGACGTGCTCGGGACCGCGCAAGTCCGCGATGACGGTGGGCACGCCTTTCAGGAGGATGGTGCACTTGAGTTTCGCCGCCGCGCGCGCCGCCGCCGACCAGCGATCGTTCGCCGCCTCGTCGGCAAGCACATCCCCTACGAGGGCACGGAACTCACCGAGATGTGGTGTGCACACGAGGGAGCGCTGGTGGAGGTTGGTGGAGAGGTAATGAAGCGCGTCGGCATCGACGACGGCCGGAAGTGCGCGTTGCGACAGCACCTCGGCAACAAATTGCGCACGGACATCCACGCGACCTAATCCCGGGCCGAGGACCAACGCGTCCGCCCAGCCGATAGCCTCGACGACTCCAGGCTCCAGTTTGTCGCTGAGAGCCGACTCTACTGTAAGCAAGTCGGGGAGGCTCGCCTGCGCGGCCGAGATCGTCTCGCGCGCCGCGACGAGCTTGACCAGCCCAGCTCCGGCGGCCAAGGCGGCACGCGCGGCGTGGAGCGCGGCGCCACTCATCCCGTTCGCGCCGCCGATCACGCAGACGCGGCCCCGATCGCCCTTGTGCATCTGCGGCGCGAGCCGCGGCAGCCGCTCGGCGGCCCACAGGTCGGTGACGAGCAGCGGCCACGACGACTCGGCCGGCGGGAAGCCGATGTCCACGACGACGACTTTCCCGCACCACTCACGCTGCAGCAGATGCCCGCGCCGCACGCCGCCGAACGTCACGGTGATGTGCGCACGGATCGGTCCGTGCGCCTCCCCGCTCGTCAGATCGAGGCCCGTTGGTCCATCGACCGCTACGATGGGCGCGCCGTACTCCGCCACGCGCTGCGCCAGGGCCAGCACGTCGCCTTTCGCGGGACCGGCGGCCCCGGTGCCGAGCAACGCGTCGACGGCAACGGCGGCCTGTGGCCAGGCTTCGTCGCGACCGAGCTCGCGCACGCCGTCGAGCCGGGCCAGCGCGCGATTGTCGATCGCGTCATCCGTCTTGGGATCGAGCGCGGATACCCAGACCGGAATGCCGGCCGCGTGCAACGCGCGGGCGAGCACCCACCCGTCGCCCCCGTTATTCCCCGCCCCCGCGGCGATCAGCACGCCACCCGTCAGCGCGTCCGGCATCGCGTCGACCAGCACCTGCGCGACGGCGCGACCCGCGGTCTCCATCAGCACGCGACTGGGCACGCGATACTGCGTCCGCGCCGCCGAATCCCACGCCGCCGCTTCGCTCGCCGAGAGCACCGGAATCGGATTCACGGAATCACCACCCCCGCGTATCCCACAACGCGCGCGTTGTCACCCGAGACCCAACCAGAGTGGCGATAGTCTACCACGTCGGCTCGCGTGGCGCCCAGCGCCCGCGTGGCCTCGAGAACGATCGCCGCGGGCGCGCGCCCGCACATTGAGATGTGCTCGCGCTTGCAGCGCGCCAAAAGCTCCGCACCGTCGAGCGCGCGCACCGCCTCGAGCGCGCGCGCGTCCTTTTCCTCCGAGACCCGCGCCGCCTCATAGTGATTGAGGTCACTGGAGGCGAGCAGCAGCGCCGGCTCGCCCGCCGCTTTCACGAGCCGCGCGAGGAGGTCGCCGAGCAACCGGGCGGGATCCCAGGCATCCCAGGCGATCACCAGGGGCACGATCCGGACGTCGGACCGGAGCAGCTGCAGGAAAGGCAGCTCCACTTCGACCGCGTGCTCGCTCCGATGCGCTGCGTGATCGACCTCGACGACGCCGCCAGAAATCTTGCGAAGCCCTTCCGCGACGTCCGCCGCGATCGGCACCTCCCCGAGCGGCGTTCGAAACGCGCCCGCCTCCCACAGCGACACGCCGCTCTTGGCCTCGCAAACGCCGGTGTGATTGGGCGCAACAATGATGACGAGCGCGGGGATGACCGTCCGAACGAACGCGCGGGCTGCCGTCGGGCCGGAGTAGATGTAGCCGGCGTGCGGTGCAATAAGACCGACGGCCGGACGGCCTGACGGCCCGACGGCCTGGCGCGCGTCGGCGAGTAATGTTGCAACGGTCGCCCGCAGCTCGGTGGGATCGGACGGGTAGAATCGCCCGCTGACGGCGGGCGGTCGGACGCTCACCCCGAAAACGAGACTCCCGGCCAACGATAGCCGGCCCCGGCCTTGAAGACCTCGGCGAAATCATAAACGCGCTCGAAGTCCTCGATCCGATCGCTGGGCTGGCGTGCCAGGAATCCGACGTCGATCAGCATGAAGACGATCTGGCCAAAGTCCTCTGTGGTGTGCACGCCCCAGTGCGTCAGCACCGACGCGGCAAGCATCCCGAACTGCGCCAAGGCGAAATCGCGGCAGGCCCACGCCAGCTCGACGCCGCTCAGATGGCGCCGCGCCGGCAGCCGCGTTTGCGCGAATTCCAGCGCCGCAAGCACGAAGACGTAGGCGCGCTCGTTGTACTTGCCGTCGCGGCGCCGGAGCTCGGCGAGTACGGCTTCGAGGGTGGCGACGTCGCTCATCGCCGAGCCTGCCCGGGAGGTGATGGCGGCGCGGGTGTCGACGGGGACGTCACGACACGAATACCACCGGAGCGGCGTTGTTCACGCTCCTCCGGCGCGTCGAGCAGCGCCAATTCGAGCACATCGTCGATCGTTTCCACGAGCTTGATATCCAGCAACTTCTGCACCTCTTCTGGCAAGTCAATGAGGTCGTTCTTGTTCCGTTCGGGAACCAGCACGGACTTCACGCCCGCTCGCGCCGCGGCCGTCAACTTCTCCTTGAGCCCGCCGATGGGGAGCACCCGTCCACGCAGCGTCAGCTCGCCCGTCATCGCGACTTCGTGCCGCGCCGGGCGGCGGCAGAGCAGCGATGCGAGCGCCGCGGCGATCGTGATGCCGGCCGAGGGACCGTCCTTGGGCACCCCACCGGCCGGCACGTGCAGGTGCACGTCCGACTGCGTGAACGCGTCGAGCGGAATACCGAGCGTGCCGGCGCGGGCGCGCAGCAGGCTCCAGGCGGCCTGCGCCGATTCCTTCATCACGTCGCCGAGCTGGCCGGTCAGCGTGATCTGACCCTTGCCGGGCATGCGGATCGCTTCGATGAACATGATGTCGCCGCCGACCGGCGTCCACGCGAGCCCGGTGGCGACGCCGATCTCCGGCGCCCGGCCGGCGACTTCGCTCTGCACCTTGGGCTGTCCCGCGTACTTCTCGAGATTCTTCGAGGAGATCCGTACGGTCGTCGACTTCCCCTCGACCACCTCCAGCGCGGCTTTCCTCAGGACGCCCTGGATCTCGCGCTCGAGCTGGCGGACGCCCGCTTCCCTGGTGTATTCGGCGATCAGCCGGTCGAGCGCGGCGTCCGCGATGTGCGCGCGCTCAGCCTCTTTGCCTTTGCCTAACCCCGTCTCCTTGAGCTGGCGCGGCAGCAGGTAGCGCTTGGCGATCTGCAGCTTCTCCGACGGCGTATAGCCGACGAGCGTGAGCTGTTCCATGCGGTCGAGCAGCGGATCGGGAATCGGCACCGTGCTGTTCGCCGTAGCGATGAACATCACGCCGGACAGGTCGAACGGCACCTCGAGGTAATGATCGACGAACGTCGAGTTCTGCGCCGGATCGAGGACCTCGAGCAGCGCGGCGGTGGGATCGCCGCGGACGTCGGCGCCCATCTTGTCCACCTCGTCCAGCATCAGCACCGGGGTCCGCGTCTCGCAGCGCTGCAGCGCGTGGATGATGCGGCCGGGGATCGCGCCGACGTAGGTGCGGCGATGGCCGCGCACTTCCGCTTCGTCGCGCACGCCGCCGAGCGAGACGCGCGTGAACTTGCGTCCCAGCGCCTCGGCGATGCTCTGGCCGAGCGAGGTCTTGCCGACGCCCGGCGGTCCCACGAAGCAGAGGATCGAGCCCTTCGCGTCGGGATTGAGCGTCCGCACCGCGAGGTACTCGAGGATACGCTCTTTGATCGTCTTGAGATCGTAGTGGTCGCGATCGAGGATCTCGCGCGCCGCCTTGAGGTCGAGCCGGTCCTGGGTGACGCGGCTCCACGGCAGCGCCGCGAACACGTCGAGGTACGTGCGCGCGACCTGGTACTCGGCCGACTGCGGCGACATCTGGCGCAGCCGCTTCAGCTCGCGGTCGGCCACCTTCTTGGCCTCCGCTGACAGCTGCGCTTCATCGAGACGCTGCGCGAGCTCCTCGAGCTCGTCGTCGCCCTCGCCTTCGCCCAGCTCCTGGCGGATCACTTGTAGCTGCTCGCGCAGCACGTATTCGCGCTGATTTTGATCGAGCCGCGTCTTCACTTTTTCCTGGATCTGCGTGCCGACCTCGAGCACCTGCAGCTCCTGCATCAGAAACTCGCCGAGCCGCTCCAGGCGGCGCGTCACGTCATCGATCGCGAGCAGCTCCGCTTTCGCCGGGAGCGCGAGATCCAGATTAGCGGCGATGAAGTCCGCCAGCTTGCCCGCCTCGGTGATGCCCGCAAGCACTTCGTGCAGCTCGGCGCCGAGGTAGGGCGCGATGTCGATCACGCGCGAGAACTGCGCGATGACCGTGCGCTTCAGCGCCTCGGTGCGCGCGTCTTCGAGCAGGTTCTCGATCAGCGACTCGCAGCCGGCCATCAGCCACTTCTCGCCCTGCGCGACGTCTTTCAACCGGGCGCGCTCGAGCCCCTGCACCATGACGCGCACCGAGCCGTCGCCCAGCTTCAGCATCCGCACGATCGTGCCGAGCGTGCCGACGTCGTAGAGCTGGTGCGGCAGCGTGTTCATGACGGCGCCCTCGGGCGGCTCGATTCCGCCCATGGACTTCACGACGCCGAGCAGCAGGCGCTTCTCGCCCTGGATGATCTCGTCGATCAATTGAACGGCTTTGGGATCTGTGAGAGCCAGCGGCAGGACAACGTGGGGATAGACGACGAGCTGGCCCAGGGGAAGGACCGGCAGGCGTTCCATCACGTCACCCGCACCGATTGCGCGCCCGACGAACGGGGCGGTTGCTTAGCCAGCCGGATCTCGAGGAAGCCGTGCTCGTACGTGGCGCGGATCGACGCGGGATCGACCACCACCGGCAACCGGAAGCGGCGCTCAAACGGACCGATCTGCACTTCCATAGAATGGTAGTGACGCTTGCCTCCGGCGGGCTGCCGCGTGGTACGCTCGCCGGAGATCCTGAGGATCCCCTCGTCCAACTCCACGCTGAAGTCGTCGGCCTGCATGCCGGCGATGTCCATGTGGACGATTAGCTCGTCGTCGGTCTCATAGACGTCGGTGCGGGGCTTCCACTTGGGCGAGGCGACGAAGCCGACGGGACGGCCGTGGGCGACTTCATTGAAATAGACGTCCAGCTCATCGGCGAGGTGCACCGTGAGCGAGCCCGACCCGCGCGACGGACGATTCGGGGGGGAGGCGGGGGGGGGGAGGCCGCTGTCAGCCATGCGAGACTAAGATAACCTCCCACAGCGCCGAGCGTGGGGGCTAGATCACAACGGGGTCAGCCGGCTCGCCTTAGGCGCTTCCCATACTACGGCTTCTGCGCCGACTTCTGGGCCCACTCCTGCTTGCGCTGCTCCACGCCACGCGCAAAATCTTGACGATGCTTGTTGAAGGTGGCCGCCAGCTGGTCACTGAAACCGTAAATCGCCCACGGCGCGCGCTGCTGCACGAAATTCAGCATCTCCCCCACCTTCTTCTCGCTGCCGCGAATCGTCGCGGTGCCGCCATAACAGTTGACGATCGCCTCGTAGGTCTTGCCGGTGGGAATGAAGTTCACGCTGTGTTTCGTGATCTTCTTGTACGCCCAGAGCACATCCTGCAGCCGTAGGATGTTGAAGCTGAAAAAGCTGGATCGCACGAGGAACCTGTTGCCGAAGCGCCAGCCGGCCTTGCCCCGGAGCAGTGAATTGTTGAAGTCGTGTTCGGCCTCGACGGCGACCCCGATCGGATCGCCCCACTTCGCGATGCGTTGGGCGAGCGGATGACGGTCGGGCTCGCGCCACGCGCGCCACGCCGGCAGCGCCTGCCAGACGAAGAGGAGCAGAAACACGATCGCCACGCCGATGACCACGAAGCCCGGCCGGCGGAAGGAATCGGTATCCAGATAGAAGGGATAGAAGCTGCTGCGCAACGACCGCATATCCTTGCTGTCGAACAGCTCGTTCTCGAGATCTTCGGGCCAGGGGACCAGCTTCCCCTCGGCCTGGCGTGATTCGGGGCCGGCCGTGCGGACGACGAGATAGTGATTGCCGATGACCAGTGCGTGATAAGCCGCCGATTCCTCACGACGGGTCTCGACCCCGCTCTGGGTGTGTACCGTGTACTGGCGGAGTCCGGTGTCGAGCACTCTGTCGCCGGCGACGCGCGCGTAGTAGCGCGGCGTGGCGGTGACATCGTGGATCGAATCGAGGTCAGCCCGTTCGAGCTTATAAGGGCCGGCCAGGAAGTTCAGGATGTAGCGACGATCGCTCGTGGCGAGCAGCACGCCGCCGACGAGGGCGAGCGTCCAGACGACGACACGGCGGAACGAGACCGCGCGAATGCGTTGAGAAATCCAGCTGTCCATTGGAAGCCCCCACCTGTGGGGAAGTCGGGGGCACACTATAGCGAACGGATTTTCGAGAAGCTAGCATTGCGTTATGCGTTACATCTCATACGGTTCCGTGATCGCCCTCACACTGGTGGGCATGGGGGCATGTTCCAAGCCCGCGGACAAGCCCGCCTCGGCGGCCGGCGGCGTCCCTGACTTCCACAACCCGTCCGATCCGGGATTCGCCCTGCAGGCGCCCGACAGCTTCCGCGCCAGGTTCTCGACCACGAAGGGCGACGTCGTCATCGCGGTGCATCGCGCCTGGGCGCCGCACGGCGCCGATCGCTTCTACAACCTGGTGCGCTCCGGCTATTACAACGGCGTCCGGTTTTTCCGGGTGATTCCCGGCTTCATGGCGCAGTTCGGCCTGCACGGCGACACCGCGGTAACCGCCGCGTGGCGCGAGCGGCGGATTCCCGACGACCCGGTGCGGCGCTCCAACCAGCGCGGCATGGTAACGTTCGCAACCGCGGGACCGGGGACGCGGACCACACAGGTTTTCATCAATTACGGCGCCAACGATCGGCTCGACGCGAGCGGCTTCGCCCCGTTCGGCGAGGTGGTCGAAGGGATGGACGTGGTGGATAAGCTCTACGGCGTCTATGGCGAGGGCGCGCCACAGGGGCGTGGGCCCGATCAGATGCGCATCCACATCGAGGGCGAGAAGTATCTCGCCCGTCAGTTTCCCAAGCTCGACAAGATCAATAAAGCTACGGTCGAATAAGCTGCCGCAGCCTGCCCTGCGCCTCGCCGTTCGTGGAATCGCGCTTCACGGCCTCACGGAACGCCGCAATGGCGGCGGCCGTGTCGCCTTTCATGAGATTGATGTTGCCCCGGAACGTCGAGAGGTTCGACGACGTCGGGAACTGCTCCTCGTTGAGCCGGAGAATCGCGAACGCCTCGGTGTACTTGCCCGCCCGCGCCAACCGGAACGCTGAGATGTTCAGCGTCGGCTCGCCGAAGTCGTACGCCGCGCGGCCGTAGTAGCGGTCGCGCAATGCACGATAGGCGCGCGTCGCGGAATCCACGCCCGCCGTCTGGGCCGTCTCCTGAATCAGCTGCTCGAGCGACATCGGCCGGCTGACGCCGCGGTGACACGTGTTGCAGGTTACCTCGACGTGGCTTGTCATCTTCTCATGCTCGGGCAGCGTGTCGAGCCGGCGGTTGATCTCCTCGACCATGCGCATCATCTGCCGCGCCGTCAGCTTCGTGCGCTTCTCGTCCTTGGCAAAGTCAAACTGCCCGAGCGGCTGGCCTTCCTGCCCGACGTGACAGAACTGGCAGCGCACACCGAGGGCGCCGGCGAAGTTGCGCATGATCCCGACGACGTTCATGACGGGCGTGTTTTTCGGAATGACCTTAACGTTGATGAGCGAGTCCGGCGGGAAATGGCCGGGCGCCTGCGACGACAGGGCGGCAGGGACGGTCAGGGAGGCGAGGCAAAAAACCACGGGGTGTAGGTTCATGGCGTCAGAAATACGCAACGATCCCACGCCCCGCTACGGCACCTTGTCATTCCCCTACGAATTCCTGACGCGGCTCACATCCCCTTGCTCTTGAGCCACGACACCGAAGCGTTGGCCACTTCCTTCCAGCCGCTGTCTACCGTGAGCGAATGGCCACGGTCCGCGAAGACCTTGTAGTCGGTCACGCTCGGGTTCTTGCGATAGAGCTTGTAGGCGGAGCGCGACACCACTTCGGGAACGGTGTGATCCTTCCCGCCACCCGTAATCAGCAACGGGCCGCGCGTCGCCTTCGTGTTGACCTTCGCGGGGGTATTCGGCAGGAAGTTCGCAAATGCCGCCTCGAACAGCGGCCTCCCGGGCGCCGGGATGTGGTATTTCGCGTGCAGCGCGTTGGATTCCTGCTCCGAGACGGCGTTGCCGAAGCCGAAGAAGAACTGCTTGGGCGTCTGCGACACCGCCTTCTTGTAGTTGAAGGGGTTGCCGAGGACCGGAAACGCGCTCTTGAGCTGCGCGAACGGCAGCGGCAGCACGCCGCGGATCTGTGCGGGGTCGAGCGCGATCGCGGCGGACGCGAGCCCCATCCCCAGCAGCTTCTGCGCGACGAGACCACCAAACGAATGCCCGATCACGATCGGCTTCGCCGGCAGCATGCGAATGATGGCGGCGTAATGCGCGACGACGTCGTCGATGCCTACGTTGGCGAGGCGCTCGGGGTGCGCGTTCGATTCAGCAACCGTGGCCGGCTCGCCGGGCCAGCCCGGCGCGATGGGATCGTAGCCCGCGGCGCGGAACAGCTCGATCCAGGGCTTCCAGGAATCGGCGTGCAACCAGAGACCATGAATGAAGAGAACGGGGGTGGGCATCGGCGATCCTTGAAGGAGGGGTGCGACTCGAACAATGCAGCGCCGGCAGGGGTTCCGACAGGAGTCTCCCTCACGTCTCACATCTCATGACTCGAGGCACGGTGTTCTCGACGCTGGAACGCCAGAATCGTTCGAATGCGGACTTCCCCACCCCGCGGCCGGTCGATCTGCTCGTAGCTGATCGCCGCGCGTCGTGCGCGCATCACGGCGGTGCCGGGCACGGTCTGCGCGTGCACGGCGAACGGTTTGGTGAAGTCGCCCGCGCGGAACGCGGCCCGAATGTCACGCATGTGGGCGCGAATCGTCACGATCGCGGCCGTGTCGGCAGGATCATCACGATCCAACACCACGCGGCCGCCGTCGGGGAGATCCTCGAACACGTGCGCGGACGTGTACTGATCGACGCCCATCACGTGCGCGCCGCGCGTCTGCATCGCGGCGAACTCGGGCGAATCCCCGGATCGCTTACAGGCCGCGCCTAGGAGGGCCGCGCCGAGCCCGACGACTCCGATCGATAGCCGAGTCTGATCCAGACCACGCATAAGGCACCGTTGAGGGCGAGGCCGAGCGCCGGCTTCACGAACGCGAGCGCGGTCGCCGCGGCGTAGACGAGAAGACCTACGTAATAGGTCCGCTGTATGTTGGCGACCGTCTCGGCGGTCACCTCTTTGCGCAGTAAGCCACCGTTCACAATCGCGCGGAACAAGACGTTCCAGCACAGGGCGTTCAGCACCATGGTCCCGCCGTGGGAAACGGCACGAAGCTCACGGTCAGCAATAACAACCCGTTCGCGAAGAGAAACGGATAGTTGACGCTCCGCGCCATGCGCAGCAGCTCGTGATGATTGACCCACATGATCAGGATGACGACGAAGCTCAGCACGAACGCGATGTAGGAGGGCCACAGGGCCAGGAGTCCCACCCACAGGCCGCCGTCGCCATGCGGTACGCGGATCTCGAGGATGAGCAGCGTGATTGCGATCGCGAACACGCCATCGCTGAACGCTTCGACTCGGCTGGCACTCTCAGTCATACTCACAAAGATGCTTTTGCCGAGTAGATTATCGCCATGCGTGCTCTCCAATTCGTTCTGATCGCCGGCGCGCTTGCCGCGTGCGGCAGCAGCTCCACCGGCCTCCCCGCCGGGTTCGAGTGTCTGGGCCAGGCGCTCCCCACCACCGCGCCCGCCGTGGTCAATGTGACAGGGATGGTAACCGCCAATGTGCTTTCACCGGGTCCGGTACCTCACGCGTTCGTGTATGGATTCCGCACCGGGGACACGACACACCTGGCAGGCGATACGACCAATACCCCCGGCCAGTACAGCCTCGCGATCTCGACAAGTGGAACGCCGGTGAACGGTTACCTCGCGATCTCGGACAGCGGTCACCACATCGACACCTACGCCTATCCGGCCGTTCCTCTTGCCGCCGACGTGACCGAGAACGTACTCATGGTCTCGAGCTCGGAATTCTCATTCCTCGCGGCGGCGGCCGGCATCAGCCCCGTCGCAGGCGACGGATTCATCGGCCTCGTCGTAAGGAATTGTCAGGGCACCCCCATCGCGGGCGCGACGGTGACGAGCATGCCGGCTGGTACCGTCCGCTACAACGCGGGCGGCGCGCCGAGCTCATCGGCTACCGCCACGGCGGCGGACGGCGTCGCTTATATCGCGAACGTCCTGCCGGGCAACGTGACGGTACAGGCGACGGCGAGTGGGCACACGCTCCGACAGCACACGGTCAACGCGCGCGCCAGCGCGATCACGCTGACGGAGATTCAACCCTAGAGATTCACACCCTAAAGGGTGTGCTCGGCAGGCGTTGTCCTTAAGGACAATGTTCGCCGAGCACAGGCTTTAGCCTGTCTAATCAATCACGTTGCGTCACTTTGATCTTCACGGTGAGCACACGCCCGTCGCGAGACACCTCGGCTTTTGTCGCGCGCAACGAGACGAGCGGAGACTCGACTTGCACATCACCTTGCGCTCCGGTCGTGACGTGTACGGTCGAATCGGCGCCGATCACCGCGCGCAGCACCTGCGCATTGCGGTCCTGGACCACCGGGGTGTTGAATG
>WNGR01003678.1_pt1 | contig 16672 bp, 21 predicted proteins | sample 5407581 | NCBI WGS metagenome assembly WNGR01 (sample SAMN13153383, study PRJNA577476) | soil metagenome | isolation source: 80 cm soil or saprolite under Garry oak tree replicate 2 | place: USA:California | collected 2016-06-15 | reverse complement strand
CGCATTGACAAAATAGTTCATAGATTCTCTCTAGAAACATCTGAGCTTAGCTTATAGAAGTGGATGGAAAGCACACTAGGATACCAAGTGTGCTCTCAATAAATTCTTCCACTCTACTTCATCTTGGTGTGTGCATGTGCAATAGGCTTCTAGCTCATTTTTGAGCATAGCTGCATGGTGGTGAAGAGTTTGTTCATCTTTGGTTAGACTGAGCATGGATGTTGATGTGGAACAGAGCTGGTAGTAGATCTAGGGAGAAGCAGTACAGAGCACCTATGCAGTTCTATAAACATGGCCCATGCAGATATATTGTCAAGCATCCTGTCAGAGCATATGTGTTCTATCGGCAACTAGTGTGGGTACATAATACATGCCATCACAGTGTTTCTCCTGGCAGAACCTGATTGGGCAGCTACGAGTTTATTGGCATCACCTGGTTAGGCTGCTGCAAGTTTATCGGCAGCACCTGACTGGGCCATTCCAAATATATCGGTAGTAACTAATTGTGCCACTGCGAGCTTATTGCCATTAGCTGATTAGGCTGCTGTGAGCTTATCGGCAGCACCTGATTTGGCTATTGGGTTACCACAAGTTTATTGGTGTCACCCAATTAGGCCGATGCGAGTTTATCGGCAGCACCTGATTGGGCTGTTGTAAGTTTATCAGCAGCAACTTATTGGGCCAATGCGAGTTTATTGGCAGCACCTGATTGGACCATTGTAATTTTATCGGTAGTGCCTGATTGGGCCACTGTGTTACGATATCCAGACACGTTCTTCTTTTCTTTCCACTTCATTCCATTCCATTCCATTACATGCCACCTCCTGACTCATATTGCTTACGGACTGCTAACTGATCGATGACGTATTGGCTGACTGATCGTTCCATATGACGACATCACAATGTCACTATGATGCACACTTACTCATGTACAATATTATGACTCATTCCTAGAATCCCTGTAGTTGGATCGCGTCATGTGTTTGTCTTGGACAAACACCAACCTGTACTATATATACCGTAGTCTACTTAGCTTGTACAGTAGACTTGATATCTCTTTCAATTCACAGCACTCGACTCATAGTCTCTGGGATAGTCACCTTTTGCCCTCCCTAAGGGTGCGACAGAGGGCCTATCGATTTGCCACTCGCCTGCAGACAATATACGTTCTGTGTCCCACGTAGAGAGACTATCCGCTATATCTGGTTGAGCCTAGCTCCCACAATCTTGTTCATCATCACACTGAAGTCCTGATACAACTTCACTCGCGAATGAAGAACCGTGCATGTCGCACGATAACGCCAGCTGTGGCGTTACATTATATCGAGTCTCCTCCAACATGGCGCTCACCAGTAGAGCTCAAACCAAGTTCCAGCCATCGTACGTTGATAGAATCGAAAACGACACCTTATCACAAAACGTCAAAGGAGTCGCAGTTTGGAGACGAGATCCAGGAAGGGAGACAGAGGGATACTACATCTTCTCACATAGGCTCCAAGAATACCAGCCTATCCATTACGTCGAAGAAGATCACCTCTGGGTATACATCGCAGTCGACGAAGCCAACAAGTGGTACACAATTAAACCAGTCCCACTAGGACTAGGAGTAGGACCCACAAGAACACCTATAATCCTGATCGACGTAGACCAACCAGAGGACCCTCCCGCAGAAGGATCACAGAATATAGCAGCCACCAATCTCGCAACAGAATCACCCATTGACCCCACAACAACTATCACCATCTATCAACCACCCATTGATATGTCAGCCGCAACCACAATTACACAACCTACCAGCACCATTCCAAGTGGCACCACCACCATTCCCACAGGAAGCGGAGGTGGAGGTGGAGGCGGAGGTGGAGGTGGAGGTGGAGGCAGAGGTGGAGGCAGAGGTGGAGGAGGAGGAGGTGGCGGCAGAGGGCTACCTGCAGGAGCGCCACCTGCAGGCGGAGCCACACCTCTTCATGGAAAGCTGGGAGGAAATCCACCAGCCAAATTTGATGGAAACCGAGAGAAAAGCCGAGCCTTTCTACTTGCGTTTACCCTGTACAGAGGAATGAACCCTGCAGTAGAACAATTGGCAGTTCCATTCCAACGAGCAATGACCTTCCTGTCCTACATCAGGGGGCTGCTGGTTGACGATTGGGTCAATGAACAAGTGCAATGGTTGATGGACCAAGTACAAACTGGAGTTGCCATGGCCGAAGAGAATCTATGGAGAACCATCGAGATCAGATTCCGACAGGCCTACACAGACACTGCTGAAAAAGTCAAAGCCCAGCACCAACTTCAAGACTTCAAAATGAAGGGAGACAACATTGACACGTATATCTCCCAATTTCAGAACCTAGCCAGAAAAGCAGGATACACTCTCGATGAAAACATAACACTGGGAATGTTCGCCGATGGACTACCACCAAAATTAATGGTCAACTGTATCAAGTTTGACCATCCCGTCGACTGGAACGACTGGACACATTCAGCACGACTCCACCAAGAAGAGTACATCCAACTACGCGACAGGCTCAAGGGACATAAGGGCCAAGGACATACCCAAACGCAATGGAGAAATGCGCTCAACCAAAACCCAAATGCGATGGACATAGGAAGAACCCGAGCCTGGGCCACCATCATGGGAGTCACAGGAGAAAAAGAGAAACAACGGGTGGAAGGACGATGCTTCTGATGCAACCAAATGGGGCACATCTCGTGATATTGCCCCCAGAAAAACGACAATCCCACTTCCACCATCGCCGCCACCGTTGCCATAAATTCCCAGAGTCCACTCTCCAACCAACAACGAGCACAGGCTTATCTAGCCACTCTCCACAACGAACCTGAAGAAGTGCACAATGCATTTGCGGATGAATTATTCGCAAATAAACAGGATTTTCTCAATGCCTGAACCCGACAGCCTAGGCAAAGGCACTTCGAATTAGCGTGTATAACAGCAGATACAAGTCCATGTGAATATCAGTTCTGTTTGAATCTATACACGCAACGGCTGAACGAGAAGTCCTCATTGACTCTGGAGCAACCAACAACTTCATATGCAAAAACCTGCTCCGATGACTCCAGATCTCCTACCTACCCCTAACGACTCCACTAAAGATCTGGAACGTGGATGGAATGCACAATCAGGATGGACAAATCACCCATTTCACGGATCTACAAGTTCGCACAGGCGCCAATACCAAACTCCTGAGGTTTCTCTTAACCAACCTAGGGAAGGACGAAGTCATTCTAGGATATCCATGGCTCACTGCATTCGAACCCACAATACATTGGAAAGACGCCACCCTGGATAGAGCCTTCCAACCCGTCATCATATCATCTCTAAACCCACGAGGAGCGCAGGTATCGAGTGCGATCATGGAAGAAGAATGGGAGATTGAAAATGAAGACTCGGATTCGGTGCCATATGTGGCAATCCGAAGGATACACGCCCAAGCCCTAGACCCTTTTGCAGAAGGAGGCTGGGAAACGAATTTGGAGCTGGAGTCCGACAAAGTGACTCTCTGAAAGACCACTGTGGCATCGGAATTGGCCCAGTTGGCTGCAGATAAAACGATCCGAACCTACGAAGAAATGGTTCCGAAGGAATACCGAAAATATCAGAAGGTATTTAGCGAAGACATGTCACATCAGTTTCCACCTCCAAGAGCATGGGATCACGCGATTGAGCTACTCCTGGAGGCCCCCAAGACCATCGATTGCAAGGTTTACCCCATGACCCAAGGAGAAAAAGAGTCGCTTGCCAAGTTCATAGAGGAACAGCTTGCCAAAGGATACATCTGTCCCTCCAAATCTCCGTATTCCTTGCCATTCTTCTTTATCAAAAAGAAAAACGGAGACTTATGCCCAGTCCAAGACTACAGAAGACTTAATAGCCTAACCATCAAAAATCGATATCCACTGCCGCTGATTTCCGAACTTATTGATCAAATACGGAATGCGCAGTTATTCACCAAGTTGGATATTCGCTGGGGATATAACAACGTCCAAATAAAAGAAGGCGACAAGTGGAAAGGGGCTTTTAAGACCAACTTAGGCCTCTATGAGCCATGCGTCATGTTTTTTGGACTCACAAACTCCCCAAGCACCTTCCAAACCATGATGGACACCATATTTCGCGATCTTGTAACAATGGGAGAAGTCATCATTTATATGGACAACATCCTGATCGCAACCCCCAGTAATCTACATCATCACCGATGACTAGTACATCAAGTACTCGAAAGACTAGAAGAACACGATCTCTACCTCAAACCAGAGAAGTGTACCTTTGAAGCACTAGAAGTCGAATATCTGAGACTTATCATTGGGCATGGAAGGATTCGGATGGACCCAGTCAAAGTGGCAGGGGTAGACGGATGGAAACCCCCAAAGAACCTCACCGAACTCTGGGGTTTCACAGGATTCATCAATTTCTACCGACACTTCACCAAGGGATTTTCAAAAATCGCCAAACCCCTCAACAAGCTGACAAAGAAGGACATAGCATGGGAATGGACCCCCGAAAGGCAGCAAGCGTTCGAAATGCTGAAAAAGCTTATATGCAGCGAACCAGTACTCCTCATGCCAACGCTGGAAAACCCATTTGAAATGGAAGTCGATGCATCCAGCTTCGCGATAGGAGCAACCCTTAGCCAACAAGATGAATTACAACGATGGCACCCAGTGGCATACTTCTCAGAGACACTATCTGAAGCAGAGTGCAATTACGACATATATGACTGGGAACTCCTTGCCATAGTCAAATCTCTACGACATTGGTGAACATACCTCGCAGGAGCCCCTCACCAAATCGTCATTCATACCAATCATGCAAATCTGCTATATTGGAAGGAGCCAAGGAAAATTAGCCGAAGAGTGGCAAGAGAGTTCCAAGAGCTATCCAAGTACAACTTCGTACTAAAACATATAGCTGGAACAAAAAATGCTAGAGCAGACACCCTGTCAAGAAGGAGCGACTATGATACAGGGGAAGGAGATAACGAAGACATCATCGTCCTACCCCACGAAGTCTTCATCAAAATCGCAGGCGAAGAGCCAATAGAAGAAGTTGACACAATCAAAAGTCAACGCCAGCAATATGGCCCACGAAAGGATGATTCGACAATGGGCCAACTCACATCAGCTACGCCACGAACACGACACATGGTGGAAAGACACGGCATTAGTTGTCGCCAGCAGCAACAACCTTAAGCGGGGGGTAATTTCCAGTTTTCATGACCCTCCCTACCGCAGCCACCCAGGGATCACCAATACCTATCACCTACTGAAGCAAGAATACTGGTGGCCAAACGCGAGGCAAGACACCAAAGAGTATGTCAAGGGATGCGCCGTATGCCAAGCAGACAAAATCAACACTCACCACCAAAAACCGCATCTATTCCCCATAACAACCGACCCCGAAGCACAGCCATTCAAAGTAGTCACAATGGACTTCATCATGAAACTTCCCCCGTCAAATGGCTATGATTCCATACTTACGGTCATGGACCATGATTGCACCAAAGCTGCGATATTTATCCCCTGCAACGAAACCATCACGTTGGAAGGACTTGCCAAATTATACCTCCAACATGTATATCCCCATTATGGAATTCCTAAATGACTCATCACTGACAGAGGAACGCAATTCGTATCAACGTTCACACGAACCCTCTGCGAAACACTAGGGATTAAACAAAACATATCGTCAGCATACCACCCCCAAACGGATGGACAATCTGAGAGGAGCAATCAATGGCTCGAACAATACCTACGACACTGGAGCAACACGCAACAGGACAACTGGGCAGATCTCATGCCCATAGCCCAGTTTGCACACAACTCCTGGCCCAATGCAACCACGAAAAGTTCACCATTCAAGTTGCTTATGGGAAGCGAACCACAGACGACATGGGAGGAAAAGACGACAAAGGCACCAACTGTAGATCAAAGACTACACGAAATAAAAGAAGCCAGGGACAAGCCACAAGAGTGCATCAGACACACACAATGCCTGATGGCTGAAAGAGGCAAGACCAAGTTTACGCCTTACAAGACAGGGGCGTTAGTCTGGCTCGAAGGAGTCAACTTACGCACCCACTACCCCACATCAAAATTAGCTCCGAAACGATATGGACCATTCCCCATTAAGAAGCTCTTATCGGATGTCTCATATGAGCTAGAACTACCACCCCAATGGAAGATACACCCAGTGATCCATGCAAACCTCCTGACACCCTATAAGGAGATGGCGCTACACAGACTGAACTATACCCGACCAACACCAGACCTTATCGATGGAGAAGAGGAGTACAAAGTCAAAGAAGTCCAAAAGGCACGCCGACAAGGATGGGGACGTAAACTCCACTACCTAATCAAGTGGAAGGGATTTCCCACAAGTGACAGCACCTGGGAACCCATGGAGCATCTGAAACATACCCCAGAACTTATCGCCGACTTCTACCGCTGATATCCCAATGCTGAAGGGGCACCCTGAAGTTATAAAAGAGGACCCAAGAAACAAAGAAGGCCCATCACCCTCACTCCCATTCCACATTCCACTCTTCACAATGACCTCTTACTCCATCGACGAATACGAGAGCGTAGGCGAACAGGGGGCATATTGCAATGCCATCCTCACTGACGAAGCTTGTAGGGCTCGAATCTCCTCGCCAACGGACAGTAGGACGGCAGTCGAAGAGACTACCGTCACCCCACCACCAGTCATGATCCCATCGGCGGACATGATCAGGGAAATGGCTGAGGACCGTTTCCTTGAATTCACTGAGCGAACTGCTGCCACCACCGTCGAAGAAGTCGACAAACCCATCAACTACCACCAAGAGGCAGAACAACCTCTCGACGACGACCTGGGACTCCCCTTTTTCCTGAATCGCCCCTCTTCCCTCTGATACTACCCCCTCCTCATTCAGACCGACAAATTCGCCACACGAAAAGTGGCAGCCTACATTTACTATCGCAACTGAGACCAGGAAGTTGTTGGCACGATGGGGCGCAACCAGCCTCTCTACGCTGCCCCAGTTTACCTCTCCACGCCAAACCCAACACACCTTCCAATCCCCATGACTAACTCCCAGATCCTCCAGTTCTCCACAGAGAACCTGCGCGCCTACGCCATTGACGAGATGCTGCGACACCTAGAAGATCCACGTGTCAACACGGAGGTGTCGCGTCTCCGTGAGAAACTCAAGCTGCAGGTCAAGATCGAGAAGCAGCTCGACAATCTCCGTCAGCAGGAAACCCGCCTTTGGGGCATGCAGTTTGATGTGGAGCAGACAATCGGCTCCATCCAAGATTAGATGGAGTGTGCGGGGCTTTATCAGACACTTGCCGACGCCTACGCCAGCATGATCACAGGGCCTACTCACTCGCCCTCAGACGCACCACTTGGACTTAGGCCAAGGGGACTGTTGGAGATGCTGTGGCTCAACGACACTCCACACTCCAGTCTCTGCTGGCAGTGCGACAGCCTGAATCACAAGTGGAGGAGGTGCCCTATGCGCAAAGGGCCCAGGACATGCAACTGGTGCGGGAGTCACTCCCACTGGTCAAACAGGTGCCTGTTCAAGAGGCTGAAGATCGAGGTACTGCAGTGGGAGCGCACCACGGAGGAGGCGTTGGCACAGAAGGAGAACGTGCCAACATGGTGTGGTAAGTGTCTCCGCAACAACCCGGGACACGAGGAGTGTTACATATTGGTGATAAAGACACTTACTCATAGGTTATGACTACATGGGTAAGCGGTAATTAGTCATGGACTTACACATCAGTCAGCACAAGTATCACATGTACGATAGATATGACTCGACCCTAGGATAGCGATACTTGGTTTCAGGTTCAAGAGGCACTTCAAAGCCCTCTCGTTGTAGTATTTAGGATGTAGTTGTCGAAGACCAAGTTCTCCAACTTGGTCTTCTTGAATCGCCACTAGCATTCCTCTCCTACTCTACGAGATCTAAGGGCTCACTCCCTTTCTCTATTCTACATCGAGCAATCGTTGTCTTGCATCCAAGTGTTGTCAAACCTTGTGACCACCATATCACATGACTACCAAGAGTCCGTGTATACTCACGACTAGCTAAGTCGACGCGCGTCAATCTCTTAGCCTAAGTCAAGGCTGACGTTCAGTGGCAATGTAACATTAAGACCAAGTTTCTCATCGTGGCACGCCTCACTACCCGAGAGTGTTGGGCCTTTGCACCATACGCACTAGAAGACAGAGGGGAATGAAACGTTCCATTAATCTACCTCAAAGCAGCTCGTTGGAGGACAGTCTGAGGAAGCACCGGATATTTCGTCAACATCCCTATGTGGCTGAGTCAATATTACCCAGTTGAGTTCAACCACACCTACGTGTGCTGGTGTGAAATCACTTGGAATGCACCTGAAGCAGTGTGGAATGTGGTACGACCAGCAGGACCAGACTATTGCTGTGATATATTTGAAGACGAGGTACAAACATCTGGTAACGTAGGAGCGATAGACAGACAACCTCCCCTAGCACCAAGAACTCCTGCCCCATCAACGGACAGCCGAGAAGAAGAAGAGCAAAGAAGTGAATGGTCCGAAGACACAATCGAGTCAGGACAACCCAGAAACACTACCGAAGAAGAAGGACTTGCTAACTTAGCTGAGTCCATTCATATCAATCCACCAGAAATGGCTACTATGACGGAACCTCCACATGTGGAAGAAATAATCAACGAACACACAGGACATTGAATCAGACGAACTGTCTGCACAGCCGAAGAAGAAGTGGCCTTTCAAAGAGCCGCAGGACCTGATCATGCGGATCCGCCCAGCAGAGGGCTGGAACAATTACCAGAACTACCACCCATCCGACTTCTGCAGGACGATCGACCTGAAAGGAGACTTCACAGAAGAGGATTTCCTGGAGGAGGATTCCCTGGAGGAGGAGGATTTCCTGGAGGAGGAGGATTCCCTGGAGGAGGAGGATATCCAGGAGGAGGTGGAGTACCACCCAGAGGACTGCCAGGGGGTGGTTGGGGACCACCACCGCTCCCCATGCCACAAGCACAACAAGGGAAACTAGTGGGAGAACCACCCACGATCTACAACAGCGACAGGAAGAAAATGACTCTCTTCATCAATGAATGGGAGTTATATTGGGCAGTCAACAATGACAATGCCCTTATGATCAATCCATATCGACAAGCTATGTTCTTCCTCACATACATCAAAGGAGCTTGAGTTAACGAATGGGTAATGGTGGTTAACCGATGGTTGGCCCGACAAATACAGGGAGGAATCAATACAACAGACGAAAGACTGTGGAATGAAGTAGCCGCCTCCTTTACATGACATTTCGCCAACAGCCTAGCCAAGGAAAACGCACAGTCCATACTCCGAGCAGGAGTAAAGATGAAAGGAGAAGACATCGACGCCTACATTGTCGAAATCGAGGAGCTTATCAGATTAGCTGAGTATCGATTTGACGTACCACAAACAATCGAGACATTCACAGATGGACTCCCCACTGGACTCTACCAAAAGGTCCTAGAACTCGACAGACCTACCACATACGAACAATGGAAACAAGTGGCAATAAATTGCCAGCAAGATTATATCCACATAAAGGCACAACTAAAAGCGCACCGCGGAGGAGTAACCACTCCACACCAAAGGGGGTGGATGCCACGACAAATGATGCTTGATCCAAACACCATGGATACATCAGCAGGAAGAACCAGAGGTTGTGTCGCAGGAAGTGAAGAAATGAATCCAGCAACCATGCCCCACGGAGGGTACGTTCCTCAAGGGAGGTTCATGCAAGGAAACCGAGGAGGAGGAAGACAAAGGGATCTACGCGAAGTTGAGTGCTACACCTGTCACAAGAAGGGACATTTGAGTCGCAATTGTCCCCAGCATACGTGGAATAAGCCAAACACCACCCAACGAAGTTGGACTCTGCGTCAAAGTCAAGGACACGAAGCAGTGGTTGATGACAGAAGCGTCTGCGACGAAGAGCCAATAATAATGGCGCAGTCAAATACTCAAACCCCGCAGCAACAAGCTGACACATGGCTTCGAGGAGTGGCCACCGTGGGAGAAGAAGTACAAGAACTAGTAATGAGAGACCTCGTCGGAAGAGAGGGTTTTCAGAGCGCCTGAACCCATCAGCCTGGGTGAGGGCAGTCCATAAGTTCAATTCTGTAATAGTGACTATGCGATTTCGATCCATGCACATTCCTGTCTCTATCAGAACTAGCAACGCAATGGCCGACACCAAAGCACTTGTAGACTCTGGAGCAACCGACTGCTTCATGAGTGAAGCCTTCATACGACGAATGAAGTTGGGGAAAAGACCCCTACAAAAACCACGAAAGATATGGAACATCGATAATACGGCAAACCAAGCTGGGAACATCACGCACTACACAACCCTCGACATACAAACTGGTGGAGTTCGGAAAACGATACAATTCCTCATCACAAACATAGGAAATGAGGACATCATATTAGGATACCCCTGGATGGCCACCTTCGAACCAAAGTTCACATGGAAAAACAGCATCATCCACGAAAAGGAATTGCCTATAATCCTCTGGTCAGTAAATCCCTCTACTCCAGAAAAAGGACCAATAATCACACGAATCCAAGGGACAGAGGATAATTGTCAAGGGCGAGCCACAACTTCCACCAAACTCGCCATTAAAGCACAACAATATACAAAGAAGGTAGAAGTTCCCGCAGAATACCAACAGTTTTCCAAAGTATTCAGCAAGGAAGAATCAAAACGATACCCCCCTAAAAGGGCTTGGGACCATGCAATTGAGTTCAAAAAGGATGCACCAGAGGCAATAGATTGCAAAGTCTACCCGATGAATTGGATCGAGGACAAAGCAGTATGAAAGTTCTTACAGGAAGAACTTGAGAAAGGTTACATCCATGAGTCCAAATCACCATATGCATCATCATTCTTCTTCATCTGAAAGAAAGATGGCAAGATGCAACCAGTACAAGACTATCGAAAGATCAATGCCATCACTATTCGAAACCAGTACCCTCTCCCTCTGATCACAGACCTCATTCGTGATCTAAGTAACACACACATTTACACTAAACTTGACGTGAGATGGAGATACAACAATGTACACATCCGAGAAGGAGATGAGAAGAAAGTGGCATTTAAAACCAGATACAGACTTTTCGAACCTACGGTTATGTACTTTGGACTCACCAATTCGCCAGCAACGTTCCAGACTATGATGAACTACATTTATCGCGATGTTATCCTCAAACACGAACCTCTCGGGACAACAATCCGCGTATATATGGACGACATCGGCATCGCTACCTGCACCAACCTCAATGATCACTGCCATGCAGTTTATGACGTCCTCAAAGTCACCCAACTCCATGACCTTTATTTCAAACCCAAAAAGTGCCTATTCCACTCGTCTTCCATGGATTACCTGGGGGTAATCCTTGAAAAGGGGGTGACATGCATGGACCCTGCAAAAATTGCCGGCGTCGACACATGGCCCATACTGAAAAACGCAACGGAAGTATGAAAAACACTTGGATTCTTCAATTTCTACCGCCCATTTATCAAAGACTTCGCACTCATTGCCCGACCATTACACAAACTCACATGAAAAGATCAAGAATGGCGATGGGGAGCTGAAGAACAAGAAGCCTTTGAGATGCTGAAGAAACGTGTCACGACGGAACCAGTATTGGCACATGCTAAACTCGACAATCAATTCGAGTTAGAAGTGGATGCATCAGGATATGTGGTAGGAGCTGTACTTCTACAATGAAAAGAGGATGGTAAAAAGCACCCCATAGGATATTATTCGGCTACACTCAACGAAGCACAATGAAACTATGACATCTATGACCTCGAACTCCTAGCTATCGTAATGGCACTCAAAAACTGGAGACCTCTACTGGTGGGATCCCCCCACAAGATCATCATTTATTCCGACCACCTCAACTTACAATATTGGAGATTGCCACAGAGGATATCAAGGAGAGTCACACGGGAAGTATTGGAACTATTGGAATATGACTTTGAGATACACCATCTTCCTGGTAGACTTAATGGACAAGCTGACGCATTGTCAAGACATCCAGGATACGATCAAGGAGAGGATGACAACAAGGACGTAGTCGTACTACCAGACTGCGTCTTTGTACGAGCAGGAAGGATGCATCATGCCCCACCAATGCAGAGGGTTGTGGCTCAAGAGGAAATGGAGGCTGCAGACCCAATATACACCCAAGACGAGGACTTGATCAAACCCCTAATCGATGCCCACCATCTGAAAAAGATCGAAGGAACATGGTACAAAGACGGAAGACGCGTGGTGACTGGAGGGATGGAACACAAAAGAGCATTCATACAAGCTCACCATGACGCACCAGTATACGGACACCCGGGAATCAACAAAACGTATCAACTCACAAGTTGCAGATATTGGTGGCCAAATATGAAACAAGATGTGACGAGTTACATACGAGGGTGCACAGACTGCCAAAGACACAAAATCAATACGCAACCCACTAAAGCCCCACTATCTCCCATATTTCCCACACGCGAAGCTATGCCGTTCGAAACCGTCACCCTGGACTTCATTACTAAGCTACCAATCTCACAGGGATATGACTCAATACTTACCATAATGGATCACAATTGCACCAAGGCAGCGGTGTTTATCCCATGCAAAGAGAGCATGACTGCCGAAGAAACAGCAGGACTGATTATTCAGCACGTCTTCCCACGATTCAGACTCCCACTAAAATTTATCAGCGATCAAGACCTGAGATTCGCATCAAAGTTCATCAGAGGACTATGCAAAGGGACGGGGACGACACAGAATATCTCCACAGCGTACCACCCACGAACGGACGGACAGTCAGAATGCACAAACCAATGGCTGGAACAATACCTGCAATTTTGGGTTAACGAACGACAGGACAATTGGCATGTATACCTGCCTCTTGCAGAATTTGCACACAACAATTGGCCAAATGAGACAACGGGAGAGTCCCCTTTCTTCGTACTATATGGGTTTAACCCACGCGCTGATTGGACAGATAAGCCATCCCCGATACCACAGGTAGCGCTGAGACTTGATCAATTCAAAATGGCAAGACAGCGCGCCCAGGAACTGATGATCAAAGCGCAGCAGTCATGGGTCAAACATAGAGATATGCCCAAGTACCAAGAAGGAGACCTCGTATGGCTAGAGGGACGTCATCTCCGCACAAATCAACCAACTGCCAAGCTTGCGCCCAAGAGGCACAGCCCCTTTCCTATCACTCAGGTGATGTCCCCCGTCAATTATCGATTGCGACTTCCCACGCAGTGGAGTATTCATGACGTGTTTCACATCGATCTTCTCACACCTTACCGAGAAACCGAACTCCACAGATCAAACTATTTGAGACCAGCTCCAGACCTCGTTGATAACAAGGAAGAATACAAGGTCAAGAGGATTCTAGACTCCCGGCACTTCGGCAGAAGACGCAAGAAGCAATACCTCATCAAATGGAAGGGATACCCAGACTCAGATAACGAATGGGTTGATCATAAGGACATACACACCCCTGAAGTGATAAGGGAGTTTAAAAATTCAAGAACTGACCTCGGTACACATATAAGGGCGGGAACAACAAGCGAGTACCCTATCACTCCTCTCACTACAACAGTGACCACTACTCACACTCCACTTATGTCTAATGCTGTCAACTCCTACTACCTCGGATCACTGGAGTGTATCTTTGGAGCCGAGCTTGATACCCAGCTCATCACACCCATCGAGGCACGAGAACTCTGTGCCAAGAAGTATATTCAACCCCACATCACCGACGAAAATGAGCTTGCTGCTCCCCTCACTGAAGAAGAGCTGGCACAAGTACGAGAGGTCTTCCCAGACCTCCAGACGATGGCATTGCCCCCGCGTACACTATCACCCATACTGCGACTCCTGTCAGACCCTGATGGGATGGGAGCCACACCGACCCACCAAGCCGAAACTCACACGCTCGATGATGAGCTTTGGGAGGCTGAAGGAGTACTGCGAATCCCTCCCCGCGTGGGGAGAATTGAAGACGCAGTCGCCGAAGAAGACAAGTATACAATGGAGGGAGGAGCAGTTCACATGAGCCGTGCACAAGAGAAACGCCGAGAAGACAGCTCGGGAGGTGGTACGCTGGCAAGCACACCAGCGTCGAGAGGACCGTGGAGTTGCACCACCAGTCTTAACGACTGGTACCCAGATGAGCACCCCTTCATAAGAAACCATCACAACACTGACGATCCGGACGAGACCCCATACACCATGACCACAAGCAGATATCCGCTCTACAAGAAGTCGTACATGCCCGCCATGATGCAGAGGTGCGAGCCCTTGGGGTTCAACGCCAACCACGGGGTCCATTACATCGACTACCCCATACGCCTCCCTCAAGAGACGACCTCTCAACAAGCACACTACACACAGGCCATCATGGCCCCAAACCCATTGGTAGTTGCACTCCATACGGACTCTGACAAGGTATTCAGTAAGCCCTTGTACGCCTCACTGGTGTACAAGTTCGAGGGCAAGCCCACCTACGCCACCGCTGAATTGGATTACCTGAAGGTGGACGCGCCAGGGCAGGAGATGACAGACCAACTTATCAAGAGGACACACAATGTTTCGCTGAAGGTGGAAGTCCACCAATTCCGCATGCTCACTGCGGAGTTGGAGCGGATGGAGCAAGTACTGGTGGAGAACGAAGATGCTTGGGGACAGTTGGCGGCAGCTAAGTTGGGAGTTATTTGACGTCTGGAGATGGCTGACGCAGTCACATGCATCAACAACGTGAACGATGGGTTCGTGGACAATGCCCTTCGAGTCAACGACGAGATCTTGTGTGGGCGCAAAGGCTGAAAAGGGGGTGATGTTACGTATCGGTGATAAAGACACTTACTCATAGGTTATGACTACATGGGTAAGTGGTAATTAGTCATGGACTTACACATCAGTCAGCACAAGTATCACATGTACGATAGATATGACTCGACCCTAGGATAGCGATACTTGGTTTCAGGTTCAAGAGGTGCTTCAAAGCCCTCTCGTTGTAGTATTTAGGATGTAGTTGTCGAAGACCAAGTTCTCCAACTTGGTCTTCTTGAATCGCCACTAGCATTCCTCTCCTACTCTGCGAGATCTAAGGGCTCACTCCCTTTCTCTATTCTACATCGAGCAATCGTCGTTTCGCGTCCAAGTGTTGTCGAACCTTGTGACCACTGTATCACGTGACTACCAAGAGTCTGTGTATACTCACGACTAGCTAAGTTGACGTGCATCAATCTCTTAGCCTAAGTCAAGGCTGACGTTCAGTGGCAACGTAACAAGGAGGTCAACTGCCTGACATGCAAACAATGCCAGGCATGCAGGAGTCGCAGCCCCTTGGGGTTCATGCACGGCCACCGATGCCCACCGATTGACGACGAAGATCCCACAAACGAGGAGGTCGACATCGAGCTGTACGGCGATGGGGAGAGTTGAAGTCAGGCCGACTTCAGATCTGAACGGGGGGTAATGTTACAATATCTGGACACGTTCTTCTTTTCTTTCCACTTCATTCCATTCCATTCCATTATGTGCCGCCTCCTGACTCATATTGCTTACGGACTGCTGACTGATCAATGACATATTGGCTGACTGATCATTCCATATGACGACATCATGACATCACTATGATGCACGCTTACTCATGTACGATATTATGACTCATTCCTAGAATCCCTGTAGTTGGATCACGTCATGTGTTTGTCTCGGACAAACACCGACCTGTACTATATATACCGTAGTCTACTTAGCTTGTACAGTAGACTCGATATCTCTTTCAATTCACAGCACTCGACTCATAGTCTCTGGGATAGTCACCTTTTGCCCTCCCTAAGGGTGCGACAGAGGGCCTATCGATTTGCTGCTCGCCTGCAGACAATATACGTTCTGCGTCCCACATAGAGAGACTATCCGCTATATCTGGTTGAGCCTAGCTCCCACAATCTTGTTCATCATCACACTGAAGTCCTGATACAACTTCACTCGCAAACGAAGAACCGTGCACATTGCACGATAACGCCGGCTGTGGCGTTACACACTGCAAGTTTATCGGCAGCAACTGATAGGCCACTCTGAGTTTATCGGCAGCAACTGATAGGCTGCTGCCAGTTTATTGGGAGCACCTGATTAGGCTGTTGTAAGTTTATCGGCAGCAGCTTATTGGGCCACTGCGAGGTTAGCACCTGACTGTGTCGCTGAAACATGCTTCCATCTACTATGCAGGGAAACGATTCAGAGACAAAAAAAGGTGTCTCTGAGTTAGAGGAGAACAGTTTCAAGGAGGTGGTGTGTGTATCAAAACTAATGCCTAACCAGGGCACTAAACCAATGCCTGTAGATGTGCTCTGAATTCTGGAAGGGAGTTTTGTTCCTCAACAAAACAGATTCTGATGTGGGTCAACATCAGAGGGCAATGGCAGGGCCCTCAAACCCATCAGCAGATAGTGAAGGTTTCAGTGAGGTCCCAAAAAACATGGCACTCTTACAACCTGTGGTCCAAAAACTCATAGACAAGGTAATTTGGAGCATCATCTGATCTGCCGAAGCTAACACAACACAGGACC
>WNGR01012882.1_pt1 | contig 16677 bp, 13 predicted proteins | sample 5407581 | NCBI WGS metagenome assembly WNGR01 (sample SAMN13153383, study PRJNA577476) | soil metagenome | isolation source: 80 cm soil or saprolite under Garry oak tree replicate 2 | place: USA:California | collected 2016-06-15 | reverse complement strand
CACCGGGTTTAGCGAGGGTGAACCCTGGTCACAAGAGCGCGTGCCAGGCCTCTATCCTTTCCCATTTTGGGCAAGCCACTAACCTACGTCGGCTTGGTAGTGCTAACGATGCCTCATCATACCTTCGCTTGCGCTGGCCGTGACGACCTGCTCCCAGGGATGCTTCAGGTAGGTTCTGAAGGGACCTGGTTTTCTTCCCGCTTCAGGGATTGATGGTCAGTCGCTACCCTGGGGAAGATGCCTTTCTCGGTTCACACAAGGTTGGGAATTGCACCCAACATCGGTTCTCAAGTTGTCAAGGAGTTGCCTCCTTCCCCCTCATCCCCAGGTGTTGTCACCTGTTTCGAGGGAACGAATCGCACGCTCATCCTCACATTAAGTGAGTTCGCTTGCTTGGACAGGAGTTCAGTTTTGTGATAGATTCAAATGTAAGTTTCAACGTAAGCGCGTTTTCGGCAAAATTTTCAGTGGAAACGCGAATAAAGTACATCATGATAGTAAAAAACCTTCAACGTAAGCGCGAACTCAAAAGTCCTACGAGTCTCTCCTCTTTCAGCGCTGCTTCGTCATACACAGCATGAAGCATTGTCTCATCCTGAAGCGCAAGGAGGAAGCAAGCATGGCCCTCAAACGCAAACCACCCACAGGCAATGTCAGGCGCGTAGCTCCCATAGACCACAATCTGCGCTACGCTATCACGAGCAAAGCTGATGAAACGGTCCAATGTGAATCCTTTCAGGAACGCAAGCTGACTTTGCTGTTCGACCGCGACCCAACCATACAAGAGTACAGAAGCCAACCGATACAGTTTACGTTCACTGATGCTCAGAAAAAAACACATACCTATGTCCCAGATTTTATGGTATGGAAAACGACTGGCGAGGTAGAAATCCACGAGGTGACGCTCACTTCTCGGCAAGAGAAGATGAGCATACAGGCGCGAGAGCGAGCGGCACGTGAGATTTGCCAAATGGAGGGCTGGCGCTATGTCGTTCATACGGAAGCAACATTGCCGCAAGCGACGGAAGAAGCCAATTTGCTCGCCTTGTACCGGTATCGACCCACCATTTACGCCAATCCAGCCGTCGAGGCTGCGGTACGAGATCGTCTGGGCACCGATGGGTCGAGAGGGATATGCCTGCTGATTGCGGAGATGACCCAGGCGCTTTCTCTCCCCCAACCGACGGTTATCTCAGCGGTTTGCCATCTACTCTGGCATCAGGTGCTTGACACGGACCTCACCTCCTGTCTGCTCTTCGTCAACGCAGCTCTCGCGCCATCTGTTCAGGTCTGGTTGAACAAGAAGGAGAGCCACAGATGAAACGCGCACGTCATGTCCCTGCGCCAAATACCCTCCAGCCAGGTCACTCCATTTTCTGGCAACAACGCATCTACCAGGTGATTGCCCACGATCCTGACAACGCCTTGCTTCTGCATGTGCAACCCCTTCCAGAGGGACCAGAGACCACCCTGAGCTTACTCGATCTCCTTGCCATTGCCCGCACGAGCCCGTCTGCGCCACTGTTTGCATCCACCCTAGAGGCGCTGCATCAGCAGATAGAAGAGCGATACGGCCTCGCGCTGGGAACAACAACCCACGATTTGCCGGACAGCTATGTCATCAGGGCACGCATCGTCATCAGTGTGGTCGAAATGGTCAGGAAACTCGTCTCTGTGGACGAACAACGAGCAAAAATGCGTGGTGAAACGATTGCGCACCAGCAAGCGATACGCCGAGCACTCTTGACCGTCAACAAAACCACCATTCGCATGGAGGTGAGGGAAACAAATCAGAACATCAAACTTCATGCAGGTCTTACCAGCTACTACAAATATGAACGCCTCTACGAGACTTACCAGGGAGACGAAGCCCAGATTGCCGCTTCCTTTCGCCGTTCGACCTTTCGCCTTGCCCATATGAGTCCAACACAGTTTCATTTTATCGATACGTGTTTGCTGCTCTACTACGGAGACACTCGGAGTACGAAAACACGGGTTTATCAGCTCGCAGAGGATATCCTTGAGAAACGAACCAAGGGGTATTGGGTGAATCCAGAGCGGTGTGGCGAGACCATTCCAGAGAACCTGGTGACAGAGTTGCTCGATCTTAAAATTCCCATGCAAGCGCTCCTGGACAACCCAGAAAAAAAGGCGCTCTTAACCCAGATCGAGATGCCTTCGACCGGATGGTTCTCGGGATACACGAGATACATTGAGGCGCAGCCTGACCAGGGGCAGCAAATCATCACAGCACGGCTGGGCTTTGGCATGTGGGAACACTATCATCTCGTGTTCGACACCTTTGTTCACCGGGCGCAGTTTCCCCTCCAGTACGTCTTTGCCGATCATTGGCTTCTTGATGCCTGGATTGTCGATGAAGAGACACGGCAGAAGCCTTCACGGTTGTGGCTAACGCTCCTCATCGATGCGTATTCACGCAGTATCTTAGGCATGGCGTTGCTCTACGAAGATCCCTGCATTGAGTCCATTCAGCAGGCCCTCAAGCATGCGATCTGGGAAAAAACCTCACATCTCGACTTGGGAATCGAGCAGGAGTGGGCGTGTTACGGCATCCCGCTGCAACTGTTTCTGGACAATGCTTGGGCGCACCATTCTCACAGTCTAGAGAACTTGGCACGTGTCCTCTCACGCAACGGGACGTACAACTCCATCGATCTCGTGTTTCGCCCACCCTACAAAGGACGCTACGGTGCCATCATTGAGCGGCTCTTCAAAAACTTCTCTGGACAGGTGAAGGAACTGGTGACAGGTGCCATTACCTCCAATGATCCGAAAGACGTTCGTACGGCAGCCAAGAACGCCTGTTTCCTCTACCCAGACATGAACCGCTTGCTCCACCAATTGATTCTCAAGTACCAGCACACCTCGCATCGAGAGCTTCAGGACATAACTCCTCATCAGAAATGGAGTGAAGGTATCCAGTCTTCCGGGTTCCCATTGCCTCCGCCATTCACGCCTGCGATGGATCGCCTGTTCATGCGTCTGCATCCACAAACTCGCCAGGTGAGAAGTCGCGGTATCCCAGCCTTTGGCTTGAACTACTGGTCCGCCGAACTAGGCGGCATTGAACGCGTTGACCGTGAGGGAAAAGCCGTTGAGTACAATTTTCGCTACGATCCTACCGATATCAGCCGTATCTCCTTGTTTCGCAATGGTGAGTGGGTCGGCGATGGCTCTGCACGAGAACTGCAACAAGCCGATGGCACCTATCGCCAGATTAGCCTGGATGAGTGGAAGACAGCGAAGCGTCTGGTCAGTTCTGAAGAGAATCAGACTGAAGGCCAAATGCCAGCAGAGTTGGCGCTGGTCAGTGACCTGCAGGCGCTCTCAAAACAGCGCACACAGGAGAAAAAAGCAGCACAACGTAACGGTCCTAAGCCAAGAGCGTCGGTCCTCCAGGAACCACTGCAAACCGTCGAATCGTCTCCAAACAACGCTCCCGATCCGGAGACAGAGCGGGTGCTTCGCTTCCTGCATGGGTAAGGAGAGATTGATGATCACAACATCCCCGCTCGATCCGTCATTGGACGTCAGCCATCGCCTTATCGATTTGCGTACATGGCAGGCAGAATGGCAGCGCATTGACCGAGAGCTCGAAGAACAGGTCAGCCACCTTGATGGCAACAATTTACTACAATTACAGCAATCGGTTCATATTTCCAATGTGCGACGACGTATGGCAATGACCTTGGTCCAACAACCGCTCTCCATTCCTGAGCGTGTGCTCAAGCACCTGGGAGTTCGCGCAATTCGCGACCTGTTTGCCCAGCAGTTTGCTAGCCTCACTCAAGAGGCACGGCTGCTCTGGCTCAATTCCTTCCTCTTTTTCATGACGGCGGATTTGCGCAAGCTCGATGACAAGATCGCGAAGGTAAGAAATTATCGTTCGTTGGGACAAACACGCAATTTTTTACTCGGTGGCGAATCAGGGATGGGCAAGACGACCTACCTGGACTGGCTCCTGTTCAATCACCTGCCAGTGGTTGAGCAGGAGCGCAACCGCATCCCAATCATCGGTATTGAAGCTCCCGTCAGCCAAAATACAGCGAGGCCCCTCCTGTGGCGGATGCTGCTAGAATGCGGGCGAACCTACGTCAAGAGCGACAACGAAGAAATTCTGCTCATGAAACTCGTCCTGTATTTTCAGCAATGCAGTGTCGAACTGATTGTGATTGATGAGGTCCAGCACATTAAGCGCCCTGAATTGAAGCGGAGGGTCCTAGAGGTCTCGAACATGTCCCGTGGCATCCCCATCATCTGTGCCGCGACCCATCCCATTAGTTGGACGGAAGGAGACCCGGAAATCAAAGGACGCTGGAATGATATGTTCCAGCTTACGCAATACACAGGAGCCAGATTAGATGGTTTGCTTGCCACCATTGAGTTGTTCCTCCCATTCAGCCAGGATTCCCATCTGACCATGCGTTCCGTCGAGGGAAGTCCTGGACCGGCTATGCTCATTGAGCAGTGGACTGGTGGCATCCTTCGTGACATCATGATCCTCATTCGCGATGCCTGCCGTCGGGCTATCGAGCAGAGCCGTCCCTGCTTAGAAGCAGCTATCCTTGAGACCACATGGAAAGATATCCAGACAAAACAAGTCACCGATTTTCTTAACCTCATCCGTCAAAGGGAAAAGAGGTAGGCACTGTATGGAAACAGAACGGTGGGTGAATCGAGAACGGGCCATCTGGAATATGTTAGCGCTGCGCCCGCGTCCTCAACCGCTCGAATCTATTACCAGCTACATCACACGTCTGGCTGAAGCGAATGGGCTTCAGTCTATCGATGAGTTAGGAGCACTCGCAGAAGGGATAACCTTCTCCTCCCTGAAAAGTCCTGATTACCCCGCCGTTGCCTATCTGGCTCTTGCCCAAGTTACAGGCTACCCAGAAGAACGGTGGTTTGATATGACCTTTTTTCACCTTCTCCAACGCTTTGGATATGCCATCAATCGATATTCTCTTCACAAGTTTTTCCATGGGAGCCTTACCTCCTCCTTACGCTACTGTCCTGTGTGTTTAGCTGAGCACACCCCTGCTTACTACTCATTGCTTTGGCGATTTCTTGTGCTGCCAGGATGCATGGAGCATGGAGTCCGCTTCCTCAGTCAGTGTGGTCACTGTACCTCACCTCTTCCTCTCCTGAGGGACCTGCCTCAACTCATCAGATGCCCAACCTGCCAAGGAGACTTGAGAACTTGCTTGCCGGACCCTCTCAACGAGGATGAGGTAGAACCGACAATGCAGCGGACCCTCGACCTGAATATGCTCCTCACCCCTGGGTCTCGGCCCCTCCCGGAAGAACAGGCAAAGCTCATTGGCAAACGGTTTCAGGTGCTGCGCCAGAGACGGGATCTCTGGGTACCGGAGATCGCGCGTCTATTGGGCCGTGAGACCTCAGTTATCCGCGATATCGACTATGTCAGCAGGTTCAGGAAAGCCAGCCTGAAAGACTACATGCAGTATGTGGCTCTCCTGGGATATTCACTGCGTGAGATTTTTGATGAGCAGTCCCTGGAAGAACTCGCCGAGCCTCTCAGCGAGGAGCAACTGCTTGAGCAGGTAGAAACGGCCATCCGTCAATTGAAAGCCAGAGGCAAAACAGTCCTGCCAGGGAACGTGGGAGATCTCGTTGGTATGACTGGAAGCCGCTTGAAGCAGTATCCTCGTGTGAAAAAGCTTCTCAACAGATATGAGACGGAACGGAAACGGGAGATATTCCAGTTCGATCCAAAGCTGGAGGAGGAACTCGTCAAGCAGGTCGAAGACACGCTGAAACAGTTAGAAGCGCGTGAGGAACCGATTGTCCTGCAACACGTCTGCGATTTGGTAGGATTGACCTATTCATGGATGGTCAAGACGTACCCTCGCATTCGAGTGTTGTTCTCTGAGTATCAGAGGAACCAAGTTGGGCGCTACCGTTCTCCCCGTTCAGATGAGGAAGCGAAAGTCCAACAAGTGCAAGCCGCTCTCAACGTGCTTGTGTCACGTGGAGAACCTGTCACACTCAAACGGATTCGCCAAATGGTGAGACTGACGCAAAAACAATTGAGGCGCTCCCCACGCATCAGAGGGCTCCTTGCTCCATACATAGGAAAATGGCAGAGAGAAGCTTCTTGAAAAAGACTTTATTCGCGTTTACACTGAAAGTCAGTACTTTATTCGCGCTTCCGTTGAAATATTTCGCGCTTCCGCGACTCGAAAATGATCGCTTTAAGCTCATTTCGCGGTCGCGCTTACTCTGAAGCCTACAGTTCAGTTCAGAAAGCCCAGGTACACTTATATGCGGTGTGTCAAAACAGAAGCGTTGGCAACTATTCCAACCGAACAGCATCAGGCTAGCATAACTGAAGGAGGAAGCGTTGGCAACTATTCCAACCGAACAGCATCAGGCTAGCATAACTGAAGGAGGAAGACCATGTTCCACTCTTCATTGTGGCGATATCTTGTCATTGTCGGGTCGTTTCTACTGCTCATGCTGATTGCTTCTTATAGGGGTAGTACCAACGTTGCTACCACCAGGTGCCAGATAAACTATGGGTAAAATCCAACTAAGGGATAAAAAGTTCCATGAAAGGATTTCTTTTACCCCGCCTTTTTACCAGTGTTAAGGTAACGGTATAGGGTGGCTCTGGAGACATTGAGAGTCTTGCAAATTTCCTCAATGGTATTATCTCTGTTGTCATAGAGCGATTGAGCCAGCCCAATTTTCTTTGGCGTATCAAGGGTTTTTGCTTTTGGCCTTCCTCCTAGCCGTCCTCGTGCTCTAGCAGCTTGTAACCCCGCATTCGTTCTCTCCCGGATAATATCCCGTTCAAACTCAGCAAGTGCGCCGAAAATATGAAAGATAAGTTTTCCGCCTGATGTAGTGGTATCAATGTTTTCCGTAATACTCTTAAAGCCAATTTTTCTATTGTTCAGTTTGGTGATTGTTTCAATGAGATGTTTGAGGGAACGTCCTAACCGATCCAGTTTCCAGACAACCAAGCTGTCCCCTTCCCGTACATATTCAAGAGCTTCATCAAGTCCTTTCCGTTCAGTTGTTGAGCCACTGATAGTATCGGTAAAGATTTTTGTGCAACCAATCTTCTCTAACGCATCCTTTTGTAAGTTGAGGGTTTGGTCCTGGGTTGAAACTCTGGCATATCCAATAAGCATATATCGTGCAATGAAAACATATAGTTACTGCAATTTTTTTCTGATCTCTTCAATCGCTCTGTTCAATGCTTTCATGTGTTCCTCTGAGCCGCCTGCGTCCGGATGGACACTTCTCACTTTCGCTTTATATACTGCTTCTGCAACTGCTAACGAGGCATCCGGTCTGATTTCTAAGAGTTCATACGGGTCTGTTGCTTGGATGGGCGCTGCTAACTGCAAATACGCACTTTCAATGACATCGCTAATTCCCCGCCGTTCATTGAGCCGCATTGCTTCAATGGCAAGATATAACACACGTAAATTATCAACGGCGCGTTGCTGCTTCCCCATGACAAGGGTGACTGTCTTCCCATTTTTTTTATAGGTAAGTTTAACTGTCCGGTCTTCCTCTTTTTGTGACCATGCTTCAGATCGCGCACCGCGTGGATAATTGACTTCCCAATCCTTGACTCCCCATAACCGCATTGTGCCTTCTAATTCGGTTAGAGTTGCATGCCAGGATTTTTTTGTGGTGAGTGAATAATCGGTCATAGGTGCTGTCGGTTCATCCGTTTAGAAAATAGCAAGCTGGCCGGATTTCTTCTGTTCCTGCCTTTTGTAATGTAGTCCCAGGACTGCCTTGTACATCACCCGCGCCAGTAAAAATACCTGGTCAATTTCTTCTTTCTTTGGCACTCTCCCCAATTCATCATGGAGGGCAACGGCGATTTTTGCTTTGAGGAGTTTTTTCTTTTGCTCAGGAGTTGGCATATCTGTTTGATTGTCTCAAAACTCAATGAATAAGTCAAGTAAGAATACAATGATAAAGAGATAAGTATTAAGATAGTTGAGCGACTTTACTATAATCACTACACTATATGCCAGCATCAGCCAGACAAGAACAGGTATCTAAATCACTAGATGCTCAACAGTTTCGAGCACCAACATCCGAACAAGCCGGTAAATCTCATTTAGGGGGACGAGTTAAAGAAGTAGCTGGTAAAATAATTTTTGCTGGCATTGGATTGTCACCATTTTCAACTCACACAGAGCCAAAGGGTAGAGGCAGACCAGGAGGAGGCCACCCAAACCCTAGCGATTTTCCTGCTTACTATGTCAATGATGTCGAGTGGAAAATAGCAGAAATAAAATCTGTGGGAAAACATAGAGAACCACCAAGCCCAGAAGCTGTGCAAAGACAAAAAGAGAGACGCCAAAGAATTATTGATGAAATTCTTCGTGAAAAACCAGATGGTGACATAACATACATACACCCAGAATAAGTATCAACTGGATTTTTCTTAACAGGTGGCACATCAGGCAAGTCTCGCGGTCATTTATACCCTTTGTTTAATTTCTCCCAAATTTTCCCACTGTTTTTTTCTCGTCTTAGCACTCCCCCCTCTCTCCATAGGTCTCATTTCCGTAGCGTTTATCATTACCTGCTGCCAAAAACTGCACATTTTTATTTTTGAATTTGGTCGAAATTATCCACACTTTTATTTTCTACTTGACAGATGAGCTCTTGACAGGTTAAATATAATAATAGCAGTTTATTGGGAATGATCAACTTTTTGTATCAGGGGCAGATCAGGTTATATACTTGGTCTGTTTAGCAAGTTCAGATGAGTTAAGTGGCTGCAAGTCATAACGAGTAATGCAGGGAGGTAAAGTCATGTCTAGCCAGCTCATCCAATTGCAGGATGGTGTTTTTGTAGAGGTTGAGATCCCAGAAGCGCAGTCTCGCCAACTGGCGGGTAGCTTCGCGGATAAAGTTAATGCAAATATAGATAAAATCAAGCCGATTCTCACAAGTGTAGCTCAGCCAATCTTAGAAACTTGGAATGAGATTAATCAGGATATGCTCGTTGAGCAAGCAGAAGTTGAATTGGGCTTGAGTTTTGATATCGAGGGAAACGTGTATATTACCAAAGCTTCAGTGGCCGCAAACATAACGATAAAGCTTGTTTTAAAGCCTTTGAATAATCAAACAAGTGGAACACCATAACTTCTTCAAAATGGACGACTGTGAGTCGTCCATCGTTTCGAGGTGTAGTGGCCATATTTCTAATACCCTTAATCGCATTTTCGTCTCTCTAAACGTGACCGCATACTAATACCCAAATTTTGCCCAAATTAGCGGCAAGCTATTCAGAGGGCTTGAAAGCTCAATCCTGTGAGCAGGATCGTGAGTGACTAGAGCCAACCTCCTCTAAAGAGGTTCTCGCTGGTATTGTAGAAGCCGCTTTTCAGCGCGTCTCAATCACCATGTCACTAATTTGGGCAAAAATTAGGTAATAAGTGTAAGTAGGTATCTATGAAATATGAAAGTTCGCTAGTATTAATCTCCAGTGTTGACCCGCTTAATAAAAACTTCGGCACTGGATTTGTCATTGACCAACATGACGGATATAGCTTTATCTTAACATGCGCTCATGTCGTAAGAAATGCCTGGGGTAAAGACAAAAAAGTAAAAGTTAACGATGTTATCGCTGAGGAAGTAGCTATCAGCCCTCCTAATGGAGTTGATGATCTTGCAGTACTCCGAGTACAAGGGCAATTCGGTGCTCCCTTATTGAAGCAAGACTGCGGGAAAGAAGGGCTTAGTTTTACATCTATAGGCTATCAGAATGTTACAGCGAGGGGGATGACAGAATCTGTGATAACGGCACCGCTTCAAGGTACACTTGGAGCATCAATTTTTCAACAAATCCGAGGACAAAGCTTTCATACCAAGTTGTGGGAGCTAAATATCAAAGAGGGTTCCTTACCACTACCTGGTTATAGCGGGGCTCCAATTGTTGTAGATACCGATCAGGGTGAATGTGTTATTGGTGTGTTAAGTATGCAACAGAGGGAACGTATCTTCGCAATTTCTATCGAAGCACTAGACAGAGTTTGGCCTGAGCAAACCCATGTACCTTTTACTAATAGAGAAGATGAGCTAAAACTTATACTTTCATCTTCAGCGCCAGCCTACTACTTGCTCGATGGACCAGCTGGTTATGGAAAATCAACATTGCTACGAGCACTGCAAAAAGAGTTTTCCCAACGGAAATGGAGTTGTGCCTACCTTGTTTTAGACTCGTCTCTTGAGTTAGATGAATTGGCCGAAGCAGTAGCAGAAAAATTGTCTATTTCGGGCCTACTATCAAGCCCTAAGATTGATCAAGGTGCAGGATATCGTCTAGGGAGTGCTTTCCAAGAATATTGGGATAATTCCCAGGAAGGAATTGTCTTGCTTTTTGACCTTGACAAGGGCTTTGGCAATTCTGGCCTATTGGAAAGATTGCTAAAAGAATTTATTCCTGAAATTGAGGAGAGTTTAAAGAACATCTCACCGTTTGATAGGGGTGACAATAGATTCCGGGTAGTTATTGCTGGACGTTATCTATACTCATATTATAACCGTTTGAGTGTGCAAATATTGCCTGTATTTCCATCACTTCAATATCTTACACCTTTTAAGTATGATGTCATCCAAAATTCAACACGTCTTTATTTAAAGAATCACATATTTGTACGGACTAAGCAGATAGCCGGTCATATCTTACATTTAACTGGAGGACATCCTGGGTGTATGGCAAGGGTTCTTCAACAGTATAAAGAAAGTGGCATGGCACCTGAGACTTTTGTGGACAGGCGAAGTGATAAAATATGGAACGAGATTGTGAGACCTGTAGTTAATAGTATAGAAGCAGAGTTTCCTACTGCCTTCGGAGTACATAAGCTCATGAGGAATAATGTTCTACGGTATATGGATTACACTGCTCTGAGAAAGTTGGTTGATATCCTGGAAATAGCTGAGGTGCGGGATGCAAGTGATTTTGATGAGATCGACTTGTCTGACAAATTGACAGGTGCTGCTTTACTCAATTGGAATAACTACTTATTACACGACGATATAACGCGCCGACTAATATGTCTTGGACTCAGAAATGATAGGAGAGATGAATTTGTACGGCTTTGCCAAAGTACACAAACTATCTGTGAAGAACGTTTGCGTGATAATTCTACCCCTAATCCTGATAAGTGGGCTATAGAGTATTTATTTCAATCTCTTCAGGAGTATGCCTTACTCATTAGTAAGCCTGAACAAAGGCGAGAATTACGTAACAATTTTATATCGCAAGAATTGCCAAAGGTTCGGCAATGGCTAGTTACAGGGCGAAGAGCGAGAGAGCAACAAAGGTATTTACTGCGCTCTATTGATCAAGACTGGGAATTTATGTTTACCGTGAATTATTATTTACGGCAAAATGAGTACAATGATGTGCCAGTCAAAGAACTAAAATCAGAAGTGAATCGTATTTTGTGAAAACAAAGAAAGGTTTAGCGCTTATCGTCGAATGGCTGACTGTTTGGAATGTCGAACCTAATACTCAACTAAGTTGTGTGATACAACTATATTGACTCCTATTTCTGTTAATGTTCGCACTTTAGCCACATCGAGGGAGGTGTGTTATGACAGAGTTTATGGAATTCATCGGGCGAGAAGAAGAAGTCACGTATATAGACAGTGTAATTAAAAAGACTAATATACACGCACTGGTGTTTGTACGCGGTGCGGGCGGGTTAGGAAAAACTAGATTGTTACAGGAAATTCATAAGACTTATGCGGGTAACGGCGAAATCCTGGTTACAGATATTATTGACTTTGATGATAGATCTCTTCATACATTTGAGGGATTAGAGATAAGAATTGCGCAGGAACTGGGAATAGCAGCAGAAGTAGCAAAAGAGGTTCAAGAGTTACGCAAGTTTCGGTTGGACGGCGCAACTCAAAGAATTCTAGAAGTACAACAACAGATAATTACAAACACGTTAAAGAATGAATTTAACGATAAATCGTTAAATAAACGTATTTTGTTCTTCTTTGATACTATAGAGAAGGTTGAAGAGAATAATCTTAACAGTTTGCTTTTATTATTATCCTATTTTGAAAACGGTGTATTTTTGTTTGCAGGACGCCCTCAGACAAATGTGGATATTTCGCTGTTAATGAAGAACTATTTTGGGGAAGATGCATTTATTATTGATCTTGAACCTCTAGGCCAGGATGAGAGTAGAAAGTATTTGCGAGCAAAGTTGCGTACTATGCATAATATAAAAGACGAACGGATAGAAAACTTGTTGACATTGGTGAAAGGAAGGCCAATCCTCATTGAGCTTACCGCTCAATGGTTGTCAATTGCTCAGCCACCTGATTGGCTGTTGAACGAATTACAATCTTTGTCTGATGAGGATTTAGAGAAAAAGCAAGAAGACTTTCAAGCTAATTTAGTGCGCCACATCACTCAACTTCGTACCCCTCTGGACCGTTTACTCTTAATTTTGTCTCGAGTATATCCAGTTGATGTGGAAATGGCTGAAGAGTTGCTTGGACTGTCCAGGGAAGTGGCTGAAATGCTAATAGCAAGTGCTAAGAAATATGTCTTTGTAAAGACCTTGCCAGAAGCGAAAATCACCCTTCATGATGAGATGCGAGCAATGGTAAACAAATTTGTTTGGCCATTCATTGATAAGTCGGATGAGAGAAGACGCCGTGATAGTAGGAGAGCCGCTGCAATATTTGAGAGGAGAGTAAACAATCCAGCGAATAATCAGCAGAACGAAGAAAATGTAGTTCGGAGTACTCAGCAGTCCGAAGGATGGCAAAGAATCGAACAAGAGGTTTTAATTGAGCAATTGGTTGAACACGCCTTATATGCGGATATTGCTTCAGGTTTCGATGTTGTTGATGAAACTTGGGATAGAGCCATAAAGAATAAAGACTACATTTTTGCAGAACGTATTCTTGAAATTGCAAAGGACTTTGCAGGCCAATTCACTGAAGATCAGTATCTTGACTATGTAGTGTTGAATGCGCGTCAAAAAAATTATACAGGAAATATTGGGGATTCAATTCAGGTTTTAAGGAAGTTGGCGAAGCGTTATGCTAAAGAACCGAGTATTTTGTCAGTTATTTACAATGCTTTGGGAAGGGCCGAACGTAAATCTGGCAGCATGAAAGAGGCCGCACGCTACCTTAGCAAGAATTTGGAAATTATTAAAGACACTAATGCCAGTCGTGTTCCTTATGTTGCTAACCAGCTCGGATATACCTATCGCTTAATGGGTAATTTAGAGAAGGCAGAAAGTACTTATAAATATGGTCTCAAATTAGCGATGGAAGCTGAAGAGCATGATAAGGACTTAATTGCTAGCTTATTAAACAATCTTGGCTATGTATATGGACTTCATAAGAAATACGACATAGCAGAAAATTACTGTTTACAAGCGGCGGATCTTTGGAATGACGTTGGCTTTACAAGCCAGATAGGACGAGTAAATATTAGTTTAGGGATTTTCCATCGAGATAGAGGGAATTATGAAGAAGCTATAAAGCTACTTGACCAGGCAATAGTGCGGGCGTCGGGGTCAGACGACTTCGAGATTATCGGACTAGCGTACTACCATTTAGCATGGGCAAAATGGTTTAAGTGGGAGGAAATTAACAAGACAGCAATCCTTGATTGGGATGAAACTAAGAAAAAAGACAATTTTATTGATAAAGAGTTGCTAATAGAGGCCAAAAACGACTTTGACTATTGTTTAACTCTCGCCGAGAAACGCGGCGTGACGGAACTCCTTCCAGGTATTTTACATCAAATGAGTAATGTATATTGGTGGCTTGGTTGGTTAGAAGATGAACAGTATAAATCAACTGCACGAGAACTGAATACGAGATCTTTTAAGGAAAGTGAGCAAAGAAATAACATTCGTTATGCGATTGACAGCTTAGTAGGAGATGCTGAATTCGATTATGATGCAGGGGAATACCGCAAAATTCCGGAATATGCAAAGGAATTACAAGCAAGGTACGGAAGAATGGAGAAGCAATATTTGCTATATTTTGGACGCATGAATAGAATATTAGGAGATGTCGCTTTCAGTAGAGGCCAGTACAACGAAGCGCTGATGCATTACACAAACGCACTACCAGAAATACAAAGACATGGCGGCTTTGGAAAGTATTCAATACGGATGGAGCTTCTACGTTTGGAACGGAAACTCGACAAACTCGCATTTTCAGAAGTGAACATGTGGCTTGAACATTTCCAAGATCATTGGAAGAAAAGGGTCGAATTAATACATTGGTGTGAGAAGGAACATCTTCGCGTCAGACTTAGAGAGAACTAAGAGGCTATGTGGAAAGTTAGCCCTGAGCAGCTCAGCAAGTAATTTGCTCGATGTCGTAGATAAGTCACTTTAAATCACTTTTCACACAGCCTCTTAGTATTGGAGTTTAGACTAAATTCTTGTCAAGCCAGGTGGGAAGGCGCACGAGCCATATTTTATGGAAAACGCATAATCCCAGTCTACAAGCCGCTTGGCACGAAATTAGTCTAAACGTCAATTAGTACTACAGTGCCACTTAAAAGGTGAGATGGCTCCGGAGGCTCATGGCCCCTTTGGGGCTTTTGTCGAAGACTGAGTCTGAGAAGCTCTTTCCAAAGGGCTTTCGCCCGCTGCCTAGACGTTGGGTGGTCGAGCGCAGCTTTGCCTAGATCACCCGCTGGCGTCGGCTCTGTCGCGACCATGAGGGCTTGCCGGAAAGTTCGGAGGCCTTCATCACGCTCTCAGCCAGCATTCGCATGCTGACCAGGCTTGCTCCTCCGTTCTCGTAAAGGACGGCATTCAAATACATTCTTAGATTAGCTTAGGAAAGCAGGATAGTATGTCAAAACCAGTAGTGCTTTTTTCAGATGGTCCCAAGGGTAAACCGCCAAAACCGCCAAAACCGCCAAGAGATTGTGATTGTTCTGGGGGGGATTGCGCCTGTGGTTTACCTAATCTGCAAAATCAACTTCTTCTAAGTGACAATGTAAGATCACTCGACCTAATGCGATACGTTTGTTCGCCAAGTTCAGAGCAGTTGAAATTAGATGAAGAGTATGTTGTATGCTATGGCCCATTTCATCCTGTTACGGTTCTCAATAAGACCGCTTTTTCGATATTCTCGTCTTTCAAACAGCCGATTACTATTATCCAAGCCCGTAACATAGCTAACGAGCTATGGGGTGAGGAGAACGCTAACGCAACTATACAGAAACTGATAGCAGCAAACCTATTAGTTCCAGAAGGTTCCACATTTGAGCTTATAGAAGCTTCAAAGACACTTACGGCTTGGTTGCATATCACTGATAGGTGTAATTTGCGTTGTACCTATTGTTATTTGCCACATGTACGTAAGGATATGTCTTTTTCTGTTGGCTGTGCAGCTATTGACGCGACCTTTCGTTCGGCTACAATACATAACTATAACCATGTTAGACTTAAATATGCAAGAGGAGAAGCTTTACTTTGCTTTCCTCGAATTGTTGAACTTCATGAATACGGTTAAAGACTGCTGAAAAAAAGGGCATTTCAGTTAGTGGTGCGATTCTTACTAATGGAACCCTCCTCACACCAGAAATTGCTAAGTCCATTCAATCGCTAGATCTTGAACTAATGATTTCATTGGATGGGATAGGAAAATACCATGACCAACAACGGCCTTATGCTGGAGGGCACGGAACGTTTGAGGATGTACAGTGCGCAGTAAACGCTGTGTTAGAAATCGGTCTAACACCACATATATCTATAACTGTCAGCGGACAGAATGTTGCTGGTTTACCTGAACTGCTTTCTTGGGTTTTGGATCGTAAGCTTCCTTTTAGTATCAATTTTTATAGAGAAAATGAGTTCTCTCTTTCGCATAAGGAACTTCTTCTAGACGAAGAAGTAATGATTCGAGGAATGCTTAACGCGTATCAAGTGATAAAGGATAGACTGCCAAAATATAGTCTGCTTTCTTCTATTGTTGATCGTGCCGATTTGTCAGGACCACATAACCGTACATGTGGAGTGGGTAATAATTATCTTGTGTTTAATTACTCGGGAGGTGTGTCAAAGTGTCAGATGCATCTAAATGAAGTAGTTGCAGATGCACACGAAGTGGATGTTTTATCAGTCATACGGTCAGATAAAAAGGGTGTCCAGAACATGCTGGTTGAGGAGAAAGAGGGATGTCGCACCTGTGAATGGAAGTACTGGTGCGCTGGTGGATGCTCACTCGCTACCTTTAAAGCGACTGGTCGCTTTGACGTGAAGTCGCCGAATTGTAATATCTATAAGGCAATATATCCTGAAGCAATCCGATTGGAAGGGCTCAGGTTATTGAAATACTACGAGTCAGGAGAGGCTACAACATAGTATTGGCATAAAATATTGAAGGGTCAGCTATAGCTTAAACGCTATCATGATAAAGGCTCTTCACCATAAAAGTGAGCCTCCTTGCACTGGTACAAAGGCTTCTTGTGCTTCTGTGATCTCTCTTATGTAGGGTCTGTCCCTGTCCCAGCGCTGCTGTCACCAAGTGTCGCAGGTATAGACGAAAACAACTATGTGCTGCAGTATAGACGGATGCGTCTATGTTGTCAAGGCAGTAGTATTGTAACCTTTTTCTCGAACTCGTATAGACGTGATTATCTAT
>WNGR01005404.1_pt1 | contig 16679 bp, 18 predicted proteins | sample 5407581 | NCBI WGS metagenome assembly WNGR01 (sample SAMN13153383, study PRJNA577476) | soil metagenome | isolation source: 80 cm soil or saprolite under Garry oak tree replicate 2 | place: USA:California | collected 2016-06-15 | reverse complement strand
TGGCCCAGTTGGGCAAGCTTGCCTCCGATCTGCGCCTCGACATTGTAAGACAACAGCGTGCCGCCCTCCTTGTCGGCCAGCGAGACCTTGGCGCCCCCCTTGGCGAAGCCGGCGACGCCGCCCTCCCCTTCGCCGGCAATGCGGTAGCTGTTGGGCGGATCGAGGTCGGCGAGGCGGACCTTCCCCTTCCACCGCGCCTTGACCGGGCCGACCTTGATGGTGGCAATCGCCTGGAATTCGTTGTCCGAGTTCTTGTCGAGCTGCTCGCAGCCCGGGATGCAGCTCTTGAGCACTTCGGCATCGTTGAGCTTCGCCCATACCGTCTCGCGGCTGGCGGGAAGCTGCACCTCGCCGCTCATGGTCATCGCCATCGGCACGTTCTCCGTCGTCGGGGCCCTGGTATATGGCTTAGGCCGGTCGCGAGGAAAGGCCTTTCGCAGCCGCCCAGAGCTCGAGTCATGGGGGTTGGCGATCGGCGTCGGGGCGGCTAATGGTGGCGCGCCGGCGCCCTGCCATGACCGATCCTCTTGCCCATTCCTCATTGCTGACGCCATCGATCGCGAGCGCCGCGATGCGCGCAATCCTCGATGATCGGGCGCGAATCCAGCGCATGCTCGACTTCGAGGCGGCGCTGGCGCGGGCCGAGGCGGCAGTCGGCGTCATTCCGGCCTCGACCGTCGACCCGATCCTCGCGGCGAGCAAGGCCGAGCGCTACGACCTCGCTGCGCTCGGCGCGGAGACGGTCAAGGACGGAAACATCGCGACGCCGCTTATCAGGGCGCTCGCCGCCGAGGTCGCCAAGGCCGATGCCGAGGCCGCGCGCCATGTGCACTGGGGCGCCAGCAGCCAGGACATCATCGACAGCGCGCTGATGCTCGAACTCCGCGCCGCGACCGACGCGCTCGTCAGCGACCTCAACCGCGCCATCGAGGCCTTCACCACGCTTGCCGGCCGCCATCGCCGCACCGCCGCGGTCGCGCGCACCTCATTGCAGCATGCGCTGCCGATGCCGTTCGGGCTCAAGCTCGCGGGCTATGCCGCCGCGCTCGCGCGCTCGCGCGAGCGGCTCAAGCGGCTGCGCAAGGAGGCGCTCGTGCTGCAGTTCGGCGGCACGGCCGGCACGCTTGCCGCTTTCGGCGAGCGCGGGCTCCAGGTCGCCGAGCGGCTGGCGGCGCTCATCGACCTCGCGCTGCCCGACGCGCCCTGGCACAGCCACAGCGACCGGATCTGCGAGATCGCATCTGCGTTCGCCATCCTGACCGGCACCTGTGGCAAGATCGGCCGCGATATCGCGCTCATGATGCAGACCGAGGTCGCCGAGGCCTTCGAGCCTCCGGGCGAAGACCGCAGCGGTTCGGCGACCACGCCGCACGGCCGCAAGACGACTGCGGCGGCGATGGCGCTCGGCGCGGCGACCATCGCCCCCAACCTGCTTGCCGCCATCATCGCCGGCCAGGTCCAGGAGCACGAGCGCGCGATCGGCGGCTGGCAGGCGCAGGGGCAGGCGCTTCCCGCGCTGTTGCTCGTGACCTCCGGCGCGCTCGGCGCCATCGCCGACATCGCGCAGGGCCTCGAGGTCGACGCCGAGAGGATGCGGGACAATCTCGAAACCACCCAGGGACTGATCCTGGCAGAAGCGGTTTCATTCGCGCTCGCGCCCAAGGTCGGCAAGGAGGAGGCTGGCAGGATCGTCGAAGCGGCAAGCCGCAAGGCGATCGAGACCAGGCGTCACCTGCATGACATCCTGCGCGAGGACGAGCGTGTCCTGGCGCAGCTCTCGCTCGGCGAGCTCGCAAGATTGTTCGAGTTCATGGGCTATCAGGGCGCCGCGCAGACCTTGATCGACCGCCAGATCGGCTCGCTTCAGGTCCGCACGCCGAAGCGGTCGTAGCGGAAGCGAATTCGCACCAGGAAAATGCCATGCCTGTGATCGATGCCGACGGCTGTCCGATCCATGTCGAGGTCGAGGGCCCCGACCAGGCGCCAGTGCTGATGCTGTCGAATTCGATCGGCACCACGCTGCACATGTGGGACGCGCAGGTTGCCCCCTTCACGCGGCACTTCCGCCTGGTGCGCTTCGACCGCCGCGGTCATGGCAAATCGGGCACGCCCAAGGGGCCCTACACGATGGAGCGGCTCGGCCGCGACGTGCTCGCGATCATGGACGCCCTCGGGCTCCGGACCGCGAATTGGTGCGGGCTCTCGATGGGCGGCATGGAAGGCATGTGGCTCGGCGCCAACGCGGGCGACCGCTTCGAGCGGCTCATCCTGTCCAACACCTCATGCTACTATCCCGACAAGAATTTCTGGAACGACCGCATCAAGACGATCCGCAACGGCGGCCTCGGCCCCCTCGCCGACCGCATCATGGGGCTGTGGTTCACCAAGGATTTTCGCGAGCGCGAGCCGTTGACGGTCGCGCGCCTGAAGGACGAGCTGTTGGCGACGCCGGTCGAAGGTTACATCGCCTGCGGCGAGGCGGTGCGCGACATGGACCATCGCGACCTCCTCGCGCGCATCAGCGTGCCGACGCTGGTGATGATCGGCCGCCACGACGGGGCGACCACTCCGGAGGCGGGCGAATTCGTGCGCAACGGGATTCCTGGCGCAGCGCTTGCCATGCTCGACGCCGCGCATCTTTCCAATATCGAAGAGCCGGCGCAATTCAACCAAGCGGTGCTCGGATTCCTCGCGCCAGGCTCGACATAAGTCACCAATTACCTCCGACGAGTCCGACATCGATTCAGCAAGCGTTAGGACGCGAGGTCTATCTCTGTGCGGGCTGCAAGGGGCGTCCGCAGGGGGTTGCCATGATCCTCATCCGTCTGACGTATTTCAGCCGCAATCGCCTTGATGCGCAAAACGGTCCGATACTCGATCGCATCGGCGAGATCGTGTCGATATCGGCCGCCAACAACCGGCGCGACGATATCACCGGCGCGCTGGTCAACGACAGCAAGTGGTTCGCGCAGGTGCTCGAAGGATGCGAAAACCTGATCTCGGCCACGTTCGAGCGAATCCTGCGTGATCGGCGCCACTCCGATGTCTCGCTCGTCACCATGGGACCGATCAGCGAGCGCTGGTTCGCGACCAGCCCGATGGCCGCTGTCGCGCGCAACGAGGACAATGCGGATCTCTTTCGCCATTATGCGGGGAACGACAGCTTCGACCCGCAGCTCATGCGGGCCGATCGGCTCTCCGATCTCATCGAGGCGGTGGTGGGCCGCAGTCTCGAGGGGAGGACGCCATGGCGGACAAGGAGCGCGACCAACGCCGCATGACCCGCCGCCGGAAGGTCTTGGGCAATGCCTCGGTCGACCGTGCCGATGCCAGCAAGACCGCGTTCGATGCCGAATTCCAGGAGTTCATTACCCGCCACGTCTGGGGCGAGCGGACTGCTCGATGTGGCGCTCGACCGTGATCACCACCACGGCCCCGGCCAAGAGCAGGAGCTGCGTCGCATGGAGGCGGATCTGGGCCGCGTCGTCGAGCGCGAGCGCTGGCAGCCCCCAGATCACGATCGCCCCCACCGCGAGCGCGAGCACGACATCGAGCGTCTCGCGGTTGGGCTCGCGTCCGACCACGAACGCACGGGTGAATTCGATCAGATAGGCGACGAAGCCCGCCGCAATCACCAGCTTGAGGCCGGCAAGCATGCTCGACGCGCGCATCAGGCCGTCGAGGCCAAGGTCGAACAGCTGGCGGACATGGATCGCGGCCGCGGCATGGGCGTGATCCTCGAACCCCGAAAATGGCGAGGTCAGCGCGCGCAGCGCGCCGAGGCCCCAGACCGGCGCGAAATAGAGCGACACCACGGCAAGATTGGCGGCGCCAAGGCGAGGGATCGATCGCATCGCATCCTCCCGACACCGGCGGGCCCTTGCGGACGATGCACGGGCCCGACCGAACTCGAGGATGCGACCTACGCGCTCGCCGGCATGGCCTCAATCGAAACCCTTTTTTAACCTTATCGCGCCGAAAGTCGGAAATCTGAAGTCGGAAATCAGAAATCGGAAATCAGAAGTCGGAGCTCCAATGGCGAGGTGGAGTTAATCTGTCTCATATCAGTCTTCCGACTTCCGACTTCACCCCTACCCTCCCCTCGCCGCGCGGAAATCGTGCGGCGCCATGCCGGTGTGCTTGCGGAAGAAGCGGGCGAAGTGGGAAGGGTCGGAGAAGGCGAGATCGCAGGCGATCTCGTGAATCGGCTGGCTGGTGAAGACCAGCTGGCGTTTGGCCTCGGTCAGCACGCGCTGGCGGATCAGATGGCCGGCGGTGACGCCGGTCGCGCGCTTGACGTGGTCGTTGAGGCGGTCAACCGTCATTGCCAGCTTGTCGGCATAGAAGGCAAGCTGACGCTCCTTCTGGAAATTTTCTTCGACCAGCTGGCGCAAGGCGACGACCGTCGAGTCGGTCGGCTCGAGCGCGACCGCGACCGCGCGCACGCGGTTCGCTGCGATCCGCGCCACTTCGACTGCGATCAGCGCGATGAGCCCGCGCATGGCGATGCGGAAGCCTGCGCGGGCGAGGAAGCGCTCCTCGTAGAGATCCGCCGCGAGCGCCGAGAGCCGCCGCCGCTCACCGTCAGCCGAAAGCGGCACGACCGGCTCCGCCGCGAGCGCCTTGAGCCGCGCGAGCGCCTCGCCGCGCCGGTCGCCGAGCGCCTCGGCCACGTCCTCGGTGAAGCTCACCACCCAGCCGTTTGTCGCCGCCGGCTCGAAGCGGAAGCCATGGGCGATGGTCGGCGGCACGAGGATCGCGCACGGCGCCGCAAAGGCAATGCCCGCGGCCTCGAAGGTCATCTCGCCGCCGCCCTGTTCGATCAGCAGAATCTGAAACAGGTTGCGGTGGCGGTGGGCGCGGATGGTCCAGTCGTGAATCGATGAGCGCGAGGCGATCGTCTCGACATGGATGAAGTCGAACGCCTGATCGTCGGGAGGATCGCCATAGAGATGGAACAGCGGCAGGGCGGTCACGGTGGCCATGGCGCAAGAATAGGCCATCGCAACGTCGGAGAAAATCTATCGCAAGGTCGGGCGCGTCTCCGTGCACATCATTTCATGATACCATTTCATGCAGCAGCGGCCCCGCCGAACCGGCGGGGCCGCCGCGAAACGAGCTAGCCGCGAAAAGAGCTAATGGCAGCTACCGGTCTTGGCCGCCGTGTTGACCACCGTGCTGGCCGCCATGCTGACCACCCTGGCCGGGCTGCTGCTGTCCCGGCTTCTGTCCACCACCCTGCTGCTGCTGGCCGGGCTTCTGGCCGCCGCCTCCCTGCTGGCCGGGCCGCGGATTGTTTTGCTGCTGCTGGTCGGGGTTCTGGTTGGGGTTATTCGTCATCCTGTGCTCCTCGAGGGTTGAGTTCCGCCCCATCGCCACCGGGGCTAACGCCTGACCACGAATAAGGTTTCGTCGCGCAGCGGAACAATGCGCGCTGATTTCGTGCGCAAATTCGCGTGGAATGAGGTCTGAATTGTGCCCATTTGTTGGTCGCGAGGGAATTCAGACGCGCTTATAGGCACGCTCGTGATAAACCAGCGCCGGCCCGCTGGGGCCGAGCCGCAGCGCTTCGACGGCGCCGAAGAAGACGTTGTGGCTCGCGACCGATCTGACTTCGATGATGCGGCAGTCGAAGGCGATCACCGCCGAAACGAGGACCGGGCTGCCGGTCGTGAGCACCGTCCATTCGCCGGTCGCGAACCGCTCGGTGCCCTGCACCCCGGTGCGCCCGGCGAAAATGTCGGCGATCTCGGCCCCGCCGTCGCCCAGCGTGTTGACGCAGAACACGCCATTCTCCTGCACCACCGGATTGGTCTGGCTGCGCCGGTTGAGGCACATCAACAGCGTCGGCGGCGCATCCGACACCGAGCACACCGCGGTCGCGGTGGCGCCGGTCTTGCCGCCCGGCCCCGCAGTCGTAATCACGTGCACGGCCGCGCCCAGGCGGCTCATCGCCTCGCGGAAGGCTGCCGGCTCGATGGTGCGCACGCTCTCCGGCCCGACCACCGTAAAGGCGCCGTCCATGGCATCGTCGGGGCGTTGGTCGAACCAGCTCATGCAACCATCGGCGATCAGGCGCGGCGGAATCTCAAAGCCGCAACAGCAGCATAATTATTCCTACGCTGGCGGCCAAATTGAATCCAACCATCCATTTCAGCAGTGTCAGATTATCGTCGATCCGGGCAAATCGGTTTTCATAGCCCGCGACCACCTCGGCGGCTTTCCGTGCCTGCTCCTCCGGCGCGCCCGCCGACTTGAGAGCATCGTAGACTTCGGAAATCATGGTGGCCATTGCCGCGCGCTCCGATTCGACTGTATGGCAATCGTTGGGCGCCACTGTCCAGGACGCCGCCAAAGTCGGCCTTTCGGACATCACTCCGCCGCACGAGCCCGATCGCCAATACCCCGGTAGCTTACATCGTCCGGATCGAGCCAGGTCGCGCCCCGCCAGCCGTTCTCGTCGTAGTCGGCGAGACACTGCTCGGCGAGCGCGATCATGCCGTCGAGCGATCCCGAAGTGCGCGCGTTCCACAGCGCCTGGATGCGGATGTCCTCGTGGTTGCCGGCGTAGTTTCTCTCGTAGAGCTCGTGGCCGCCGCCGAATTCGGTGCCGATCGCGTCCCACAAAAGCTTCATCACCTTGATGCGCTCCTTGTAGCCGATGCCATGCGAGCCGCGCACATATCTGGCGAGATAGGGATCGATCGCCGGATTGCGGAAATCCCTGGCCGATGACGGCAGGTAGATCAGCGAGGAGGCGACGATCTTCTCCACGATCTCCTTGATCCGGCCGTAGGCGTCGCCGGCAAAGACCCGGTAGCTCGATCCCGATTGGGCGTTCGGCAACACCGCGTCGCCGACCCAGGGCGTCGGGTTGTGCGCCATGGCGTCGGTGAGCGCCCAGAACAGATTGCGCCAGGCGATCACCTCGCCCAGCAGCGCCTGGTTGCCCCGGAACTCGTCCGAGCCCGCCGCCCGCAACGCCTTGGCGATGATGCCGACGAGAAAATCGAGCTTCACGGCGAGCCGCGTGCAGCCCTGGAACTGGTAGCCCTGCAGGAAACCCGATTGCGGGAAGAAGATCTTCAGCTTGTCGAGATCGCGATGCAGCAGCACGTCTTCCCACGGGATGAAGGCGTTGTCGAACACGAAGATGGCGTCGTTCTCGTCGAAGCGCGATGACAGCGGATAGTCGAAGGGCGTGCCCATCACGCTCGCCATCATCTCGTAGGAGGCGCGGCAGAAGAGCTTGACCCCTGGCGCGTTCATCGGGGCGATGAACATGACCGCGAGATCGGTGTCGTGGGTCGGCACCGCCGCGTTCTGGCCGAGGAAGTTGTAGTGGGTGAGAGCCGACGACGTCGCCACCACCTTGGCGCCGGAGACGTAGATGCCGGCGTCGGTCTCCTTCTGGATGGTGATGTACACGTCCTTGACCTGGTCGGCGGCCTTGGCGCGGTCGACCGGCGGGTTGACGATGGCGTGGTTCATGAACAGGACATGGTCCTGCGCCCGGCGGTACCAGGCCTTGGCGTTCTCGGCGAACTTTCCATAGAACTGATGATTGGCCCCGAGCGTGTTCATCAGCGAGGCCTTGTAGTCGGGCGAGCGGCCGATCCAGCCATAGCTCATGCGCGCCCAGCCGGCGATAGCGTCGCGCTGGCCGACCACCTCCTCGCGCGAGCGCGCGACCCGGAAATATTTGTGGGTGAAGCCGCCCGAGCCGGTGTCGGTCGGCGAGGTGAGCAGGTCCTTGGTCTTGAGGTCGTGCAGCGCGTCATAGAGCCGCGCGATCGAGCGCGCGGTGTTGCGGAAGGCCGGATGGACGGTCACGTCCGCGACCCGCTGGCCGTAGATGTAGACCTCGCGCCCGTCGCGCAGGCTTGCGAGATATTCCGCGCCGGTGAACGGCCGGTCCTTCGCGCCGATCGCGTCCTCGGACTTCATGCGGCTCATGGGCGTGCTCCCGATTCCACGCGCTGTCGCCCGCCAGCAAAGGCACCCGCGGGGCCGGGTGTCAATGCGCGTGACTGCCGCCTCAGCGCCCGGCCCTGCCGCCGCCGGGATCGTCGCGGAACGGCTGGGTCAGAAGCCGATCGATCCGCAGCTCGCGCGGATCGCGGAAGATCGGCAGCCCGACGGTCATGGCCGCATGGCCGGCCTCGGGCTCGACCCGGTAGGTGCCGAACAGCCGGTCCCACCAGGGCAGGTTGAAGCCGAAATTGCTGTCGGTCTCGTGGCGCAGGACCGAATGATGCACCCGGTGCATGTCGGGGGTCACCAGCGCAAGGCGGAGCAGGCGGTCGAGCCAATGCGGGAGCGCGACATTCGAATGGTTGAACATCGAGGTGGCGTTGAGCACCACCTCGAACACGACCACCGCAACCGCCGGAACGCCGAGCGCGATCACGACCGCGATCTTGATCAGCATCGAGATCAGGATCTCGAACGGATGGAAGCGCAGCCCGGTGGTGACGTCGACATCGAGGTCGGCGTGATGCATGCGGTGCAGCCGCCACAGCCAGGGCACTTTGTGAAACACCACATGCTGCCCATAGATGACGAGGTCGAGCGCAAGGAAGCCCAGGAGCGACGCGACCGAGAGCCGAAATCCGGCGAGGTTGATGAGCCCCCATCCATTCCCGGCCGCGAACACCGCGGCGCCCACGGCCGCGGTCGGGATCAGGAACCGCACCGCCAGCGCATCGACGACGAGGATGCCCAGATTGCCCGGCCAGCGCGGCTTGCGCCCGGCAGTGAGCCCCCGGCAGGGACTGAAAATTTCCCACAGGGCCATTGTTGCGAAAATGGCGGCAAAGGCCGCGACGCGAATGACGATTTCGGCGGTCGAATACATCGGGTTGCCGCCGTGCGTGGGAACTCAAACGCGACCAGAGAGTTCCTCAAAGGGGGCGTGGATATGTGCCATGTCAGCCCGCTCGCTTGCAACTCTCCTCGCCATGGCTGCCCTGGTGGCGGCAGCTGTGATCGTTGGCCAGCACAACGGACCTGAAGCCTGTCCAGGCGCCTCGCCCCGATCCGTCGAGGCCCTTTTTGCACCCTGTCTCGCCGCACACATTGATCGCAACGGTTCAGGCGAGCCTGGAAGGGTGACCCCTGACCAACTTGGTCCAACTGTAGGCCTGGGCACGAGAGAATGAGCGCCTGAACGGAAATGACGTCCCAGCATGCCGGCGGCATCAGCGGCCGAAACGGCACGGCCCATCGCCTCCACACCCGCTCGCTCGCCGTTGCCGGTCCGCGGTCGCCCTGCTAAGGCTTTCGTTGCGGTGCCGGGTCGCGGGGAGGCCTCGCTGAGGCGCGAGAAGGCATGGAAGTCCTCGTCCAGCAGCTCATCAACGGCATCACGCTCGGCTCGATCTACGGCCTCATCGCCATCGGCTATACGATGGTGTTCGGCATCATCGGCATGGTGAACTTCGCCCATGGCGACGTGTTCATGGTGTCGGCCTTCGTCGCGCTCGTCGCCTTCCTCATCCTCACCACCTGGATCGGCATCGGCTCGGTCGCGCTCGCGCTCGTGATCGTGCTGGTCGTCGCGATGCTGCTCACCTCGCTGATCAACTGGACGATCGAGCGCGTCGCCTACCGGCCGCTGCGCGGCTCGTTCCGGCTCGCGCCGCTGATCTCGGCAATCGGGATGTCGATCTTCCTCTCCAACTTCGTGCAGGTCGCCCAGGGACCGCGCAACAAGTCGATCCCGCCTTTGTTCAAGGACGTGGTCGTGCTGATGTCAGGCAACGGCTATGACGTGATTGTGTCCTACAAGCAGCTCGCGATCTGGCTGGTGACGGCGGTCTTGCTGGCCGCGTTCTGGTTCCTGGTCACGCGGACCGCGCTCGGCCGGGCGCAACGCGCCTGCGAGCAGGATGCTAAGATGGCGGCGCTGGTCGGCATCGACGTCGACCGCACGATCTCGATCACCTTCGTCATCGCGGCCGCCCTTGCTGCGGTCGCCGGCACTCTCTACCTCGTTTACTATGGCGTGGTGCGGTTCGACGACGGCTTCGTGCCGGGGGTGAAGGCCTTCACCGCCGCCGTCCTCGGCGGCATCGGCTCGCTACCGGGCGCCGTGCTCGGAGGACTCCTGATCGGCATGATCGAAACGCTGTGGGCCGAATACGTCTCCAGCGCCTATAAGGACGTCGCCGCCTTCTCGATTCTCGCCATCACCATGATCTTCCTGCCACAGGGCATCCTCGGCCGGCCCGATGTCGAAAAGGTCTGATATGCCGGAGGCGGCGCAGAAATTCGCCGGTCCCGAGATCGGCCGCGCGCTGCGCGAGGCCCTTTTCACTGGCCTCCTCGCGTTCGGTCTCCTGTTGCCGTTGATCGGCTTCAACACCGTCCAGAACATCCGCAACGAGCTGGTCCTGGAGACCCGCTGGGGGCTCTTTTTCGTGCTCGTCGGGCTCATCGCCGGAGGCCGATTCGTGTATTCGCTGGTGATTGGCCCCTGGCTCGCCCGCCGCAAAGGGCGGGCAGTAGTGGTACTGCCGGATACCCTGCGGACGGCGGTTGCCCGCTGGGCGATCCCGTCCGTGGCCGGCTTCGTCATTCTCTATCCGCTGCTGGTCATCCTGCTGAAGGGCCCGGTCGAGGCGGCGAAATGGATCGACAATTTCGGCGTCCAGATCCTGATCTATGTGATGCTCGGATGGGGCCTCAACATCGCGGTCGGCCTCGCCGGTCTCCTCGACCTCGGTTACGTCGCCTCTTACGCGATCGGCGCTTATACCTGCGCGCTTCTTGGCAAAAACTTCGGACTGTCCTTCTGGATGCTGCTCCCGCTGGCCGGCCTCCTGGCCGCCTTCTGGGGCATCCTGCTCGGCTTTCCGGTGTTGCGTTTGCGCGGCGACTATCTCGCGGTGGTGACGCTCGCTTTTGCCGAGATCGTCCGTCTCGTGGCGATCAATTGGGTGCCCGTCACCAATGGCTATGCGGGAGTGGGAGGCATCCCGCGGCCGACCCTGTTCGGCATCCCGTTCGATGCGTCTGAACAAGGATTTGCCGCCCGCTTCGGATTGGAATTCTCGTCGCTGCACCGGCTCGTGTTTCTTTATTACGTGGTCCTGATCGCGATATTCCTCGCCGCCCTGGTCATTTCCCGCTTGCGCCGGCTTCCAATCGGGCGAGCATGGGAGGCGCTGCGCGAGGATGAGATCGCCTGCCGCTCGCTCGGCATCAACACCACCAACAGCAAGCTCACGGCTTTCGCGATCGGGGCGATGTTCGGCGGCCTCGCCGGCGCATTCTTTACCGCGCGCCAGGGATTTATCAGCCCAGAGTCGGTGACCTTCAACGAGTCGGCCCTCATCCTTGCGATCGTCGTGCTCGGCGGCATGGGCAGCCAGGCCGGCATCGCGGTGGCCGCAGTCGCCATCATCGGCAGCATCGAAGGCCTGCGCGACCTTGGGCTGCTGCAGCGGCTCTTCGGTCCCGACTTCGACCCGACCCAATACCGGATGCTGCTGTTCGGCTTCGCCATGGTCTTGATCATCGTCTGGAAGCCGCGCGGACTCGTGGGGACGCGCCGTCCCACCGTGGTGCTCAAGGAGCGCAAGGAGATCTCCGCGGGCCTCGTGCGGGAGGGCCGCGCATGACCGCGCCGACGCCGGTGTTGCGCGTGGAGCATCTCACGATGCGCTTCGGCGGCCTGGTTGCCGTCAACGATCTCTCCTTCGCGGCCGAGCGGCATCGCATTACCGCGCTGATCGGGCCGAACGGCGCCGGCAAGACGACCGTCTTCAACTGCATCACCGGTTTCTACAAGCCCACCGAGGGGCGGATCGCGTTGCAATTCGGCGACGAAAGCGTCTGGGGCGAGCTCGAGCGGCTGACCGACCTGGGGTTGCGCGGGCACGAGCGCGCGCAGGGTTCGCTGTTCCTGCTCGAACGCATGCCCGATCATCTCGTGACCCGAAAGGCGCGGGTCGCGCGCACGTTTCAGAACATCCGCCTGTTTCCCGGCATGACCGTGCTGGAGAATCTGCTGGTGGCGCAGCACAATCCGCTCATGCGTGCGTCCGGGTTCACCGTCCTCGGCGCACTCGGTGCCGGCCTCTATCGGCGGGCAGAACAGGCCGCGGTCGACAAGGCGCGCTATTGGCTCGATCAGATCGGACTGACCGAACGCGCCGATGATCCCGCCGGCCAGCTCGCCTACGGCGCGCAGCGGCGGCTCGAAATCGCGCGCGCCATGTGCACCGACCCGGTGCTGCTCTGCCTCGACGAACCCGCCGCCGGTCTCAATCCCTACGAGAGCGCCGAGCTTGGCCGGTTCCTGCATGCGATCCGCGATCGCCATGCCGCCTCGATCCTGCTGATCGAGCACGACATGTCGGTGGTGATGGGAATCTCCGACCACGTCATCGTGCTCGACTATGGCGTCAAGATCGCGGACGGCACACCGGAGGACGTCCGCAATGACCAGAAGGTGATCGCCGCCTATCTCGGCGTCGAGGACGAGGAGGTCGACGAGGTGCACGCGGAGGTGGGGCTGTGAGCGAACCGCTCCTTTGCGTCCGCGGAGTTCACAGCTATTACGGCAACATCGCCGCGCTCAAGGGCGTTGATCTCGACGTCGCCGAAGGCGAGATCGTGGCCATGATCGGGGCGAACGGCGCCGGCAAGACCACGCTGATGATGACGATCTGCGGCAACCCGCGCGCCCGCCAGGGCTCGATCGTGTTCGCGGGGCAAGACATCAGCGCGATGCCGACCCACCAGATCGCCCGCCTCAAGGTCGCGCACGCGCCTGAAGGCCGCCGCATCTTCCTGCGCATGACCGTGCTCGAGAACCTGCAGATGGGGGCCTCGGTCGGCGACCCCGCCAATTTTGATGCCGACTTGGCGCGGGTATTTTTGCTCTTTCCCCGCCTCAAGGAGCGGCTGCATCAGCGCGGCGGCACCCTCTCGGGCGGCGAGCAGCAGATGCTGGCGATCGCGCGCGCGCTGATGAGCCGTCCGCGCCTCCTCCTGCTCGATGAGCCTTCGCTCGGCCTTGCGCCGATGATCGCGCGGCAGATCTTTGCCGCCATCAAGCAGCTCAACACCGATGAAAGGCTCACGGTGTTCCTGGTCGAGCAGAACGCCTTCCATGCGCTGCGACTGGCGCACCGCGGCTATGTCCTGGTCAACGGCCGGATCACCCTGAGCGGCGCCGGCCGCGAGCTTCTGGAACGGCCGGAGGTGAAGGCCGCCTATCTCGAAGGGGGGAGGCTCGAGCGGCAGCCATGAGTTTCTCGATCCCCGAATTCCTAACCGAGGAGCGCTCGCTCCTGGTGTTCGCATTCGCAAACATCCTCCTGGGTGGCGGGGCAGCGTTTCTCGCGGGACGCGCTATCGCGTCGACGTGGCAGCCCTGGTGGCGGGTCGCGCTGTATATGGCGTTGCTGGGGGTCGCCGTACGCTTCATTCATTTTGCCCTGTTCGGGAGCAGGTTCTGGTCGCCGCATTATTATCTTATCGACGCCACGGTCTGCCTCTTGTTCGGTCTCCTCGGATTTCGGCTGATGCGGGTGCGCCAGATGGTCGGCCAGTACAGGTGGATCAACCGGCGCAGCGGGTTCTTCGCCTGGCGCCGGAACGCGCCCGACGGCGCGGACGCTCCCGAATCCAGATGACTTTTGCCGCTTTTGCGGTTTGCATGAGCTGCTTCGGCACGCGCTAAGGCAGGAATCCTCACCCGACTTCTCGGAGGAAACAGCGATGAAAAAGCTTGTCACGTTTGGCGTTGCCGCCGGGTTCGGTCTCCTCCTCGCAGGCTGCAGCGGCGGCGGGGGGAGCGACACGATAAAATTCGGCGTCGGCGGGCCGATCACCGGCTCTGAAGCTGCCTTCGGGGCGCAGCTCAAGAACGGTGCCGAGCAGGCGGTCGCCGATATCAACGAGGCCGGCGGAATTCTGGGCAAGAAGATCGTTTTGACCATCGGCGACGACGTGGCCGATCCGAAGCAAGGCGTGTCGGTTGCCAACAATTTTGCCGCCGACAGCGTGCGATTCGTCATCGGCCATTTCAACTCTGGCGTCACCATCCCGGCGTCGAAAATTTACGAAGAAAACAACATCCTCGAAATCACACCGGCCGCCACCAATCCGCAGGTCACCGACCGCATGATGTGGAACATCTTCCGCACCTGCGGGCGCGACGATCAGCAGGGCCTAGTCGCCGGCAACTACGTCGCCGAGCATTTCAAGAACAAGAAGGTCGCGATTGTCCATGACAAGACGACCTATGGCCAGGGCCTCGCGGACGAGACCAAGAAGGTTATGAACGCTAAAGGCATCCAGGAAGTCCTCTACGAGGGCGTCAACGCCAACGACAAGGACTTTGCGGCGCTGGTGTCGAAGATCAAGGCCTCGGGCGCCGAGCTCGTCTACTGGGGCGGGCTGCATACCGCGGGCGGCCTGATCGTGCGGCAGATGCGCGACCAGGGTGTCAACGCGGTACTCATGGGCGGCGACGGCATCACCTCGGACGAGTTCGCCACCATCGGGGGCCCGGGCGTCGAGGGCACCCTGATGACCTACGGTCCCGATGCCCGCAAGCGGCCGGAAGCAAAGCCCGTAGTCGAGAAATTCCGCGCCAAGAATTTCGAGCCCGAGTCCTATACGCTCTACAGCTACGCCGCCGTGCAGCTCATTAAGCAGGCGGCAGAAGCAGCAAATTCGCTCGACCCGAAGAAAGTCGCCGAAGTCCTGCACTCGGGCCGCACGTTCTCCACCGTCGTCGGCGACATCAGCTACGACGGCAAGGGCGACCTCACCCGCCTCGACTACGTGGTCTATGTCTGGAAGAAGGACACGAGCGGCAAGATCACCTACGTCGAGATCGAGTAGTAGGATGGGTTGAGCGAAGCGAAACCCATCATCTCTCGGCAAACCCCCAAGCGATGGGTTTCGCTGGCGCTCAACCCATCCTACGAGTCACCGGCATCACCCGATGCTCTGCAGCCCCGGGAATGCCTCCAGCAGCCAATTGTTGAGCTGGGTGAAGAAGCCGGCGAGGAAGGCGATGCCGGTCAGGACCAGGAGGCCGCCCATCGCCCGCTCGACATGGACGAGGTGGGAGCGAAAGCGGGCGAGGAAGGCGGCAAACGGCTCGACCGCGAAGGCCGCGACGATGAACGGCACGCCGAGACCGAGCGAATAGACGGCGAGAAGGCCTGCGCCTTTCACCACCGTGCTCTCGGAGGCGGCGACTGCGAGGATGGTCGCGAGGATCGGACCGATGCAAGGCGTCCAGCCGAGCGCGAAGGCAAGCCCCATCAGATAGGCGCCCCAGAGGCCGACCGGCCGCTGCATGTCGAGCCGCGCCTGCCGGTTGAGGAACGCGATCGGGGTGAGGCCGAGGAAGTGCAGGCCCATGATGATGATGGCAATTCCGGCGATGATCGCGAGCTCGTGCGAATAGAAGCGCATCAACCCCCCGATCGCGCTGGCGCCGGCGCCGAGCGCCACGAACACGGTGGAGAATCCAAACACGAACAGCAGGGCCGCGACGATGGTGTCGCGCCGGAGGCGCGGCTCGGCCTCGGCCTCGGCGAGCCGTTCGAGCGAGGCGCCGGCGAGATAGGCGATATAGGGCGGCACCAGCGGCAGCACGCAGGGCGACAGAAAGCTGATCAGGCCCGCGAACAGCGCGGCGAAGATGGAGACATCGGCAGCCATGGCCGCTAGATGCGATGGCTGGCACTCCCGATGCAAGCGGGTCGCATTGCCATCGCACCGAAGTGATCGGCGGTGATAGGCTGCAAACCATGGCGCAGCGAAACCTGATCACCGATGTCGCCGGCGTGCGGGTCGGCCACGCCGAGGACGCGCGGCTCGCCTCCGGCGTCACCGCGATCGTGTTCGAGGAGCCGGTGGTCGCCTCGATCGACGTGCGCGGCGGCGGGCCTGGCACGCGCGAAACCGATCTGCTCGAGCCGGCGATGACGGTCGAGCGGATCGACGGCCTCGCGCTCGCCGGCGGCTCGGCCTTCGGGCTCGAGGCGGGCGGCGGCGTGCAGGCCTGGCTGCGCGAGCGCGGCCGCGGCTTCCAGGTCCGCACCGCCCGGGTGCCGATCGTGCCAGGCGCGATCCTGTTCGACCTCCTGGCCGGCGGCGACAAGAACTGGGGCCGATTCGCCCCCTACCGCGACCTCGGCTATGCCGCCGCCGCCGGCGCCACGATCCCCTTCGCGCTCGGCAGCACCGGCGCCGGCCTCGGCGCCACCACGGCTGACCTCAAGGGCGGCCTCGGTTCCGCCTCGGCGATGACCCCTGGCGGCTGCACCGTCGGCGCCCTGGTGGTGGTCAATGCCGCGGGCTCGGCGGTGATCGGCGGCGGCCCCTGGTTCTGGGCGGCGCCATTCGAGCGTGACGCCGAGTTCGGAGGCGGCGGGCTGCCGCCTTCGCTGCCCGCAGACGCGCTCGCGGTGCGCACCAAGGCCGGCCAGCGCGAGAGCACGACGCTGGTCGTGGTCGCAACCGACGCGATGCTGACCAAGGGCCAGGCGAAGCGGCTTGCGGTGATGGCGCAGACCGGCCTCGCCCGCGCGATTTATCCCGTCCACACCCCGCTCGACGGCGACGTCGTCTTTGCCGCCGCGACCGGCCGCAAACAGCTCGGCGAGGGGCTCATCGGATTGTCCGAACTGGGCGCCACCGCCGCC
>WNGR01003675.1_pt1 | contig 16680 bp, 17 predicted proteins | sample 5407581 | NCBI WGS metagenome assembly WNGR01 (sample SAMN13153383, study PRJNA577476) | soil metagenome | isolation source: 80 cm soil or saprolite under Garry oak tree replicate 2 | place: USA:California | collected 2016-06-15 | reverse complement strand
GGCTCGGTGCTGCTGCGGCGCAAGGGCGCGGCCGCCACCGCCGCGCTCACCGGGGCCGCGCTGACGGCAGTCGTGCTGCCGCGGGCGCTCAAGCGCCCGCAGCCGCGAGCCGACGGGCCGCTGCTCCGCGTCCTCACCGCGAACCTGCTGGCCGGGCGCGCGGCAGAGGAAACCCTGGTCAGCCTCGTGCGGCAAAAGGACGTCGACGTCCTGTTCCTGCAGGAACTCACAGAAACAGCGGTGACCCGGCTCAAGCAAGCTGGGCTGAACGACCTGCTCCCGCACGAGGTGACCGATGTCAGGGGCGCCAGCGCGAGCGGTTCTGGCATCTACGCCCGATTGCCGCTGACGGACGGCCTCCGGCTCACATCCCCCTCCATGGCCCAGCCCACGGCCAGGATCGAGCTTGGCGGCGGGCAGTGCGCGGAACTGATCTGCGTTCATTCCCACCCCCCGAACCCGCCGTTGCCGGCGAAGGTCGCCCGGTGGCGCAAGGATCTGGCGGACCTGCCAGCACCCGCGGATCCCCCGCGCGTGCTGGCCGGGGACTTCAACGCGACTGAAGATCACGCGCACTTCCGCCGGCTGCTGCGCCTGGGCCACGTCGACGCGGCCGCGGAAATGGGTAACGGGCTGATCCCCACCTGGGGACCCGTAGGGGCGCCCGCGCTGCTCACGCTCGATCATGTCCTCATCGATCCCCGGTGCGCGGTCCAGGCGGCCTCGGTGCACCCGCTGCCGGGCAGTGATCATCGCGCGGTTTACGCGGAGTTCCGGCTGCCCGGCTGACCGCGCTAGCGAACCAGGCGGAAGAACGAGCGCATCTCGGTCACGAACGCCTCGGGCCGCTCGAAGGCCGCGAAGTGCCCGCCCTTGTCGAGCTCGTGCCAGTAGCGGATATCGGTGTAGCGCCTGGCGGCCCAGCGCCGGGAAGGGCGGGGAATCTCCTTAGGAAAGATCGAGCAGCCCGCGGGCACGGCGACGGTGTCCGCGGTCGACGTGGTGAACCACTCCGAGACCTGGCTGAAGCTTTCCCAATACAGCCGCGCGGACGAAGCTCCGGTGCCCGGTAGCCAATACAACATCACGTTGTCGAGAAGCTCGTCGCGGGTCAGCACGGTCTCGAGGTGGCCGTCGCAGTCGGTCCAGGACCAGAATTTCTCTGCGATCCAGGCGGCCAGGCCGACGGGCGAGTCCACCAGCCCGTACCCCACCGTCTGGGGCTTGGTCGCCTGCTCGGCGGAGTATCCGGACTCCCGGTCCCTGGCGTGCTCGAGCGCGGCCAGCGAAGCCTGCTCCGCCTCGGTCAGATCGCCGAACGTGGCCGGATCGGGCGCTGCGATCGGCGGGATCAGGTGAATCCCCGGCCAGGTGCCCCGGATCCTGCTGGCCGATGCTGGTGGTGATGCTCGTGCCCCAGTCGCCGCCCGCGGCGCCGTAACGCTGGTAGCCGAGCCGCGCCATGAGCGTCATCCAGGCAGCGGCGATCCGTTGCACGTTCCAGCCCGGCTGGGCCGGCCTGCCGCTGAAGCCGTATCCCGGCAGCGAGGGGCACACCACGTGGAAGGCGTCGGCCGCGTCGCCGCCGTGTGCCGTCGGATCTGACAGCGGCGCGATCACCTTCAGGAACTCGACGATCGATCCGGGCCAGCCGTGGGTGAGGATCAGCGGCAGCGCCTCGGCATGCGGCGAGCGCACGTGCAGGAAATGGATCGAAAGCCCGTCGATCTCGGTCCGGAACTGAGGCAGCGCGTTGAGCCTCGCCTCGGTGGCCCGCCAGTCGTAGCCATCGACCCAGTAGCGGCACAGTTCCTGCTGGTAAGCGAGCGGCACGCCCTGGGACCAGTCGGTGACCGTCTCCGGCTCCGGCCAGCGCGCCCGCTCCAGCCGCTGGCGAAGGTCGGCCAGGTCGGCCTCGGGAATCTCGATGCGGAACGGGGTCACCGACATCAGCCGCTGCCCGCACCGGGCTGGCTCTCATCCTGGACCGGCCCGGCCGCGAGTTCCGCGACAAAGTCCCTGAGCAGCCGGGCGAAGTCGTCGGCGCTGGCGTCGTGCACCAGCTTGGCCATCTCCTCCGCGTCCGCCCCCACCACGACCCGGGCCGGCGGGTCGGCCGCTCGCAGGCATTTCTCAATCGCCACGGCCACCTCGTCCGGATCAGCTGTCGCAGGCTCGGCCGCCGTATGCGCCGTCATCCCCTGAAACGCGTCCTGGTAGGCGGAGCCCTCGGCCACCCGGTAGCTGCTGCGCGAATCGGCCATCTCGGTCCGGAACAGCCCGGGCGCGACCACCGTGACCCGGATGCCGAAGCCGTGGACCTCTGCGCCGAGCACCACGCTGGCGCTCGCCAGCGCGGCCTTGGACGCCGAATAGAAGCCGCCGAACGGTGCGGGCACCGAGTCGTTCATGGACGTTACGTTCACGATCCGGCCGGTGCCTTGCTCGCGCATGACCGGCACCGCGGCGCGGGCCAGCCGCAGCGGCCCGAAGAAGTTCACCTCGAAGATCCGGTGCGCCTCGTCGTCGGCCGTCTCCTCGATCGGCCCCAGCGGGCCGGTTCCCGCGTTGTTCACCAGGGCGTCGATCCGCCCGGAACTGTCGACGACCGACTTGATCGCGGCGGTGGCCGCCGCGGGATCGGCCACATCGACCGCGATCGGGGTCACGCCGTCCGGCAGCGGCCCGCGGGCCGGGTTCCTGGACGCCGCGAACACCCGGTCCCCGGCCGCGGCCAGGCGCCGCACCGTCGCCAGGCCGATACCGCTGCTCCCTCCGGTGACCAGGACAACCGCCATAGTCCTACCGTAGCCGCCGGCCAGCCGTGGGAGGCGCGTGCCTGAACTCGCCGCAACGGAAGCCTCCACGATTTCGGAAGTTGGCTGCATACTTTCCGTTTTGGCGGGCAGCTGAAGGCCATGAGTCTCTCGAGCAGTATACCGAACTTCCTCATCTGGTTGTTCTGGCTCTTAGTGGCGATCATCCTGGTTGTCGTGGCCGCTCTCATTATCCATCACTTTGGCGGCTTCGGCCTTTCGTTCCACGTCGGATACTTCGTCTTCAACCTTGGCGTCAGCTAGCAGAGCAGGAGATTCGCTGGTCTAGGCCGCGAACCGCACCTGGAAGCAGGTGGCGCCGTAATAGATTTCCCCGGCTCGGAGCCGTGCCCATGGAAAGCCGCGCAATAAGCGCATGAGATTGGAGCAGGCGCGGATGAAACGGGCCCGCGCAGGTCTGATAAGCAGCGGAATGGATTGGCCTGGAAATAGCCCGCGCTGCGGTCCGGCTGGAGCCAGGCCGCGCCCGGCGCGGGCTGGGTGATGCCCGCCCACCACCCAGCCCTGGGGAACCGGTCGGTGATCTTCCGGGATCCGGCCGGGAACCCGATCAGCGTCTTCTCCCGGCCCCGGTCTGACTGAGCCCGTCGCCAGGCGCGCAGAACTCGTAGCCCAGAGCTTGTATTTCCACGGCCGGACCCTGCTCTGAACGGGTAGGTCTGGCTGGCGCCAGCCGAATAGGCGGGGACCGGCTGGCGCCAGCCGACAAGCGTGCTAGGCCGTCCGATCTGGCTTCCGCCTGACCGCGAAGATCTCCGGCGGAGGGGCGAGAGAGGGTTCGGCCCGCGCATCGGTGACGGGTTTCGCTTCCGCAACGAAGCGATCAAGCTCGGTGCCGTGCACCAGCCGCCCAGGGAACGGGTCACCGGCGGCGCGCCGGGCCAGCCCGGCCACGGGCAGGCCATGATCGGCGGCGGCCACGACCAGGTTGCCGAACCTGCGGCCGCGCAGCACGGCCGGCTCGGCGATCAGGCAGGCATCCAGGAAGACGGACCGCACGGTCGCCACCCGTGCGCGCGCGTGCCTGAGCGGGGGGCCATCGCCGACGTTGGCCGCGTAGATACCCGACCGGAGCGCCCTGGCCGCGGCCAGGGCGAACTCCACGGACGTCAGGTGCGCCGGAGTGCGGGCCCTGGCGAACAGGTCCGCCACCACCACGTCGAAGGACCCGGCCGGGACCTGCTCGAGCACGGCGCGGGCATCTCCGACCCGGACCCGCACCCGTCCCGGCCCACGGCTGCGCTGGCCCAGGGGCAGCCGCTGCCGGACCAGTTCCACCAGCGCGGCGTCCCATTCGACCGCCAGCTGGCTGGACCCGGGCCGGGTCGCCGCCACATACCGGGCCAGGGTCAGGCCGCCGCCGCCGAGGTGCAGCACGCGCAGCGGCTCCCCGGCCGGGGCGGCCAGGTCGACCAGATGACCGAGCCACCGCATGTACTCGAACTCCAGGTGCTGCGGATCGCCGAGGTCGACGTGGGACTGCGGCGTGCCGTCCAGCAGCAGCGTCCAGGCCCCGGTCCGGTCGGGATCGGGTACCAGCTCGGCGACACCCGAATCGACCTGCTGCCTGAAGCTGACCGACCCGCTGCCCTGCCGCCGGTTCGCCATAACGACCACCCCGAGCCTCGCGCCGCCCCGTGCTGCTGACCGGTGGGCCCGGTGGGAAACTACCCGGACATGGTCTGCCGGTCTAGTGGCAGCACTGAGCCGAGGCGGGCCGTCGGCGCGGGCAGGAACAGCTCGAACAGCGAGCCCTGGCCGACGGTGCTGCGGACCTGGACCGAGCCGTGATGGGCCTCCGCGATCGCCTTCACCACCGCCAGGCCGAGGCCGAACCCACCGGTCTCCCGGCTGCGGCCGGTTCCGACCCGGGTGAACCGGTCGAAGATGTGCCCGATCTCGTCCGCCGGGATGCCGGAGCCCGAGTCCTTGACGGTGAGGACTATCTTCTCGCCCTCGTGCCTGGCGCTCAGCTCGATCCGGCCATCGGGCTCAGTGTGATCGACGGCGTTCTCAATGAGCGCATCCAGGGCCAGGGTCAGGCGGTCCCGGTCGGCCTGCACGCTGGCCTCGGCCAGGCTGCCAAGCGCCCACCGCCGCGGAGTCTGGCTCCACCGGTGCAGGATGTCCATCACCAGCTCGGCGGCGTCCACGGGGGCCAGGCGCAGGAAGTCCGGGCTGTCCGTCGAGGCCAGGAGCACCAGCCGGTTCGCCAGCCGGCGCATCCGGAGCAGTTCATCCACGGCCACGCGGGCGTCCTTGGCGATGGCCTGGTCGGTGGCCGCGTGGGTGATGAGTTCGGCGTGGCCGAGGGCAATGGTGATCGGCGTGCCCAGCTCGTGCGAGACGTCCTGCAGGAACTGACGCTGCTGGCTCAGCAGCAGCAGATTGTGCTCGGAGACGCGCTTGATCTCCTCCATGGCCGTCTGGCGCCGGCGTGCGTGCCACACCATGATCACGAACATCGCGGCCAGCAACGGGACCTCCGCGAGGTAGTCCCCGTCTTGCTTTCCGCGCAGGACCTGCCAGCCGATCAAGCCGCCGGTGGACAGGGTCACGATCGCGACCGTGAGCAGCGTGGATCCCAGGCGCCACAGGCGGAAGCCGTAAATCGTGGTCAGGCTGATCCAGATGATCAGGAACGGCACGGTCTGCCAGGCCGGGATGAGGCGCATGGCCAGGAGGTTCGCCGCGATGAACACCGCCCAGGCGATGTCCAGCCAGTACGTGCGCGCGAACTTGCGGATCTTGTCGCGCCGTAGTCGCGGTGGGCCCCAGATGTGACGAATGGCGACCCTGGAAGTGGCCCCGGTCACCGCAGGCTCAGCAGACAATTCCACTTCTCCCAACCCCCTGTCCAGCGGCTACCGAATACTACGCTTCCGGACGGTTTGTTTCCCGGAAACCTGGAGGTCACGGGCAACTCGGTGCGGCGCACGCCGCCATGGTAGCGTCGCGCCTCGTGAGCCTCAGCGCCGATGAGGTCGCATCCTGGCATGGCGGCCGGCTGGTTCTGTTTGTCGGCGTCAACACCTCGGGCTCGGTGGCGCATGCCGTCTTTGGCCGGTGGGCGGCCGTGCTCGGCCGGCCGTGGGCCCTGCGCAGCATCGACCTGCCGGCCACGACCCCGCCCGAGGCGTTCCGGGGACTGGTGTCCGCGATGCGCCGCAACCCGTCCGTGGACGGAGCGGTCATCACCGCGCACAAGCTCCGCGTGTACCGGGCGTGCGGGCCGGATCTGGACCGGCGGGACTGGCTGACCGGCATCACTCACGAGATCAACGCCCTGGCCACCGGCCCGGTCCTCGCCGGATACGCCCGCGATGCCGTGTCCCTGGCCCACGTCCTCCCCGTCCTGATCCGGTCCACAGGCGCCGGCACAGCCCGTGACCTGCATGTCCTGTGCCTCGGGGCAGGCGGCGCCGCCACCGCGCTGCTGCTCGCCCTGTATCTCGACACCGATCCCGGTGCGGGTGCCGCAGCGGGCCAGGAGGCCGAGCCTGGCCTGCGCGAGGACCCGCCCGCGAGCGTTACCTTCGCCGACGTCGACCCCCGCGCCTTGACCGACCTCAGGGCGGTGGCCGCTCGCGCGGGCATCAGCCCGCGCCAGTTGTCGTTCATCCATGTCCGTGAGCCCGCTGACTGTGACGCGCTGGTTGCCAGCCTGCGCTCCCCCGGCCTGGTCGTCAACGCCACCGGCCTGGGCAAGGACATCCCAGGCAGCCCGGTCACCGACCGCGCCAGGTTCGGCCCGGACATCCTGGCCTGGGATCTCAACTACCGCGGCGACCTGGCGTTCCTGCGCCAGGCGGCCGCCGCAGGGGCAGGGACCATGGACGGCTGGGAGTACTTCGTCGCGGGGTGGGCGGGCGGTCTTACCGCCATCGCCGGGACCGGTTTCACCAGCGGCCTGCTGGCCAGGTTCGCCCGGGCGGCCGCGCCATTCCGGCCCGAGCCCGCGGACCGGTGAACTCACGGGCCGATGGGCCTGCGAGCCGGTGAGCCCGCGGAGGATCAACGTGGCGTGGCACCACCCTCCGCGGCCAGCTGCACCAGCCAGTCGCGGCTGGCCGCCGCGATCCGCTCCGGGACCCCGAGCTCTCTGAGCAGCTCGGCCGCGGCGGCCATCTCATCGGCGCGCCGCACCGCGTGAGCGATGCTGCCCTGCTCCAGGCGGTCCAGCATCGCCGCCCCGATCTCGCCCGCGATGCTCTCGCGCAGCCAGTCCTCGCAGCCTGCTGCGCGGCCGGCCCGCAGCGACTCGGTAACGGCCGCCGCCATCCCCTTGTAGAACACGCTGCGGACCAGCTTGCGGCTGGCGGCCGCGCCCGCAGGCCCGGCCAGCACCTCGGCGTTCCCGCCCAGGCCGTTGAGCGCATTCGCGACGTCAGCGGCGGCCGGCCCGCTGACCAGCATCGGCACCCTGATCCCGCGGCCCGGCACCGGCGCCATGATGGCCACGTCGGCGAACATGACGCCCCGCTGCCGGGCCAGGTCCGCGAGCTGCTGCTTGAGCCCGGCCGACGAGGTGTTGAGGTCCGCGTACAGCGCCAGGGGCGACAGGCCGGGGGCCGCGGCGCGGAAGGCGGCCACCGCCTCGTGCGCCGTGGTCAGGCTGAGCACGAGATCGGCCCCTTCGCAGGCCTCCGCGTCGCCGCCGGTCTTGATGATCCCGTCGGGGCCGCCGGTCACCGGGTCGTAGCCGCGCACGGTCGCGCCGACGGCCAGCAGGTCGCTGCTGATGGCCGTGCCCGCCTCGCCCAGTCCGAGGACGGCCACCACCCGGATCACGCTCACCGCGGGACGACGACCGGCGACGACCCGGCCGGCCCGGTGTCAACCGGCCCGCTATCGACCGGCGGCGTGCCGTGGGGGTGGAAGGTGTCGATGGTCTTCAGCCCCCACGCCTGGCCCTTGGCCCGCTCGGCGGCGGTCCACGAGATCGGTGCCCAGTCGGGGGCCAGCACCAGCCTGGCGCCGGCGTTGCACAGCTCGATCCGGTTGCCGCCGGGTTCCCACACGTAGAGGAAGAACGTCTGCTGGATCGCGTGCTTGTGCGGCCCGGTCTCGATGTGGATGCCGGCCTCGAGGAACACGTCCGCCGCGCGCAGGATGTCCTCGCGCTGGTCGGTGGCGAAGGCCACGTGGTGCAGCCGGCCCGATGAGCCCGTCCAGTCCGCGGTGTAGACCAGGTCGTAGGTCTTGTCGCTGACGTGGTACCAGACCGCGGTCGGAACGCCATCGTCGCCGACGATCTGCTCGGTGAGGCGCGCGCCGAGCACTTCCGGCAGGAACCGGGCGATGGCGGGTATGTCACGGGCCAGGTAGTTGACGTGGTCGATGCGGCGCACGTTCGCGCCCCGCCCGGGGAACGGCTCGGCCTGGTTCTTCAGGGCCGGCCGGTGGCCGTCGGGCGGTACGTACCAGTCGCTGTCCCAGTAGATGCCGTATTCGTGCCCGTCAGGATCGGTGAACAGGTATGTCGCGCCGATGCCGTGCTCGCCGTCGGCCCAGCCCCGGCCGAGACCGGCCGCCTCGATGGCCGATGTGCGCCGCTCCAGTGCGTTCGGCCCGGCCGCGCGGATCCAGGTGCGTCCGATCCCGGACCTGGGCGACCCGGTGACCTTGACCGTGAACGCCTCGTAGTCGTCCCAGGCATGGAGGTAGGTCGAGTCGCCGGCGCGGCCCACCTCGCTCATGCCCATGAGCCTGGCAAAGAAGTCCACGGTCTGGTCCGGAACCGCGCTCAGCAGCTCCACGGCTCCCACGTGCGCAATGTCACGACTGCGCTCGACGGGCATCTGATCGACCTCCTGGTGGCCGGGTGACCGGCGCGCGCGAGGCATCCGCGCGCAGGGCCTCGATGACGCTGTCGATGTGGCGGTGCATGGCCTGCTCGGCGGCCTCGGGATCACCCGCGACGACCGCGTCGACGATCGCCTCGTGCTGCGGCAGCGAGACCGCGGGGCGTCCCGGCACCAGGGCCAGGTGGAACTGGTGCCGCACCATCTGCCCGCGCAGCTGGTTAAGGATCCGGGCCGAGGTCTCGTGCTTGGCGATGGAGCGGATGGTGGCGTGCAGCGTGCCGTTGAGCTCGCTGTACTGCAGCAGTTCCCCGCCCTTCCAGGCCGCCTTCATGGCCCGCACGATCCGCCGCAGCTCGGTGCGGTCCTCGCGGGTCGCGCGCTGCGCGGCCCGGGCGGCGCACAGCCCCTCGAGCGCCCGCCGCACCTCGGTGATCTCGATTGCCTCGTCGAGGGAGACCGTGCGGACCCGGGCTCCGCGGTTGCGCCGCACCTCGACCAGGCCCTGGGCGGCCAGGGACTGCAGCGCGGTCCTGATGATGAAGCGGGTGGTGCCGAAGTGCTCGCACAGGTCGGCCTCGACCAGGCGCTGGCCCGCGATGTAGTCGCCGCGCAGGATCGCCTCCCTGAGCGACTCGGCAACGTCGATCTCACCGGTCATCTGCTGCCAGCCCCCCGTCGTCCGCCCGTCGCATGTATTCCACACCAAGATCTTCCGTAAGTCCGCGCAGGTCGCCGACGTCCAGGCTCAGCGCGCCCGGGGCGCGCGGGATTCCCGTCATCGCCACGGACTTCATGCCGGGACCTCCGGGTCGTGCGTGGTGGCCGCGGGGGTCTCGGTGCGCCCGGCGAGCAGCCGGCTGTTGCCGACGATCATGCGCTGGATCTCTTTCTCGGTGAACCCGGCGGCCAGCATGGCGTCCGCCATCAGCGCCAGCCCGTCCTCGACCGGCGGGTTGTGCGGCTGCCCGAGGTCGGTGGTGACGATGGTGGCGTCGATACCGGTAGCGCGGATGTTGCTGACCATCTCCGGCCACGGGTATTTGCCCGTGAGCGGGGTGGTGAGGCAGCGCTCCAGGTAAGCGCCCAGGTCGACGAGCCGCATCTGGTCGTCGAGCGACAGCGCCTGCTGCGGGAACTCCGGATGCGTGATCATGATCTGCCGCACGCCGGCCTCGACGGCCGCGCGGGTGACGGCGAGGATCTCGCGCCGGCCCAGGTGACCGGTGGCGAGCACCAGCCCGCGGGTGGCGATGAGCTCGAGGACGGCGCGGGTGCGCGGCAGCACGTTGCCGCCGGTGCCGAGAACCTCGACCGGCTCGGCGTCGAGGCCCCGGCGACGCAGGTCATCCTGCAGCTCGAGCCACATAGGCGGCGTCGCGCCGGGGGGCAGATCGCGAGCGGTGCGCCGGTGGTTCGCCGCGTCCACGGTCGGCATCCAGACCACCCGCGCCCCCTCCCGGGCGGCGATCTCAACCGCCATCGGGTTGAGCCCGCCGACGGCGCTGTTGAGCGCGATCGCGCCGAGCGCATCGCAGCCGGGAACGGCCGCGTTGACGACCGCAGCCCGCTCGGCGGTGGGAACGTAGTGCGACTTGAGCACGAACCCGGCCAGGCCGACCCGCAGGCACGCCCGGGCCAGGTCGATGTCGGTGACCCGCCGGCGCATGACGTCGGGAGCAACGTGCACGTGCAGGTCGTAGCTGCCCCGCACCAGGCGGCGGGCGGTGCCGGACGGCGTGGCGTCCTCTGGCAGCATGGGCGAGTTCTCGCTCATGCCGCCTCCTGAACGATCCCTGTGTTGACGGCCTCGAGCAGCTCATGCTCGTCCAGCCGGGCACCGGACAGCTCGCCGACCATCGCTCCCTGGTAGAAGACTGCCACTCGGTGGCAGAGCTCCGCCAGTTCCTGATTGTCGGTCGAGCAGAGGATGACGACCGCCCCCCCGCCGGCGATGTCCCGGATCAGCCGGTGCATCTCGCCCTTGGCGCCGATATCCACGCCCCTGGTCGGGTCGTCAAGCAGCAGGACCTGCGGCTCCAGCTCCAGCCACTTGGCGAACACAACCTTCTGCTGGTTGCCCCCGGACAGGGACCCGGCCATGCCGTCGACCGATCTGGCCCTGACGTCGAGCCGCCGCGTCTGCTCCCGCGCCCGGCGGCGCAGTGCCCCGCGCCTGATCAGCCGCCCGTCACGGCGCAGCGCAATGGACCTGACCTGGGCGATGTTCTCCCACAGCGGCTTGTCGAGCATGAGGCCGAGCCCCCGGCGGTCGCCGCTCACCAGGGCCACGCCAGCGGCGACCGCGGCCCGGCGCGGGCGGGGTACCGGCACGCCGGCCGGCATCAGCACCTGCCCGGTCCGCGGGCGCGAGCCCCCGGACATCAGGTTGAGCAGCTCCTGATGGCCGGCGCCGACGAGCCCGGCCAGCCCGACGATCTCACCCGGCCGCACGGAGAGGTCCACGGCCGGCCCGCCGGCCACCACGGGTACGCCCTTGACCTGCAGCGGATGGCGGGCGGCGGCCACGGTCGCTGTCGGGGGTCGTGACAGCGCCTCCGGGCCGCCGCCCGCGGCTTTGGTGCCGAGCATCGCGGACACGATGGCTGTGATGTCGACCTCCGCGCGCGACCGGCGGCTCAGCACCGTCCGGCCGTCACGCAGCACCGTCACCTCATCGGCGACGTTGAGGACCTCCTCCAGGATGTGCGAGACGAACACCACCCCGGTCCCCCTGGCCCGCAGCGCCCCGACGATGCGCAGCAGGTTGTCGGTCGAGGCCGACTCGAGGGCGGATGTGGGCTCGTCCAGAACGAGCACGCTGGGCTCGGTGAGCAGCGCCCGGGCGATCTCCACCAGTTGCTGATCAGCGAGGGAGAGGGCACTGAGCGGTCGGGTTACGTTCAGGCGCAGTCCGAGCTCCGCCAGCACGGGCTCGGCCTGGCGGGCCATCGCCCGCCGGTCCAGCAGGCCATGCTTGCGGATCTCGCGCATCGAGAAGAGGTTCGCCAGCACGCTCAGGTCGGGGAACAGGCTGAGCTCCTGTGAGACAACCGCGATGCCGCCCTGGGCGGCGTCCGCGGTGTTGGCGAACGCCACCCGGGCGCCGTCGTTGACGAGGTAACCGGAGTCAGGCCGGACCGACCCGGTGAGGATCTTCACCAGCGTCGACTTGCCCGCGCCGTTCTCGCCGAGCAGCGCATGCACGGTGCCCGGCCTGACGGCGAAGTCGGTCGGCTGCAGCGCCACGACGCCGCCGTAGCGCTTGCTGACCCCGATCGCCTCGAACATCGGTGACTGCTCCTAGCCGATAGCCGACATCGGCTTGAGGTACTTACTGGGGTCGGCCAGCTCGGCGTTGACCTGCTTCTGGAAGTAGGCCAGCCGGGTCGCCGCGTCCTTCTGCCGGGCCAGGATCTGGCTGATGTTGGAGCTGTCGACGACCAGCGCGCCCGGGTCCCACCAGCCGGTGGGCAGCTTCGTGCCCTTGACCGCGTGCTCGGCGAGCAGGGAAACGGCGATGTAGCCCTTGAGCCAGTGCTCCGGTGACACCAGCGCCTGCACGTACCCCTGGGCCACGCCCGCGAGCGAGTTGGGATCGAGGTCGTCGGCGCCCACGAGGTAGTGCTTACCTGTCTTCTTCTCGATCTGGTACAGCGACGCGGAGTCCTGGCTGCCGGGCCCGACGTAGGCGAGCGCGTGCGGGTGCGACTGGACCGCCGAGCTCCATGCGGCGTAGTTCGACGATGGCTCCTGCGTCGAGTCGAAGTTGACGAACGTGACATCCGGCCGTGCCTTCTTCACGGTCTGCATGAAGCCCTGGTTACGGGCGGTCAGCACCGGCAGTCCGGGAGTGTCGGTGCCGATGAGGATCTCGCCCATCGTGTTTTTCGGGATCTTCGGCAGCAGGGCGTTGGCGAGGTCCACCCCCAGCGTGAAGTTGTCGTTGCCGATGAACAGGGTCACGTTGGAGCCCGGGGGCGGCGGCGTGTCGACGGCGATCGTCGGGATCCCGGCCGCATTGGCCTGCTTGAACGGCCGGATGAACAGGTCGGGGAACAGCGTGGCCAGCGCTATCCCGTTCTTCGACGTGTTCTCCGCCGCCTGGAACTGCTGCACCTGCTGCGGGCCGTTCGCGCCCGGCGGCGCCACGTTCGTCAGGGTGATGCCGGTCATCTTGCCCGCGGCGGCCGCGCCGAGCGCCATCTCCTGGGCGAAGTTCTCCGACGTGGTGTCGTAGACGAACGCGATGTGGGTGGCCTTGGCGGACGAGGCGCTGCTGGATCCCGAGCCGCCTGAGGCTGAGGAACTGCTGGACGACGAGCCGCAGGCGGCGAGACCGACGGCCAGCACAGCACCGATGCCCGCCGCGGCTATCTTGCGGGGGCCAGGTCTGCGGCCGGCTCTGGTCGTCGATGGTGTCTGATGCATTGATGACTCCTTGGCTGAGTCCGAACTCGGGTGGGGGAACTGCTGGGCGCCTGAGGCGCCCTCATAGGCCCAGCGACGCTCGGCGCTGGGTGCGCCGCCTCCGAAGCAGCTTGTCGAGGGAGACGGCGACGATGATCACGGCGCCAGTGGCGAAGCTGGTCCAGTTCAGCGGGATGTTGAAGTAGACCAGCCCGCTGTTGACGACGCCGAGGAGGATGGCGCCGACCGCGGCTCCGGCCACGGTGGCGTTGCCCCCGGCCAGCGGGGTGCCGCCGATCACGGCCGCGGCGATCGCCTGGAGCTCGAAGCCGGTGCCGAGCTGCGGGTCGCCCGAGGAGAAGTAGGCGAGCGCGAGCATGCCGGCCACGGCGGAGAGCACGCCCATCAGGACCAGCGCCTGAACCCGCATGCGCGGCAGCGAGATGCCGCTGTGCGTGGCCGCCTGCGGGTTGGACCCGATCGACCGCACCCGGTAACCGAAGCGGGTGAGCCTGAGCACCACGGTGAGCACGATGACGATCACGAGCAGCGCCCATATCCCGACCGGGACGTTCAGGGCGTTGCCGCCGACGACCGTGTAGAACGAGTTCGTCACGGGCACGTTCGTGATCTGCTGGCCGCCGGACAGGGCCGAGGACAGGCCGCTGTACATCGACAGCGTCGCGAGCGTGGCGATGATGGCCGGGATCCCGATCCCCTGCACCAGCCCGGCGTTGACCAGCCCCAGCGGCGCCGATGCCCAGGGCGATCAGCGCGGTCAGCCAGGGGTTGATGCCGTGCCCCTGCAGCAGCGCGGCGCAGATCACGGTGAGGCCGAGCATCGACCCGACCGACAGGTCAAGCTCGCGCATGGCGATCAGGAAGGCCATCCCGCAGGCGAGGATCGCCACGAAAGAGTTCTGCTCGATCGTGTTGGTCAGCTGGGTGAACGACAGGAACGAGTGATGGAACAGGCTGATGACGGCGATGATCACGAGCGTCGCGATCGTCACAGGACCGCTCTCCAGGTCGCCGACCCAGCGCCGCAGATCGCGGCCTGACCACGCGCCGCCGGACTCGGCTCCTGACGATGCTGCTGGCGCGGTCCCGGCCCGCGCCCCCGCTCCGGCGTGCATCTGGTGTTCGGGCGGCGTCCCCGCGGCGGGCGGTGTTCCGGTGCCGCGCGGTGTTCCCGTGCCAGCCGGCCCTCTCGCGTCAGCCATCGGTATGCCTTCGTTCGTCAGTAATATCGTTGACAATATTGCCGACAATCTAGACACTACAGAGTGTCGTGGTCAAGGCCTATTGCCTGGAGTGGCCCCGTCGGCGTTGCCCCGTGCGGGATCGCGCGGCCCCGCTCATACGGCCGTCTCCAGCTTCACGCTGACGACGAGCGGCCGGTCGCGATCACGCAGGGTCGGCACCACCTCGTCGACCACCCTGACGATCTCGTCGCGGGTGGTGACGCAGATCGCCTCGACCCCGAATCCTTCCGCCAGCCGGTCCACGCTGACCCCCTCCAGGGAAGGCCACGGGATCTTGCCCCGCTGCGCGGTCAGCCGGTCCATCACGAGGTAGCGGCCGTTGTTCATCACGAAGAACACGACCCCGACGCCATAGTGAGCAGCTGTCCACAGGGCCTGAACGCAATAGACGCTTGAACCGTCACCGACCACGGCGATGACCGGGCGGCCGGGCTGGGCCATGCGGACGCCTATCGCCGCGGGCATGCCGAACCCGAGCCCGGCCATCGCCGGGCTGAAGTAGCCGAGCGGCCGCCGGGCCGGGACCATCAGCTGCAGCGCATCCCGGCTCGACGGGCTCTCCTCGACGACCACCGTGTCGGCGTCAACCCGGGCGGCGAGCTCGGCGAACAGGGCCTCCGGCGTCATGCCGGCCGCGCGCTCGGCCAGCTCGCGGCGGAGCAGGTCGGCCTGGCCGGTCGGGCTGGGCCGGCCCGCCTGCCCCCGCGGCCGGCCCTCGGCCCCCGCAACGATCGTGTCGGTCAGTGCCCTGATGGCCGCGGCCAGCGGCGCCACCAGCGCGGCGTCGACCGGGCTGCGCTGAATCTCGGCGAGATCCTCGCTGATGACCGCGGTGCGCGTCCCCGGCTCGAAGAGCGGCCCGGGCTCGTAGTGGTACTGGCGCAGCATGGCGGCGCCGACGACGAGCACGGTGTCGTAGGGCGCCAGGGCGGCCCGCAGCGCGGCGCGGCCGGCCGGGAGGAGGCCCGCGAACCTCGGGTTGTCCTGCGGGAAGCCGGCCCGCGTGGTGAACGGCTCCTGGAAGACCGGGCAGTCCAGGCGGTCGGCCAGGCCGGTGAGAGCCGCCCAGGCGGCGGCCGAGTCCGATCCCGCCCCGGTCACCAGGACGGGCGAAGACGCCCCGCTGAGCAGGGCGCCGATCGCGGCCACGTCCGCGGGATCGACACCGGAAGCCCGCTGGCTGGCCAGCGGCGCGGGCACGCCGGCATCGCCCATCTCCTCGTCCCAGTCGCCCATCGGGACGATCACGAGCGTCGGGCCGCGGCCCACGGCAGCGACGTGACTGGCCTGCGCGATACACCCCGGCACGTCCTGCGCCCGGGGCGGCTGGAACACCTCGAGCGGGTAGTCGCCCGCGAGTCCCGCCAGCCGGCCAGCCAGGAACGGGTCGGCGAGCAGGTGGCGCCGGTCCTGCTGCCCGACGACCACCACCAGCGGGGCGTGATTGCTCCGGGCCGCCACCAGGGCACTGACCGCATTCCCGAGCCCACCGGTGGTGTGCAGGCTGACCATTGCCGGACGATCCAAGGCAATAGCGTGCCCGGCCGCCATCCCGACCGCAGCGAGTTCATGGAGCGCAAGTACGTAACGGATGTCGTCAGGCAAGCCAGACAGCAACGGGATCTCCGTTGACCCCGGGTTGCCGAACCACACGGTCATGCCCTGCTGCCTGGCGACCTCGAACGTCGCTTCCCGTACCGAGCTCATGTGCCGCTCTCCATGGGGTCGTGGCCGCGTGACATGCCCTGACTGCGTGTGATCCGTGATTGCCGCCCAGATTGCTGGCATGATAGTCAAACTTATTGTTAACAATCTAGTGAGAGCAGCTCACCGCCCCGCGGTGTGCCCGATCGTCCGCGGCAGGTCCGGGCACGCACCGCGTTACGAACCCGTCCCTCGCGGTGCGTGCCCGGACCTGCCGCGACCAGTAGCGGCCCACCCGAGATGACTATCTGCACAGGTACCCGGGATGACTATCCGCGGCCAGCGCGCCAGCGAGATCACAGACTGGTAACGATCACCCGCGCGCGGCGCCGGCGGCCGGCGCGCCCGGACGCGGGAAGCGCGGCCGGGTAAGGCTTCGCGGCCGCGCGGCCATGCTCCGCTGAGCCCGGCAAAGGGCCTGGTCAGCCGCCCGTTTTGTGGTTTGACCGAGTCATAGTCCGAATGAGCTATTTATCCGAATTCATCTGTCCTGGGTGAAGTGCCCTGCCAGGCTGCCCGGTGGGAGCGATTGTCAGGCCTGGCGAGAGGCGCAGTCTGCTGAGTAGCTGGGCGAGGTCCGGCGTAAGGCAGGTTCGTGACAGCAGTAGCCGCGCACAGCAGGAAGCGGAAGATCAGAAGGACCGGGCGGCACGCAGCGCC
>WNGR01014952.1_pt1 | contig 16681 bp, 16 predicted proteins | sample 5407581 | NCBI WGS metagenome assembly WNGR01 (sample SAMN13153383, study PRJNA577476) | soil metagenome | isolation source: 80 cm soil or saprolite under Garry oak tree replicate 2 | place: USA:California | collected 2016-06-15 | reverse complement strand
GGACCGCCTCGTCGACGAAGCCGAACGAGCCGAAATAGGCGCCGCGCAGGATGTGGCCGAAGGTCTGGGTGATCGCCTTGGTGCCGACCGTGGTCTTGCGGTCGAGCATGCTCTTCTGGAAGAACATGTCGAGGAACATTCCCCCGACCCCGGAGAAGAGCTGCATGAAGGTCGTCAGCACCCCGGTCAGGAACGGAATGCCGCGCCATTCGATGTTCGGCCGCCATGCCGCCGGAATGATCTCGGCAAGGAACGGCGTGATCCCGAGCGCGAAATAAACCAGCGCCTTGTCGGGAATGAAGGCGACGAGCCGCATCAGCAGGAACGCCAGCACCGAGCCGAGCACGTAGAAGGCGAAAATGCGCCAGCGCACGAACCGCCACCACAGCACCGCGCGCCAGCCATTGGAGGCGAACTGCACGATCGAGAGCAGCACCATGGCGGTGGGGACGTCGAAATAGACGAGCAGCAGGCCGAGCAGGATCAGCCCGCCCGCCATGCCGAACACGCCCGACATGAACGACGTGACCAGGATCGTGACACCGAACAGGGCAAGGGTGGCGAGGCTCATGCGTCACTGGTACCAGAACAGCCAGGCCGCGCGCAGCAGGTAGACGATGCTGACCGCGAAGATGATCGCCCGGGTCCATTGGCGGAAGCCGTGATCGGTCATGCGTTCGATCACGAAAGGCGCGAGCGACGTGCCTGCGATCGCGAGCAGGATCGCGGGCCCGCAGGCCCAGAGCGGCACGTCGCCGAAGCCCGCGAGCGAGCCGAAATAGGCGGCGCGCACCACGTGGCTCAGCGACTGCACGATCGCCTTGGTGGCGTTGGTGGTCTTGCGGTCGAGCATGCTCTTCTGGAAGAAGATATCGAGAAAGAGCCCGCCGACGCCGGCGAGCACCTGGATGATCGTGGTGAGAACGCCGGTCACGAACGGCACGCCGCGCCATTCGATGTTCGGGCGCAGCGAGGAGGGCAGGATCTCGACCACGAACGGGATCAATCCGAGCGAGAGGTAGACCATCGCCTTGTTGGGGACGAAGGCGATCGCGAACATGCATGAGAAGGCGATGGCGGCGCCGAGCACATAGTGGAAAAAGATCGGCCAGAGCACGTAGTGCCGCCACTGCACGGCGCGCCAGCCGTTGGCGACGATCTGGATGATCGAGAACAGGATCATGCCGGCGGCGACGTCGAAATAATTGAGCAGCACGCCGAGCAGGATCATCCCGCCGGCCATGCCGAACACGCCGGAGAGGAAGGAGGAGAAGACGATGGTGACGGCGATGACGGCGAGGGCGGAAGGGGTCATTTCGCGAGCAGACTAAAGCACGTTTCGTTCGTTCGAGCGTAACTATTCGGTCGTCATTGCCGGGCTTGACCCGGCAATCCATCTTCTTCGCATGAACTTTTATGCGATGGACCCCCGGGTCAAGCCCGGGGGTGACGAGCGTGGGTGTAGGTCACGCCGACCTCGCCAGCGCGCCGTCGATCATCGCGACCGTGTTGTCGAGCCCGTAGACCGCGACGAACGAGCCGAAGCGCGGGCCCTTCTCCTGGCCGAGCAGCACCTGGTAGAGCATGTTGAACCAGTCGAGCGCGACGCCGGGCTTGCCATCCTTGGTCTTGATCTTGCCGGTCTGGTCGAGAAACGGCTCGCGCCGGCCGATCTCGTAGACGACCTCCTGGATTTCCTCCGCGCTGGCGTCGGCGGGAAGCTGCGAGAGCGCGTCGCGCAGGTCGAGGAGGGCAGCGCGCTCGGTCTCGCTCGGCTCGCGGTAGCGCTTCTGCGGCAGCACGAAGTCGCGGAAGTAATGGATGGCGTAGCCGACGAGAGCATCGAGCTTGGGATGGGTCTGCGGGGTCACGCCGGGGCGGTAGCGGCCGATGAAGCCCCACAGCGTTTCGGCGTTCTCGGCGTTCGAGGAGGAGACGAGCGTGAGCAGCATGGTGAAGGTGATCGGCATGTCGGGCTTGGGCGGAGCGCCGGAATGGATGTGCCAGACCGGATTGGCGAGCCGCTGCCTGCCGTCCTGCCGCTGATAGGCTTCGAGGTGTTGCTGGTACTCGTCGACGTGGCGGGGGATGACGTCGAAGTAGAGCCGCTTCGCCGCCTTCGGCTCGCGATACATGAACAGCGACAGCGATTCCGGGCTCGCATAGCGCAGCCATTCCTCGATCGTGAGCCCGTTGCCCCTGGACTTCGATATCTTCTGCCCCTTCTCGTCGAGGAAGAGCTCGTAGTTGAAGCCCTCGGGCGGCTCGCCTCCGAGCGCGCGGCAGATGTCGCCGGAGAGCTTGACCGAATCGATCAGGTCCTTGCCGGCCATCTCGTAGTCGACGCCGAGCGCGAGCCAGCGCATGGCCCAGTCGGGCTTCCATTGCAGCTTCGTGCGCCCGCCGGTCACGAGCGTCGTCACCCGCTCGCGGGTCTGGGGGTCCTCGTAGGTGATGGTGCCCGCCTTGGGGTCGCGGGCGAGGATCGGAACCTGCAGCACCACGCCGGTCCGGGGACAGAGGAACCTGCAGCACCACGCCGGTCCGGGGACAGAGGGGCAGGAACGGCGAATAGGTCTGCGCGCGTTCTTCGCGCAGCGAGGGCAGCATGATCGCCATCACCTGGTCGAACCGCTCGAGCACTTTGAGGAGGGTCGCATCGAAGCGGCCCGATGTGTAGCACTCGGTCGAGGACAGGAACTCGTAGTCGAAACCGAACCGGTCGAGGAAGGCGCGCAGGCGGGCGTTGTTGGCGGCGGCGAAGGAGGGATGCTCGTTCGAGAACGGATCGGGCACGCGCGAGAGCGGCTTGCCGAGGTGGCTCGCCATCATGTCGCGGTTGGGAACGTTGTCGGGCACCTTGCGCAAGCCGTCCATGTCGTCGGAGAAGGCGGTCAGCCGGGTCTTCACCTTGTCGCCGGTGAGCACGCGGAAGGCGTGGCGCACCATGGTGGTGCGCGCGACCTCGCCGAAAGTGCCGATATGAGGGAGGCCCGAGGGGCCATAGCCGGTCTCGAAGATCACCTCGTCCTTGGGGCGGCGCTTGAGCCGGGCGACGATCTTGCGCGCCTCCTCGAACGGCCAGGCGGAGGATTTCTCCGCCAGTTCGCGAAGGCTCTGCGCGGTGCTCTCGATGACGTCGGACATGCGGCTCTCTTTGGCGCCGAACACCGAGCATGTTTGGTTCGTTCGGACGCAAGTATCCAGGCGTCATTGCCGGGCTTGACCCGGCAATCCATCCTTTTCGCATTAAAGCTTTCTATGCGATGGACCCCCGGGTCAAGCCCGGGGGTGACGACTTGAGTGTGCCGTTGACGATGCCCTAAAACGGGCTGATCGGGAAATAGCGCAGCCACAGGTCGGTGAAGCGGCCCTGCTCCCAGACCCGGAACAGCGCCCAATTGAGCGCGAGCCGCATCGGTTCGTTGCCTTTCTTCACGGCGATGCCGACACCCTCGCCGAAGTAGCGGCTGTCGAGATAGGGGCCGCCCCGGAAGGCGCAGCAGTTCTCGGAATCGGTGCCATTGAGCCAGAAGGCGAGCGAAATGCCGTCGCCGAACAGGAGATCGACATCGCCGCGCTTGAGCGCGAGCCGCGCCACGTCCGCGCTCGGATAGGAGCGCGCCTCGACCTCGGTGAACAGGGCCTTGAGATAGGCCTCGTGCGCGGTGCCGGCAACGACCGCGACCTTCTTGCCTTCGAGCTTCTCCGGCACCGCATCGTCGATCGGTGAATCACGCAGCGCCGCGAACCGCGCCGGCGTGCGGTAATAGGGGTCGCTGAAATCGGCCTTGGCGCGCGCGTCCGCGGTCACCGCCAGCGAAGCGATGGCGGCGTCGCCGCGGTTCTCGTTGAGGGTGACGAACAGGGTCTCGAAGCGGCGCATCTGGATGGTGCAGCCGACTTTGAGCTCCTCGCACAACATCCGCGCCAGATCGACGTTGAAGCCCTGCGGATTGCCATCGGGTCCGGTGAAATTGAACGGCGGATAATCGGTCTCGGTCAGGAAACGGATGACGCTGATGCGGGTGAGATCGGGCCGCTCCGGCCGCCGCCGCGGATCCCAGAAGCCGGGCACGCGCACCGCCTGCTCCGCGCCCGCCGCCTCCGCCCAGGCCGGCCCGGCGCCGCCGCAAAGCGGCAGGCTCGCGAACAGGCAAAGGGCGAGCGCCAAAGAAAACCGGCGGCTGGCTTGCAGTCCGTAGCCCGCATGGAGCGAAGCGCAATGCGGGATCTGTCCACGCGCGCGACGTCCCGGATTGCGCTGCGCTTCATCCGGGCTGCGGCGCTCTCGCTGAAGGCTGCTATCAGTCACAGATATTTGCGCAGATCGGCGGCGGCGGCCTCGGTCGGCCGCTTGATATTGAAGGGGGAGACGAACTGGCCCTCCTTGTCCATCAGATAGATGATGGCGGTGTGGTCCATGGTGTAGCTGCCCTGCTCCAATGGAACCTTCTTGTAGTAGACCCGGTACTCCTTGGCCACCGAGGCGATCGCCGCCTGGTCGCCGGTCAGCGCCGAGAGATGCGGATCGAAGCTCGACAGATAGTCCTTGAGCGCGGCCGGCGTATCGCGCTCGGGATCGACGGTGATGAAGACCGCGCGCAGACGCTCGGCGTCGGGGCCGAGATTGCGAATGATTTCGGAGACCTCGAACAGCGTGGTCGGGCAAACGTCAGGACAATGGGTGAAGCCAAAGAACACCAGGAAGGGGCGGCCGCGGAAATCCTCCTCGGTCACCGTGCGCCCGTCCTGATCGGTCAGGCGAAACGGACCGCCGATCGCCGCCGACTGCGGCGCCTTGAGCACGGGGACGCGCTCGGTCACCAACAGCACGACCGCGAAGCAGAGCGCGAGCCCGGCGAGGAAGGCGCCGAGCACCAGCAGAGCACGGGTGTTGCGTGGGGTCATGGGAGATCGGTCTCTCTTGCCGTTCCGTCGCTTCCTCAGAAGCACATTGCGATTCCTGCGACGATCATCTCGTAGAACACGGCCGTGCCGTAATGGGCCCACAAGGCCACGGTCCCGGCGAGCAGACAGCCCACCGTTGCCGCTACGACCACGAGCGGGCGGAAGAGCCGAAGCGTCGGAGCCGTTGCAGCCTCGGGCATGGGCATCTCGTTTGGACCTCTTGCACTTAAATAAGTCCGATCGCCTCGGGCCGCAACATCGAACCTCCCCAGGCTCCAAGCCTGATGCGGCGCCCAAATGGGCTATTGCGCAGCGATTAACCCTGCCGTGACCGCGGCCTCGTCCCAAATCTTGGCGTCCTGCCGGATCATTGCGGCGAATTCGGAGGGCGTATTGGCGACGACTTCGAGCCCGTTCTCGCCCAGGACCTTCAGGACCTCCTCTGACTTGAGAATGCGCACGATCTCGCCGTTGAGGCGTGCCGTGATCGCGGGCGGAAGCTCGGGCGGCCCCAGGAACCCGACCCAGGCCCGCCCCGGCTCGTAATTCGGCAGCAGCTCCGAAATGGCCGGCACGTCGGGCGCCTTGGAATAGCGTTTGGTGTCGAAGACCGTGATGAGCCGCACCTGGCCGGTCTGGATGTGCTGCAGAGTGGTCGCGAGGCTCACGATCGCGACCGGCACGTGGCCGCCCAACAGGTCGTTGAATGCCGGCGCCACGCCCCGATAGGGAATGTTCCTCATCTTGATGCCGGCGACCTTGTTGAGGACCTCCCCGTAAAGGTGGTGCGCGGTTCCGATTCCGGGCGTCGCATAGGTGATGTCACCCGGCTTGCTGCGCACCAGCTCGATGAACTCAGGCAGCGAATTCGCCGCGATCTGGGAATTGACCAGGAGGCCCGCCGGATTGTTGGCGATCGCGGTGATCGGGGTGAAATCCCTGGTGATGTCGAACGAGGCTGCCTTGTTCTGGATGCGGTCGATCGTCTGCGCCAGCGAAATGACGACGCCGATGGTGTAGCCGTCGGGCGCCGTCCGCTTGAGCATGTTCATTCCGATCGAGCCCGACGCGCCCGCCTGGTTCTCAACCACGACGGGCTGGCGGAAAACCTCGCTCAGCTTCTGCCCGATCAGCCTGGCGCTGATGTCGCCGGCGCCGCCGGGCGGATTGGGGACGATGATCCTGATGGTCTTCGCGGGGTAGTCCTGCGCCTGCGCAGCGGCCGGCATGCAGGCGAGCGCACAGACCAGAAGCGGACCTCGCAGCAGGGCTCGTAGGGTGGGCAAAGGCGCAATACGCGCTGTGACCGCAGGAACAATTTGGCGGCGCGCCTTTGCCCACGCGCAGACCCCGGGCTCGGTGTCCGCGTGGGCAAAGGCGGGCAACACCGTGCTCCGACCGAAACGGCAGTTTCGCGCCTTTGCCCACCCTACGATCTCCAGCAGCCGACCTCGAAGCCATCGCATCGGCAGTCTCCTCATGTTGCTCCTGCGGGGAAGTAATTCTGCAGCCAGGCGCGCAGCACGCCCCAGACCCGCTCGCTGTCCTCCGCAAACAGGAAATGATCGACATCGCTGAACAGATGCAGCTCGCTCGGCTCACCCGCGCGCTTGAACAGCTCGATCGACTGCTCGGTCGGGGTGACCGAATCGTTGGCGGCATGGATGAGCAGGAGCGGCCGCGGCGCGATCTTGCCGACTACGTCGTCGGCGCGGAAATCGAACATGCTCTGCGCGGTCTCGGCCGGGAACATCTCGATCGAGTCGCGGGCGAGGTTGGCGCGCAAATGCGGCGGTATCGGCACGATGTCGTAGCGCGGCACCATGAGCGACTTGCCGGTGCGGGCGCGGTGCGCGCGGCCCTCCTGCAGCATGTTCGTGAAGCGCGCCCATTCCTGCGGACTCTTGTGCTGGCCCCGGAACTTGCGCTCGCCGTCGCCCCAGCCGCCGTTGGAGATGACCGCCGCGACCCGCGCATCGATGCCGCCGGCATAGACGCTGACGGCGCCGCCGAAGCTCGAGCCGACGAGCGCAATCTGCTGCGGATCGACCGCAGGGTGCTCCGCCATGAAGGCAACGCAGCTGCGGGTGTCCTCGACCTGTTCGAGGCAGATCACGCGGCCATGCTCGCCCTCGCTCGCGCCGCAGCCGCGCATGTCGAAGCGCAGCGTGACGTAGCCGAGGTCGCCCAACACCTTGCAGGGCGCAAGCACGTTCGAGGAATTCTTGTTGCTGCCGAAGCCATGCAGCACCAGGAAGGCGGCCCGCCGCTCGCCCGCTTTGATGCCATCGGGAACGCGCACGATCCCTGACAGGCACAAGCCGGCCGACGGTATGGTGACGCTCTCTTCGTGCATGGCGACGTCCTTTTCGACCGGCCTACTCCGCCCGCGATGGACCCCGGGGTCAAGCCCCGTGGGCGCTAAGATAAGCGCGATGGCCTCTTCTCCCTCTCCCCGCAAGCGGGGAGAGGTAAAGGCCCGCGCTGCAGCCGCTTATCAGCACCTATGGGGTCAAGTCCGGGGGGTGACGAACGTGGGTGTGCAAGCCGACGGAACATGCTCCAACATCAGCTACATCAGCGCCGCTTGCTCTTGTCGAGACCGAGCTCGCTCCAGCGCGCTTTGGCGGCCTCGATATCCTTCTTCTCCGGCCACACCAGCGGCGGGAAACGCGCCCCGCCATAGTCCGGGTCGGGGTCGTAGTCGAGGTTCATGGTCGCGTCGATCAGCATCCGGTTCCATTTGCCGGTTCCGAACAAGTTGGCATTGCGGTCGCGCTTGCGCGTCGATGGATCGATTCCCATGCCGAACGTGGCGGGCATGATGACGACGTCGTTCTCGCCGGCATTGACCCGGTAGGCGATCGCCCAGTCGACCGCGGCGTAGTCGTGGATGTCGATGTCGTCATCCACCACGGTGATGTGCTTGTAGCGCACATGACCAGCCGTGCTGCCCCAGATCGCGTTCGCCGCCTGCTTGGCCTGGCCGCGATAGCTCTGATTCAACCGGATCAGCAAATTCATGCCTGCATGCACCGGCGGGCACCACACGTCGGTGATGCCGGGCACGCCGGCGCGATCGAGCACGTTCCATGCCGTCGCGGCGCGCATGATCGAGGAGCCGACCGAGTTCTCCGAGAAGCTGCCTGGCAACGAGCCCTCGATCGTACCGCGCAGGATCGGGTCATTGCGGTGGGTGATGCAGGTGACGCGGATGGCGGGCCTCGGCGATCGTTCGCCCCCCACGTAACCCGTGACCTCGGCGTAGGGGCCTTCCATCATGTAGGTTTCCGGATCGAGGCCGAGCATGCCCTCGATCACGATCTCGGCCGCCGCCGGCACGGCGAGATCGGAGGTCTCGCATTTGACGAGCTCCACCGGCTCGCCGCGGATCGCTCCCATCGTGTCGTACTCGCAGACGCCCTTGGGCACCGGCGAGCCGGCGCAGAAGCCGAGCGAAGGCTCCCATCCGATCACGACCGCGATCGGCATCTCCTTCTTGCCGGCCTGTTGCCAGGCGGTGACGTGGTGTCCGATATGCTGCGCCCGCCACATCAGGATCGGGATCCGGTCGCGCGCGCCGACCATGCCGCGATAGATCCCGACATTCATCACGCCGGTGTCGGGGTCCTTGGTGACGACGCCGGCGTAAGTGATGATGTAGCGGCCACCGTCGAGCCGGTTCCAATGCGGAACCGGAAAGTCGTAAAGATCGATGTCGTTGCCGGTGACGATGTTCTCCTTCACCGGGCCGGTGCCGACGATCTTCGGCGGGATGGCGCCGGCAAGGATATTGCGGCCGATCTTCACCAGCTCGCGCGGGTGCGCATCCGGAGCGAGCCCGAGCATCATTGCGATGCGCCGATAATTGTTCAGGGCCGAACCGAAGATGCGGCGACAGCGGCTCATCGGCTTGTTGTAGTCCTTGATGTTGTTGAACAACATGGCGGGGCCGGTGCCAGGACCTTGCGCCAGCCGCATGATGGTGCCGAGCTCGATGTTCCAGTCGACCTCGGCGTCGATCTCCTGCAGCTCGTCGTGGGCCTTGAGCGCTGCGATCCAGCCGCGCAGGTCGCCGAACGCCACCGGCTTTCGTTCATTGGACATGTTGCTCTCGCCCTTACGCGGCGCCCGCGCGCACCTTGCGCGCGGCAAGCTTCACCGCCTCGATGATTTCCGGATAGGCGCCACAGCGGCACAGATTGCCGGAGAGGTAATGACGGATCTCGTCCTCGTCCGGGTTCGGGTGTTCGGCGAGGAGCTGGCTCGCCATCAGCACGAAGCCCGGCGTGCAAAAGCCGCATTGGGAGGCTCCGCATTCGCGAAAGGCCTCCTGCACGGGGCTCAATTTTCCGCTCGCCGCCAGATGCTCGACCGTCACGACCTCGGCGCGGTCGGCGAAGACCGCAAGGAAGAGACACCCCGACACCGCTTGGCCGTCGACCAGCACCGTGCAGCAGCCGCACAGGCCCTGGGCGCAGCTCTCGCGCGCGCCGAAGAGGTCGAAGCGCTGCTGCAGGAGCTCCACGAGGTTCTGGTGCGGCGCGACTTCGGCCGCGACCTTCTCGCCGTTGAGGGTGAAATGGATCGTGCGCATGTCGCGTCACTCCTCGAGCGGCGCGTGGCGGGCGGCGCGGAGCGCGCGGTAGACGGCCTCGGCGGTCAGCGGCAGCGCGACGAGCCGCACGCCGACGGCATCCTCGATCGCGTTCGCGATCGCGGGCGAGACCGCAAAGGTCCCGCTTTCGCCCACGCCCTTGGCGCCGAACGGGCCGGATGTCTGCTCGCTGTCGACCGCCTCGCTGAGGATCTCGGGCGGAATGTCGAGCAGGCTCGGAATCTTGTAATCGGCGAACGAGGCATTGGTCACCTGGCCGCCGTCGAATTCCATCTTCTCCTGCATGGTGAAGCCGAACTGCATCACCGACGCGCCGGAGAGCTGGGTCTCGACGATGCGCGGATTGATCGGCCGGCCGACATCGGCGACGTTGACGAGCTTGGTTACCCGCACGTGGCCGGTCTCGGTATCGACCTCGACCTCGGCGCCGGCGCCGCCGACCATCCAGAACGGCGTGGCCTTGGGGGTGAGGCCGTGCGGGTCCGGCGGCGCGTAGTCCGGGATGTAGCTGCCGACGCCGATGATGTTGCCCGCCTGCATCTTGTATTTCTTCTGAAACAGCTCGGCGACGGGGACGTTGCTGCCTTCGGGCAGGCCTAGCTCGCGCGCCAGCGCCTCGATCTTGCTGCGCGCGTCTTCGGCCGCGAGCTTCACCGCGTTGCCCATGTGGAACAGGGAGCGCGAGCCCAGCGTCGCCATGTCGTAGGGCGTCACGTCGGTGTCGGGATGCACGACCCGCACCGCCTCGGCGGGAATATTGAGCACCTCCGCCACCAGCAGGGCATTCGCCGTATCCGAACCCTGCCCCATGTCGAGATCGAGCACCGCCTCGGTGGCGGCATCCTGCATCAGCGTGCCGGTCGCCTGCGGGCGGCCGTCGCGCAGGAGGTTTTTGCGCCGGAACTCGATCGGGTCGAGCTTGAGCGCCCGCGCCATCATGTCGGTATGGCTCTCGTAGGCCCACACCAGCTGGGGGATGCCGAAGCCGCGCAGCGCGCCCGCCGGCGGCAGGTTGGTATAGAGCGAATAGGAATCGATGTGGACATTGTCGATGTCGTAGGGCCCCGGCGCGGTGAAGCCCGATTTCTGCGTGATGCGCGGGCCGATGTCGGCATAGGCGCCGCCGTTCCACCAGACTTCGCATTCGCGCGCGGTGATGCGGCCGTCCTTGACGCCGCTCTTGATGCGGAACGTGCTCGCATGCTTGGTGAGGGTGTAGAACTGCTCCTCCATCGTCAGCGAGATCTTGACCGGCCGGCGAACGAGGAGGGCGAGCGCGGCCACCAGCGCCTCGAGCTTGATGTAGAGCTTGGCGCCGAAGCCGCCGCCGAGATAGGGCACCTTCACCCGCACCTTGTTCTCCGGCCAGCCCAGCAGCCTGGCGATCTCGATGCGGACGAAGGACGGCGACTGCGAGGAGGTGTGGATCGTCAGCCCCGCTTCGGTCGCCTCGGCGATCGAGACGAACGGCTCGAGCGGCAGGTGCAGCACCTGCTGGGTGCGGAAGGTATGCTCGAACACGTGATCGGCGTCCGCGAAGGCGCGCGCCGCATCACCGCGCCGCAGATGGAAGTCGAGAGCGAGGTTGGTGTTCTTCTTGCCCTTGAGATGCTTGAGGTCGGGGAAGGTGCCCGCGGGCTTGAGCTCGTCGTGCACGATCGCGGCCGACGTCATCGCTTCGACCTCGTCGAACACCGCCGCAAGCTCCTCGTATTCGGCGGTGATCAATTGCGCGGCCTGGTCGGCGACGTGCGGGTCGGCGGCCAGCACGACCGCCACCGGCTCGCCGACATAATGCACCTTGCCGGCGGCGAGGATCGGCTGGTCGTGGAAGGCGGGGCCATAGAAAGGATCGGGCACCACCGCGCGGATGTCGTCGAGGGTCACGACCCGGTGGACGCCTTCGACCTCGCGCGCCGCGGTGAGGTCAATTTGCTTGATGCGGCCATGCGCGACCGTGCTCCGGAAGATCTTTCCGTACAGCATCCCAGGGAGCCGCATGTTGTGCACATAGTCGGCCCGGCCGGTGACCTTGGCATGGCCTTCGAGGCGCCGCACCGAGCGCCCGACCTGCCCGCGTTCCATGGTCTTGGTCGCCATCAGTGCCGTCCGTCGCGCTGTTCGAGCGCCGCGGAGAGCGCGCGCGCGACATAGACGCGCACGAGCTCTCGCTTGTAGGCGGCCGATCCCTGTCCGTCGGTGATCAGCTCCGCCTCCGCGGCCGCCGCTTCGCCTGCCTGCCGCAGCATGGTCTCGCCGAGGCGCGCTGCGCGCAGGAGTTTTTCCACCCCGCGCAGCCGGCGCGGTGTTTCGGTGGCGGCGCTGATGACGACGCGCGTGTCGCGCACCGACGTTCCGTCGCAGTCGAGCGACACGGCGACGCCGAGCGCCGGCCAATCATGGACCGCGCGGGTCGTGCATTTGAGGTAGCAGGAGCGGCTTCCTCCTTGCGCCGGCACGATCAGCGCGGTGATCAACTCGTTTCGCGCCAGCACGGTTTCGAAATAGCCGGCGAAAAGCTCCTCCACCGGTAGCGTCCGCTCGCCGGAGGGACCGGCGACGCTCACCCGCGCCGCAAGCGCGATCAGCACCGGAGGAAGGTCCATGTGCGGGTCGGCATGGGCGAGATGGCCGCCGACCGTCGCCACGTTGCGCACCCGCACGTTCGAGAGCGTGCGCAGCGCACGCGTGATGACCGGCGCGTGCCGGCGGACCGCGGCCGACCGTTCGAGCATGGAGAGCGGTGTCATCGCGCCGATCGTCAACTCACCGTCCGCGGCTGCCTCGATCGTGGAGAGGCGCGCCAGCGAACGCAGGCTGACGAGCTTGCTCGGTCGAAACACCCCGGCCTTCATCATCAGCATCAGGGCGGTTCCACCGGCGATCGGACGCACCGAGGGATCCTCGGGATCCAGGAGCCCGATCGCCTCGGCAAGGCTCTGCGGCTCGACCAGCTCGAATGGCGTCATTGCACCGCCTCGGCCTGCGGCTGCTCGAACGCCGCCTTGAGCCGCGCGGCAAACTGCTTTTCCATCTCTCTCGCCTTGGCGCGCAGCACCGGCTGACCCAGGCTTCCGAGCTTGCCGGTCAAGGCCGCGTCGACGGCATAGTCGATCCTGGTCTCGCCGCCAACTTCGCTCAGCGTCGTCGTCGAGGTCGCGGTCAGGCGGCCGACGACGCCGAGCGGCGTGCCTTCGACCTTGGCCTCGATCTCGCGCGGCTCCTCGGCTCGCACCAATTCGACATTCATCTTGAAGCTGAATTTCATGTAGGCGACCCTGGTCTCGAAGACCGCGGCATAACGGTCGGGCGCGAGCTCGGCAAGGTCGCGGACGCCATCGACGCAGGAGGCGAAGAAACGCGCGTCGCGCAGCGCCTTGAAGACCTCGGCGCGCGGCGCCTTGACCGTGAGCTCGCCGGTGAACCTCATCGGGCCGGCACGGCCTGCAGGAGCCGTTCGAATTCGGCGGCGATGACCGCAGGCTGTTCGAGCGGCGTGAGGTGGCGCGCGCCGGGAAGGATCGTCAGCGTCGAGCCCGCAATGCCGCGATGGAGGGCCTCCGCCATGGCGATCGGGGTCGCATAGTCCTCCTCGCCGACGATGACTGCGGTCGGCATCGCGAGGCGGGAGAGCGCCGCGCGCAAGTCGCAGCTGCCGAGCATCTTGGAGGTCTCGGCATAGGCCTTCACGTCATTGCGCAGAAACACATCCACGCATTGCCTGACCACGTCCGGGTGGCTCGAGCGAAAGGCGTCGCCGAACCAGCGCGTGGTCTGGAAATCGACCAGCGAGGAAAGGCCGGTCTCGATCGCCTTGTCCGCCCGTTCGGCCCATTGCTTGGGCGCCTCCGGCCCATACCACGCCGTGGTATCGACGAGGCCGAGGGAAGTCGTGCGCGCGGGGTACCTGGCCGCGAAGGCGAGCGCGACACAGCCGCCCATCGAGGCGCCGGCGACGAGGGCCGACGACCATCCGACTTGATCGATGAGATCGGCCAGATCGTCGGCGAAGAGCTCGACCGTGTAAGGTCCGGCCGGCTTGTCCGAGGCGCCGTGGCCGCGGCAGTCGTAGGTGAGCATCGTAGCGCCGAGCGTCTCGACCAGCGGCTGCCAAAAATGCCGGTCCATCGCGAGGGAATGAACGAGAACGGCACGGCGTCGCGCACCGCCGCGGGGGTCATGGAGCGAGTAGGCGATGCGCGTGCCATCGCGGGTGATCGTCCGGCCTTCCGAACGCGTTGCTGGCCGCAGGTCGGAGCTCAATGTCGTCCCCTCGCTTTCGTTCGTTCTGGCAAATTGTTGCGCATCCAACCGGCGCCGTCAAAAGGCTTCATCACGTCGCCGCAACCTCGCCGAGCGTTGACGCGACGCGCTCGCCGAATGCCTTGCACCCGAGCGGGCCGCCAAGATCGCGCGTGCGCCAGGCCGGAGTGGCGATCGTGCACTCGAGCGCCGCCTCGATGGCCTTGGCCGCGCCGACGAGGCGCTCGTCGCTCTGCCGCTCGCCGAGCCAATTGAGCAGCATCGCGGCCGAGCCGATGAGGGAGGCCGGGTTGGCGCGGTCCTGCCCGGCGATGTCGGGCGCCGAACCGTGCTGGGCCTGCGCGACCGCGTGGCCCGCGCCGGCATTCAGCGAAGCCGCGAGCCCGAGGCTGCCGGCGATCTCGGAGGCGAGATCGGACAGAATATCGCCGAACATGTTGGTGGTGAGGATCACGTCGAAGACGCCGGCGTCGCGCACCAGCAGCGCCGCCATCGCGTCGATGATCTTCTCCTCGTAGTCGACCGCCGGAAAGCGAGCCGCGACCGCGCGCACGCTTTCGAGGAAAAGCCCTTCCGACACCCGCAGCACGTTGGCCTTGTGGACTGCGGTCACCTTCTTGCGGCGGCGGAGCGCGAGATCGAACGCCGCCTCCGCGATCCGGGTCGAGCCGATCCGCGTGACCTTGCGGACCGAGAGCGCGAGGTCGGCCGTCGGCATGAACTCGCCGGGACCGAGGAACATCGAGCGGTCGGCGTAGAACCCCTCGGTATTTTCGCGGACGATCACGAGATCGACGGGAGACCCGCAGCGGGGCGGAAAGCCGCCGCGGGTCCGCGCCGGACGGATGTTGGCGTAGAGGTCGAGGCGTTTGCGCAGCTCCCCCGAGGGATTGAGGCCACCCTCGGCGACCGGTGGATACTCGTTGTGCGACACCGGTCCGAGGATGACGCCATCCGCGGCCTGCGCGGCCTCGAAGGCGGCCATCGGGAAGGTCGTGCCCTGCTCGCGCAGCGCAGCAAAGCCGATCGCCGCGGAGGTGAACGAGAGGCCGAGGGCGAACCGGCGGTCGGCTGCGCCCAGGACGGCGATCGTTGCGGCGCTGATCTCCGGGCCGATGCCGTCGCCTTCCATGACCACGAGGTCGATCACGCGGCCGTCTCCGATGAACTCACGATGTCGTTTCCCGACGAATGTGCTCGGTGCGCTGGGAGGCCGCGGCCATGAGGAAACCGAGATCGGTTTGGGTCGTGACGAAGCGCACGCCTTTGCGGATGAAGTCAAGCTGCCGCGCCAAATCGCGCTCGCCGCCCAGGCCGGCGAATTTGCCGTGCGCCGCCGCGGCCGCAATCACGCGCTCGATGGCCGCGACCACCTCGGGATCTCCGAACGCGCCGGGCTTGCCCATCGCGGTCAGCAAATCGTTGCAGCCGACGTGAACGACGTCGACGCCATCGACCGCGGCGATCGCCTCGACATTGGCCAAGCCCTCCCTGGTCTCGATCATGCAGACGACGAGCGTGCTGTCGTTGAGGAGCGAAACGCTTTCGGCGATCGGCAGCGGCCGGAAGTCGAAGATGGGATGGCCGCCGGCGACCGAGCGCTTGCCGATCGGCGGGAACTTGCAGGCGTCGACGGCGCGCCGGGCATCGGCGGCGCTGCCGACATCGGGGAAGACGATGCCCGTGACGCCGTTGTCCAGCACCAGCGCCGTGTCCGGGTCCTCGCAGCTGCGCACCCGCAGCAGGGGCGCGATGCCGCAGCCGAGCGCGGCTTGGGCGATATGGCCGACGGTCTCGAGCGAGAACAGCGAATGCTGGCGGTCGATGAAGATGAAGTCGTGGCCGGTCGACTTGGCGACGCGGGCGATGTCGCCGGAGCGCGCGAGCCGGACGATCATGCCCAGCGCGACCCCGCCGGCCTTCATGCGCCGCTTCACCGGGTTGCTGACGTCGATCACTGGCTCGCCCAGACGATGCGGGCGATCCACAGCACGTCGCGCACCGGCAGCGTGCGCTCGGCATGTTCGGGGTTGATCGAGCGCAGTTCGATCGACTTCGAGGTGCGGCGCTTGAGTTCCTTCACCATCACCTCCCCGTCCCTGGTCCTGACCACGACGCGGTCGCCGCGGCGGATCGAGGCCGAGGGCGACACGATGATGATGGCGCCGTCGCGATAGGCTGGCACCATCGAATCCCCGGAAATCTCGAGCGCGTAGGCGTTCTCGTCGTTGACGGCAGGAAACGGGATCTCGTCCCAGCCCTTGCCGACTGGAAAGCCGCCATCGTCGAAATAGCCGCCGATGCCCGCCTGCGCGAAGCCGATCAGCGGGACCGCCTGCGCCGCCGGGGGGCCAGTGTCCTCGATGAGCTGCACGAAGGTGCTGATCCCGGTGCCGGTCGCGGCCAGCGACTTCGCCACCGATTCGGTCGAGGGCCAGCGCTGGCGGCCATCGGGCGTGATGCGCTTCGATTTGTTGAAAGTGGTCGGATCGAGCCCGGCCTTCTTGGCAAGGCCCGACGGCGAGAGGCCGGCGCGTGCGGCCAGCCGGTCGAGAGCGGTCCAGATCTGGGCATGAGTGAGCATGGCGTCTGCCTCCCCGCCGGCGACTGCGGCCAGGACCGGATTTTTGTCCGAAGTATGGGAATTATAGCCTTGATCCGTCCAGCAACCATTACGAGTACCTAGGCTCTTGAACAATTTATACCAACCTTCAAAAAGCCTGAACCCGTCATGCCCGGGCTTGACCCGGGCATCCATCTAAAAAAGCAGAGTCAATTCAGCAAGATGGATTGCCGGGTCAAGCCCGGCAATGAGTGCGTCCAGCAGTCCGTTTGTCAGCATGGTGGGAGTCCGTGCCATGTGAAGTCACCGCATATGTAGCTGAAGGC
>WNGR01006415.1_pt1 | contig 16687 bp, 16 predicted proteins | sample 5407581 | NCBI WGS metagenome assembly WNGR01 (sample SAMN13153383, study PRJNA577476) | soil metagenome | isolation source: 80 cm soil or saprolite under Garry oak tree replicate 2 | place: USA:California | collected 2016-06-15 | reverse complement strand
CCCGGAATGTCTGACATCAGCTCCGCAGGCATCGCCCGGGGAACCCCGGGCTACGGCAAGACCTGCCGCCAGGATGTTCTTGGCCGCGTTGATGTCCCGGTCATGCCGGGCGCGGCAACCCGGGCACGTCCAGTGCCGGGTACTCAAGGCCAGACCGGCGAGCAGGTGCCCGCACGCCGAGCAGGTCTTGGACGACGGGTACCAGCGGTCGATCACGACCAGCTCACGCCCGGCCCGCGCGCACTTGTACGCAAGCTGGCGGCGGAACTCGCCCCAGCCGCAGTCGGAGATCGCGCGGGCCAGCCGGCGGTTGCGGACCATGCCGGCCACGTTCAGGTCCTCGATCACGATGATGTCGTTCTCCCGCACCAGGCGGGTGCTGGCGCGGTGCAGGAAGTCGCGCCGGGCGCTGCGGACCTTGCGGTGGGCGCGGGCGACCTTGGCCGCCGCCTTGACCCGGTTCGCCGAGCCTTTCCGGCGGCGAGCCAGGCGCCGCTGGTAGCGGGCCAGGTTGCGGGCCTTGCGGTCCAGGAGCCGCGGGTTGACGATCTTCTCCCCATCAGAGGTCACGGCGAAGTCCATCACGCCGAGATCAATGCCGACGGCGCGGCAGGCCTCCGGCAGCGGCTCCGGGGCGCTGGTGTCGAGGGCGAAGGTCACGTACCAGCGGCCGTCCGGCTCCCGGCATGCGATTACCATCGCCGGTTTCAGCGCAGTCAGGTCCACCTCCGGCCAGGACCAGACGAACCGCAGTGGCGTGCTCATTTTCGCCAGCCGCAGCTCGCCGTCGCACATGGCGAACGCCGACCGGGTGTAGTGCGCGGACTGCCTGCCGGCCCGGGACTTGAGCCGGGGGTAGCGGGCGCGCCTGGCGAAGTACGCGCTGAACGCCGTGTGCTGGTGCCGCAGCGCCTGCTGCAGCGGCACCGACGATACCTCGCTGAGGAATGCCAGCCCGGGGTCTTTTTTCATCGCGGTCAGCGCTCGGTCGGTTTCCGCGTACGACGTGCTCTTTCCCTCGGCGGCATAGCGCTCGTGCCGTGCCGCCAGGGTGCGGTTCCACACGACGCGGACGCAGCCGAACGTGCGGTTCAGCATCGCCTGCTGCTCCGCATCGGGATATGCCCGGCACCGGTATGCAAACCTCATTGTTATATAATCGCACGTTTTTTCGTAAGAACTGCGGAGGTGTGCCGGGTGTGTCTCCATCCCGTCATGCCGCCCCGCTTCACGGGGCGCCGAATTCCTCTCCGGCCTGAAGGCCGGAGCATCGTCCGGAGGTCTTGGTGACCATCCCTGACGTAACCCGGCACTGACGGGCGCGCGTCCCGCACGGGCGAGGGGGCCGTGCGGGGCGCGGGCCCGGGACAGTCCCGGACCCTTCCTTAAGGAAGGACGGTGTTCACTGATGAACACCAAGTCTCTGCTCGCCAGGATCGGCGTGCCGGTCCTCAGCCTGGGCCTGCTCGGCGGCGTCGGCGCGACCCTGGCCACCTCGGCCGGCGCCAGCACTATGGCCACCACGCTCAGCGCCGTCAGCCCGTCGGATCCGGCTCAGTACGTCACGCACACCAATGGCCACCCGGACACGACTTCTCTCCTGCCCGGGTATCCGCTGCCCGGCCAGGACGCTACCGTGCAGACGCCGTTCGGCCCGGTCTGGGCCTACGATAACAACACCGTCAAGCTGACCGTGACCCCGGTGTCCGGCCTGGCTGACGGAGCCAACTACCGGGTCAGCATGGACGTCGTAGGCAGTTTCCACGGCTTCGCCGACCCGAACACGGGGGCCGCGCTCACCAGCAACGGCTCCGACAAGGGCACCATCTCCTACGACATCCTGGCCGGTCCTGGCCAGGCCCCGGACGCGGCAGGCCTGCCCGCGACTGAGCCCGGCGGCATCGGCAGCCCGACTCTCCGCGACATGATCAGCCAGCTGTTCGACGGCAACGAGACCGTCGTGGGCGGTGGGGACGTGTACAACTTCTCCTACCAGAACGGGAACTACGTCCAGGTCGGCGCTCCGTCGCCGGCCACTACTGGTGACGTGACCGGTCACTAAGAAGAACGACGACGAGCCGGGCGGTCGGCGGGACCGCTCGGCTCCGTCATGCCCGGGGCCAGAGCACCTCCCGGGCCCCTCGATTGCGACTCGGGGCTTACTGGCTCGTCGAGGTGCCCTGCTCCGGCCAGCCTAGCCGAGCAGGAAGCCGAAGAGCGGCCCGCCGATGTCCTGCTCGTCGGCGGTCGCGTGGTTGGCCCGCTCGCGGGCCTGGCGCAGCGCGGCCAGCAGCGCCTCGGCCCGCTCGACCAGCCGGGTCTTGCGGTCCCGGCTGACCGCGCCGGAGAACTTGGTGATCTCCCAGACGCCCGTGCGCTTCTCGTCCGGGACGGCCTGCGCCTGGCCCGGCTACCACTGGGTCGGCGCGATCAGCACCAGGGACTTCAGCCCCTTCTCCAGCCGCAGCCGCTGCTCGGGCTTGCGGCTGCGGTAGCAGGCGTCGTTGTCGTCCCACGCCCAGTCTTCGGCCGGGTCGGTGAGCTGGAATGCCCGCATGAAGCCCAGGACCTCGGTGAGCTGGTGCTCCAGCGACATCAGGTAGGCGACCGGCACCGAGGGCAGGATCATCCCGCTCCCCTTCGCTCCGACGCCTACGGCAGTCGAAGCAACCCATCGGTTCACGCCGTCACCCCTTACGGGCTAGACGGGATGTTCGGCGGCGCTGTCGGCTGACCGCAGTCCCGGGCCAGGGCGTTGATGTCGTCGGTCACCTGATCATTCCCGGTCTGCCACCCGGGCGCGAGGTATGGGCTGTTGTCCGATAGGTAAGCACTGGCATCGCTGTTGAACGTGGCCGCGTCGGTGTTCAGTTTGTCAGAGCCGCTGGCGCCGTTCGTGTCGTTGATGAGCGTCTGGAGGTCCGCGCTGTCGCCCCCGCTGACCCACGCCTCCTGCAGCTTCGTGTCCTCCGTCTTCAGGTCGGACACAACCGTGTTAAGGTCGCCGTCGATGTCGCCGCACGTGATACCTGCCGCCGCAGCGCTCGTCGTCGCGGACGGGACTGCAGAGCTGGACGACGGGGCAGCCGCTGGCTTCGAGCTACCCCCGCACGCAGCAAGTATGAGCGCGAGCGCCATGAAGCAGAGCATGATGATCCTGCGATTCATCCTTGCGCCTGCCGGCGGCCGATGGCCTTGATCACGTAGTTGTAGTCCACGTCCATCGGCCCCTGGCTGTTGTTGAATCCGACCGTTGCCGCCCACCCATTGCCTTCGATGCAGCAGCCCGCATAGGCAGGGTCAGGGGCGGATGGGGAACCGCCGTCCGAAATCCACTGGCGCTCGTCGCCGGAATTAGCGAAGGTCGCGATCTCTATCTGCGCCCCGTCTTGAAGGGTGCAGGTGACGTCCTCCACTGCGACCAGGTCATCGGGCGGATACACCAAGAAAGTGGCTCTGTCCTTCGTCCTGTCGGCCGAAATGGAGCGTACGCAGCGGCATGGGAATGTCTTCACACTCGTCGGGCCGGCGCTGGTACTGCACCGGGTCGACGATCACGACCGCATCCAGGAACGCCGCCAACGTCACCCGCACAGCTGGACTCAGGTCACTGAATTGCTGCTGAGCCGGGCCGTCCAGCTCCCATCGGTACACGTCTCAGACGCCGAACCTGGACCGGACCTCTTCTCGGGTTATCCGCTGCTCAGCAGGCGGCGGCCCTTCGCTGCGATAAGTTTCGACGCGGGCCAGGAACTCCCGCTGCCCCTCAGGATCGCACCAGGCGTCTGCCTCGAACCACCAGCGGCGCACCGTCTGTACCAGCGGCGTCAGGTCGCCTTGCGCGCGTGCTTGCTCGAAGGCCATATCCAGGTCCTGGTCGTATCGCCGCAGCACGGCATCACCGGCGCTGGCCGCCAGCACGGCCCGGATCGCGGCGGGCGTGCACGCCGGGCGAGGCAAGATCTGGGGCGGTCTGGCCTGCGGCGCGGTCATCGGCATCTCTCCCGCGAATCGGCGTTTCGTCCAGCATAAGCGGACCCACCGACAAGCCTGGTGCCTATCGGGGCGAGACGCCAGCTATCTTCGGCCGTGTTCTTGGAGCGCCGCGACGGCCGAGGTCATCCATCCGAACATTAGCGAAGCTAACCAGTTTCGGGGGCCAAACAGGGAGCCAACGGTGACAGACTCCAGACGACGCCAGGCGACGTCCAGCTACTGTCGCTGCAGATCAGTACCGCATAGAACGACATATGACGACCTACCGCGACTCTTCTCGGGTGCCTTCTAAGCAGCGGGTCGCGGGGTCGAATCCTGCCCGGCGCGCCAGCCAGGTGTCAAAGGCTTGTCAGCGCCTCCGCGGGCGTAGATGCGCCGGAGCCAGCTTCGGCGGTGATCGTCTTGAGTTGCGTCAGGGCTGCCATGCCAGACGGCCAGCCGGCGTAGAAGGCCAGGTGGGTGAGGGCCTCGACGAGTTCGTCCTGGGTAAGACCGTTGGTCAGGGCTAGGCGCAGGTGGCTGCCCAATTGGTCGGGCCGGTAGGTTGCGGCCAGGACGGCGACGGTGACCAGGCTGCGGTCGCGGGGGGACAGGCCGGGGCGCTTCCAGACGTCCCCGAACAGGACGTCGTCGGTGAGCTGGACTATCTTGGGCGCGAAGTCGCCGAGCAGTCGCTGGGCGGGAGTCTGCTGTTCTGCCATGGCGGGGTTCCTGTTCTTCTTGCCAGCGCACGAACGTCTGCGCCGGGCTCTTGCCCGCAGGGTGAGGGCTGGCCGCTCGCGTGACCACCTGTCGGCGGTCCCGCGCGGTGAGGTCAGGCTTCGGGGATGGCCCGGCCGTAGGCCTCGAGCGTGACGTCGTCCGGCTCAGGCCCGCCGCGCACGCCGGTGTCGAGCGCGTCCAGGCTTTCGAGCTCGGCGGTGGTGAGCTCGAAGTCGAACACGCCGAAGTTCTCGGCGATCCGCTCGGACCGTACCGACTTGGGGATCGCGGAGCGCCCCTCCTGCAGGTGCCAGCGGATCATCACCTGCGCCGGGGTCTTGCCGTGGGCGGCGGCGATCGAAGCGATAGCCGGGTCGTCGAAGGTGCTGGTTCCGGTCCCGCGGTAGCTGGTGATGCCGCCGATCGGCGACCAGGCCTGGGTGAGGATCCCGTGGGCGGCGTCCGCGGCCTGCACGGCCGGCTGGGTGAAATACGGGTGCACCTCCACCTGGTTGACCGCCGGGACCACCGTGGCCTGCTTCAGCAGGGCGTCCAGGTACTCGGGCATGAAGTTGCTGACGCCGATCGCCCGCACCCGCCCGTCGGCGAGCAGGGTCTCCAGCGCGCGATACGCCTCCTGGGTAAGGTCGAACCGCGTGGGGAGCGCCTGGTGCAGGATCAGCAAGTCGATCCGGTCGACGCCGAGCTTGCCGGCGCTCTTGTCGAAGGCGTGCAGCGTCTGGTCGTAGCCGTAGTCACTGATCCAGATCTTCGTCTCGATGAACACGTCGTCGCGGGCCAGGCCCGAGTGCCGGATGGCCTGGCCGACCTCCCGCTCGTTGCCGTACGCGGCGGCGGTGTCGATGAGCCGGTAACCGGTCGCAAGCGCCGTGCCCACGGCCTGCGCGGTGACGTCCGGCGGTGTCTGGAACACCCCGAAGCCGAGCGCGGGCATCTGGACGCCGTTGTTCAGGGTCACGTTCACGGTCATTGGTGCCTCCCAGCACAGTCGACGGGCTCAGATGCGCCCGGCCCGGCAGGCGGAATCATGGGGCGATGAGGACTTTGAGGGACTGGCGGCCGGCCATGGCCCGGTAGCCGTCGGGCACGCCGTCCAGCCCGACAGTGCGGTCGAAGACCCGGCCGGGTTCGACGCGGCCCTCCAGCACGTCGGGGAGGATGCCGTCGATGTAGTGGCGGGCCGGGTCCACGCCGCCGGTCAAGGTGATGTTCCGCATGATCATGTCCATGCCGATCGGCCCGTCAGTGTAGGAGGGAACGCCGACGCGGCTGACAACGCCGCCGTCGCGGACTGCGCCGAACGACGTGCTCAGGGTCTGCATGCTGCCGACGCATTCCAGCACCGCGTCGACACCGTGGCCGCCGGTCAGTTTCCTGACCTCCTCGACGCCTTCATCGCCCGAGGCCAGGACGATATCGGTGGCACCGAACCCGGCGCCCAGGTCGGTGCGGTCGGTGTGGCGGCCCATCAGGACGATCTGCTCGGCGCCCAGGCGTCTGGCGGCCAGCACGGCGCACAGCCCCACCGCGCCGTCGCCGACAACCGCGACGCTCACGCCGGGCCCGACCTGCGCGGAGACGGCGGCGTGGTGGCCGGTGCAGAACACGTCGGTGAGCGTCATCAGCGACGGCAGCAGCGCCGAGTCCGCCGCGACCGGCAGCTTCACCAGCGTCCCGGAGGCCTGCGGGACCCGTACGGCCTCGCCTTGGCCGCCGTCCACGCCGTCGAAGCCGTAGCGGCCGCCGTGCGGGCAGGAAGTCTGCAAGCCGCGGCGGCACCAGAAGCAGGTGTTGTCGGCGTAGGTGAACGGTGAGAGCACCAGGTCGCCGCGCCTGAGCCCGGTGACCTCGGCGCCGGTGTCCTCGATGATGCCGACGAACTCATGTCCCATCGGCCGGCCCTGGTTAGTGGCCGGCATGGACCGGTAGGGATACAGGTCGCTGCCGCAGATCGCGGCGCGCACCACTCGTACGATCGCGTCGGTCGGGGCGTGGATCGCCGGGTCGGGCACGTCTGCGATGCGGACGTCACCGGCTCCGTACATCAGCGTCGCCTTCATGCCATCAAGCCAAGCACCGCCGGTACCGGCGTTTCGACGGTGAAGGGAACCCTGACAGGGTCCCCCAGGCCGCTGCTGAAGCGCGATGTCCGGTCGTAGTCTCAAGGCATGGACCGACGGACCGAGATCCGCGACTTCCTCACCTCCCGGCGTGCCCGGATCACGCCGGAGCAGGCCGGGCTGAAGGTCTCCCCGCTAGCCGGGGCCCGCCGCGTCGCGGGTCTGCGCCGCGAGGAGGTCGCGTTGCTGGCCGGGGTCAGCGTCCCGTACTACACCCGGCTGGAGCGCGGCGACGCCCGCGGCGCCACCGACGCGGTCCTGGACGCCATCTCCCGTGCCCTGCTGCTCGACGACGCCGAACGCGCGCACCTGTTCGATCTGGTCCGCGCCGCCAACGCCACCGCGGCGGCGGCACAGGCCACTCGCCGCCCGGCCCGGCAGCCGGTGCGCCCGGAGTTGCGGAACATGCTGGAGGCGATGAGCGGCGTCCCCGTCTACATCCGCAACGGCCGCCTGGACATCCTCGCCGGCAACGCCTTGGCCCGGGCCTTGTTCGCGCCGATCTTCACCAGCCCGGCCCGGCCGGTCAACGCCGCCCGCTTCACCTTCGGCGACCCCGCCGCCGTCGAGTTCTATCCCGACTGGGACGCCGTCGCCGACCAGAACGTCGCCACCCTACGCGCCGAGGTCGGCCGCAACCCCTACGACAAGGCCCTGTCGGACCTGATCGGCGAGCTGTCCACCCGCGGCGATACCTTCCGGCAGCGCTGGGCCCGGCACGAAGTCCGGCGGCATCGCGCGGGCGCCAAGCGCGTGAACCACCCGCTCGTCGGTCAGATGACGTTCACCTACGAGACCATGGAACTCGCCGCCGACGAGGGCCTGTATCTCATCGTGTGCGGTGTCGCACCCGGCAGCCGGGACGCGGATGCGCTCAACCTTCTAGCCAGCTGGAACGACACCGACAACGCAGAAAACACAGCGCTCAAGCAGACCTGAGCTCGCGCTCAGGCCACCCGCGATCTGCGGCCGGGCGACCAGCTCCGGGCCATCCGCAGGAGTCGGAACCTCACCCAGAAGGAAGTAGCCGAACGAGCGGGAATCAGCCAGCCCGCCCTCTCGCGCATCGAACTGGGCGGCGGCGTGCCTGACATCGAGACCCTGCGCAGGGTCAGCGTGCGGCCCTTGGCGGACGCGCTACCTGACGGGGAGATCCTGGTGAGCGTTTTTTGGTGAGGACGGCTCGTCGTGGAGCCAGACGAACTCGTTGATCCCGATCGCCCGGAGCGCTAGGCGCTCGTACCGGGGGAACGCAGGCAGCGCCGTGGCGCGGTCAACGATCACTGCGCTGGCCACCGTGTGGTCAGCGCCGCGCCAGGTGATGACGCACCCGCCCGCCGCGACGATGTTGCGGTACCAGCCCGCCGCCTCACCGAAGGTGAGCGGCATCACAAATCCTCCGGCAGCGGCCGGGCGGATGCCCAGCGGTGTGGCGTAGGGGCGGCCGGTCTTACGGCCGCGATGGTGGACGATCCCGACGACGGGCATGTGCCGGCGCCCGGCGATCCGCAGGACCAGCGGGTTAACGAGACGGGCGACGGATCTGATCACCCGTCTGGTACGTGGCCCAAGGTGAAGGGCATTCCCGGCCGGGCGGGCCGGTGCCACTGGACCTGCTGTGGCAGTGGGCCGGCTGTACGGGGCTGGCTGGAAGACCGGCGCTTTCCGGCCCGGCGTTGCGGACATCGTAGACCTCCGTCTATGGCCGGAGCTTCCGGCCTGTTCATCACCAGGGACGAGCGCCGCACGGGGAATGTGACAGGGAACCTGTGCGGATTCCGGACGCCAGCGCCCGGGACGCCCGGAGTCCCCGTGATCGGTCCAGGGCGCAGGGGTTCAGGGCTGGATTGTCAGGTGCCGCAGCTTGTCCTGGTCGGCGATCAGGTTCAGCGCGGCGATACGGCCGCCCGCGATGGTGAAGCCGATGACCGCGACCGGGTCGTCTCGGGTGCCGAACAGGGCGCCGGCCTCGCCGTTCACCAGCACCGGCTGAGCCAGGTGCACGAACCTCGGCGCGGTGGCCAGGACCTGGCGCGCGACCGGGACGGCCCCGGCGAGCGGCCGGTGGGCGAGCCGGCTGACCGGCCCGAGATCCATGCGGAAAACCACGTCGGGATCGAGTACCCGCAGCAGCGCCTCGAAGTCGCCGCCCCGCGCGGCGGCCAGGAAGGCGTCCACCACCCGGCGTTGCAGGGCGACGTCACGATCGGGCTGCGGGGCCGCCTGCACCCGGCGGCGCGCCCGGCTGGCCAGCTGACGAGCCGAGTCCGGGGTCCGGTCCATGATCTGGGCGACATCGTCAAAGGGCACCGCGAACACGTCATGCAACACGAACGACAGCCGTTCGGCGGGAGTCAGCGATTCCAGCACCACGAGCAGGGCCATGCCGACCGAGTCAGCCAGCACCGCCTGGTGTTCCGGACCGTTGTCGGCGGAATCCTCCACCAGCGGTTCGGGCAGCCAGCTGCCGGGGTAAACCTCGCGGCGGGCCTTGCGGGCCCGAAGCATGTCCAGGCTGATCCGCCCGACCACCGTGGTCAGCCATCCGCGCAGGTCGCCGATGCCGCCCGTGTCGCTGCGGCCGAGCCTTAGCCACGCCTCCTGCACCGCGTCCTGCGCTTCGCTGACCGTGCCGAGCATGCTGTAGGCGACCGCCTGCAGGTGCTGGCGGTTCTGCTCGAACTGCCCGGCCAGCCAGTCCTGCTCGGCCATCTGCTGTCACCCCTGCACATTGCGAGTACCTGCCAACAAGACGTAGCGGGACCGCGAAACGTGACAAGCGGCTGACCTGGTCACATTCCCCCGGCGGCGGCCGTCCTAGTCGCCGGATGCACGACCTCCGCCCGCAGGCGGTCCGACTTTAGGGAGCATGGCCATGTCCGCACGATTGCACACAGTCAGCGACGACACCAGGCCTGCCGTGGAAGTCCACGGTCTAGGCAAGACCTACCCCGGCGGGGTCGAGGCCGTCCGCGGCATCGACTTCCAGGTCGCTCCCGGTGAGGTGTTCGGCTTGCTCGGCCCGAACGGCGCCGGCAAGTCCACCACCATCGGGATGCTGACCACCACCATCGAGCCCACCAGCGGGTCGGCGCGGCTGGCCGGTTTCGACGTGGTCGGGCACCCGATCGCCGCCCGGGCGGTCAGCAGCGTGGTGTTCCAGGAATCGGTTCTGGACAAGGCGCTGACCGGCCGCCGCAACCTCGACCTGCACGCGCGGCTGTGGGGCATCCCGCCGTCCGCCGCGGCCAGCAAGATCACCGAGCTGGCCGGTGTGTTCGAGCTGTCCGAGGTGATCGGCCGCCCGGTGGACAGCTACAGCGGCGGCCAGCGGCGGCGCCTGGAGATCGCCCGGGCCCTGGTCTCCGAACCGCGGGTGCTGTTCCTGGATGAGCCGACGGTGGGGCTGGACACCCGTATCCGCTATGAGCTGCTGGACCTGATCAGCGGGCTGCGCGGGCGCACCGGCATGACCACCCTGCTGACCACCCACTACCTGGATGAGGCCGAACGGCTCTGCGACCGCATCGCGGTCATGCACCAGGGCGCGATCGTGGCCATGGACCGGCCGGACGCCCTGCTGGCCAGGCTGGGCCCGGAGCTGGTCGAGCTGCGGGTGGGCAAGGATCCGGACGGTGCGCTAGCCGCGATGCGCGCCCGCGGCCTGGCAGCAGGCGACGCGTTCGCCATCGGCTCGACCCTCACCATCCCCCTGGGCAGCCACTCCGCTAGGGACACCATCACCGCCATCGCGAGCCTGGGCATTGACACCGAGGCCATGACCACCCGTAAGCCCACCCTCGATGACGTCTACCTGCAGCTGACCGGCAGCCGGCTCGCTGCCTGATCCACGACACGACACCAAGGAGAACCACGATGACTACCGTCACCGCCGCGCCAGCGACGATCCCGCTCACCCGCCCCCGGGCACCGGCCCGGCCCTCCCGCCCCGCCGCCTGGGCCACCCTGGCCCGCCGCCGCATCTCGCTCAGCGCGCACACCCCGCGCGAGATCCTCGCCCCGCTGGCCACCCCCCTGCTGTTCGCCCTGGTGATCGCCCCGGCACTGGCCAAGATCGTCCAGGCAACCGGGCGCGGCGGTGTCGACTACAGCACCTTCGTCATCGTCGGCACCGTCGGCCTGCTCATCCCGCTGACCTGCACCTTCGCCGGGATCGGCGTCATAGTCGACCGGGCCAGCGGCGCGCGCCGCGAGCTGCTCACCGCGCCCATCCCCCGCGGCACGATCGTCCTGGGCAACATGGCCGTCGCCGTCGGCGTCAGCCTGCTGCAAGTCGCGGCGCTGATGGCCGCCGGATGGCTGCGCGGCAGCACGTTCCACGCCACCGTCGGCGGCGCCGGCTGGTTCATCGGCGCCGTCCTCGCGTTCACCGTGTTCATGTACGGCCTGGCCGAGATCCTGGCCAACAAGATCCCCACCCAGGAGGAATACGTCGGGCTCACCCCCGTGGTCGCGATCCTGCCCTGGTTCATCGCCGGGTCACTGTTCCCGATCAGCGCACTCCCCGTATGGCTCGCCGGGGTCGCCCGCGCCCTGCCCACCACCCACACCCTGGCGCTGCTGCGCTACGGCGTCCTCGACCGCACCGGCGCCGGCCTGCACGACATCTGGGGAATGGCCAGCACCACCACCGACGCCGCCCTCAGCCTGCTCGTCCTGGCCGGCTGGGCGATCCTCATCACCGCAGCGGCTATCCGCATCTTCACCCGCTCGGCGGTGACGTGATCGCCGCGGCAGTCGCCGGGCTCAGCCGGTGAACGCCCGCCACCCGGCCAGGGCCCCGGGAGCGCGCGACGGGAGCCGGCAGGCTCCCGGGTCAGCGGGCGTGGGTCCTGGCCCGGCGCTGCGTGACCTGACGGGCGGGGTCGTCGCGCGGACCGGGCCCGGTGGGCAGCAGCGCCCGCCGGCGGCTTTCAGCACCACGTCACAGAGCTAGCCGGGCCGCTGTACCAGGTGCGCCGACATGGGTTGCGTCGCGGCTTTTTTGCCGGGTTCGTGCGATGGCCCGCCGGCGCCGCCGGACGGTGCCTGGGCAGCGTCGCCAGTTACGGGAGCGACGATCTTGCCGAGGAACACTCGCCGAACCACTCGTTCCGCCGCCATGCCGTCGTCGAATTCACAGAAGCGCTGCCGGAAGCGGGCCCGTGCGGCGCTCGCCTCTGGGCCCCAGACGGCACCGGAGCGGAATGCCTCCACGAGCTCCCCCTCGGTCGCAGCGACCGCTCCCGGCGAGTCCTTCAGGATGTCGACATATACGCCGCGGCAGTTGACATACGTTTCCCAGTCGTTTGCGTAAATAACGATCGGCCGGTCCAGAATCGCATAGTCGAACATCACGGACGAATAGTCCGTCAACAGCACGTCCGCAGCCAGGCACAGGTCTTGGACGGAGGGGTGCCCCGAGACGTCGAGGATCCGTCCGCTCTCCACCAGCTCGAGCGCTTCTTCACTCGCCAGGAGAGAATTGTTATTGTAGTAGTAGTGCGCCCGGACGAGAAGGATAATGTCTGGCTTAAGTTCGCGAGCGAGCCGGGCGAGATCCAGCATCGGCTGCAGCCCACGCTGGTAGTCGCGGAAGGTCGGGGCATACAAGACAGCCGTCTGACCGGGACAGATGCCCAATGCTGTTCGGGCCAGCTCCACATCGGCAGCGGTGGCGTTGCAAAGCCTAGACACGTTCGAGAATCAGCGTGGAGAATCGGTTGGAAGATAGGCTGAAGTCCCACCGGTCGCAGCGCTCGAGCAATTTCTTGAAGTTCATCTTATTAGCGCCGACTGGATAGTCCTGCAGGTCAAGACCCATCTTCTTCAGTGGGGTGCCGTGCTGGGTCTGAAGATCGATCGACCCCGCCCGTTTCATGATGTCATCGGGGAAGTTAACATTGTTAATTAAGTATTTGCCCCGGGCCAGCACCCGGAAATAGCGCATCGTGCCCGGATGTACATAATCCACACCCTCGGGCATGGATTCCTCCGCACCTCGTTGTACAATCCACACGCCGTGCACGGATGGCACGATTTTGCGGGCCGCTTCGTAAATGGCGGCCGGATTGCATGAGTAGCCGCGATACCAGTAGGCGGCGTAGACGGCAAGATTCTCGTCGAGATGGCGGTGAAACTGCATGCGATAGTAGCCATGCAGCGTCGTCAAGCGTACTCGCCCGGCGATGCGCCGGCCACGGGTCATAGCCTCCCGCAGTCCGCGGCGCAGTGCCTGCTGCGTGATGTTGGCGGCTTTGACTGTCATGAATGTCCGATAGGCACCACGGGCGACGAGACGATACCTGACTCCGAGCAGGCCTGCTGGCATGGCATAATCGGCATTAGGCCGAAAGCGCCGATACTGCTCGCACATCTTGCGAAAGAAGCGCCGGCGATCATGCGGAGATACTCTATTTCCCAGCCCGAGGATGATGGTGTAATGCCATATCATCCGGTCGAACATCGGCGCCCGGAACTCGTCGACGGCAGATCCTCGCTGATCCATAAAGGAGAAGACCTTCTCGTACTGAGGAAATACGTCGAAGTGTCTCTTGTCGGTGGTGCGGGTAATGGAACCGCGTCGGCGTTGCCGGTATATGTAGCACACCCGGTCGAGCATACTAATTCGCTCGGCGGCCATCAGGATCGGGTAAGTGACCGGAATATCCTCGTAGTATCCCTGCCCGAAACGCACGCCTAGGTCAAGCAGAAAGTCGCGCCGGATCGCCTTGTTCCATGCCGTCAGCATCGTGGACAACGCGGAGGGACGATCATGAAGACGGAAAACCTTTGGCGGAGGTGGCTCTCGAAACAGGTAGTTCCACATGTTCCGTTCGATTTTATGATTCCAGTAAGCGCGCGCATAATCAAAGATGAGAACGTCGGGATGCGTCTCGCGCAGCCGGGCGGTGATCGAGGCGATTGCCCCGTCGGGGATCCAGTCATCGCTATCCACGAACCATACATACTTTCCGCGGGCCTGCTCGAGCCCGGCGTTCCTGGCCGGTCCCAGCCCAGCATTCTGCTCGAGATGGATTACGCGCACGCGCGGATCTGCGGCAGCGCACTGATCGAGGATTTCCCCGGATGCGTCGGGTGAGCAGTCATCCACAGCGATGATCTCGATATCGGCCGAGACCTGACTGAGGATGGAATCCAGACAGGGCTGGAGGTACGCCTGGACGTTGTACGCGGGCAGGACAATGCTGAGGACAGGCGTGATGCTCGACGAGGTCAATGATACCTTCCTATTCCCGTTTCCCGCAGTACATCTGACGTTATTTCACCGTGGACGCTTCTTGATAACTCCAGGTCACGCAAAGGTCGCGCAGCACTTCGGGGATCTCCTCGGGCCGCGGCAACGGCCGGGCAGGCTGGATCTGACCGGATCTGATCCTTTGCCCCCAGTCCCCGAGGCCGGCGACGTATGCGCCGTGATCGTGCTTCCCGTAGTCCAGCATCTCAGGCTCCCAATCCAGGCCGAGAAATTGACATATTCGCCTGGTTACCCCCTCTGGATCGGCAGTGAGATCTTCGTAACGGATGGTCATGCCGGGAAGAGCCTGCCTCGCCGCTTCTACGGCCTTCATGTAACGGGCCACGTCGAGGGCGGCCTTCTCAAGGGTCCAGGAGGAACGGATTTCACGCCAGGAAATCGCGGTAGCGCCCGGGTGGCGGAGCAAGAAAATGAACCTCGCATCCGGCCAGCAGGTGGCGATGCGCTGCCAGATGAATGCATTGCCCGGCGTCTTGTTGACAATGTAGCGTTTCCCGCTGCGCTGCAGCCGTGCATGGAGCACACGATCCCAGAGCAGATATTCAAGCTCGGTCGTGCTCAGCCCGAGCTGACCCATGGCCGCTTCTGCGTGTTTCGAACCCATCTGGACGTGGAGGCCGCGTAGGTGCAGCTCATGCGGCGCGTGCAGTTGAGAGTGGCTATCCAGAAGCACCCGCAGCAAAGTGGATCCCGATCGCATGGAGGAGAAAACAAAGATGGGGCGATCGAGCAATCGTTCACAGGCTCGCTCGGGCCTGCGGCCACGGGCGGTGCGACGAGCGTCGGGGCGAGGGGCGAGGACGACCCGTCTTAGCTCGAAGCCCGTTAGCCGGCCAATGGCCCGGTTGGCTTTCGCCTGCCAGGTCACGCGACGACCGAGCCATAGCCGACGGCCGGGTCGTCTCGTGGCCCTTCGAGGGCCTCGGCTGCGACCGGTCCCACCCCGCGCCGATCCGCGTCCGTGGACACCTCGCCGCGTCGCGGCAAACGAACAGCGTTCACGAACTGTGTCTGGAAGCATCGTGAAAACAACGTCGAGGCAGCGAGCACACGCGGTCGCTTGTCACCCACGGGCGCGCCGTCCTTTTCGGTATACATCAGGCAAAGAGATCATTAGTCTAGAGCAAAGACTCGTGGTCCGTTCATCAAACGAGACACGATGAGGCTTTCATCCTGATCTTGGGTGTGCCCGGATACGGGTCAATCACGGACGGCGTGCCGGGCCGGTGACACCGTCGGCGGCTACGCCCTGCGCTGCAGGATCGCCGCGATCAGGGTCTCGATCCGGGCGGTGAGCATCTCGATCCGGATGGTCAGCGCCGACCTGGCCCAGCAACGCGCCGACCTGGCCCGGCAAGATGCGCGCGAGCTCGCCATGATGGTCATCGAAGCGGCCGGTGAGCGCCTCGACCAGCGCGGAGCGCTGGCATGGCAATGCATGACCTCCCGGTATCGAAACGCACGATCTGCCGCGGGCCGAGCGCCCTCCGCCGGGTCGGCGTGCCTCGGCGGGATCGTGCCGGATCGAGCTGCCAAGCGAGCCTGGCCGACGGACCGCGCGACTGGGTTAGCCCCAAGATCGCGATGTACAGCCCAAAAGAGTCACGCTCCGTAACGTCGCCCTGGTGATATCGGCGCGCAGTCCCGCCTGTACGGCGCCACCGGCGCCTGTACGGCGGCACCGGCCCGTCGCCCGGCCGCTGGCCGAGATCCGCCCGGCGGCAGCGGGCCGAAGCGGCCGACTGAATGCTAACCAGGTTGAACTCGTAGAGATCGGGTCGTGACGTCGGCTGCTCGCGGGCGTATGACCGGGGTATGCGGTATGCGCAGCGGGGCGGGTACACGCCCGCCGAGCAGCAGCGGCGTGAGCAGTTGCGGCTGGAGGCCGCGGCGCGGTTCGCCCGCGGCGACAAGATCAGCCAGATCGCACACGACTTGCGGGTCACCCCGGGGTCGGTGCGGCGGTGGCACCGGGCCTGGGAAGAGGGCGGGACCGGGGCGCTGCGGTCGCGGGGGCCGGTGTCGGCCGAGCGGCTCAGCGCGCGGCAGTGGGCCCGGCTGGAGTTAGAGCTGGGGAAGGGGCCGCTGGCGCACGGGTTCGCCGCCGACCAGCGCTGGACGCTGGGCCGGATCAAGACGCTGATCGGCAGGCTGTTCCATGTGGGGTACACCGTCGAGGGCACCTGGAAGCTGATGCGCCGGCACGGCTGGTCGTGCCAGGTGCCGGTGCGCCAGGCGATGGAACGCGACGAGGAGGCGGTCGCGGTGTGGAAGGCCGAGGTGTGGCCCGATATAAAAGCGCCGCGCGCGACCTGGGTGCCTTCATCTGTTTCGAGGACGAGACGGGCCAGGGGCTGAGCCCGCCCAAAGGGCGCACCTGGGCGCCGCGCGGGGCGCGGCCCCTGGTACGGGTGCGCGGCGCGGGCGGCGGGCGGGTCAGCATCGCCGGCGTAGCGTGCTACCGGCCCGGTGACCGGCCCCGCCTGTTCTACCAGCTGCGCGTCTACCGTCGCCGCAAGGGCGAGGCCAAGGGGTTCAGCTGGAGCGACTACCGGGACCTGATCATCGC